>Ga0182748_1000661_pt1 | contig 35875 bp, 35 predicted proteins | sample eDN3rd37CKraftOP_FD_128877 | JGI IMG/M metagenome (GOLD analysis project Ga0182748, IMG submission 128877) | Enriched Organic Plus compost microbial communities from Emeryville, California, USA - eDNA 3rd pass 37_C Kraft OP (version 2) (version 2) ...
CCTGCCCGCGCCGCAGCGGGTTGCGGGTGCACCACGGCGCGTAGTCGGGATCCACGTAGCGGTAAGGCAGATGGTCGTCGCGGCCCGGCGGGATGCCCAGCCGGCGGGTGCGCACCAGCCGGGCCGGGCGCACGCCCACGTCCTCGACGAAGAATACCCCGGGATCGAAGCGCCGCGCGTCCCATTCCGGCACCCGCAGGCCCAGGGCGCGGCACAGCAGCGTCTGCCCCGCGCACAGCCGCTGCGGCGGACGCGGCCGGCCCTGGGCGTCGGGATTGAGCGCCTGCATGCGCACCAGGGACCCCGGGCCCGAGCGGGCGTCCAGCCAGGGGTGGCCGGACTTGACGAGCACGGCGTTGCCCGGGCCGCCGGCGCTGAAATTGAGCGAATCGCCGCCGCGCGCGTAGTACATGTAGATGGCGCCGCCGTCCATGAACAGCGCCCGGCGCTTGTGGGTATAGCCCAACGAGGCGTGACTGCCCTTTTCGTCCAGGTAATAGGCCTCGGTCTCGATGATGCGCGCCGACAGCCACAGCCCGTCCAGGCGGCGGCGAATCACCATGCCCAGCAATTCGCGCGCCACCTGCGCGGCGTCGCGGTCGAAGAAGCGGTCCGGCAGCATGCCCGGCGGGCGGCGCGCCGCGGCCATGGCTCAGCCGAACTGCTGCGCGTAACGCTTTTCGCTGAAGCCCGCCGAGACCCGGCCGCCCGCCACCGTGACGGGCCGGCGCACCAGCGCCGGGTAATCGGCGATCAGCGCCTGCCACTGGGCATCGCCGGCCGGCGCCTTGAGCGACTCGGGCAGGTTGCGCCAGGTCATGGACGCCCGGTTGACGAGTTTTTCCCAGCCGCCCACCTGCCCGGCCCATTGGACCAGCGTGGCGGGCGGCACGGGATGGTCGCGGTAGTCGACGAATTCGTGGCGCACGCCGTGCGCGTCCAGCCAGGCGCGGGCCTTCAGGCAGGTACTGCAGCGGGCCAGGCCGTAGAGGGTGACGGTCATGGGGTCTCCTTGCGCCGTTGTACGCGGTAGGCCGCGACCACGCACAGGCCCACCAGCAGGATGAAGAGGGTGGCCAGGGCATTGACCTCGGGTTTGAGGCCCAGGCGCACCCGCGAGAAGATCTCGGGCGACAGCGGCGTGAAGCCGGGCCCGGACAGGAAGGATGCGATCACCACGTCGTCCAGCGACAGGGTGAACGACAGCAGCCAGCCGGCGCCCACCGCGGGCGCGATCAGGGGCAGCGTGACCAGGAAGAAGACCTTCAGGGGCGCAGCGCCGAGATCGAGCGCGGCTTCTTCGAGGGACCGGTCGAGCTCGCGGATGCGCGACTGGACGATGACGGTCACGTAGGCCATGCACAGCATCACGTGGCCTACCCAGATCGTGAAGAAGCCCCTTTGCCCGGGCCAGCCGAACAGGCTGTCCATCTCGACGAACATGAGCAGCAGGGAAATGCCCAGCACCACCTCGGGCAGCACCAGCGGCGCGCTGAGCATGCCCAGGTAGAGCGAGAAGCCGCGGAAGCGCCCCATGCGGGCCAGCACGTAGCCCGCCCAGGTACCGATCACCACAGCCGCCGTGGCGCTGGCCGCGGCGATGCGCAGCGACAGCCAGGCCGCCGACAGCAGGACCTGGTCGTCGAACAGCGCGCCGTACCAGCGCAGCGAAAAACCCGACCACGAGGTGGCCAGCGCGGAGGCGTTGAAGGAGAACACCACCAGACAGACGATGGGCAGGTACAGGAAGGAGAAGCCCAGGCCCAGCGCCAGACCGCGCAGGGTGCGGCTGGGGCCGGTCATCGCAGCCCCTCGCGCGCCTGCTCCATCTGGCGCACCTGGCCGTACTGGAAGATGGCCAGCGGCACGAGCAGCAGCAGCACCATGACCACCGTGATCGAGGCGGCCATGGGCCAGTCGGCGTTGGTGAAGAACTCGCCCCACATGACCCGCCCCATCATGAGCGTGTTGGCGCCGCCCAGCATTTCCGGGATGACGTATTCCCCCACCGACGGAATGAAGACCAGCATGGCGCCGGCCAGCACGCCGGGGCGCGACAGCGGCAGCGTGACGCGCAGGAAGGCCTGCCACGGGCGCGCACCGAGGTCGTAGGCCGCTTCCAGCAGGCGCAGGTCCAGCTTGACCAGGGTGGCGTAGAGCGGCAGGATGAAGAACGGCAGGTAGGCATACACCATGCCGATGTACACGGCCAGGTCGGTGCGGTAGATTTCCAGCGGACGGTCGATGACCCCCAGCCACATCAGCAGGCCGTTGAGCACCCCATCGTTGCGCAGGATGCCGACCCAGGCGTAGACCCGCAGCAGCAGCGAGGTCCAGAACGGCAGGATCACGGCCAGCATGAGCAGGTTGCGCAGGCCCGGCCGGGAGCGGGCGATGTAGTAGGCCACGGGATACCCGAGCAATACGCACCACAGCGTGGTGACGGCCGCCACCTTGATGGAATTGAGATACGTGCCGGCATACAGGCTGTCGGTGAACAGCAGCACGTAGCCGCGCACGTGCAGCGTGACGCGCATGGCTTCGTCGCCGAACTCTGCCAGCGAGGTATACGGCGGCACGCCGAACTTCAGGTCGGCGAAACTGATCTTGAGCACCAGCAGGAAAGGCACCAGCAGAAACAGCGCCAGCCACGCGAAGGGCGGCACGATCGCCAGCGCGCGCGCCGGGGGCCGGAAGTCGCGCCAGTTGCGTTTCATGAGGCCAGCACCGTGGCGCTGTCGCTGTCCCAGCTGACGTAGACCTCGTCGTCGATGCCGGGCGCGTCGGTCTGCGACAAGGCCTGGCTGGGCACGCTGGCCTCCACGACCTTGCCGGAATCCAGGCGGATCTGGTAGAGCGCGTAGCGGCCCAGCCAGGCCATGTGGCTCACCATGCCGTGCGCCCAGTTGCGCTCGCCGGCCGGCTGCCCGCGCGAGACCACCATGCGCTCGGGACGGATGGAGACGTGGACTTCCATGCCCAACGGCTCGCTCACGCCGTGGCTGACGTGCAGCGGGCGGGCGAGGTCTTCGCTTTCGATGGCCACGTGGTCGGGCTCGTCCACCACGATGGTGCCGGTGAACAGGTTGGTCGAACCGATGAAGCCGGCCACGAAGCGCGAAGCGGGAAAGGCGTAGACCTCCTGCGGCGTGCCGCACTGGACGATGCGCCCCTCGGTCATGACGCCCAGCCGGTGGGCCATGGTCATGGCCTCTTCCTGGTCGTGGGTGACCATGATGCAGGTCACGCCCACCTGGTCCAGGATGCGGGCCAGCTCGATCTGGGTCTTCTGGCGGATTTGCTTGTCCAGTGCCGACATGGGTTCGTCGAGCAGCAGCAGCTTGGGCCGCTTGACCAGGCTGCGCGCCAGCGCCACGCGCTGCTGCTGGCCGCCCGACAGCTGATGCGGCTTGCGGCGCGCGTAGCCGGCCATCTGGACCAGGTCCAGGACCTCGAACACCCGGTCGTGGATCTCGTTGGCCGCCACGCCTTCCTGGCGCAGGCCGAAGGCAACGTTGGCCTCGACCGTCATGTGCGGGAAGAGCGCGTAGGACTGGAACATCATGTTGACCGGCCGCCGGTACGGCGGCACGGCCGTGATGTCCTCGCCGTCGAGCAGGATCTGCCCCGAGGTGGCCTGCTCGAAGCCGGCCAGCATGCGCAGCAGCGTGGACTTGCCGCAGCCGGAACTGCCCAGCAGCGCGAAGAGCTCGTGGCGCCGCACCGACAGGCAGGCCGAGCGCACGGCGACCGTGTCGCCGAATATCTTGACCAGGTCGACCACGCGCACGAAGGCGTCCGGGTCCCCGGGGTACTGCTGGGCAGCCAGGCGGCCGTCGGCCATGATGTCAGCGCCCCGACTTGAGTTCCGCCCACAGGCGCGTCTGCAGGCGCTGAATGGCCAGCGGCTGCGGCTTGATCACGAACAGCGTGCGCGAAACTTCGGCGGGCGGGTAGATCATGGGGTTGCCTGCGACGTCAGGGTCGACGTACTTGCGCGCTTCTTTATTGGCGTTCGGATAGAACATATGGTTGGTGATGGCCGCGTGGACCTGGGGCGTCTCGATGTAGTTGATGAAGGCGTGCGCGGCGTCGACGTTCTGGGCATCCCCGGGAATGGCCATGGTGTCGAACCAGGCCGGGGCGCCGCCCGCCGGTATGAAGTAGTCGATTTCATAGGCGCGCCCCGCTTCCTGGGCGCGGCGGCGGGCGATCATGACGTCGCCCGAATAGGCGTAGACCATGCAGAGGTCGCCCGAGGCCAGCTCGTCGATGTAGCCGGACGAGCTGAACTGGCGGATGTAGGGGCGGATCTGCTTGAGCAGGTCGGCGGCCTCGCGGTAGTCTGCCGGCTCGCTGCTGTTGGGGTCCTTGCCCAGGTAGTGCAAGACGGCCGGGAACACCTGGGCGGCCTCGTCCAGGATGGAAATGCCGCAGCCCTGCAGCTTGGCGGCGTTCTCGGGCTTGAACAGCACGCTCCAGTCGGCCAGGTCGGCGTCCTCGCCCAGCGCGGCTTTCGCCTTGGTGACGTTGTAGCCCAGGCCGTTGGTGCCGTAGCCCCAGGGCACCAGGTACTGGTTGCCCGGGTCGACGGTGGCCACCAGCGCCATGATGTCCGGGTCGAGGTACTGCCAGTTCGGGATCTTGGCCTTGTCGAGCTTCTGGAAGAGCCCGCCCTCGAGCTGGCGCGCCGCATAGTGGGTGGATGGCACGACCACGTCATAGCCGGACTTGCCGGTCAGCAGCTTGGCCTGCAGGGTGTCGTTGCTGTCGTAGACGTCGTAGCGCAGCTTGATGCCGGTGGCCCGCTCGAAGCCCGGCAGGGTGTCGGGGGCGGTGTATTCCGCCCAGTTGTAGACGTTGACGACCTTGTCCTGCGCCCAGCCGGCCGCGGCGGCCGCCGCCAGTGCCGCGCCCAGCGCGATGCGTTTCGCCGCGTTCAATCCCATAGCGAGCCTCTGCCTAAGAAATGGGCGCAAAAGGCAAAATCATAAAGCCTTTTTCCGGCGGCGTGTCGCCCCCGCCGCCCCTCGCGCAAGGGGCTGACGGCATCTCGGGCGCAAGGTTCGCCGGGCGCCGGCGCGCCGGGCATGGCGCCCTCGGCAAGCGCCGGCCAGGCCGGGCAGGATCAGGCCGGGCCGGCGTCCCAGAGAGCCCGGTATTCGGCCTCCAGGCGATCCGCGTAGCGCAGGCCTTCGTCGCCGCCCACCTTGCGCAGCGAACGCCGCAGCCGCTCCAGGTTGCCGCGCCGCTGCGCGCCGGACACGCCGCCCGCGCGGCCGCGGTCGAAATCGACGAGCCAGGCCTTGCCGGCGGGGTCGAGCAGGATGTTGTAGGCGTTGAGGTCGGCATGCCAGGCCCCCGCCCGGTGCAGGGCGACGACGGCCCCGGCCACCGCCGTCCATTCGCCGCGCGGCAGGCGGTCGGCCAGCGGCTGCACGCCGGGCAGGCGCTCGACCAGGATGGCGGCGCGGTACAGCGGCCCCGCTGGCCGCCGCCAGTAGGCCGCGGCCAGCGGGGCCGGCACCGGCAGGCCCTGACGGTGCAGGGCCTGGAGCAGGCGGTATTCCGCGAACGAGCGGGTCGCCGCCTCGCCGCGCCAGACGTAGGCGTCCCGGCTGACACGGGCCGCCAGCCCGCCGCGGCGGAAATGGCGCAGCACGCCCTGCCAGGCGCCGCCCTGCACGAACCAGGCCGCCTGGCGGCCGCCCGCGCCCACCGGCTGCGCGCCGGCGCCGTAGGCCCCGGGGTCGAACAGCGCCGGGCCGGGATCGCGCACCCTGCGCGGATCGAACAGCATGGCGCCGCGCGGCGCCTGCGTCCAGGCCAGGTAGCCGGCGTCATCCCTCACGGTTGCGCATCCAGTCGGCGGTGCCGAAAAAGGCGTGCAGCAGGCGCTCGGCCAGGGGCTGCGGATAGTCCAGGTCCGCCATGGCCCGGCCCATGCAGGCCACCCACTGGTCGCGCTCGCGCTCGCCGATGGGAAACGGCAGGTGCCGCGCCCGCAGGCGCGGGTGCCCGAAGCGCCGGACGTAGTGGTCGGGGCCGCCGAAATAGCCGCACAGGAACCAGAACAGGCGCTCGCGCGGCTGGTCCAGCGTCGGCCCGTGCACGGCGCGCAGCGCGGCGAAATCGGGCTCGATGTCCATGAGATCGTAGAAGCGCTCGGTGAGAGCGCGCACGCCGTCCTCCCCGCCCACCTGCTCGAAGACGCTGCGGCTCGGATCGTAGGGCCCGAACACGGGCGGTACCGTCGCCATTCAGGCCTCCCGCAGCGTCGCCAGCGGCGGCGTGCGCAGCACGCCGCGCAGCGCGGCCGCCCCGCCGGCCCAGGCGCTGGCCATGCCGCCCGCCAGCCCCGCGGCCCAGGGCCACCACGAGAACGCCAGCCGGAAATCGAAGACCTGGGCCGCCAGCACCCAGGCCAGCGCGGCGGCACCGGCAGCGGCCAGCAGGCCCGACAGCGCGCCCAGCGCCAGCAGCTCGATGCGCTGGGCGCGTGCGAGCTGGGCGCGCGTGGCTCCCAGGGCGCGCATCAGCGCCGCCTCCCGCACCCGCTCGTCGCGGGTGGCCGCCAGCGCCGCCGCCAGCACCAGCACGCCGGCGGCCAGGGTAAACAGGAACAGCAGCTGCACGGCGGCCACCACGCGGTCGAGCACCGATTGCAGCTGGCCCACGATGGCGCCCACGTCGAACACCGTCAGGTTGGGAAACTCCCGCAGCAGGCGCCGCGGCAGATCCGAGGCGGCGTCCGGCAGGCGAAAGGAGGTGATCCAGCTCTGCGGCATGTCCGCCAGCACCGCCGGGCTCATGATGGCGAAGAAATTGACCCGCATGGTGTCCCAGTCCACGTCGCGCAGGCTGGTGACGGCCGCCTCGACGGTGCGCCCGGCGATGTCGAAGCGCAGCGTGTCGCCCAGCGCGATGCCCAACGTACGCGCGATGCCGGCTTCCATGGAGACTTCCGCCCGGTCCGGATCCAGGGGCCGCCCTTCGGCGATGCGGTTGTAGGCCGGCAATTCGCTCGCGTAGGACAGGTTGAATTCCCGGTCGGCCAGCCGGCGCGCCCTGGGTTCGGAGTAGTCGTCCGGCGAGATTTCGCGCCCGTCTATGGCCAGCAGCCGGCCCCGCACCATGGGGTATAGGTGCACGCCATCCAGCCCGGCCTGGCGCAGCCGCTGCGCGACCGCTGCGCGCTGGTCGGGCTGGATATTGATCAGGAAACGGTCGGGCGCGTCCGGCGGCAGCGTGCGCTGCCAGCCGGCCAGCAGGTCGGTGCGCGTCATGGCCAGTAGCAGTAGGGCCATCAGGCCGGCCGACAACGCGCAGATCTGCACGAGGCTGGCGCCGCGCCGGCGCACCAGCCCGGCCAGGGCCAGGCGCAGGGCCGGCGAGGCGCCGGGCGCGCCGCGCAGCCGATCCATGGCGGCCAGGCCGGCCCAGCCCAGCAGCGCGAACACCGCGCAGGCGCCCACGAAGCCGCCGGCGACCGACGCGCCCAGCCGCAGGTCGCCCGCCACCCACAGCAGCAGGCCGGCGAAGCCCAGCACGCCGACGGCGTAGCCGGACGCGCCGCGGCCCGGCGCCGCGCCCGGTTCCCGGCGCAGCACGACGGCCGGCGGCACGCGCCGCAGACGCGCCAGCGCAGGCAGCGCGAAGCCCAGCAACAGCCAGCCGCCGGCCAGCGCGCCCTGCAACGCCGGCCAGGGGGTGGGCGGCGGCAGCTCGGTTTCCATGAGCGGGCCCAGGGCGGCGATCAGGCCCTGGTGCACGGCGTATCCGGCCGCGCATCCGAGAGCCGCTCCGGCCGCGGCCAGCAGGGCGAATTCGATACCCAGCAGCCACGCCACCTGGGCCTGCGTCGCTCCCAGGCAGCGCATGACGGCCGTGCCCTCGACATGGCGCAGCATGAAGCGGCGGGCCGCCAGCGCGACGGCCACCGCCGAGATCATGGCCGCCAGCAGCGCCACCAGGGACAGGAAGCGCTGTGCCCGGTCCAGCGCCAGCCTGGCCTGCGGCCGCCCGGACTCCAGGGTGGCCAGCGTCTGCCCGCGCTGCAGCCGGGGCTCGAGCCAGCCGGAATAGCGCGCGACCGCGTCAGGCTCGCCCGCCACCGCCAGCCCGTAGCCGACGCGGCTGCCCGGCGCCAGCAGGCCGGTGGCCGGCAGGTCCGAGGCGGCGATCATGACGCGCGGCGCGACGTTCACGAAACGCATGCCGCGGTCGGGCTCGTAGGCGATTATGCCGGCCACCCGCAGGCTCAGCCGGCCCAGCGCGATGGCGTCGCCCACCTGCAGGCCGGTGGCCGCAAGCAACTGGGCATCGACCCAGGCCGTGCCGGGCCGGGGAATGCCGCCGGCCGGTTTGCCCGGCTCGCCCGGGGCGCCGGCCAGGCGCAGCGCGCCGCGCAGCGGGTAGCCCGGTTCGACCGCCTTGACGGCCGCCAGCTGCGCCGCGTCGCCCGCTCCCGCCATGGAAGGGAACTGCCAAGTCCGCACAGTACGCAGCCCCTGCTCGCGGGCCGCTTCGACATAGGCGTCGGGGATGGGCTCGTCGGCTTCGAGCACCAGGTCGCCGCCCAACAGCTGGGCAGCGTCGCGCTCCAGGGCCCGGCCGACGCGGTCGGCCAGGAAACCCACGCTGCTGACGGCCGCCACCGCGACGACCAGCGCCAGCATCAGCAGGCGCAGCTCGCCGGCGCGCGCGTCGCGCAGCGCGGTGCGCACGGCCAGCCGCAGCAGGCGCCAGGCCGCGCCGGCCGGCGGCCGCGGGGACGGCTGAAAGGACTCGTTCATGGATGCAATGGTAGCAAGCGGCCTCAGGCCGAGGCATAGAGCAGCAGCAGGACGGTACAGAACAGCATGGACGCGAAGACCATGCGCAGCGCGGCCTCGGGCATCCGGTAGGCCAGCCGCACCCCGCGGTGCACGCACAGCAGGCTGCCCGCCGCCAGCGCCACGCCCGCCGCCCAGTCGGTCTGCCCGCCCCAGGCGTAGGTCGCCAGGGCGACGAAGCAGCCCGGGATCACCATGGCCAGCGCCAGCGCCTGCGCCGTGGTCTGCGGCAGGCGGTACACGGTAGTCATGAGCGGCACTACCAGCAGCACGCCGCCCACCCCGAAAAAACCGCCCAGGGTGCCCGAGGCCACGCCCAGCAGCGCGGCGTGCGCGCGGTTCAGCGGCGGCGCCGCGCGGCGCCCGGGCAACGGAGGCCGGCGCTTGCGCCGCCAGACCTGCCAGACGGCGTACAGGCCCACGACGAACAGGAAACCCGCGAAGCCGCGGCGCAGCAGCATGGGGTCCATGCCCAGGGCCAGGCGCGCCCCGACCCAGGTGCTGGACATGGCGCCGAGCGCGCCGGCGGCGGCCACGCCGAAATCGATGCGGGCATGCCGGTTGTAGTTGCGCACCGCCACCAGTGCGGTCGGCAGGACCATGACCAGCGCGGTGCCCTGGGCCATCTGCTGGCTCATGCCCAGGACCAGCCCCAGCACCGGGATGGCGATCAGCCCGCCGCCCAACCCCAGCAGCCCGCCCAGGAAACCTATCCCCGAGCCCGCCAGCAGGCAGCCCAGGACCACGACGGGCAGGCTCACTGGAGCCCCCTTCCGTCGCTGCGCGACCGGCCCGGCGCGCGCATGGCCCGGCTCCCGTCGACACGGAAAGGAAGCGCGTGCCGACCGCCCGGCGCGCGGCGGGGCAGGCACGCCGCGCCGGCGCTCACCGCAGGCGCTCCAGGGCGGCGTCCAGGCGCTCCACCGCCCATACCTCCAGCCCGTCGATGGGCTGGCGCGGCGCATTGGCCTTGGGGATCAGGGCGGTGGAAAACCCCAGCTTGGCGGCCTCGCGCAGCCGCTCCTGGCCGCGCGGGGCCGGGCGGATCTCGCCGGCCAGGCCGATCTCGCCGAAGGCCACCAGACCGCGCGGCAGCGGCCGGTCGCGCAGCGACGACATGATGGCCAGCAGCACCGGCAGGTCCGCCGCGGGCTCGGTGATGCGTACCCCGCCCACGGCGTTGACGAATACGTCCTGGTCGAAGGTGGCCACCCCGGCATGGCGGTGCAGGACGGCCAGCAGCATGGCCAGCCGGTTGCCTTCCAGCCCCACCGACAGGCGGCGGGGGTTGGGAACATGGGCGCCGTCGACCAGGGCCTGGATCTCGACCAGCAGCGGCCGCGTGCCCTCCTGCGTGGCCATGACGCAGGAGCCCGGCACCTGGCGTTCGTGCTGGGACAGGAACAGCGCCGAGGGGTTGGCCACTCCGCGCAGCCCGCGGTCGGTCATGGCGAACACGCCCAGCTCGTTGACCGCCCCGAAGCGGTTCTTGAACGCCCGCACCAGCCGGAACGACGAATGGGCGTCGCCCTCGAAATAGAGCACCGTGTCGACAATGTGCTCCAGCACGCGCGGCCCGGCCAGGGCGCCGTCCTTGGTGACGTGGCCGATCATCACGATGGGCACGCCGGTCTGCTTGGCCACGCGGGTCAGCTGGGCGGCGCATTCGCGCACCTGGGACACGGAGCCGGGCGCCGAACTCAACTCGCCGGAATACAGCGTCTGGATGGAATCGATGACGGCCACCGCCGGCCGCTCGGCGGCCAGCGCCGCCTGGATGGCTTCGAGCCGGATCTCGGCCAGCAGGCTCACCTCGCCACAGGCCAGCCCGAGCCGGCGCGCGCGCAGCGCCACCTGCTCGGCCGATTCCTCGCCCGTCACGTACAGGACGCGCCGGTTGGCCGACATGGCCGCCAGCGCCTGCAGCAGCAGCGTGGACTTGCCTATGCCCGGATCGCCGCCGATCAGCACCACCGCCCCTGCCACCAGGCCGCCGCCCAGCACGCGGTCGAACTCGGCCAGCCCCGTGGGCTGGCGCGGCAGCTCGCGGGCTTCGATGTCGGCCAGGCTGCGCACCGGGCTGGTCCCGGCCAGCGGCGCGTAGCGGTGCCCGCCCGCGGCGGGCGCCTCGCGGGTTTCCTCCAGGGTGTTCCAGGCCCCGCAATGCGGGCATTGCCCCTGCCATTTGGCCGCGGTGCCGCCGCATTCGGAGCAGACGTAGACGGTTTTGCTTTTTGCCATGTCAGTGCGCAAGTCTACACTCGCGCATGGGGGAGTCGCCGGCGCCGGGCACGGCGCGGCGCGCCCGCGATGGAATAAATCCGCGGGCCGGGGTGTTAACCACCATGCAACCCACCACGGAGGTGTCCCATGACCCGCTCGCGTTCCCGTTCCCTTTCCCTGTCCGCCCTCGCCCTGGCCGGCCTGCTGGCCGCCGGCGGCGCCCTCGCCGCCCCGCCGGCCGCCGTCCAGGACGGCGTGCTGGTGGGCGAGAAAAAAATGACGCTCTATGTCTTCGACAAGGACGCCGCCGGCAGCGGCAAGAGCGTCTGCAATGACAAATGCGCGGCCAACTGGCCTCCCCTGCAGGCGCCGGCCGACGCCCGCGCCGAAGGCGACTACACCGTCGTGACGCGCGACGACGGCGGCAAACAGTGGGCCTACAAAGGCCGCCCGCTGTACTACTGGGTCAAGGACCAGGCGCCGGGCGACCGTACCGGCGACGGCGTCGGCGGCGCCTGGCACGCGGCCACGCCCTGACCGGCGCCCGCATGGGGGTCGAACAGATCCTGCCCCACGTGCCCGCCCTGCGCCGCTATGCCCGCCTGCTGGCGGGCGATGCGGCGCGGGCCGACGACCTGGTGCAGGACACCCTGGAGCGCGCCTGCGCGAAATGGGCGCAGTGGCGCCCCGGCCCGGCCCTGCGCGCGTGGCTGATGACCCTCATGCACAACCTGTACCTGAACCAGGTGCGCGACCGGCGCCACGACGACGGGGCGGCCGGCCTGGACGAAACGGCCGAGCCGTCGCACGAGCCGCTGGCCCGCGCCCCGGAAATGATGGACCTGGAACGCGCCGTGGCCCGCCTGCCGCCGGCGCTGCGCGCCGTACTGCTGCTGGTCGGCGTCGAGGAATACACCTACGCCGAGGCTGCCGGCATCCTGGACGTGCCGGTCGGCACGGTCATGTCGCGCCTGCACCGCGCCCGGGAAAGCGTGCGTGCGATGATGGAGCCGGCGGCCGGCGAGCCGCCGCGGCCCCCACTGGAACTGGTAAGGAAATGACGCAAGCCACGCCTGCCGTCGGCGACGGCGACCTGCACGCCTTCGTGGACGGACAGCTCGATCCCGAGCGGGTGCCCGCCGTGCTCGCCCATCTGCGCGCACACCCCGCCCAGGCAGTGCGCATGGCCGAATGGCAGGCGCAGCGCGCGGCCCTGCGCGCCTGGCACCGGCGCGAGGACCCCGGCCCCACGCCCGCGGCCATGGCCGCCGTCGTGGCGCGCGCCCGGCCCGCCGCCCGGCGGTCATGGGCCCGGGCCGCGGCCGCCGTGCTGCTGCTGGCGGCCGGGGCGGCCGCGGGCCGCTATTGGCCGCAACAGGACGGGCCGCGCGCGGCCGGCGCGCCGGAATTCGCGCGCGCCGCCGCGCTCGCCCACGCCGTCTATGTCCCGGAAATCCGCCACCCGGTGGAAGTCGCCGCCGGGCAGCAGGACCACCTGCTCCAATGGCTGAGCCGCCGCCTGGGACGGCCGCTGCACGCGCCGGTGCTGGAGGACCGCGGCTTCCGCCTGCTGGGCGGGCGCCTGCTGCCCGGCGCCCCGGCGCCGCGCGCGCAATTCATGTACGAGGACGGCCGCGGCCGCCGCGCCACCTTGTACGTCGCCGTGTTTCCGCCCGGCGCCGCGCCCGGCGGGACGGCCTTCCGTACCCTGCGCACGGGCGACGGCGTGTCGTTCTACTGGATGGAGGACGGCTACGGCTACGCGCTCAGCGCGGACCTGCCCGAGTCCGAGCTCCAGGCCCTGGCGCGGGAAGCCTACGCGCAGCTGTATCCCGCGCCGTGAAGGCCCGCGGCGCCATCCCTGCCCCGGTCCCCCAGGCGCCAGGCTTGCGCAGGAAGACGTACTCGTGCCGGTACCGGTCCTGCACCCGGTGGCGCGCGCCGCGCACGCCCGCGATCGCCGGCGCGTGCGGTTCGAACGGGGACCGGCCCAGGCCGCGCTGCAGCCGGAACGGCGTGCGCTCGGACTTGTCGTTGTAGCCCAGGACCAGCAGGCCGCCCGGCGCGAGGACTGCGTGGCACTGGGCCACCAGGCGCTCGAAATCGGCCTCGGTGTCCACGCCGAACCCGATCAGGCCGTTGGCGACCACGGCATCGAAACTCTCCGCCGGATAATGGCGCGCCAGCTCCAGCGCGGAGCCCACGACGTGGCGGCCCGGCGGGCCATAGACGGCGTTTTCCGGCTTGAGGTCTATGGTGTGCAGCTCCAGCCGCAGCAGCCGCGGATAGTGCCAGTTGTGCTTGTCCACCCCGATGAACAGGCAGCGCCCGCCTGGCTTGCCGCCCGCCGCCACGGCGTCGAGATAGCCGAAGATCTCGCGTTCCAGGAACAGGCGGCTGGGCGCGCGCAGCCGGAAATCGATGCCGCAGCGCGCGGCCAGCGCAGGCGACAGCCTGAACAGCAGGCGTTTGCACCCGTAGGCGAGCCGGTCGCGGAGCCGTTTCATGCAGCGGTGTCCCAAGCGCGCAGGCCATTCCCGCGCCACCGCCAAAGCTTACATAAGGCTTAATTACGGGACGGTGTCATGCCGGCTTCATCCGGAAACCGGTTGCTACGGCCACCCGCGCCGCTGCCCGTGCGGGGCCACCCGGCCCCGGGGCCGCAGCCCGGAGGAGGCGGCACCGCCCGGCATCAGGATCAGGGCCGCATGCCCAGCGCCCCGCCGCCGTCCACGCCGATGACCTGGCCCGTGATGAAACTGGCGTCCTCAGACAACAGGAAAGCCGCCAGCGCGGCCACTTCCCGGGGCGTGCCGAAACGCTTCATGGGAATGGAGGACAGCGACTGCTGCTCGGCCTCGCTGCCCACCGGATGGTTCAGGCGGAAGAGCTCCGTCTCGATGGGGCCGGGGGCAATGGCGTTGACGGTGATGCCGTACTCGGCAAGCTCCAGCGCCCAGGTGCGGGTGCAGGCGCCCAGCGCGCTCTTGGCGGCAGCGTAGCTGGTACGCTCGACCGCCCCCAGCATGGCCCGGCTGCAGATGTTGACGATACGGCCGCGGCGGCGCAATTTCATAGATTCGGCAAAGGCCTGGGTCACCTGCACGGCGGCGCGCACGTTCAGGTCGAACACGCTGTAGAGCGTGGCAAGGTCCACCTGGCCCAGCAACTGGCGCGAGGACACCCCGGCATTGTTGACCAGAGAGTCCACCGGGAACTTGTCGCGGATCTCGCGCAGGACGTCCTCGGTACGCCCGGCGTCGGACAGGTCGCAGGAATACAGATAGCCGGGGAAATCGACGTCCGCGGTATTGCGCGCCAGGCCGACCACATGGCAGCCGAGGTCGGCCAGCCTGCGGCTGATGGCCCAGCCTATGCCCCGGGTCGCCCCGGTCACCAGTACGCACATGTTCTTCATTGCGGTTCTCCTTGGTTGCGGCCCGAAGGCTCGAACGGCACCCGCGGCGCGACGGCGCACAGCAGCTCGTATCCGATGGTACCGGCCGCGCGCGCGACCTCGTCCACCGAGGGGCCGTCCTCGCCCCACAGCACCACCGGCGTGCCCACGCCGGCGTGGGGGGCCGGCTGCAAATCGACGACGAGCATGTCCATGGAAATGCGGCCGAGCACCCGTGTCGGCACGCCGCCCACGGCGACCGGCGTGCCGGTGCCGGCGTGGCGCGGATACCCGTCGGCGTAGCCGCAGGCGACCACGCCCACTCGCATGGCCTCGGGGGCGCGGAACAGGGAGCCGTAGCCGACGGCGTCGCCGGGACGCAGGCGGCGGGTGGCGATGATTTCGGATCGCAGCGTCATGGCCGGCAGCAGCCCGTAGGCCTGGGCCGGCACGTCTTCGAACGGCGAGGCGCCGTACAGACAGATGCCCGGGCGTACCCAGGCCGCCTGCCCGGCGCCCGCCCCCGCGAGCGGAAAGCGCAGGGTGGCGGCCGAATTGCACAGGCTTACGGGCCCTGGCAGGCCGGCGGCGGCGCGCTCGAAGCGGGCCAGCGCCTGAGCGATGCCCTGCGGCCCGTCCGCCGTGGCGAAGTGCGTCATCTTGCCCAGCGTACCCAGCACGCCCGCCTCGCGCAGGTAGCGGGCCCGCGCGTAGGCCTCGCGATAGCCCGCCTCGGGAAAGCCCAGCCGGCCCATGCCGGTGTCGACCTTGAGATAGGCGTCGAGCCGGCGCGCCGGCCGGCGGGACTCCAGCAGGTCGAGCTGTTCGCGGTGGTGGATGACGGTGGTCAGGTGGTAGCGGTCGAAGAGTTCGATATCGGCCGCGTCGAAGAAGCCTTCCAGCATCAGGATGGGCCCGCCCCAGCCGGCCTCGCGGCAGCGCACGGCCTCGGCCGGATCGAGCATGGCCAGGCCTTGCGCCGCGGAAAAGCCCGCCACCGCGCGCTCGATGCCGTGCCCGTAGGCATTGGCCTTGATCACGGCCCAGATCGACGGCGCGGCCGTGCCGGCCTCGTGCGCCGCGGCGTCGAGGTGACGGCGGACGGCCGCCAGGTTGTGGGCCAGCGCGGAAACGGAAACCGAAGCGGAAATCGGGCGGGGCATGGCGTCTGTCCGGAAGCCGCCTAGTCTACCCCAGCGCGGTGCCCGGCCTCGGCCCGCGTCCCATAAAATGGCGCATTGACGAACGACGAACGCGGGCTGCACCGGACGCATGGCGGTCGACCACTACGAAAACTTTCCCGTCGCCTCCCTCCTGCTGCCGCGCCGCCTGCGGCGCGCGGTGGCCGACATCTACCGCTTCGCGCGCAGCGCGGACGACATCGCCGACGAGGGACCGGCCGACGCCGCCGCGCGGCTGGCGGAACTGGCCGCCTACCGCGCCGAGCTCCACAAGATAGGCGCGGCCGGCCGCGGCCGGCCGGCGGACCTGGACCCTCGGCTGGAACCGGTGTTCGGTCCGCTGGCGGCAACCATCGCACGCCGCCAATTGCCCATCGCCCCCTTCTACGACCTGCTGTCGGCCTTCGAGCAGGACGTGCGCGTGACGCGCTACGCCGACTACGAGCACCTGCTGGATTACTGTACGCGCTCGGCCAACCCGGTAGGCCGCCTCATGCTGCACCTGTACGGCGCCGCGCACGCGGACAACCTGCGCGACGCCGACGCCGTATGCACCGGGCTGCAGCTGACCAACTTCTGGCAGGACGTCCGGCCGGACTGGAACAAGGGCCGCGTCTACCTGCCCCAGGAAGACCTGCGGCGCTTCGGCGTCTCGGAAGACGACATCGCCCGCCAGTGCGCCGACGAGCGCTGGCGGGCGCTCATGGCCATGCAGGCCGGACGCGCACGGGCGCTGCTACACTGCGGCATCCCGCTCGCGCGGCGCCTGCCGGGACGCATCGGCCTGGAACTGCGGCTGGTGGTGCAAGGCGGCCTGCGCATCCTCGAGCGCATCGAACGCGCCGGCGGCGACGTTTTCCTGAACCGCCCCCAACTGCATGCGCGCGACTGGGCAGTCATGCTGTGGCGCGCCCTGACCTGACATGACGCCCGACGAATACGCCCAGGAAAAGGCCGCCAAGAGCGGATCGAGCTTCTACTACGCCTTCCTGTTCCTGCCGCCGGAGCGCAGGCGGGCCATCACCGCCCTGTACGCCTTCTGCCGCGAGATCGACGACGTGGTCGACGACTGCGCCGACCCTTCCGTGGCGCGCATCAAGCTCGCCTGGTGGCGCGGCCAGGTGGACGAGATGATGCAGGGCCGGGCCGAACACCCCGCCGCCCGCGCGCTGGCGCCGCACGTGCAGTCCTTCGGCATCACGCGCGAGCGCCTGCTGGCGGTGGTCGACGGCATGGAAATGGACCTGGACCAGACCCGCTATCTCGACTGGGCGGGTCTGCGCAAATACTGCTGGCACGCCGCAGGAGTGGTCGGAGAAATGTCGGCCGGCATCTTCGGCTACACCGACGCGCGCACCCTCGCCTATGCCGAAACGCTGGGCCTGGCCTTCCAGCTGACCAACATCATCCGCGACGTGGGCGACGACGCCCGGCGCGGCCGCATCTACCTGCCGTCCGAAGATCTGCAGCGCTTCGGCGTCAAGCCGGCGGACATTCTCAACAGCCGCTACTCGGAAGGCTTCACGCAACTGATGCGGTTCCAGGCCGAGCGCGCCCGCGGGCTCTATCGCGACGCCATGCGCCGCCTGCCGCCTGCCGACCGCCGCGCGCAGCGGCCCGGCCTGATGATGGCCGCCATCTATCACGCGCTGCTCGACGAGATCGAACGCGACGGCTGGCAGGTGCTGCACCAGCGCATCGCCCTCACGCCGGTGCGCAAGCTCTGGCTGGCCTGGAAGACCTGGGTCGGAGGCGGGCGCGGCCTGGTCGCCCGCCTGTCGCGATGAAGGTGGCCGTGGTCGGCGCGGGATGGGCGGGCCTGGCGGCGGCCGCCGGACTGCACGACGCCGGCTGCCAGGTTACCGTCTACGAGGCCGCCCGCACCGCCGGCGGCCGCGCGCGCCGGCTGGAACGGCCCGGCTTCGACCACCCGCTGGACAACGGCCAGCACATCCTGCTGGGCGCCTATACCGCCACGCTGGCGCTGATGCGGCGCCTGGGCCGCGACCCCGACCGCCTGCTGCTGCGCCACCCGCTGCACCTGGAAAGCGCCGACGGCGCGTTCCGGCTGCGCGCGCCGCGGCTGCCCGCCCCGCTGCACCTGCTGGCCGCGCTGGCCGGCGCGCGCGGCCTGGCGCCGGGCGATGGCCGGGCCGCGCTGCGCCTGATGCGCGCCCTGCGGCGCGCCCGGTGGCGTCCCCCGGCCGACTGGACGGTGCAGGACCTGCTGACGCGCCAGGCGCAGCCGGCCGGCCTGTGCCGCATGCTGTGGACGCCGCTCTGCCTGGCCGCGCTGAACACGCCGCCGCGCGAGGCCTGCGCCCGGCTCTTCGCCCACGTGCTGCGCGACGCGCTGGCCGGCGCGCGGCCGGCCTCGGACCTGCTGCTGCCGCGCACCGACCTGGGCTCCCTGTGGCCGGATGCCGCGGCGGGCCTGTGCGACCTGCGCCTGGGCTGCGCGGCGCGCACGCTGCGAACCGCCGGCGACGGCTGGGAGATCGACGGCGAACGCTACGCGGGCGCCGTACTGGCCCTGCCGCCGTACGCGGCGGCCCGGCTGCTGCACGGATTGCCGGCCGCGGACGGCGGCCCGCCGCTGCTGGCGGCGCTCGAGGCCTTCGCCTACCAACCCATCGCCACGCTGACGCTGCGGCTGGCCGGGCCGTGGCGCCTGCCCCGGCCGATGATGATGCTGTCCGAGGACCCGCAGCGCGGCCACCACGGCCAATGGCTGTTCGATCGCGCGCAACTGGCCGGCCGCGATGGCGACGGCGAACTGGCCGTAGTGGCGAGCGCCGCGGGCGTCCTGCACGCGGCCGGCCGCGCAGCCGGCGCCGAACGGCTCGCCGAACAGGTGCGCGAGCAAGTGGCGCGCCACCCCGCGGCGCTGCCGCCCATGCCGCCGGTGGCCGCCCGCGCCCTGGTCATCGAAAAGCGGGCGACCTTCGCGGCCGTGCCCGGGCTGGCGCGCCCCGGGGCGGCCACGCCCTGGCCGCGGCTCGCGCTGGCCGGGGACTGGACCGACACCGGCTACCCCGGCGTGCTGGAGGGCGCGGTGCGCAGCGGCGCGGCCGCCGCGCGCCGCCTGGCGGCAGCGCTCAGCGCAGCAGCCGCCGGCGCATGAGCACCGTGGCCAGCCAGATCGCCAGCACCGCGGTGGCCGCCAGCCGGGCCAGGTCCAGCCAGAGATGCGGCGGCCACTGGCCCAGTATGAGCGGGCGGATCAGGTTGACGGCCGGCGCAAGCGGCAGGACCTGCATCGCGCCTGCCAGCAGCGGCGGCAGTTGCGACACCGGGAAGAATATGCCGGAGAGAAAGACCATGGGCGTAATGCCCAGGGTGAAGTAGTACATGAAGAAGTCGTAGCTGCGGGCCAGGGCGCTGACCACCATGGCCAGCGCCGCGAAACACAGGCCGGCCAGCGCCAGGACGGGCGGGATCCAGAGCATGGACGGATGGCGCGCGATGCCCAGCGCCGCGGCTACCGCCAGAATGGCCAGGCCGCTCTTGAGCGCCTTGGCGCCCGCCCACAGGATCTCGGCCCATACGACGTCGTCCAGCGACAGCGGCGTATTGAGCATGGCGTCCCAGGTACGCTGGATCTGCAGGCGCGAAAAGGCGTTGTAGGTGGCCTCGAAGGTTGCGCCGTAGAGCGCGCCCATGCAGATCGAACCCGCGGCCAGGAAGGTGATGTAGGGCACGCCGTCGACCGCCGGCAGCATGCCGCCCAGGCCGTAGCCCAGCGCCAGCAGCACGATCAGCGGATCCAGCACGTCGCCCAGCACGGTCGACCACGCCGTCTTGCGCCACACCAGGAAATTGCGCCGCAGAACCGCCAGGCACAGCCTGCCGGGCCAGGGCCAGCGCCAGTCGGCCGCGCTCATGTCTCTTCCCGCATGCCGCGGCCGGTCAGCCGCAGGAACAGGTCTTCGAGATTGGCCGGCCGGTGCAGGTAGCGCAGGCCGTCGCGGCCCTGCAGGCTGCGCAGGACGGGGTCGGCCTGCCAGGCGTAGCAGAACACCGTCTCGCCGCTGGTTTCCAGGCGCGCCGCAAGCCGGTCGCGCTGGCTGCGCAGCCAGTCCGCCAGGCCCTCGCCGTAGACTTCCACCACCTGCGGCTCGACGTGCCGGGCGATCAGTTCCCGCGGCTCGCCCTCGGCGATCAGGTGGCCGCGGTCGAGCACCCCCAGGCGGTGGCAGAGCCGCTCGGCCTCGTCCATGAAATGCGTGGTGAGCAGCAGCGTCTTGCCTTCGCCCAGCAGCGCCTTGAGCCGTTCCCAGATCAGGTGGCGGGCCTGCGGGTCCAGCCCCGTGGTCGGCTCGTCCATGACGATGAGGTCCGGGTTGTTGACCAGCGCCCGGGCCAGCGTCAGGCGCCGCTTCATGCCGCCGGACAGCTCGTTGATGCGCGAGCGGGCGTGGGCCGTCAGGGCGGCGAACTCGAGCAGTTCCGGAATGCGCGCGCGGATCTGCGCGTCGGGCATGCCGAAATAGCGCCCGAACACCAGCAGGTTCTCTTCTATGGTGAAGTCGGGGTCCAGGTTGTCCGCCTGCGGCACCACCCCTACCCGCGCGCGGGCGCTGCGCGCCTGGGCCGGGATGTCCCGGCCCAGCATGCGTATCTTCCCGCCTTCGTACGGGATCAGGCCCAGCAGGGCCCTCAGCGTGGTGGTCTTGCCGGCCCCGTTGGGACCCAGCAGACCGTAGCACTCCCCGCGCCGCACCTCGAAGGAGAGGCCGTCGAGGATCGCGCGCCGTCCGTAGCGCTTGGCCAGTTCGACGACTTGCAGCGCGGGCGGCGGCGCGCCGGGGCTGGGCGGGAGGGGCATGGGGGCATTCTAGCCCCAAGCCGGCCCGCCGCCGCTGCGGCCTCGGCCGGAATTCGGTGAGATTAATTCTCATTAATGCTAGAATGGCGTGCTTCCCGCTTCGCCTCCCATGAACCGCAAACCCGACCCCAGGCGCCGCGCCTATTGGCTCAAGACGCTGCACCAGTGGCACTGGATCAGCTCGGCCCTGTGCCTGGTCGGCATGCTGGCCTTCGCCGCCACCGGCATCACCCTGAACCATGCGGGCGCCATCGAATCCGAGCCGCGCGTGGTGTCGCTGCGGGCCACGCTGCCCGGCGACCTGCTGGCCCTGGCCGCCGCGGACGCCGGCGCCAAGGCGCCCCTGCCCGGGCCGCTGCGCGCCTGGCTCGAGCGGGAATGGTCGGTACAGGCCGGGGACCGTGCCGCGGAATGGTCGGACGACGAGATCTACCTGTCCCTGCCCCGCCCCGGCGGCGACGCCTGGCTGTCCATCGACCGGCACAGCGGCGAGGCCGAGTACGAAGTGACCGACCGCGGCTGGATCTCCTACCTGAACGACCTGCACAAGGGCCGCAACACCGGCGCGGCATGGAGCTGGTTCATCGACGCGTTCGCCGTCGCCTGTCTGGTCTTTTCCGTCACGGGGCTGTTCCTGCTCAAGATGCACGCGGGCAACCGCGCCGCCACCTGGCCCATGGTGGGCCTGGGCGTGGCGCTGCCCGCGGTGCTGGCCCTGATCTTCATCCACTGACAAGGATCGCCATGCGCACCCTGCTCCTGTCCGCCATCGTGGGCGGCACGATCGCCCTGCCGGCCCAGGCGGCCGACCTCACGGTCCAGGTCGAGATCCCGCGGCTGAACGCCGCCGAATACCACCGCCCCTACGTCGCCATCTGGATCGAGCGCGAGGACCAGAGCGTAGCCGCCGACCTCGCCGTCTGGTACGACGTGGACATGAAGAACAACGAAGGCACCAAGTGGCTCAAGGACCTGCGCCAGTGGTGGCGGCGCAGCGGGCGCGACCACGACTACCCGATAGACGGCGTGAGCGGCGCGACGCGGCCGGCGGGCCGGCACGCCGTGGCGTTCGCGGGCGAGGCCGCACCCATGGCGGGCCTGGCGCCCGGACGCTACGTCCTGGTGGTGGAAGCGGCCCGCGAGAAAGGCGACCGCGAACTGCTGCGCCTGCCCTTCGCCTGGCCGCCGGCCCAGCCCGAGCGGGCCGCCGCGCAAGGCGAGCACGAACTGGGCGGCGTCGCCCTCGAAACCCGTCCCTGACCCTTTTCCAACGCACCGGAGTCCCCCGACATGAAACCCCTGCTCAGCCTGGCCGCCGCCGCCGCGATCGCGGCCCTGCCGCTTTCCGCCCAAGCCCACGACCGGTTCCTGCTGCCTTCCTCCACGGTGCTGTCGGCCGAGAATGCCTGGATCACGGTGGACGCGGCGGCCGGCAACGACAAGTTCTACTTCAACCACAACCGGCTGGCGCTGGACAACCTGGCCGTCACCGCCCCCGACGGCTCGGCCGTGCAGCCGCAGAACGTGTCGCAGGGCCGCCTGCGCAGCACCTTCGACCTGAACCTGACGCAGGCCGGCACCTACCGCATCGCCCTGGTCAACAATGGCGCCTTCGCCCGCTGGGAAGAAAACGGCCAGCCCAAGCGCTGGTTCGGCAAGCCCGCCGACCTCGCCGCCAACGTGCCGGCCGGCGCCGCCAAGCTGCAGGTGTCCGAGTCCTTCAGCCGCCTGGAAACCTTCGTCACCCTGGGCAAGCCTTCTGCCCTCACCCCCTCCGGCCAGGGCCTCGAACTGGTAGCGCAGACCCATCCCAACGATCTCTACGCCGGCGAGCAGGCGGATTTCCAGCTCATGCTCGACGGCAAGCCCGCTTCCGGCGTGAAGGTTGTCATCGTGCCCGGCGGCAGCCGCTACCGCGACCAGGTGGGCGAGATCTCGCTGACCACCGACGCCGGCGGCAAGTTCTCCGTCAAATGGCCGCAAGCGGGCATGTACTGGCTCGACGCCGACGCGGAAGACGACAAGACCGCCGTCAAACAGGCCGACAAGCGCCGGCTGGCCTACACCGCCACCTTCGAAGTGCTGCCCCAGTAAGGACGTCCGGCGCCACCATGCCGCACCCCGTGCCCGAGCCCGCCCAGGGCCGCCCGGCGCTGCGCAGCGCCGGCGACCGGGTGTTCTCCGACCTGGGCGGGCCGACCATGGGCACGACCTGGTCGGCCCGGCTGGCCGCGCCTGCCGGCCTGGACCTGCGCCAGGCCCATGCCCGCGTGCAGGACGCGCTGGACGGGGTGGTGGCTCAGATGAGCACCTGGCTGCCCGGCTCGGACCTGTGCCGCTTCAACCGGGCGCCCGAAGGCTGGCACGCCCTGCCCGCGGAGTGCTTCGAGGTCCTGCAATGCGCCTGGGAGCTGGCGCGCGAGACCGGCGGCGCCTACGATCCCACCGTCGCCCCCCTGGTGGACCTGTGGGGGTTCGGCCCGGCCGCCCCTCGCACCGTCCCCGCGTCCCAGGCCGAGGTCGACGCCGCCCTGGCCCGCGTCGGCTGGTACCGCCTGCGGCTGGACCCGGCCGCCCGCCGGGCCTGGCGCCCCGCGGATGCGGCGCTGGATTTTTCCTCCATCGCCAAAGGCTACGGCGTGGACCGTGCCGCCGCCGCGCTGGACGCGCTGGGCGTGGCGAACTACCTGGTCGAGGTGGGCGGCGAACTGCTGGGCCGCGGCCGGCGGCCCGACGGCAGGCCCTGGCGCGTCGCCGTGGAATTGCCCGACGGCTCCGGCCCGGCCGCGGTGCTCGCGCTCGACGGCCTGTCGGTGGCGACCTCGGGCGACTACCGCCGTTATTTCGAGGCCGGCGGCCGGCGCTATTCGCATACCCTGGACCCTCGCACTGGGCGCCCAGTGGAACACGGCCTGGCCTCGGTTGCCGTGGCTGCCCAGCAATGCATGCGGGCCGATGCCCAGGCCACCGCCCTGGCCGTGCTTGGCCTGGAAGCGGGCATGGAGCACGCCCGCCGGCACGGGCTGGCGGCACTGTTCGTCTCGCATGCAGGCGACGGCTTCGACAGCCGCGCGACACCGGCCTTCGAAGCCCTGCTTACCGGAGAGTAGCGCCGCATGACCGAACGCCTGCTGGCCGCGGCCGGCATCGTCCTGCTGTGGCTGCTGCTCTGCCTGCACGCCTGGCACTCGGCCCGGCGCCGCACGAGGCGGGAACGTGAAGGAGCGCCTGCCGCCGACGCCATCGTCGTGGCCTACGCCAGCCAGACCGGCTACGCCGAAGATCTCGCGCAGCGCACCGTGCAATCGTTGCTGGCCGGCGGCCTGCCCGCCAGCGCGATGCCCCTGCAGCACGTGGACGACGCGCTGCTGGCCGGCCGGCCCCGCATGCTGTTCGTGGCCAGCACCACGGGCGAAGGCGACGCCCCGGACCACGCGGCGCCCTTCGCCGCCCGCCTGGCCGGCAGCGTCGCCGGCCCGGACCTCTCCGGCCTGCGGTATGCCGTGCTGGCGCTGGGCGACGGCAGCTATGCCGATTTCTGCGGCTTCGGCCGCCGGCTCGACGAATGGCTGCACCGGCACGGCGCGCAGGCCCTGTTCGACCGCGTCGAGGTCGACAACGGCGAGGCGGGCGCGCTGCGGCACTGGCAGCGCCAGCTGGGCCTGCTGGCCGGCGGCGTCGAACTGCCCGACTGGGAGCCCCCGCGCTACGACGAGTGGACGCTGGCCTCGCGCCGGCTGCTCAACCCGGGCAGTCCCGGCGCGCCCTGCTTCCACCTGGTGCTCAAGCCGCGCGGGCCGGCGCCCGCGTGGCAGGCCGGCGACATCGCCGAGATCGGGCCCCGGCGCTCGGCCGCCGACCCCGGGCTGCTCCCGCACCGGGAATACTCCATCGCGTCCCTGCCGGAAGACGGGGCCATCCACCTGCTGGTGCGGCAAATGCGGCGGCCCGACGGCGCACTGGGCGCGGGCAGCGGCTGGCTGACCGCCGGGGCGGCGCCCGGCGCCGCGATCGCGCTGCGCATCCGCGGCAACCGCAATTTTCGTCCCCCGGACCCGCGACGGCCCCTGATACTGATCGGCAACGGCACCGGCATGGCCGGCCTGCGCGCCCACCTGCTGGCGCGCGAACGCGCCGGCAGCCGCGAGAACTGGCTGCTGTTCGGCGAACGCAGCCGCGCCTGCGATTTCCACTGCCGGGAAGACATCGATGCATGGCAGCGGTCCGGCCACCTGAAGCGGCTGGACCTGGCGTTCTCGCGCGACCAGCCCGAGCGCGTCTACGTGCAGCACCGCCTGCTGGAAGCCGGGCCCGAAGTGCGCAAATGGGTGGAAGCGGGGGCTGCCGTCTACGTATGCGGCGACCAGGCCGGCATGGCCGCCGGCGTGCACGCGGCGCTGGAATCCCTGCTGGGCGCGCAGGGCCTGGAGGACCTGGCCGCGGCCGGGCGCTACCGCCGCGACGTCTATTGAGCCGGAGCGCAGCGCGCCAGCCCGTGGCCGCCGCTCTGCCCGGAGGATGCGCAGGCCGCCCCGGGAACGGACGGCGATCCGGCGCGGACCGCCCTAGCCCAACTGGGCATGCTCGGCGATATAGCGCCGCACCGCCTGCGCGTCGCAATCCATGAGCACCACCTTCTGCGGACGGGATTCCAGGTCTTCCAGGCCCGCGGGCAGCGGCGCGGGGCGGCCCAGCGCTTCCTGGATGGTGTCGGAGAACTTCGCCGGCAGCGCGGTCTCGAGCACCAGCATGGGCACGCCCGGCTCGGCGTACTCGCGCGCGACCTTGACGCCGTCGGCCGTGTGCGGGTCGATCACCACGCCGCTCTGGTCGTAGACCGAGCGTATCGTCGCCACACGGTCGGCGTGGAAACTGGACCCGGCCTGGAAGCCGTAGCGCGATTCGAACAGCGGCAGGTACGAAGACAGGTCGAACTCGCCGTCGCGGGCCAGGCCATCCCACAACGCCTTGACGCGGCCGGCGTCGCGGTCGAGCAGGTCGTACACGAAGCGCTCGAAGTTCGACGCCCGCGAAATGTCCATGGACGGGCTGGAGGTGGCGTAGGTGCGGTCCGCGCCGCGCGGCCGGTAGACGCCGGTGCGGAAGAACTCCTCGAGCACGTTGTTCTCGTTGGTGGCCAGCACCAGCCGGCGCACCGGCAGGCCCATGCCGCGCGCGATATGGCCGGACAGGATGTTGCCGAAATTGCCCGAGGGCACCGCGAAGGAAACCTGCTGGCCCGGTGCCGAGGTGGCGCGCAGCCAGCCGTGGAAGTAGTACACCACCTGGGCGGCGATGCGCGCCCAGTTGATGGAATTGACCGCGCCGATGCGGTAGCGCGACTTGAATTCCAGGTCGCCGGCCAGCGCCTTGACGATGTCCTGGCAGTCGTCGAACACGCCGCGCACCGCGATATTGTGGATGTTGGCATCGGCCAGCGAATACATCTGCGCGCGCTGGAAGGCGCTCATGCGGCCGTGCGGCGAAAGCATGAAGACCGAGACGCCCCGCTTGCCGCGCAGCGCGTACTCGGCGGCCGACCCCGTGTCGCCCGAGGTGGCCCCCAGTATGTTCAGCGTCGTTCCCCGCCGCTGCAGCACGTATTCGAAGGCGTGACCCAGGAACTGCATGGCCATGTCCTTGAAGGCCAGCGTCGGCCCCTCGGACAGCCCCAGCAGGTACTGGTCGGCGGCCAGCGGGCGCAGGGGCACGATGTCCTCGCTGCCGAACACGCCGACGCGGTAGGCGGCGCGGGTCAGCCCCCTGAGGTCTTCCTCGGGAATGTCGTCGATGAACAGACGCAGGACCTCGAAGGCCAGGTCGGCGTAGGACAGGCCGCGCCAGGCCTCGAGCCGCTCGGCCGGCACCTGCGGCAACGACTCCGGCATGGCCAGGCCGCCGTCGGGCGCCAGGCCTTCGAGCAGGATGTCCGAGAAAGGCTGCGGCGCCATGCCGCCGCGGGTGGAAACGTACTTCATGTCAGGTTTTCCATGCGGATCCGCGTCACCGACGAGCGCACGAAGGGCAGCGACCCGATGCGGCCGATGGCGCGGTCGACGTCGCGCTCGAGGGCCTGATGGGTCATGAAAATGATGTCCGCGCCGGAGTCGTCGCCGGGCTGCTGGATCATGGAGCCGATGGAAATGGCCGCGTCGGCCAGAATGCGGGCGATGTCCGCCAGCACCCCCGGCCGGTCGTCGACCCGCAGCCGCAGGTAGTAGGCGCTGCGGGTCTCTTCCATGGGCAGGATGGGACTGTCCGACATGGCGTCCGGCTGGAAGGCCAGGTGCGGCACGCGATGCCCCGGGTCCGCCGTATGCAGCCGGGTCACGTCGACCAGGTCGGCCACCACGGCAGAGGCGGTGGGCTCTTCGCCCGCGCCCTGCCCGTAGTACACCGTGGGACCCACGGCGTCGCCGTGCACCAGGACGGCGTTCATGGCGCCCTCGACGTTGGCCAGCAGGCGCTCGGCCGGCACCAGGGTGGGATGCACGCGCAGCTCGATGCCCTCGGGCCGGCGGCGGGTGATGCCCAGCAGCTTGATGCGGTAGCCCAGGCGCTCGGCGTGCGCGATGTCTTCCTGCGCCAGCCCGGAAATGCCTTCGATGTAGGCCCGGCCGAACTGCACCGGCACGCCGAACGCGAGCGAGGCCAGCAGCGTCAGCTTGTGCGCCGCGTCCACGCCCTCGATGTCGAAGGTGGGGTCGGCCTCGGCATAGCCCAGCCGCTGCGCATCGGCCAGCGCCTCGTCGAAGCCCAGCCCGCGCGCGCGCATCTCGGACAGGATGAAATTGGTCGTGCCGTTGATGATGCCGGCCACCCATTCGATCCGGTTGGCGGTCAGGCCCTCGCGGATGGCCTTGATGATGGGGATGCCCCCGGCCACGGCCGCCTCGAAGGCCACCATGACCCCGCGCGCCGACGCCGCGGCGAAGATCTCGTTGCCGTGCTTGGCCAGCATGGCCTTGTTGGCCGTCACCACGTGCTTGCCGTTGGCGATGGCTTCCATGACCAGCTCGCGCGCCAGCGTATCGCCGCCGATGAGCTCCACCACGATGTCGACCGAGGGGTCGCGCACCACGGCGTAGGGGTCGCCGCCGACATCGACCGCGTCGCCCACGCGGCTGCGCGCCTTGGCCACATCGCGCACCGCGACGCGCGCCACCTCTATGCGCCGGCCGGCGCGGCGCGCGATTTCCTCGGCGTTGCGCGACAGCACCTTCCAGGTGCCGCCGCCCACCACGCCCAGGCCCAGCAGGCCCACCTTGATGGGTTTCATGCGCGCACCTCCGCGAGTGCGCGCGCGGCCGCATCCGGCGCGGCGGACGGGTTCCGGCGGCGGGTCATTTCAGCAGCCCGTCCTTGCGGAACATGTCCTTGATGCCGCGCACGGCCTGGCGGGTGCGCTGCTCGTTCTCGATCAGCGCGAAACGTACGTACTCGTCGCCGTACTCGCCGAATCCGACGCCGGGCGAGACCGCCACCTTGGCGTCGGCCAGCACGCGCTTGGCGAACTCCAGCGAGCCCAGCTCGCGGTAGGGCTCGGGAATGCGCGCCCAGATGTACATGGAAGCCTTGGGAATCTCCACCGGCCACCCCGCCTCGTGCAGGCCGCGGGCCAGCACGTCGCGGCGGCTGCGGTACTTCTCGCGGATTTCCGCCACGCTGTCCTGCGGGCCGTCCAGCGCCGCGATGGAAGCGACCTGGATGGGCGTGAAAGTGCCGTAGTCGTGGTAGCTCTTGATGCGCGCCAGGGCGTTGACGAGTTCGCGGTTGCCCACCATGAAGCCTACCCGCCAGCCCGCCATGTTGTAGCTCTTGCTCAGCGTGAAGAACTCGACGGCGACGTCGCGCGCGCCGGGCACCTGCATGATGGACGGCGCGACGTAGCCGTCGAAGGTGATGTCGGCGTAGGCAAGGTCGTGCACCACCAGGATGTCGTGCTCGCGCGCGAGCTCGACCACCCGCTCGAAGAACGACAGGTCCACGCACTGGGCGGTGGGGTTGCTGGGAAAGCCCAGCACCATCATCTTGGGCTTGGGAATGGACTCGCGCACCGCGCGCTCGAGTTCCTCGAAGAAGTCGATGCCGGGCGTCATGCGCACGGAACGGATGTTGGCGCCGGCGATCACCGCCCCGTAGATGTGGATGGGGTAGCTGGGGTTGGGCACCAGCACGGTGTCGCCCCGGTCCAGCGTGGCCAGCATGAGGTGGGCCAGGCCTTCCTTGGAGCCTATGGTGACGATGGCTTCGGAGTCCGGGTCGAGCTCGACCTCGTAGCGCCGCTGGTACCAGTCGGCGATGGCCTTGCGCAGCCGGGGAATGCCCTTGGAAACCGAATAGCCGTGGGTGGTGGGCCGGCTGGCCGCCTCGATCAGCTTGTCCACGATGTGGCGCGGCGTCGGGCCGTCCGGGTTGCCCATGGACATGTCGATGATGTCTTCGCCGCGACGGCGCGCTGCCATCTTGAGCTCGCCGGTGATGTTGAAAACATAGGGCGGCAGGCGCTCGATGCGGGAAAACTTCCTCATGGCGGGAATCCTTCTGGACCTTGTGGATGCGCCGGCCCCGAAGCCTGGCCCGGGACGAGCGGCGGAAAACCCAATAATCTAGCGCAAGCGGCCCCCCTCGGCAAATCGGCGCGGCCCCGGCGCGGCACCGGTTTGTGACGCGCAACACGCGCCCGAGTGCGCTATTATCGGAATCATCCGCCGGAGCATTTATTGAAGCTGCATACCGATCCCGAGTCCGCGCTCAATACCGTCACCGCGTACGGTGAAGGCTATATCGAGGTCAATCAGGTTCGTTTTTCCCACGCGATCGCGTTCGGCCCCGAAGGCGGCGTTGCCCCCTGGCCGGTGCGCGGCGCCGCGGACATCACCGCTCCCCTGCTGCGCCAGGCGGCCGGCCTGCCGGAGCCTTCATCCGACCCCCTTTCCTTTCTGGATGCCTCCGAGCCTTCGGCGCCGGCCGGGCCGCCGCCCGGCGCGCCCGAGATCCTGCTGATCGGCACCGGAGCCCGCCAGCATTTCCTGGCCCCCGCGCTGCTGCGGCCCCTGCTGGCCGCCGGCATCGGCGTGGAAACCATGGACACCCAGGCCGCCTCGCGCACCTACAACATCCTGATGGCCGAAGGCAGGCGCGTGGTGGCGGCCCTCATTCCCTCCGGAGACTTCCAGCCATGACGATCGCCTCCATAGGCAAGCCCGCCCCCGACTTCGAGGCCGACAGCACCATCGGCCGCATCAGCCTGGGGCAGTGCCGGGGACGCGCGGTGGTGCTGTACTTCTACCCCAAGGACAACACGCCGGGCTGTACCGTCGAAGGCCAGAACTTCCGCGACCTGCACGAGCAATTCCTGGCCTCGGGCTGCGTGGTGATCGGCGTTTCGCGCGACAGCCTGAAATCCCACGAGAACTTCTGCGCCAAGCACACCCTGCCCTTTCCCCTGATCGCCGACGCCGACGAGACCGTCTGCAATCTCTACGGCGTCATCAAGCAGAAGAACATGTACGGCAAGCAGGTGCGCGGCATCGAGCGCAGCACCTTTCTCATAGACGCCTACGGCGTGCTCGTGCAGGAGTGGCGCGGCATCAGGGTGCCGGGCCATGCCCGGGAAGTCCTGCAGGCCGCCCGCAGTATCGGATAGGCGCCCCCAGGCGCAGGCGCCCATCGACAGCCAGACAGCCGGTTCCCACAGGAGAGTGACGCACATGCCGCTTCCGAAGTTGCCTACCCGACCTGCCGCCATCCTCGCATTTCCTTCCGGCGAGCCCGCCATGCGCCCGGCCCCCGCCGACCAGCCGCCCTCGGCCACGGCGGCGCCGGCCCCGGCTCCAACCCGCCCCGCATCCTCCCTGGCCGCCGCGCCGGCCCCCGCCCCGGCACGCGGGGCCTCGACGGCCGCGCGCCGGCGCAAGCCGGTGCTCAAGGCGGCGCCGGCGGTGCGCAAGCTCTTCGTGCTCGACACCAACGTGCTGCTGCACGATCCCAGCTCGCTATTCCGCTTCGAGGAGCACGATGTCTTCCTGCCCATGGTCACGCTCGAAGAGCTGGACCAGCACAAGAAGGGCATGTCGGAAGTGGCCCGCAACGCGCGCCAGGTCAGCCGCTCGCTGGATGCCCTGATGGGCGACGAGCCGCGCATCGACGAGGGCCTGCCGCTCGATGCGCTGGGCAACCGGGAAGCCAGCGGCCGCCTGATGTTCCAGACCTCCGCCATGGCCAACGCCCTGCCGGCCGAACTGCCGGTGGGCAAGGCCGACAACCAGATCCTGGGCGTGGTGCGAGGCCTGCAGCAGCAGCACCCCGCCCGCGAGGTCGTGCTGGTGTCCAAGGACATCAACATGCGCCTGAAGGCGCGCGCCCTGGGGCTGGCCGCCGAAGACTACTTCAACGACCAGGTGCTGGAAGATTCCGACCTGCTCTACTCCGGCATGCTGCAACTGCCGGAAAACTTCTGGAACCGCCACGGCAAAGACATGGAGTCCTGGCAGCAGGGCGGCACGACGTACTACCGCGTCAACGGCCCCCTGTGCGCGCAGTTCGTGGTCAACCAGTTCGTGTACTTCGAAGGCTCGATGCCCCTGTACGCCCAGGTCAAGGAAGTCAGCGGCAAGAGCGCGGTGCTGGCCACCCTGCGCGACTACACCCACGGCAAGAACAACGTATGGGGCATCACCGCCCGCAACCGCGAGCAGAACTTCGCCCTGAACCTGCTGATGAACCCCGAATGCGATTTCGTCTCGCTGCTGGGCCAGGCCGGCACGGGCAAGACGCTGCTGGCCCTGGCCTCGGGGCTGGCCCAGGTGCTGGAGACCAAGCGCTATACCGAGATCATCATGACCCGCGTCACCGTTCCGGTAGGCGAGGACATCGGCTTCCTGCCCGGCACCGAGGAAGAAAAGATGCTGCCCTGGATGGGTGCGCTCGAGGACAACCTGGACGTGCTCAACATGGGCGACGGCGAGGCCGGCAGCTCGTCGCACGGCGGCGAATGGGGGCGCGCCGCCACCATGGACCTGATCCGCTCGCGCATCAAGGTCAAGTCGCTGAACTTCATGCGCGGCCGCACCTTCCTGAACAAATACCTCATCATCGACGAGGCCCAGAACCTCACGCCCAAGCAGATGAAAACCCTGGTCACGCGCGCCGGCCCGGGCACCAAGGTGGTCTGCCTGGGCAACATCGCCCAGATCGACACGCCCTACCTCACCGAGGGCAGTTCGGGCCTGACCTTCGTCGTCGACCGCTTCAAGGGCTGGCCGCACTCGGGCCACATCACCCTGCAGCGCGGCGAACGCTCGCGGCTGGCGGACTACGCAGGGGACGTGCTCTGAGCCCGGCTCCGCGCCGCGCGGCGCCGGCACGCGCCCGACGGGGGCGGCCGTGACCGGGGCCGCCCTTCCCGTCGGCCTGACGCTGGGCGATGCCGCGGGCATCGGCCCGGAGATCGTCGTCAAGGCCTTCGCGGCCGGGCTGCCGGCTCCCACCGTCGTCTACGGCGATGCGGGCGCGCTGCGTCGCGCGGCCGCCCAGCTCGGCGCGGCGATGGAAATCGCCGCCGTCGAAGGGCCGCAGGCGGCCCGTCCCCGCCCCGGCCGCATCGACGTCGTCTGCCCCTGTACGCCGCTGCCGCCCGGGCTGCCGCTGGGCCGCGTCAGCGCCGCGGCCGGGCGCTGCGCCTACGACAGCCTGTGCGCCGCCATCGACGACGCCCTGGCCGGGCGCATCCGCGCCATCGTCACCGCCCCCCTCAACAAGGAAGCGCTGCAGGCGGCGGGACTGGACTATCCCGGCCATACCGAGATCCTGGCCGAGCGCTCGCAGACCCGCGAATTCGCCATGATGCTGGCCAACGACGAGTTGCGCGTACTGCTGGCCACCATCCACGTCGCGCTCTCCGAGGTGCCCGCCCGCGTGACTCCGGCCGGCCAGGACCGCGCCATCCGCCTGGCCGACCGGGCCTGCCGCCAGATGGGCATCGCCCGGCCGCGCGTGGCGGTGGCCGGGCTCAATCCCCATGCCGGCGAGAACGGCCGCTTCGGACGCGAGGACGTGGACGTCATCGCTCCGGCCGTGGCCCGCGCCCGCGAGGCGGGCATCGACGCCAGCGGCCCCTGGCCGGGCGACACGGTATTCATGCGCGCGCGCCGCGGCGAGTTCGACATCGTGGTCGCCCAGTACCACGACCAGGGGCTGATCCCGGTCAAATACCTGGGTATCGACCAGGGCGTGAACGTCACCGTCGGCCTGCCCTTCGTGCGCACCAGCGTGGACCACGGCACCGCCTTCGACATCGCCGGCCGGGGCATCGCCGACCCGGCCTCGCTGCGGGCGGCGCACGCCCTGGCGCTGGCCATGACGCCGCAGGCCTGAACCCACGGCCCGCCGGCCGCGCAAGGGATGCGGCGGTCTACAATGGCCGACCGCGCCGCAACGGCGGCGTGCCGTTGTGTCCACCCATGCGCCTGTCCCGCCTGCTGCCCAATTTCACCCTGGCCCTGCTGGCCGTCCTGCTCGTGGCCAGCGTGCTGCCGGTGCGCGGCCAGGCCGCCGCGGCATTCGGCTGGGCCACCAACCTGGCGATCGCGCTGCTCTTCTTCCTGCACGGCGCCCGCCTGTCGCGCCAAACCGTACTGGCCGGCGCGGCGCACTGGCGCCTGCACCTGGCAGTGTTCGGCCTGACCTTCGTGCTGTTTCCCGTGGCGGGCCTCGCGCTCAAGCCCCTGCTGGAGCCGCTGGTCACGCCGGGCCTGTACGCCGGGGTGCTGTTCCTGTGCTTCCTGCCGTCCACGGTGCAATCGGCCATCGCCTTCACCTCCATGGCCGGCGGGAATGTCCCGGCCGCCGTGTGCAGCGCCTCGGCTTCCAGCCTGCTCGGAATCTTCCTGACCCCGCTGCTCGCGGGCCTGGCCCTGACCCACGCCGGAGACGTGCCGGTGTCGTTCGACTCGGCGCTCAAGATCGTGGTGCAGCTGCTGCTGCCCTTCGTACTGGGGCAGGTCCTGCAGCCGCGCATAGGCGGCTGGGCGCTGCGCCGCAAGAAGCTGCTGGCCCTGGTCGACCAGGGGTCCATCCTCATGGTGGTCTACACCGCCTTCTCCACGGCCGTGAACCAGGGGCTGTGGACGCACACCCCGGCTCCGGCGCTGCTGGCGCTGGCGGCCATCTGCATCGGCCTGTTCGCGCTGGCCGTGGCCGGCGTGCAGGCCGCCGCCCGCCTGGGCGGCTTCGGCCACGCCGACCGCATGACGCTGCTCTTCTGCGGCTCGAACAAAAGCCTGGCGACCGGCATTCCCATCGCGCAGATGCTGTTCGCCGGCCCGGCGGTCGGCGCCATCGTCCTGCCGCTGATGATGTACCACCAGATCCAGCTCTTCGCCTGCGCGCTGCTGGCGCAGCGCTACGCGGGGCGGCAGGCGGCGGCCGCCCCGCGTAGCGGCTCCTAGCGCGGCCTCCTGGCGGCCCGGCCTCCCCGCCCGGGCGGGAAAGCTGCCCGGCGTAGCGGCGGCTCCCTCTGCGCCGCAGGGTCCGCCAGCACGGCTACGACGCGGGCTGCCCGCCGCAGCAGCTGAAACATCACGGCGTCCGAAACGACGCGGCCGCTCGACGAATATCGAGCGGCCGCACTGCCTTCCCGCGGCTGCCGGCGCGGGGCCTCCCTACGCCGGCAAGCCGCGTTCAGTCTATGGTCACGTTCGCGTCGGTGGCGATTTTCGCCCACTGCACGTTGCTTTCCTCGACGAACTTGCGGAAGTCCGCCACCGGGCCGACGGCCACGCTGTCGCCCTGCTGCTCGAGCCGCGTCTTGATGTCCGGGTTCTGCATGGCCTTGGCGAAGGCCTCGTTGAGCCGCGAGACCACTTCGTCCGGCGTGCCGGCCGGCGCGAAGATGCCGATCCAGCCCGTGACGTCGTAGCCCTGGATGCCGGCCTCGGCCATGGTAGGCAGGTCGGGCAGCGCCGCCGGCCGCGTCGGGCCGGTGGTGGCCAGGCCCTTGAGCTTGCCGCTCTGCACCTGCTGCAGCACGTTGGGGATGTTGGTGATCGAGAAGGTCGCATCGCCTTTGAGCAAGGCCAGCGTCGTCTGCGAGCCGCCCGTGTAGGGGATGTGCTCGAAGGCGGTGCCGGTGCTCTGCTTGAAGTACTCGCCGGCCAGGTGCACGATGGTGCCGTTGCCGGTCGAGGCATAGTTGTAGCGGCCGGGGCTGGCCTTCAGGAAGTCGACGAATTCCGCCACCGTAGTGCCCGGGAATTCCTGCGAGGTCGCCAGGATCAGCGGCGAAGACGTCAACTGCACCACGGGCGCCAGCGCCTTGCCGGGATCGTAGCCGAGGTTGTTGTAGACCACGCGCGAGATGGAGATGGGGCCCACGCCGGACAGCAGCAGGGTATAGCCGTCGGGCTTGGCCTGGGACACCATGCGGCCGCCGAGCGTGCCGCCCGCCCCGGGCTTGTTTTCGACGATGATGGACTGGCCCAACTGGGCGGACGCGCCTTCGGCGGCCCAGCGCGCCACGAGGTCGAAGGTGCCGCCGGCCGAGAACGGCACGATTAGGGTGATCGGGCGCTGGGGGAATGCGTCGGCCGCCTGGCTGGCGGGCGCGGCAGCGGCGGCGCACGACAGCAGCAGCGCCGAGAGGTACTTCCGGGGTGAAGCCATACTGCTCATCTCCAGGGGAACCACGGGGAAAAACGCTGCAAATTGTATCACCCGCCCCACCCCGCCCCGTCGCCATGCGGCCGCCCCAAACGCAGCGAACGGCAAGCCTGCGCCGCGCCGCACCGGCGCAGGCGGTTCAATACTGCCCTGCGGAGAAATTCAGGAAGCGGGTGCTGGAGCCCTGGAAGGTCAGCCGCACGGTGCCGATGGGCCCGTTGCGCTGCTTGCCGACGATGATCTCGGCCGTGCCCTTCTCCGGCGAATCGGGGTTGTACACCTCGTCCCGGTAGATGAAGAGGATCAGGTCGGCGTCCTGCTCGATGGCGCCGGATTCGCGCAAATCGCTCATCACCGGCCGCTTGTTGGGGCGCTGTTCCAGGCTGCGGTTGAGCTGGGACAGCGCGATCAGCGGGCAGTTGAGCTCCTTGGCCAGCCCCTTGAGCGAACGGCTGATTTCGGAGATTTCGGTGGCGCGGTTCTCGCCGGCGGAATTGGCGCCCATCAGTTGGATGTAGTCGATGATGATCAGCCCCAGCTGCCCGCACTGGCGGGCCAGGCGGCGTGCCCGGGCGCGGACTTCCATGGAATTGAGGGCGGGCGTCTCGTCGATGTAGAGCTGCACGTCCTGCATGCGCTGCACCGCGTGCGTGACGCGGGGCCAGTCGTCGGCCTGCAGCTTGCCGGTGCGCATGCGGTGCTGGTCCAGCATGCCCACCGAGCCCAGCATACGCATGGCCAGCTGCACGGC
>Ga0182748_1000664_pt1 | contig 35825 bp, 34 predicted proteins | sample eDN3rd37CKraftOP_FD_128877 | JGI IMG/M metagenome (GOLD analysis project Ga0182748, IMG submission 128877) | Enriched Organic Plus compost microbial communities from Emeryville, California, USA - eDNA 3rd pass 37_C Kraft OP (version 2) (version 2) ...
CGCATCCTGGTGATGAGCGCGCGGCCGGGCCGCATCGTCGCCGAACGCACCGTCGAGCTGGCGCGCCCGCGCAGCCTCGACATGACCTACGAACCTTATGCGGTCGGGCTCGTCCACGAGCTGCGCGACCACATCAGCGCCGCACGAGGCATTTCATGAGCGAAATCGCTGTCCCCACCATCACCGCGTCGCGGCGCCGACGCAGCCTTTCCCGCAACAAAGTGTTCCGCCGCCTCCTGCCGTGGCTGGTGATCGCGGCCATGTTCCTGTTCTGGGAGGCGCTGGTCATCGGCTTCCGGATCGAGCCTTTCGTGCTGCCGGCGCCAAGCGCCGTCTTCGCGGCCGCCTGGCAATGGCACTGGCTGATCCTGGAAAACTCCTGGCAGACTTTCATGACCACCTTCATCGGCTTCCTGTTCGCGATCGCCTTCGGGCTCGCGTCCGGGGTCGCGATCGGGTCGTCGAGCCTGCTTTACGAAGGCTTCTATCCGGCGCTGGTGGGCTTCAATACCATCCCCAAGGTCGCCGTGGTGCCGATCCTGGTCATCTGGTTCGGCATCGGCACCGTTCCGGCCATCATCACCGCGTTCTTGTTGTCGTTCTTCCCCATCCTGGTGAATGTCGCCACCGGCATCGCCACCGTGGAGCCCGAGCTGCAGGACGTGCTGCGCGCCCTCGGCGCGTCGCGCTGGCAGGTCATCAAGAAGGTCGGCCTGCCGCGTTCGCTGCCCTACTTCTTCGCCTCGCTGAAGGTGGCGATCACGGTCGCCTTCGTCGGGTCGATCGTCGCCGAAACAGTGGCCGGCAACAAAGGCATCGGCAATCTGATGCTGGTCGCCTCCTCGCGCTTCGAGGTGCCGCTCGCCTTCGCCGGCCTGCTGATGACCAGCGTCATGGGCATCGCCATGTATGCGGTCGCCAGCGCGATCGAGCACCGTATGACCGGCTGGGCCATGCGCAGCGGACAGGGCATCTCGGTGCAAGCGTAACTCCCGGAGCAAGCAAGAAATGACCCCCGATGACTACGGCGAACTCAGACTTCGGCTTGACGGGATTCTCGGGCCGGGCGAGCAGCACAAGCGCGGGCTCCTGCTCGACACCATGTATGCCTTCCTGCCCAAGGATGCCGAGGCCAAGGTGCTGGTCTTTCACGCCGAGATCGCTCCGCTCGGCTATACCAACTGGCACAAGCACAACGGCGCGACTTTCTTCGTCTGCACCAAGGGCCTGTTCGAGGCCCATTTCGAAGAGGGCACCCTCATCAAGGCCAAGGCCGGCGACGTCTATTCCGAACCGATCGGCAAATTCCACCGCGGCCACAACCCGCACCCGGAGCAGACCTACACCTGCATCGGGGTCTGCCTAACCTCGCCCCACCTCGAACACATTACGTCCGTGACCGAGCGGCCGTGGTGACACGGCCGCCGGCACCTATGCGCTGACCGCTTGCTCGAAGTAGCTGCGATCGCAATACTTGCCCGGATCGGCGAGGTCTTTCTTCGGCTCGCCATAGGCGGACCGCAGCCGCAATACGCAGGCCATGCCCGCCTCATTGATCCGGCAATCGCGATAGAAGCCGTCGGCCGGATCGAGCAGCAGCACATAACTCTGCTCGGCCACCGCCGGAGCCATTTGCGGCTGGTTTCTGAGCAATAACGCGATGGCTTCTGCCCGGTTGCCCGGCGCGTAGAGCCAGCCAATCGCCTCGCGATAACCTCGGATGAATCCGACGAGCTTTTCGCGGTTTGCCTGCGCCCAGGAGCGGCGCACCGCCGCGACATTGCCTTGATAAGGGCCGATCACCGCGCTGGCCCGGACCAGTTCGTTCAGGCCGTTCGTTTTCGCAATGGCGTTGTAAGGCGCCGACAACAGAGTGGCCGCCTCGTTGCCGGCCAGCAGGCTTTCATAACGCTGGATCATGCCGCCGACGCGGCGCACCGTATAATCGTCCCGGCCAAGCCCATGACGTTGCAGGATGTCGTACAGAACAAAGGCATAGCCGGTCGTCAACGCATCGACCGACAGAATACGGCCGGCAAGATCCGCGATACGCCGAACCTCCGGCCGCGCCACCACGCTGAGAAAACCATTGTCGCTGCCCATAACGGCGCAGAATTCCGGCTGCGCTCCAATCGGTGCCTCGCCCTGCCCTTCGACATAGGCAACGATGTTGTCGACCGCGGTCATCGCGATCTCGAACCGCCCCTGCGAGAATTCCGTCATCTGGCTCACGGAATTCGGTGTCCCGACGATGGACACGGCAATGCCGTGACGCGCGAAGAACCCCTTGTCGGCGCCGACATAGAGGCCCCAATTGAACCCGCCCGGAAACACGCTCACCGACAAGACGCTACGATCGCCTTCCATGTCTCTTGCTCCAGGCCCATGCGTTCAATCGCGACGCCGCGGTTTTACGTTGCCGATCGACGAATTCAAACCGATAAGTTTCTTGCCATGCGCGCCGCCCCGGACCTGCCGGCGGATTTTCCGGAAATCGTCGTTGGATGCGGACGGCGCAGGGTCGAAGCAAGACGGAGGAGCCGCGCCGCGCCCGCCCAAACCGACGTTTCGTAATTAGCGTTGCAGGCCGGCGCGTGGTGAAAGGATTCGGGACGTCTCGGCGGCACGACAGTCCAAGCTCCGGCACCGCCGCCATGCCGCGCGCCGCTCGCGGACGCGCGCAAATTCAAATCCGGTACCGGATATGTCCCGTATCAGATATAGCGCGCGACATTGGAGCGGAACGACTCGATGTGGCGCCGCATCGCGGCCTCGGCCGCATCGGCGTCCCGCGCCCGCACTGCCTGCACGATGGCGCCATGCTCTTCCTGCACCTCGCTGTGATGACTGACATCCGTCAGCGAGATGAACCAAAACCGCAACGACCGCTCATGCAGCCGGCGCAGAATGTCGGCGAAGACGTCGTTGCGCGTCGCGCGCGCCAGCACGAGATGAAACTCGCGATCGAGCAGCATCATGTGCTCGACATTGCGCACGGCGGTCCACTGCTGGGCACGGCCGAGAATGTCGCCGAGCGCCGTGATCTCGGTCTCGTCGGCGCGCTGCGTCGCCAGCCGGATCGCCTGCGGCTCGATGATCAGCCGCGCTTCGACGATCTGCAGGACCTCGTCGAGGCTCACCGGTTTGACGATGACGCCCTTGCGCGGAATCACCTCGACCATGCCGTCGAGCATCAGACGGTCGATCGCCTGATGCACCGGCGTCCGCCCGAGGCCGAGGACCGCCGAAACCTGCGCCTCGTTGATATACTCGCCCGGCTTGAAGGTGCAGGTGATGATACGGTGCTTGATCGCTTCGTAGGCGAGGTCGCGCAGCGATTGCGGCGTCGCATGACGCTCGGAAACGGTCAAAGCGGCACGCCTAGGGTGCACCGGCTTGCGTCTAGTCTCAGCGGTCGCAGACAACGGTTTCCTCATGCTCAATCTCGGTGCTGACCATCGGGCAATTTCCAAACGGCCGCCGTTCATTAAGACAATTGGCAGCGATGCTCATCGCGATGTTTCTGTATTCGTTCGATTTGTCAAGAACTTGCTGGGACATCCGTGCGCTTGTCAGCCCTCTATCCGCGCTTCCGGCGCGACGATCGCCTCGTAAGGGACGTCACCCGAAAGGATGCCCATCTTGCGGGCAAACCGGTTCATCCCCGCCACGAAGTCGCGCGAGATACCGGTCGTGTAATACGGCAGGTCGCGTTCGATGAGATCCGCGATCAGCTCGGCTTCCGCCGGCGGGAACAGCTTGCGCCCGATTTTGGCGGCCAGCGATACGTCCTGCTTGAGCGCGGCATGGGTCTTGTCGAGCGCCCGCACGGTGGCGGCGGCGACATGCGGCGCTTTTTCCAGCAGCCGGTCCGAAGTGGCAATCGACGCCATCGTATAGTTGAAACACGGCTTGGGGCCGTCGCCGCGCCGGGCATCCAGCACCATGGTGCCTGCGCCGCTGCGGATCGCCACCTCGGCACCCATCCCGTTGGCCCAGAAGCCGTCGATCTTGCCGTCTTCGAGCGCCTTGGCGGCGGTCAGCCCGAAATTCACCGTCGCGCCGACAGCACCCGGAACCGGGGCGATCGAGACCTTGTCGCGTTCGATGTCGATGCCGGCTTCCATGAGCAGGCCGCGCAATCCCATCTCGACCCAGGGCGCCGCGCCGATGCGACGTCCCTTGACCGCCTCGATGTCCCCGCGCCTGGCGCCGAGATCCTTGCGCATGATGAGAAACCAGTACATGCCCTGCGCCTGGGCGCAAAGCAGCTTCACCCCTTTCCATTCCGGGAAGGCGGCCAGCGCCGAATGGGCCGAACCGGCGACGAAATCGATCGCGCCGTCGCGCAGCGCTTCATAGGTCTTGTTGACCGGGAACAGAAGCTCGAGCTCGACGTCGAGCCCCTCCTCCCTGAAGAAGCCGAGCTCGATCGCGGCAATGGCCGGGAAATACGAGTTCGAGATCATGTCCGGTACGGCCAGCTTCATCGTCTATCGTCCCGTGTTCACAACGCCCACGTTCTTTCGATACCGCCCGCTCAGTGCGACGCGATTTCCGCCTGCCACGGCGCGACCCGGCGCTCGACCCAGCCGACCAGGGCGTTGAGCATCGTCGCCAGCACCATCAGCACGATAATGGGCACGAACATGCGCGCGGTGTCGAAATTCGTGGCGGAATTGATGATGATGCCACCGAGCCCCGAAATGGCCGTAAAGAATTCCGCGATCACCATCGCCACCACGCCGCGCCCGACCGAAAGCTTCACGCCGGCGATGATGTAAGGCAGCGTCGCCGGCAACACGATCCGGCGCAGGATCACCGAATTCGGCGCCACGAAGGCATGCCCCACCTCGATTAGCGTCTTCGGCACCACCTTCACGCCGAGCCAGGTATTAATGGCGATCGGAAAGACGCACATCAGGAAGATCACAGCGGCCTTCACCCAGAAGCCCAATCCGAGCCACAGAACCAGCAGCGGCACCAAGGCGACCAGCGGCATCGCATAGCCACCGGTGACGAAAAGGCCGAACGCCGCCTCAAACACGCGGAAACGCCCGAGCAGCAGCCCCAACGGCACGCCGAGCAGCAACGACAAGGCAAAGCCGACCAAAAACGGTTTGATGCTTTCGACCAGCGCCGCGCCGAGTTCGCCGCTGGCCAGCATCTCCCAACCGGCCACCGCGATCGCCGTCGGGAAAGAACCGAAGATCGGGTTCACGTTGCGGCCGAAATACTGCCACGCCAACAGCGCCAGCCCGATCGTACCGGCGGTGATGACCCACGACGGTACGTTCTGCAAGCTCAAGAGACGCGATTTACGTCCCCTGCCGCTCCTGTTCATCGTCAAGTCCTGGCTGGTCATATCGACCATGATCATGTCCTCTTCCGTCGGGCCGTTTACTGGATCGGATCCGTGGGCCGATGCAGGGCTTGCCAGATGCTGTAGCGCGCGCTCGCGAACTCGGGCGAGCCGCGCAATGCGCCGAGGTCGCCGCGCGGACGCGGCAGCGGCACCTCGATGATTTCCTGCAGGCGGCCGTCGCGCATGACGAAAACCCGGTCCGCCAGCAGCACCGCTTCGTCGAGATCGTGCGTGACGAACACGATTGTCTTGCCGGTGCGGGCTTGCACGTCGAGCAACTCGGCCTGCAACGACTCGCGCGTTTGCGCGTCCAAGGCGCCGAACGGCTCGTCCATCAGCAGCACCTTGGGGTCGATCGCCAGCGCGCGCGCGATGCCCACCCGCTGTTTCATGCCGCCCGAGAGCTGATGCGGCCGGCGGTTCGCCGCGCTCTTGAGACCCACCAGATCGAGATAGCGCATGGCGGTGTCGGTCAACTGCTGACCCCGCACGCCCTTCATCTCGAGCCCGAACATCACGTTCTGCAGGGCCGTCAGCCACGGCAGCAGTTCGGCGTGTTGAAACACCATGCCACGGTCGTAGCCGCAGCCGTGCACCTCACGGCCGTCGACCAGAACCTGGCCGGAACTCGCGGTGTCGAGGCCCATCGCGATGCGCAACGCCGTGGTCTTGCCGCATCCGCTCGGCCCGATCAGCACCGCGATCTCGCCGTCGCGGATCGTGAAACCGACGCGTTTCAGCGCTTGAACCGTGTGCGTATCGGATCCGATTCGGATGTCGAACGTGCGCGAGACGTCGACCAGGCTGACCTCACCCATTGTCCTGCTCCTCGGGACCCCGCGATGGCGGGGCCCCCTTCCTTTCACGATGGCTTACTTGCCGATCAGCTTGAGCGCGCGTTCGCGCGGCTCGGTGACGACCAGCTTGTTGATGTCGACCGGCTTCTTGAGGTTGCCGGTCTTGAGCAGAAGCTCCTGCATCCACTCCAGCTTCTTCATCGGCAGCGACATGGTCGGGTCGATCGCCGAGGTGCGCGTGACCTCATCGAAGATGAATGCCGGGCGCGGGTCGTCGGCTTTGCTGTGGGTGACCTTGCGCGACAGCTCGATCATCTTGTCGCGGTTGGCCAGCGCGTAGCTCCACCCCTGCATTTCCGCCGCCAGGAACTTGGTGAGTTCGTCACCGCGTTCCGCCAGGGTCTTGTCGCTGACATTGATGCAGAAGCGCAGATAGTCCGGCACGTCGTCGTGCGCGTTGACCAGAAGCTTCAAGTTGTTCTTCTTCGCCAACGGCAGGAAGCCGGTGGAAGCCGCCGCGGCGTCGACCACGCCGGCCGCAACCGCCTTGAACCGGTCGGCATCGCTGCCCATGACGCTGAAGCGCACGTCCTCGGCCGTCATATTGTTCTTCAGCAGCACCGCGCGGACCAGAAGATCCGGCAGCGCGCCCGGCGACGAAATCGCGATGATCTTGCCCTTGAGATCCGCGACGCTGTTGATGCCCGGCTTGGAATAGACGCCGTAGGTGAGGCCCGGCCAATAGCAGCCGGCGATCTTCACACCCGCCCCGCGGCTTCCGGCGATGATGGGCGCGCCGGCACTGCCTTCGTAGCTGTCGAGTTCGCCCGCGAGCATGGCGCGCAGCGCCAGCGCGTCGCCCTTGAACTGCATGATCTTGATGTCGAGACCCTGCTTCTGGCCGAAGCCGCCTTCGGCGGCCATGAACACGAAGCCGGCGTCGCTCTTGGCCTCCACGACACCATGCCGCCACACTTTCAATTCTTCGGCTTGGCTTTTTGTGATCGACAGCGCGGAAACAAACGTAGCGGCGAGCAGCGCGGCCAAACCCAGCCGGTGGATAGTGGTCTTCTTACTCATCTCGTTTCCCTCTTCTTTTGAAGCATTACCGGCACGGGCATGGCCGAGCCGGATTGCTTGATGTCCGATTGTGGCGATCTACCGGCATTTTCATCGCAACGTTCGAACACCGGTTTTGCAAGCTCCATGCCAATCAAAACCCTTTTCGCCGCGCGAACCGTTGCCGCCTGTCGGCAAAATGATAGCCATGCGGCGACGGCGCGCCGGCGGTAGCGCTATGATGAAGTTCCGGCGAACGGTCCGCGCCCATCATTCAACGTCTCCGAGCGTCTGCATCAGCCAGCGGGCCGTGGCGATCGCCGCCGCATCACCGCCGGCAAAACCCGCGAGCTGCAAACCGAGCGGCAAGCCATGCTCCTCGAGCAATGGCAGCGAGATCGCCGGTACGCCGAGCAGCGAGAACGGTACCGCGAAGATCGGATTGCCGGTCGTGCGCAGGCTGACCGGTGCGGCGCCCGGCGCGGTCAGCGTCAGGCAGCCGTCGCAGATGGCCGCCAGCTTCGCATACAGACTGCGCGCGCGCGCACGCTCCGCGAGCGCATCCCGATAATCGTCCGGCCCCATCGCCTGCTGGCGGGCGATGCGATCGAGCATGATGCGGCTGAGCTTGCTGGCGTCGCGTTCGTGAAACGAATTGAGCGGCCAGCGCCATTCCCAATCGTTGATGCGCGTTGAAAGCGCGAAGGCATCGGCGATGGCGTCTTCGACGGCTTCGACTTCGCGATGCGAGCTCCGGGTGATGAATTCGATACCGAGCGTGCCCAGCTTTTCGGCCGTTTCCTGCAGCGCCGCTTTCGCTTCCGCCGAAGCCACCTGCCAACCCGCTGTCTCGATCAGCGCGAGTTTCCGCGGCTTGGCCGCCGCCGGCGGGTGCAGCGGGCCATCGAGCTGGAGGTGGCCGGGGTCGCCGCCGACCCGGGTCGCGATCTCGATGCCGACCTGCCAGGCGTCTTCCACGGTGGCCGCCAATACGCCGGTGACGCTCTGGCTCAAATAATCAAGGCTGCCGCCCCGATTGATGGCACCGACGCTCGGCTTGAATCCGACACAGCCGCAAAAGCTGGCGGGCCGCACGATCGAGCCGATCACCTGGGTACCGAGACCGGCGCTGATGACGCCGGCTCCCACCGCGGCGGCCGAGCCGCTGCTCGACCCGCCCGGTGTGCGCGTGACGTCGTGGGGATTGCGCGTGCCGCGCGGCTGGGTGGCGGCAAATTCGGTGGTCACCGTCTTGCCGACGATCACCGCGCCGGCTTCGCGCAACGCCGCCACCGATGCCGCGTCCCAGCCCGAACGCCAGCCGGCGAACAAGGGCGAACCCATTTCGGTCGGCATATCGGCCGTCTCGATGATGTCCTTGATGCCGATCGGCATGCCGTCGATCGCCGACAACGGCTTGCCGCCGCGCCAGCGCACCGTCGCGGCATCGGCCGCCGCGCGCGCGGCGGCGAGATCGGTGGTGACGAAGGCGCCAATCTCGGGCTCCCAGACATCGAATGCCGCGAGGCACCGTTCGAGGAATGCGCGCGGCGTATCCTCGCCCGCAGCGAAAGCGGCGCTGTTGCTGAGGAACGGCCTGACCGACGGTCTGCGAGTCCTGGCGACCATGCTCACACTTCTTCCAATGTCATCGACGCCACGCGCCGCTGGCTCGCGATCATCGAGGTGCGCAGCAGGAATTGCCGTGCCCGCTCCGGATCGGCCGCCATTTCGCGCAGTTCGTCGAGATTGCGGCGGCGGGTTTCCGGGTCGCGCGCCTCGAGCCGTTTCTTGTTGGCGATCGACTGCTCCTGCACGAACTCGGTCGCCACCGTGCGCCTTTGCAGGCTGTACAGATCGAGCAGCCGGTCCGGTGCATTGTCGAGCAGCACCTTGCCCAGTTTTTCGCACAGGTTGGCCGCGTCCTGGATGCCGCCGTTCAGCCCCATCCCGCCGATCGGATTGTTGATGTGGGCGGAATCGCCGGCCAGCAACACGCGACCTTTGCGGAAGGTGGCGGCCACGCGCTGATGAATGACATACAGATTACGGTGAACGATCTCGTAGGGCTGCGACGAGGGAAAGAACTTCTGCATGCGCGCCTGCACGGCCGCATCGCTCATCAGCTCGGCCTCGGAGAGATCGGGATTGGTCGGATAGACCGTCCGCCAAAGGCCCGGCGGACCGTTGGCCGAGACCTTGAAGCAATTGCACCATTCTTCCGGATCGGCGAAGTAGCTGCGATAGCAGTAACCGCTCGCGGCCTCGAAATCGAACGGCGTGGTGAGCACGATGAAGCGCTCCGGCCAGGTGAAGCCGTCGAAGGCGATTTCGCTCTGCTTGCGGACGACACTGCGGCCGCCGTCGGCGCCGATCAGGTAGGCGCCGGAATGCGACTTGACCCCGTCAGGGCCTTTCACCTCGACACTGACCCCGTTGTCGTCCTGGCTGACGCGGGTCACCTCGTGGCTGAACAGGATCTCCACGTTGGGCAGCCTCTGGGCACGCTCGAGAATGAGCTTGGCGGTCTTGAACTGCTCGCATTGGACGACGAAAGGATGAGCCGTGTCGCCCTCGAGGATGGCGTGATCGAATTCCGCGACTTTCCGGCGGCCGGGCCGGTCCCAGAATTGGAAGATCGGCGCGACGAGGCCGACGCGCGCCATGTCGTCGGACAGTCCGTCGTCCGCCAGCAGGTCGAGCGTGGCCGGATGGGTGGTCGCGGCGCGCGGGTCGTCCTGCAGCCGGTCATTGACATCGAACAACCGCACCGGCAGGCCTTGGCGGCCCAGGAGCCATGCGCACAGCAGGCCCACCGGCCCGCCACCTGCAATCAGGATCCGTCGATCTTCGTCAGCCATGAGGCACCTTCTTCGTCACTTCATGCTTCCCGCCGCGCCCGGCGCTTGGCGCGCTTCTCAACCCAGCTCGGCCGCGCGCTTGAGACTCGCAAACATCGACACCCGCATCAGATAATCCCGGGTCGCCGAAGGATCGGCCGAGATTTTGGCCATCTGTTCGCGGAATCGGTCGCGCTCTTCCGCGGTCTTCGCTTCCAGGTTCTTCTTGTTCTGGATCGTCTGCGTCTGCACGTATTCGACCGTGACCTGCCGCCGTTGCAGATCGTAGCGGTCGAGATCGGCCGCCGCCGAAGAACCCTGCCAGGCCGCGACCAGCCGTTCCGTGAGGTTGACGGCGTCGTGGATACCGCCATTCATCCCCATTCCGCCCAGCGGATTGTTGATGTGCGCGGCGTCGCCGGCGAGGAACGCCCGGCCTTTCCGATAGCTCTTGGCGACCCGCTGATGCACGCGATAAAGCGTGGTGTGCAACACGTCGAAGGGACCGGCGTCCGGCACGACCCGGCGCAGACAGGCCTGCGCGTAATCAGCGGTCAGCGCCGCCTCGTCCGACAGCTCGGGCGCAATCGGGAACATCACACGCCACATGTTCGGGATTTGCAGCAGGAAATACCACTGCTCCGGATCGGCGACATAGCTCACCGACACCAGCCCCGGAATGTGCTGGTAGAAGTCGAAGGGCGTGCTCACCACCAGGAAGCGCTCCGGCCAGGTAAAGCCTTCGAACTCGATGCCGAGCGCGCGGCGCACGTTGCTGCTGGCACCATCGGCACCGATCAGCCATTTGCCGGTCCGCGACGTGGTCGTGCCCTTGCCGTCTTCGAGCGTGACGGTGACGGACTCGTCGGTCTGCTCGAGACCGGCGACCTGCTGGCCGAAGACGATCTCGAAGCCCGGCTCGTTCTTGATCTTGTCGAGGATGATGCGCGTGAGCTTGAACTGCTCGCTCTGCAACCGGTAGGGATGACGGGTCATGTCCTTGATCGCGGCGAAGTCGTAGGTCGCGAGAATGCCGTCACGGGTGCGATACTGGAACAGCGGCGCGACCAGGCCGTCGGCGATCAACGGCCGGACGACGCCGAGATCGTCCAGCATGTCCAGCGTCGACGGATGGAAAGTCGAGGCGCGCGATTCCGTGCTCAGCGCGTCGCACGCCTCGAAAACGGTGACCGGCACCCCCTGCCGCACCAGATTCGCCGCCGCCACCATGCCCACAGGCCCGGCACCCGCGATGAAAACCCGTTCTTCCACGCTCATCTTTCTCTTCTCTATGTTCCGTTGCCTATTCGCGGCTCGCATCGCGGCCGGAAGCCGCGATCCAGCTACGGATGTCGTCGCGAATTTCGTCGACCAAAGCGCGGTTTTCGGCCGCGCCCGGCGGCACCGCGATTTCACGCACCACCCGCGCCGGCGCACCGAACACCAGAATGCGGGTTCCGAGGAAGATCGCCTCCTCGATGCTGTGCGTCACGATGACGAAAGTCATCTTCTGGTGATGGGCGAGTTCGAGGAAGTCGCCGCGCAACCGCGCGGCGGTGATTTCGTCCAGCGCGCTGAACGCCTCGTCGAGCAGGATGATCTCCGGATTGGTGGCGAAGGCGCGCGCGATGTTCGTCCTTTGCCGCATGCCGCCGGACAGTTCGCTCGGCAGGGCGTCGACGAAGTCGCGCAGACCGACATCCGCCAGCCATTTGCGCGCGATGTCGCGCCGTTCCTTTTCCGGCACACCGCGAATCTGCAAGCCGAGCGCCACGTTGTCCGTCGCCGACAGCCAGGGCAGCAGCCGGTCTTCCTGGAAGATACGGGTGATGCGCCCCTTGCCGTCCTTGATGAAATTGCCGATCGACTGGCCGTCGATTTCGATCTTTCCGGAATCGAGCGTCTTCAGTCCGAGCAGGCAATCGAACAGCACCGACTTGCCGGCGCCGGTCGGGCCGACGATCGCGACATATTCGTTGGCCGCCACATCGAAGGTGAGTTCGCGGATGGCCTCGACGGAGGCGCCGTTCTTCTGCACGAAGCGCTTGCGCGCCTTGTCGATGCGGATTTTCGGCGCCGCGATGCCGTTGCTGCGCGGTTCAATCGCGGCCATGATTGCTCCCCCGCCAGCGCAGGACGACGTGCTCGGTCTGCTCGATGACCAGCGTCATGACGAAGGCCATGCCGACCATGATCAGGGTCCAGGCCAGCACCATCGGCATGTCGAATACGTTCTTGGCCAGGTCCAGCTCGCGCCCGATGCCGAACGGAGCGCCCACCAGTTCCGCCACGATGACGGTGCGCACCGCGTTGCCGACATTGAGTTTGGTCGCGGTGAAAGCGGAGGCCTTCACATAGGGCCACAGCAGCAGACGGATCGTCTGCATGCGGTTGGCGCCGAACGACTGCACCATGTCGGTCAGCTTGCGGTCGATCGAGCGCACCCCGTCATAGACGCAGAACACGGTGATCGGCACGCAAAGCATGATCAGCACGACCGCGATGCGCAGTTCCACGTTGGAAAACCAGATGACCACGATGATCACCCAGTTCAGCGCCGGCACGCCCATGATGAACTTCACGATCGGCCGCACGAAGTCGTCGACGCCGCGCGACAGGCCCATGGCGAGCCCGATCGGGATGCCGATCACCAGCGCGACGGCGACCGCCATGATGAGCCGCCCCCAGGTGATCAGCCCGCCCGACAGAAGATCCCACGTGGTCAGGATCTTGACGACGTTGGCGAAGATCAGTTGCAGACCCGGAAACAGGTAAGGCGGAAAGAACAGCGACGCCGCCTGCCACAGGATCGCGATGGTCGCGAAGGGGAGCAGCACCTTCAACGACCACATGGCGGATCGTTGAAAGCGGCTGCGTCGCAGGTGTTGTCCTTCAGCGAGGGACATGGCTTCGATCCGTCCTGCCGCGCCGGCGGGCCATAGGCGGCACGCGCGGCGCGTCTTGTTTCAGGGGCCGCCGGGTGCTCACTTCTTGGGCCAGGCGTAATAGACGCCGGCGTCGGGCACATGGGCGAGGAAGCCCGCTTCCTTGAAGCCGCGGAAGAGAGCGTCGAGATTGTCCTTCTGAGCGATGGCCGGCTCGACCTGGAACTGGGTCAGGTGCAGCTTGCGGCTCTCCTTCAGCGCCGCGACCGGCACCTTGGTGAAGGCGCTGATGATCTTGTCGGCCTCGTCCGGATGCTCGTTGTAGAACTTGGCCGCGTCCTGCCACATCTTCAGCGTGGCTTCCGCGCGCTTGGGATCGGCATCGATCCAGCTCTTGTAGGCGAAGGCGCCGAGGTACCACACCTGCGCGTCGGGCTTCATGCCCACGGCCTTGCGGATACCGCCGTTCATGTCGCCGACCAGGTGGAAGCCCTGGGTCAGCATGTTGGACAGCGCCGGGTCGAACAGCAGCCCGGCATCGGCGCGGCCGGCCAGAAGCTGGGTCTGCACCGCGGCCGGCGAAGCGGAAATGATATTGATGTTCTTGCGCGGATCGAGATCGTTCTGCTTCAGGAACAGCGAGGCCATGCCATAGAAGCCCGAGCTGGTCGTGGCCGCGACCGTCTTGCCCTTCAGGTCCTGCGGCTCCTTGATCTTGGGATCCTTGCTGACGAAGGCGTGGTTGGCGGTCGAGACGGTGAACAGGAGCTGCACCGGCATGCCGCGAACGTAGAAGTTCGCGCCGTTGAACAGCGCGCCGAAAATGTGGGTCGCATGACCGGCCGCGAACTCGGAATACAGGATGTCCGGGTTCGGATAGAGCTTGATGTCGAAGTCGAGGCCGTACTTCTTGTCGAGCTTGAGCTGCTGGATGATCGGCACGAGGTAGGAGCCGTTGGACGGCGGCGCGAGACCGCCGGCGCCGGACTTGTTGACCTGCGCCGCGGCCGAGGTCGCCGCCAGCGCGAGCGCGCCGAACGCAACCGCCGCCAACCGAAGGGACTTCACTCCACCGCGAGCTTTATCTGTCGAACGCATATTTCCAGTTCCTTTGATTGCCGGCATTTCGACTTTCGATCGGCGCGCGCCGCGCACGGGATGCGGCGCCGCGCCTATTTCTTGCTTTCGTCGTAGTAGTGGATCTCGTAGAGCATGCAGCCGCCTTCCGACTTGAACGGGCCGTGATAGACGCCGGGCGGACGGCAGGCGTAGGTCGGCGCGGTGAAGCATTCGCCGCCCTTGCCTTCCGCGTCGTTGCCGACGATGAGGTCACCCTGCAACAGAAATACCTCTTCCCAATGGTCGTGCACGAAGGGCGCGGTCGTGTAGACGCCGGGCGCGAAGCGCAGGAGCCGCGTACGGCTGCCCATCTTGGCGGTTTCGTCGAGATCGCTGGCGAGGATCTTTTGCTGAATGCCGGCCGGATAACCCGGCGGCGTGACCCAGCCCTCGTTCATGTCGAGCTGATGAAACTCGAGGTGCGGCTTGTTCATCGGCATGGCGGTTCGATCCTCTTTCATTCGGCCGTCGCGGCGGCCGCGAATGCACGTGTCAGCCCAAGATCGGCAAGTTTATGACCCGGTAGGCGTGGCTGATCTTGCGACCCAGCACGGGGTCTTCGATTTCGAAGGCGAATTCCGGGGTCGGACGCACGCCGCCATGCGCGGCCAGCGTGCCGCAGAACATCAACGTGCCTTCGGTCATTTTGTCTTGGCCGTAGCGCGTCAGGAGGTCCTGCGGCGCCAGCATCGCGGCGACAGTGCCTTCCTGATAGATGCTGCGTTTGCCGTTCTCGACCGCATAGGAACGCAGAATGAGCTGGTCCCACCGGGAGGCGACATCGTCATAGGCCCAGAAATGCGCGGCCATCGGCTTGTCGCACATCTGCTTGGAGACGGTAACGCCGTAGGTTTCGACCTCGCGGTCGGTGTGATCGGAACCGACGCCGACCCACAACCGGCCGCCGTGCTTCAACAGGAGATACTCGGCCTCGCCGCCCGACTTGTCGCCCGCGGCCTCGATCACGTCCTGCGTGGTCAGCCGCGCGGCCGCCACCCGATAGAAGATCGGGGTCGATGCCGGGCGCTTCACCCCGAGCGCCTCGAGTTCCACGATGTGCTTTTCCACCGCCACCGGATCGCGCCCGGTCCACCCGGCAACAACCAATTGGCGGATCGTCACCGCCTCCCGCTGCATCTGCGAACCGCTCTGCAAAATCAGATCGAATGTCGCCGCGGGCCCGACTCCAAGAGCACTCTTCACCACGTCACCCTTCTCCAGGCCCGAAGCTTGCATGCTTACTTTGCGCGGGACCACTCGCTGTTCCGAGTGTGATATTTCACTAAGCTATTACTTTTGTCAATCGCCGTTATGCGGCTATTTTTCGTTGCAATTACTCTGATATATCAATAGTCGGTCTCCACCGAAGGCGTCGGCCGCCGCGGCTCGCCCGCGTTGCCGCGCCGGAACCAGCCCCATGGAGACACCCGCACGTGTCGACGCTTGCCGCCCACGCCCGCAATTTCGCCAACGGCGCTTCCAGCCGGGACCTCGTCGAGCAAAGCCTTGCCCGCATCGCCGCCCGCGACGGCGAAGGCAGCCGTACTTTTCTCAAGGTGCATGCGGATGCGGCGCGCGCCGCCGCCGACTATCACGACGCGATGCGGCGTAATGGCGCGGCCGTCTCGCCGCTGGCCGGCACGCCGGTGTCGATCAAGGATCTATTCGACATCGCCGGCGACACGACCACCGCCGGTTCGCTCGTCTTGCGCGATAGCGCCCCGGCGACGCGCGATGCACCCGCCGTCGCGCGGCTGCGGGCGCACGGCTTCATTCCGATCGGCCGCACCAACATGACCGAGTTCGCGTTTTCCGGCCTCGGCATCAATCCGCATTACGGCACTCCGCTGAACGCTTACGATCGCGCCAATGCGCGCATCCCCGGCGGCTCCTCCTCCGGCGCGGCCGTGTCGATCACCGACGGCATGGCGGCTGCGGGTCTCGGTACCGACACCGGCGGTTCATGCCGGATTCCGGCCGCGCTATGCGGGCTGGTCGGCTTCAAACCGACCGCCAGCCGCGTGCCGCTCGCGGGCGCAGTACCGCTCTCGACCTCGCTCGACTCGGTCGGCCCGATCGCCCGCAGCGTTGCCTGCTGCGCCACGCTCGACGCCGTGCTGGCCGCCGAGGCCGCGCAGCCCCTCCCCGACTTTCCGCTCGCCGGCTTGCGGCTGGCCGTGCCAAGCACATTGGTTTTCGACGGCGTCGATAGCGACGTCGCGCGCGCATTCGCCGCCGCGCAGACGAAACTCAGCCAGGCGGGCGCGCGCATTGACGACATTCCGTTGCGCGAACTCGCGGAACTTGCCCGGATCAACGGCAAGGGCGGTTTCGCGGCGGCGGAATGCTATGCATTCCACCGGCCCTTCATCGAGAGCAAGGCCGCGCTCTACGACCCGCGCGTGCGAAGCCGCATCCTGCGCGGCCGCGAGCAGCAGGCTGCCGACTACATCGACCTCATGCGGGCCCGCGCCGACTTCATCGGGCGCGTGCGGGCCATCACGATGCCGTACGACGCGCTGCTGCTGCCGACCGTTCCGATCGTGGCGCCGCGCCTGCGCGATCTCGACGGCGAAGACGCCTATCGCGACATCAATCTCTTGCTGCTGCGCAATCCGACGATCGCCAATTTCCTCGACGCCTGTTCGATCTCGCTGCCGTGCCATACGGAAGGCGACGCGCCGGTCGGCCTGATGCTGATCGGCCATCACGGCGGCGACCGCCGCCTCCTGGCCATCGCTGCCGCCGTCGAAACCCTGTTCCGACCGCAATCGCAACCCCGCTAGACGCAATCAGGATCGTGCGTCGCCGAACACCGGCGCCGAGCAAGCGCGGGCCGGCACGAGACGGGCGGCGATAATCCGCGCCGCCCCTTTGCTCAAATTCCGAGATAGCGCAGTTTGACGGCGTCGTTTGCGATCAGCTCGTCCGGCGTCGACGAATAGACGACCTGGCCCTTGCTCATGATGTTGACGTGGTCGACCAGCTTGAGCGCAAGATGCGCGTTCTGCTCCACCAGCAGGATCGACATTCCTTCCCGCTTGAGCTGGGCGATCGCCTCCCACAAGCCCTGAATGATGATCGGCGCCAGCCCTTCCGAGGGTTCGTCCATGATCAGGCAATCGGGATTGGTCATCAGCGCGCGGCCGATGGCGAGCATCTGCTGCTCGCCGCCCGACAGCGTCTTGGCGCGCTGGAAACGCCGTTCGCGCAGGCGCGGAAACATCGCGTAGACGCGATCGAGCGTCCAGCCGTGCCGCCCGCCGGCGCGTTGCGCCACCACGAGATTTTCCTCAACCGCCAGCGTCGGGAACACGCGGCGCCCCTGCGGCACCAGCCCCATGCCGCTGCGCACCGTCGCGAACGACGTTCTTTGCGTGATGTCCGCGTCCTTGAACAGGACGCGGCCGCGGCGCGGCGGATTGAACCCGACGATCGAATTGACCAGGGTGGTCTTGCCGACCCCGTTGCGGCCGAGCAGGCCGAGGATCTGCCCGCGCTCGAGTTTCAGCGACAGGCCCTGCAACACATAGGCGTCGCCGTAATAAGTGTGGATGTCCTGGACGTCGAGGATGGCCATGGCTCAGCCCGTTCCCAGATAGACGCTCTGGACCCTGGGACTCGCATGGATCTGCTCCGGCGTGCCGGTCTCCAGGATCTGACCGAAGTGCAGCACCGAGATTTCCGAGGCGACGTCGAAAACCACGTCCATGTCGTGCTCGATCAGCAGGATGGCGAGCCCCGGGTCGAGCCCGGTGAGGAACCGTGCCATTTCGCTCGACTCGCCCGAGGACAGCCCTGCGGCGGGCTCGTCCAGCAGCAGGATCTTCGGATCGCTGGCCAGACCCAATACGATTTCGAGTTGGCGCTGCTCGCCGTGCGACAGGTTGCGCACTTCGACATCCTTGCGATCGAGGAAGCCGGCCGCCTCCAGCAGCGCGCGCGCCTTATCGTACATGTCGCGATAGGACGTGAGGAAGCGCCACATCACGTACTTGGCCGGGCGCACGCCGCCGATGGCCAGCAGGACATTGTCGAGCACGCTGAGCGCCGGGAACAGTTGCGTCACCTGGAACGTGCGCGCCATGCCGAGCGCGGCGCGGCGATGGCTCGGCCAGCGGGTGACGTTGCGGCCGAACAGCAGGATTTCCCCGCTGCTCGACGGGTAAAGGCCGGTAATCAGGTTGAACAACGTGGTCTTGCCGGCACCGTTCGGACCGATGATCGCCTTGCGGTCGCCCGGCATGATGCGCAGCGAAACGTCGCGCGTCGCCTGCAGGCCGCCGAAATTCTTGCACAGCCCGCGCAGTTCGAGAACCGGAACGCCGCCGGCCGTTTCTGTGTCGCCGCTCACGCGCAAGCCCTTGCCGCTGGGGAAGAAAGCCGCCGGGCCCGCGCTCCGGGCCCGGCGCACGGGTCACGTCACTCGCAATATTTGCAAGGCGGGAAGTCGCGGCTGTAGACCGGCTGCTTCAGGAACTTCGCCTTGTCGTAAGTCCAGAACTGGCTCACATGCGGATAGGTCTTGATGACCGTGTTCCAGAGCTCCGGCTTGCCGTACCCGAACATCTCCTTCTTCTCGACCTTCTTGATGTAGATGTTCTGGATCGGGCTGCGCGTGGACGGATCGAGTTCGACCGGGCCGCGCACCGCATCGAGCTTGATGCTCGCCATGGTCTTGATGAATTCCGCCGGGCCCGGGTACTTCCCCTTGTGCTTGGCCATCGTTTCGTCGATCCATTGCGCCGCCGAGTAGTCGCCTTCCGAATAATAGGACGGCACCTTGCCGTACTTGCTGCGGTACTTCTTGACGAAGGCCTGGTTCTTCGGCGTGTCGAGCGCCGCGCTGTACATCAGCGCGGAGACGTCGCCGATGACCTCGTTGCCCATGAAGGGCAGGATGAACTCGTCATAGCTGGTACCGCCGGCGACGATCGGCTTCTTGTTGCCGGAGGCGCGCAGTTGCTTGGGGAACTGCAGCGACATCGGCCCGACCATCAGGGTGAAGATGGCGTCGGCGTCCGCCTTGATCGTCGGCAGATAGGGCCCGAAGTCCTTGGTGCCGAGCGGCACCCAGATCTTCTGGATGACCTTGCCGCCGCAGTCCTCGAACGTCTGCTGGAAGCCGCCGGTCTGCTCGTAGCCGAACGCGTAATCGGCGGCGATGGCGACGACTTTCTTGTAGCCGTGGTCGCAGGCCCATTGACCGAGCGGATGGTTGGGCTGCGACGGCACCCATACCGAGAACACCGTGTAAGGATATTTGTCGACCTGCCGCTGCGCCAGGTCGTCGGCGGTCGAGGCCGTGCCGATATAGAGCGTCTTCAATTCGGTGCTGACCGGGCCGAGCGCATAGGCGCTCGACGCGAGCAGCGCGCCGACCAGCATGTCGACCTTGTCCTGCAGAATGAGCTTCTTGGCCTTGGCGACGTCGACATCGGGCTTGCCCTGATCGTCCTCGACGATCAGGTGCACCTTGGCACCGCCCAGCATACCGTTGTGCTCGTCCAGATACATCTGGAAGCCGTTGAGCATGTCGGTGCCGATCGCGGTGAAGATGCCGGTGCGCGGGGCCAGGAAGCCGATACGCAGTTCCGGCGTCTGCGCCTGCGCCGCCGCGGCGAGGCCGAAGAGCATCGCGCCGCCCAAAATCGGGCCGGCAATCTTCCGTAATGTCATATGTCCCTCCCCTGTTATCCGAGTTCGTTGCGGTTCTTCGTCCTTCACGCTCTCAAGACGTCTTCGACGCGAGTTCCTCGCCGACGCCGGCACGCTCGCCGCCGGCGGCGCCCGTTCGCATCTGACGGATGCGGGCGGGAATGCTCATCAGTCCTCCCGGCAGATAGAGAATGGCCAGCACGTAGACCCCGCCGAGGACGTATTGCCACCAGGGCACGATCGTACTGAGATATTCGCGCAGCCCGAACACGATCGCCGCGCCGAGCGCACCGCCGACCAGCGTGCCGGCGCCGCCGAGAACGACCATCAGCAGCGCATCGACCGAGGTGGTGATGACCACCGTCTCCGGGCTGACATGGCCGTTGGTATGGGCCCACAGAACGCCGGCCAGTCCGCCGAAGCCGCCGGCGATGACGAAGACGATGTATTTGTGCAGCCAGGTGTTGTAGCCGAGGATCTGCATGCGCACCTCGCGCTCGCGAATGCCGGCGAGGCTGCACCCGAAGGGCGAGCGCACGAGCACATACATCGCCAGCATGGTGGCGGCGAAGAAGGCGAACACCAGGTAGAAGAAGGTCGTCTCGTTCGACAGATCGAGGCCGAAATTCGGCCGGCTGGTCATGTTGATGCCGTTGTCGCCGCCGGTCAGCGAATTCCAGCGGTAGGCCAGGCCCCAGACGCACTGGCCGAGCGCCAAGGTGATCATCAGGAAATAGACGCCGCTGGCGCGGATCGCGAACAGGCCGAACACAGCGGCGAGCGCCGCGCCGACCGCGAAGCCGAGCACGATGACGATCCAGAAATCCCAGCCCAGACCAAAATGCATCTTGGTCGCCAGCACGGCGGTGAGATAGGCGCCGACGCCGAAATAGGCCGCCTGCCCGAGCGACGGCAGGCCGGTGAAGCCGAGCAGAAGGTCCGTGCTCATCGCCAGAATGGCGAAGGCCATGGCGCGCGTCGCCAGCAGCACGACGAAAGAGCCCGAATGCGGCACGATCCACAGCAGCGCCGCAAGCGCGACCATGACCGCCAGCACCTTGGTATTGAGCTTGCCCATCACCGGCTCAGTCCCGTCCAAACAGCCCGGTCGGCTTGACCGCGAGGATCAAGACCATCGGCGCGTAAAGGGTGAAGTAGGAGACCTCGGGGAACAAAGCCTTGCCGAAATTGTCGGCCAGGCCCACCGCCAGCGCCCCGATCGCGGCGCCGCCGAGCGACCCCATGCCGCCGATGATGACGACGGCGAAAGCGAGCGGCAGCATCTCGAAGTCGAGCCCCGGATAGACGCCGAGAAAGCCGCCGCCGATCACGCCGCCGAGCGCGGCGAGGAAGGCGCCGAGCGCGAAGATGACCATCGAGACGCGATTGGTGTCGATGCCGATGCCGCGCGCCATCTGCGCGTCGTCGACGGTGGCGCGCACGACGGCGCCGAGCCGCGTCTTTTCCATGACGAGCCAGAGGCCGACGCCGATCAGCAGCGCCATGCCGATCATGAACAGCCGGTAGAGCGGAAAATAGATGCCGCCGAGCGCGACGCTCTGCTGCAACGCGTCGGGCGGATTGATGTCCATGTTGTTGCCGCCCCAGATGTCGAGCGTCGCCTGCTGGAACAGATAGGCGAAGCCGACGGTGAGCAGCACCTGGCGCAACGGGTCGAATCCGAGCGGCCGCAGGAACACCCGCTCCATGACGAGGCCGATGAGAGCCACGGCCACCGCGGCCGCCGGCAGCGACAGCGCCCACGATCCGCTCAAGCCGATCACCGACAGGGCGATGTAGCCGCCGAGCAGGAAATAGGAACCATGCGCCAGGTTGACGATGCGCATGACTCCGAAAATGAGGGACAGACCGCTGCCGATGAGGAACAGCAGCGCACCGTAGGATATGCCGTTGAACGCCTGGATCAGCCAGAATTGCGCGTTCATGTCCCCCCTTCCAGACCGCCCGGATCTTGCCGCCCGGGTTCTTGCTGTGCGTGCCGGTGGCGTTATGCCATCCGCCATGCGCATGAAGTATCGGCCATCGTCAAAGCCTGCGCTACCTATTTTACGCCCGCGCGTCGCGCCGCGGTCGCTTCGAGATCGACGGTCATGGTGGCCGGATCGATCACCACGCCGTATTCGCTTTCGGCTCGCTCGCGCGAGACGTATTCATTGACGACATCGCTCAGCACCGCCGCCACGTCGCGCTCGCGCGGATCGCCCACGCCGCAACCGCCCGCCGTGCGCTGGATGAGAATGTCGCCCGTGCCCACTTTCGCCTGACGGTGGGCGCGGACCTGGGTCTCGACGCCGTCGGGCGACGTCAAGGTCAGTTTGTTGAAGAAATGCGGAGCGTGACCGCCGAGCACGGTATAGCCGCGCGTGACGTCGCCGTCGGAATCGCCGGTCAGCAGGATGGCCGGGCTGCCCCGGTTGACGGCTTCCCAATAGATGCCGAGGCCGCCGCGATAGCGGCCCGCGCCGCCGGAATCGGTGGTCAGTTCGTAGCGCGTGATGTGCCAGGGATAATAGGTCTCCAGCATCTCGACCGGCGCACGCACCAGTTCGCCGCCGCAGACCCAGGGCGAGATATGCGGCCAGCCGTCGTAACCCCAGATCGCGCCGGAGCCTCCGTCCGAAACGTGAGCGAGAAACACGTAGCGCTCGTTGCTGCGCGGATCGGTGCCGATGAGGCCGCAACCGTAATGGCGCGCCCAGGCCGCGCAGATATTCTTCGGCACCGCCTTGCTCAGCGCTTCGGCCGCGCATTCCAGCACCTGCGTGCCCATCGAGATCGGCGCCGCGCCCACGGTCGCCGGGTAGACCGGATTCACGCAGCTGCCCGGCGGGGCGATGATGGTGATCGGCCGGTAGCTGCCTTCGTTGTGATAGGACGAAATCTCCGCCGACAGCGCGGTGAATACCGCCGAATAGACGCTGGCAAAGGTGGCCGACAGCGGACAATTGACGAACGACACCTGCTTGTCGCTGTCCGAAAAGTCGAAGGTCAGCGTGTCGTCTTTCACCGTCAGCGTGCAGCGCACCCATACTGGGACGTCGAAATTGGAACCGTCGTCGTCGGTCGCGGCCTCGCTGCGGTAGACGCCGTCCGGAATCTGGGCGATCTCCTTGCGTACCGCGCGCTCGGTCGAGTCGATCATGTCGTCGATGTAGCGCAACAGCGGCTCGCGCCCGTACTGGTTCAACATTTCGACGAGCCGGCGCTCGGCGACCTTCATGGCGGCGATCATCGCCGCGTTGTCGATGCGCATGCCGTCGGGAAAGCGGATATTGTTCAGGAAGAACTCGTAGACCGGCGTCTCCTCGCCGCGCGAATAGATGCGCGTCGGCGGAATGACGAGTCCCTCGGCGTGGATGTCGTAGGCGCCGGGGAAATAACCGCCCGGCAGCGAACCGCCCATGTCCTCCTGGTGGCCGCGCGCCATCGCGAGACAGACGAGCACGCCGTCGTGGAACACGGGATAGAACAAGGTGATGTCGGGCAGATGCGTGCCGAAGCCCTTGTAGGGATCGTTCATGATGAAGACGTCGCCGGGCTCGATCTTGCCGGCGAACTTCTTCAGCAGCGCCTTCACCTGGAGGCTGCCGGCGCCGATCTGGCCCGGAAGGCCGACATAATGCGCGATCGAGCGGCCCTGCGTGTCGAACAGACCGACGCAGAAGTCGTGCAACTCGGCGGTGACGAAATTCTGCGACGAACGTTCGATGATCGTCGACATCTCGCGCGATATGCTCAGGAACTTGTTCCAGATGACGGTCTTGGTCACCGGATCGAGCGTATCGGAAGTCGCAGCGTCGGCGGTCTTGGCGTCCATCGTCGTCTGCCTAGAGGTGGATGAGATAATTGCCGTAGGAGTCGACCTCCGCCTCGGCCGCATATGGCACCAGGATGGTCGAGCCCGCCTCCTCGATCAGCGCCGGGCCGGCGATCTTGTTGCCGCTGGCCACGGCATTGCCGTCATAGACCGGCGTCGTCCGCCATCCCTGCGTGCGGCCGAAGAAGCAGCGGCGGTCGTATTTTCTCGCCTTGGCCGCCGACTCCCCGCCCGCCGCGATCGGCTTCAGCTTCACCGGCGGCGTCGGCGCGATCGCGCGCACGCGCAGATAGACCGCCTCGATATGGCGGCCCTTCATCGAAAACGCGAAGGTCTGCTCGTGCCGGCGATGGAAGGCCTCGGCGAGCTCGGTCAGGCTCGCGGCGGTGAGCCGCCCCGGCGGGCACGGCACCTCGACTTCGTTGAACTGGCCGACATAGCGCAGGTCGGCGCTGCGCTCGAAACGGATTTGGCCGCGCGCCGCCCCGGAGCCGACCAGAATATCGGCGCCCTCCGCCTCCATCTCGACATAGAGGTCTGCGATGCTCGCCGGGTTGGCGTCGGCGAGCCGCTTGGAATAGCTGCGCACGAAGTCCTGGCTGAAATCCGGCAGTTGCATGCCGAAGGCGCAATAGGCGGAGGCGAATTTCGGGATCATCACCCGCTTGATGCCGGCCTTGCGCGCGATCGCGCCGACATGCAAGCCGCCGGCTCCGCCGCCGGCGACCAGCAGGAACTCGCGCGGATCGAAGCCGCGCTTGGTGCAGCGCTCGTTGAGCGCATCGGCCATGCCTTCGTTGACGACGTCGTAGATGGCGAAGGCGGCCTCCTCGTTCGCAACCTCGAGGCGCTCCGCGATGCGGCCGACCGCCGTGTCGGCTGCCGCGCGGTCGAGCAAGATTTCGCCGCCAAGAAAGAATTCGGGGTCGATGTAGCCGAGCACGACATTGGCATCGGTGACGGTCGGATCGCTGCCGCCGCGGCCGTAACAGGCCGGCCCCGGGCGCGAGCCGGCGCTCTTCGGCCCGACGCGCAACAGATCGAGCTGGTCGAACGAGGCGATGCTGCCGCCGCCCGCGCCGATCGAATGCACGTCCACCATCTTGGCCGCGATGCGCTGCTCGGAAAGCCAGGTGTTGCTCGTCAGCAGGATCTGGTCCTGCTGGATGAGCGCCGCCTCGAAACTGGTGCCGCCCATATCGACGGAGATGATCTTCGGCGAATAGCGGCCGCCGAAATAGAGCCCGACCGAGGGCCCGGCCGACGGGCCGGACAGCAGCGTGGTGACCGGATTGGCCTTGGCCGTATCCTTGTCCTGGATGCCGCCGTTCGACTGGATCAGCAGCAGGTGGCCGGTAAAGCCGGAACGGCGCAGTTCCTCCTCCAAGCGGTCGATATAGGAGGCGAAGATCGCGCCGACATAAGCGCCGACCACCGTCGTGTTGAAGCGCTCGAATTCCCGCGAGATCGGGATCGTCTCGTAGGAGGTGGTGATGAAGGCGTGCGGCGCGAGCGCGCGCGCGATTTCGGCCGCGCGCCGCTCGTGCTGCGGCGCGACATAGGCATAGAGGAAGCAGATGGCGATCGCCTCGCAGCCGTCGGCGACCAGCCGCTTCACCGCCTCCGCGACCTGCGCTTCGTCGAGCGGCGTGATGACATTGCCCTCGGGCCCGATGCGCTCGTCGATGCCGATGCGGCGCGAACGCGGCACCAGCGGCTCGGGAAACTTGACCTTGAGATTGTACGGCGAAATGCCGACGCGCATGCCGCGCCTGAGTTCGATGATGTCGCGAAAACCCTTGGTCGTCAGCATGCCGGTCTTGACGCCGGACCGGGTCAGCAGCGCGTTGGTGGTTGCGGTGGTGCCGTGGATGATGGTTTCCACCTCGGCAAGCAGCGCCTCGAGGCTGACGCCGCGCGCTTTGGCGGCCTTGCGGAAGCAATTGAGCACGCCTTCCGAGAGCGCGCCGTGGGTCGACGGCGACTTGAACATTTCCACCGTGCCGTCCGGCGCGGTGACCACCATATCGGTGAAGGTGCCGCCGATATCGACGCTGACACGCAGCACGCCTTTTTTCCTCCCCGGCGGTCTTTTTTGACGCATTGTTGCCATCACGATAGAACGGCATCGGCCATCGTATAATTGTCATTTTGAGATTTCTGCGATCTAATAATTAGATGGTCATGGAGGACCGGGGCGCGTCATGGACCTGCAGCAGTTGCGCTATTTCGTGACCGTCGCCGAGGTCGAGAACATCACCCTCGCCGCCCATACCTTGCGCGTGGCGCAATCGGCGGTCAGCCGGCAGATCCGCCTGCTCGAGGAGGAACTGGGCGCGGTGCTGCTGCAGCGCGCCGGCCGCGGCGTGAAGCTGACCGAGACCGGCGAGCGGCTGCGGCATCGGGCGAGCGACCTGATCCGCCAGGCCGACGACATCCGCGCCGATATCCGCAACCGCGGCAGCGCGCCATCCGGCATCCTGCGCGTCGGCGCCAATCCCTCGCTCGGCGATCTCGTCTTCCCGGCGCTGGCCAAGAGCTACACCGCCGCCTATCCGAAGGTGCGGCTGCATTTCGTCACCGACATGACGATGCATATCCAGGAGGCGCTGCGCCGCGGTTCGCTCGATTGCGCCATCATCGCTTTTCCCGACCGCGACCCGTCGCTCACCGTGCAGCGCGTGACCGGCGAGAGCATCCATCTCATCAGCCACCGTTCGCACGACCTCGGCTGGGGCGCCGTCTGCACGGTCAAGCAGCTCGCCAGCGTGCCGCTGCTGCTGCCGGGCCTGCCGCACCGCGAACGGCTCGGCTACGAACGGCTCGCCGCCGCCAAGGGCCACACCCTGCAATGCCGCATGGAGGCGGACAGCCTGTCGGTGCTGCGCGATCTCGCCAAGATGGGCCTCGGACACCTGCTCTTGCCGTCGACCGCCGCCTTCAAGCTGAGCGAGGAAGGCGAGTGGACGTCGCGCCTGGTGAAAGGCTTCCAGCTCGAGCGCTTCCTCGTCTGGCACGCCGAGCGGCCGATCACCGATGCCATGAACGGCTTCATGCGCATCCTGACCGCGGAAATCGCGCTGTTGACCAAACGACGCATCCTGCAATGACGGGCCATCGCATGAACGCCGATCTCGAACTCGTTTCAATCAAGACCGACACCGATCCGCTCGACGGCCTCTATTACACGCCGCGCGGCGCGACGCCGCGCGCGGCGGCGATGATCTTCCACGGCAACTGCCACAATTTTTACACCGGACCCTCGCGCTTCCTGCCGGAAGCGCTCGTCGCGCAGGGTATTGCCTGCCTCGCGTTCAATCGCCGCGGCCACGACATGGTCAGCTCGCTCGACGGCCGCAATGTCGGCGGCGGCTCGTTTCAACTCGCGCACGAAGCGATCGCCGACGGCCGCTATGCCGCCGGATTTCTCGCCGGGCGCGGCTTCCCCCACCCGATCGTCATCGGCCACAGCAACGGCGGGGTGCTGGCGGCACAGCACGGCGCCGATCACCCCGAAACGCCGGCGCTGGTGCTGATGTCCGCCCATCGCGGCGGCGCCGGCATCACCGCGGCGATCAGCGCCAAGGGCCTGTTCGGCCGCGACCGCCTTGCCGAGCTGCTCGCGCAGGCCGAGCACATGATCGCGCAGGGCCGCGGCAGGGAGCTGATGCTGCTGCCGGGCTGGTGGTGGGTGATCAGCGCGGAATCATTGCTCGATTATTCCCGCAACATGCCGGCCACGCTCGACAATGCGCGCCGGATGAAATGCCCGGTGCTCTATGTCTGCGGCGACCAGGAGCCGGAGGACCTCTACCCGGCGCGCGAATTCGCGGCACGCTGCGCCTCGCCCTGCGAGGCGGTCATCTTGCCGAACTGCGACCATTTCTACACCGGATGCGAGGACGCGACCGCCGCGCTGGTGGTCGGCTGGCTGCGCCAGACGGTCGCGACCGCGTGAGGCGCGCGGGAACGCCTCGTCGGCCATCGTTCGGCAACCATCATCGCGGCGCCGCACCGGGTCGCCGCCGGACGTGAGTTGCCGCGTGCTCCCGGTCAGCGTCCCGGCGTTCCGCTCAACTCGCGCCGCACGATCTCGGCACCCTCGACCATGGCCTTCAGCTTGCCGAAGGCGACGTCGCGCGGCAGATATTTCATGCCGCAGTCGGGCGCCGGGATCAGCCGCTCGGCCGGCAGGTGTTCGAGCCCGCGCCGGATGCGCGCGGCCACCGTCTCGGGCGTTTCGACATTGAGGTCCGAGAGATCGAGCACGCCGAGCATGACCTTCTTGGGCGCGAGATCCTTCAGCACGCCGAGGTCGATCTTCGGCTGCGCGCTCTCGATCGAGATGATCGAGGCCACCGTGTCGGCGAGCTCGGCCAGGAACGCATAGCCGGCCGGCTTGCTGTCGCCCGGCACCACGGCCGCATAGCCGAAACACAGATGCACCACCGTCGGCACCTTGATGCCTTCGAGCGCGCGATTGATCGCCTTGACCGCGTAGCGCTGCGCCAATTCCGGGTTGTTGCGCACCCAGGGCTCGTCGAGCTGGATCACGTCGGCGCCGGCCGCCACCAGATCGTGCGCTTCCTCGTTGACCGCGGCCGCCATGTCCATCGCCATGGCCTCGCTGTCCTTGTAATACTCGTCCTTGGCCTGCTGGCTCATGGTGAAAGGCCCCGGCAGCGTGATCTTGGCGGTCCGATCGGTATTGCGGCGCAGGAACTGCATGTCACGCACTTCCACCGGCCCGGCGCGGCGGATCTTGCCGACCGCGCGCGGCACCGCGACCTCGGTGCCGGAGCGCGCCCGCACGATCGCCGGATTCTTCACGTCGATGCCTTCGAGCGCGGTGGCGAAACGGTTGGAATAGCTCTCGCGCCGGATTTCGCCGTCGGTAATGACGTCGATGCCGGCGCGTTCCATGTCGCGGATCGCCACGATGGTGGCGTCGTCCTGCGCCTGCTCCAGCCATTCGGCCGGCACGCGCCACATCTCGGTCATGCGCACGCGCGGCACCGTTTTCGACAGCATCGGGCGATCGACCAGCCAATCGGGCTGCGGGTAGCTGCCGACCACGGTGGTGGGGAACAGTTTCTCGGACATTGTCGTCTCCAGGACGTTCAGGATGAAATCATGCGACCGACGGCGCCGGCACCGGACCGCGCGCGCCGCCCGCCATCGGCCGCTCGCGCCGGCCGGCGGTCTGCCAGATCAGCGTGCGCCGCTCGATGCGGCGCACCGCCAGATCGAACACCACCGAGAGCGCGAGAATGATGACGATGGCCGCGAATACGCGCGGGCTGTCGAGCGTCGTGCGGTTCTTCGTCACCAGATAGCCGATGCCATCGGCCGAGGTGAGCATCTCCGATACCACCACCCCGATGATGGTCAAGGCGCCGCCGAGGCGAAGCCCGGCGAGCACCGTCGGGATCGAGGCCGGGATGACGACACGGCCGATGAGCTGCGGCAGGTTCGCACCCATGCTGCGGGCGGCGAGCAAATATTGCTCGTCGATGGTGCGGATGCCGGCCGCCGTCGAAAGCATCACCGGGAAGAAACCATAGACGCCGGCGAAAGCGATCTTCGATTCCGAGCCGATGCCGAACCAGGCCGTGAACACCGGGTAGAGAATGACGATCGGCACCGCGTAGAGACTGGAAAACACCGGCAGCATCAGGTTGCGGACCGAGGCGACGCCGCCGACCACCGCGCCGACCAGGATGCCGACCCCGCAGGCGATCAGCATGGCGACCGCGACCTCGTAAAGCGTCACCAGCAACGCCGCCGCGTAGATCGCGCGATCGAGCCACAAGACATAGAGAGTCTTGGTCAGCGGCGGGATGAACAGTTCCGGCAGAATGCCGAGGCGCGGAATGGCCTCCCACAGGACCAGCAGGGCGAGACCGATCAGGCGGCGCACGGTGCGAGGCGACGGGCGGCTCATGCGGTCACCTCACGGGCTGGTGCGGATCTGTTCCCAGATCCGTTCGCGCAGGCGCCCGAACAGGTCGGTCGCCATCATCTGATAGGTGCGCGGGCGCGGCAGGTCGATCGCGATACGATCGAGAATGCGCCCCGGCCGCGCCGACATCACGATCACCTCGTCGGCGAGGTAGACCGCCTCGGTCAGGCTGTGCGTGATGAACACCACCGTCTTGGCGGTCTGCGACCAGATGCGCAGCAGCTCGTGGCCCATGGTCATGCGCGTCTGCTCGTCGAGCGCGGCGAACGGCTCGTCCATCAGCAGCACCGGCGGGTCCTGCACCAGCCCGCGCGCGATCGACACGCGCTGTTTCATGCCGCCCGACAATTCATGCGGATAGCGCGTGCCGAAACCGTCGAGACCGACCAGCTTGAGCATGGCCTCGGCGCGCGCGCGCCGCTCGGCGCGCGGCGCGTGCTTGAGCACGAGCGGAAATTCGACGTTCTCGACCGCGGTGAGCCAGGGATAAAGACTCGCCTCCTGAAACACGACGCCGACCCGCGCGGGATCGGGCTTGGTGATCGGCCGCCCGTCGCACAGGATGGTGCCCGACGACGGCGGGCGCAGGCCCGCCAGCATCATCAAAAGCGACGTCTTGCCGCAGCCGGACGGCCCGACGATCACCACGAAACGGCCCGCCGGCACGTCGAGTTCGATGTCGGAAAGCGCCGGCACCGCGCCCTCGCGTCCGGCATAGACGTGGCTCAAGCCCCGCACTTCCACGGCGGTCTTCGCTTGCGCGTTCTGCGCCGCGCTCATGTGCGCCAGGTGCTGCATCGGGTCTCCAAAGCGCGCACCAGCTCGTTGAACAGCATGGCGGCGGTGGCGAGCAGAATCACGCCGGCAAAGAGCTGGGGCATCTGGAAGTTCTCGCCCCAATTGGCGATCATGTGGCCGATACCGGTGCGCGCGGCATACATCTCCGCGATCATCACGCCGGTGAAGTTGAAGATCATCGAAATCCGCAAGGCCTCCAGCAGGATCGGCAGCATGCTCGGCAGATAGACCCGGCGCAGGATTTGCGCCGGCGTGGCGCCATAGGATTGCGCCACCAGCAGGTGCTCCGCCTTCACCGACTCCACCGCCGCGCTCGCGCTCATGATCACAATGAAGACGGTCGAGAAAGTCGCATAGGCCACCTTCTGCGGAAACCCGATGCCGAAGGTCAAAATGAACATCGGCAGGAAGATCGATTTCGGGATGCTGAACACGTAGAACAGCATCGGCCGGAAGATCTCACCGAAATAGGCGTTCTCGGCGGCGAGCACGCCGAGCGCGGCGCCCAGCGGCACCGCGATGATGAAGGCCACCACGACCTCGGCGCCCGTCACGGCGAGTGCCTCGTGCACGTCGGCGCGGCCGAGAATGGCGACCAGCGTCCCGAGCACGTCCGACAGCGGCGGCAGCAGCATCGGGTTGACGAGGCCAAGGCGCGGCAGAACCTCCCAGGCGGCAAGCAGCGCGGCCAGGATCGCAATCCGCACAAGGATTATGACCGAGCCGCGCATCGCCTGTCGTCCCGTATCCTCACGGCTTGGTCGGCACCGGCATGAATTTCGTCGTGTAGACCTCCGACGCCGGCGCCAGATTGGTCATGCCGATGAGCTTCGCGAGGTCGAGCGCGCGCTCGACCCATTCCGCCTTCATCTCACCGGTGCTCGACAGCTTGAGGATATTGCCGTCGAGTTCCGCTTCGGCGACCTTGGGCGGAATTTCGTCGATCTCGGAGATCAGCTTGATCGCGTCCTGGCGATTCGATTTCAGCGACGCCATCGCGCCGAACAAAGCATTGTTGATCTTCTGGATCAGTTCCGGCTTCGTCGCGATCAGCTTGTCGGAGGCCAGCCACACCCCGCTCAAATGCTGGGGAACGGCCGCGCCGTAGTCGATCAGCACGCGCGCGGTCTTGTCCTGCAGGACTTTGAACGAGAGCGGCGAATAGAGAACGATGGCCTCGACATTGCCCGACAACAGATTCGGCACGAGGCCGCCGCCGCCGAGCGGCACGCTGGTGAAATTCACCTTTTTGGCTGACACCGTCCACTTGGCGAGCAGGTCGGAAGCCGAACCGGCCGACGTGATGCCGACCTTCTTGCCGGCGAGTTCCGAGACGTCCTTGATCTTCGAGTCGGCCTTCACCATCAGGTACCAGCCGTTATAGCCGAGGCCCGAGCCCGAGATCGCCTTGGTCTTGACACCCTTGTTGATACCGGCCGCCACGATGGCGCAGGAACCGAGCGTGATGTCGGCGGCGCCCGCCGCCACCGCCTCGAAGGCTTCGGCGCCGCCGCGATAGACCGTCAATTCCGCTTTCAAGCCTTCTTTCTCGAACAGCTTCTGCCGAACGGCCGTCTCGGCGATGATGGTCGGGAAATATGTCTTGGTCGGCAGCGCGATGCGCACGGTTTCCTGCGCCGCCGCGACCTGAACGCCGGCCAGCATCGCAAGGCCGCCGATGAAAGCCGCCGTCAGCCGCACAATGCGCGTATGCGCGCGTTTGCGTTCGCCCGGAATCATAGTCGTCCTCCCCGTATTGCGTTTATTCGTATGCCGACGGCTTTGTTCTTGTGCACGCGAATTCGTTTCGCCGCGGCAACGAAAACAATGACAGTTGCTCTCCGCCATGACAAGCGCTCGCGTTTCTGCCCATGACGCAAGACCGTTGCCCACCGTGGGCAACCGCCTATTCGAAGCGTCGCATCTCACGCCGTCACGCCGGCAGACACGCCTTCGTTCCGTCCGGCAGATCGATGTCGGCAAGTCCCAGCACAATCGCGCCCGAATGGTAATGCGCGATGATCGCACCCAGCTCGACCGCGCCGCGATCGCCGAACAGATCCCGCACTTGCATCAGGGTCGCATCGCTCACGGCATTGTCGCGCAGCACCTCGATGGCGAAGGCATAGGCCGCCGCCTCGTCCGCCTTGTCGAAGGACGGTTCCTGCCGGTGCTTGATGCGTTCGACCGTTTCGGCCGCAAGCCCGCCCTTCAAGGCGAGGCCCACATGATTGAACCATATGTAATGGCAGGTGTAGTGCCGGGCGGTGACCAGGATGACCAGCTCGGAAATGCGCGATTCCAGCACGGTTCCCCAGCGCAGGAATTCGCCGAGCTTCTGGGCGCGATTGGCAAGCTCCGGGCTGTGCAGCCACACGCGCACCGGTCCGCGCACCTCGCCGCGCGGGCCGGCGGCGACCTCGGCGGCGATCTTCTGTTGCGCCTCGTTCAAACGAGCGAGATCCGGCAACGGAACGCGCGCCGGCGCGCCCGTCCCCCGCTTCGCCGCATGGTCACTTGCCGCCACTGAGGTAGTCCTCCAGCGAATAGAGTTTCGGCACGATCCTCGGCTCGCGCAGCGGCGTGTCGCGGAACAGCGTCGCCTCGTGCAGCCATTTCTTCGGCGGCGGCAGATCCCAGGTGAAACGATTGCCGCTGTGCCAGCCGACCGGCGCATCATCGATGTCGATGATCTGGATCGGCGGCGGCAATATCTCGACGCGGTGTCCGTCCGGGTCGCGAAAATAGACGTAGAAGACGTGCCCCTGCCCGTGCCGACCGGGCCCGCGCTCGAGATTGCGCTCGAAGCCGATGGCGCCGGCGGTGTCGAGCGCCCGAAACAGGTGATCGACGTCCGCGACGATGTAGCCGAAATGATGCATTTGCGGGCCCGGCCGCGTCAGGAACACCACATCGTGCGGATTGTTCTTGCGGAACATGAACAGGCCCAGCGGGTCGTCGTCGTCGGGCTTGTCGACGAAATAGTCCGAGATGCGGAAGCCGAGATCGGTGTAGAAGCGGCCCGCGATCGTGACGTCGTGCGCGAGGCATTGGACGTGGTCGTAGCGCAGCGCCGCCGCGCCGCGCTGCAAATGCGGCTTGTCGTGCAGGCGCGGCTGCGTCGGCATGCTGGCGCAAAATTCGATCGGAATGCCCACGCCGTCGCGCAAGGCCAGCGTGCGGCCCTGGAACGGCCGTTCAATCCAGCGAGTTTCGATCCCCGCGGCGTCGAAATGCCGCTTGGCGAGATCGAGATCGTCATCCCGGAACACCCGGAAGCCCATGGCCTCGCATACCGGCGTGCCGGGCGCTTCGTGCAGCACGAGACTGTGGTGACAGGTCTCCTCGATGCCGCGCAGGTAGAGCGCGCCGTCGCCCTCGTGGCTGACCTCGAGGCCGATCACTTCAGTATAGAACGACTTGCTCGCGGCAAGATCGCGCACGGTGAGAACGATGTGGCTGGCGCGCGTGATGTTGAAAGGCGGCGAGAAATTCGTCTGCGGCACCGGCATTGATGGGTCACCATTCCACTTGCGGCGAAGCCACTGCGGCCGGGCCGCCTTACGAATTTTCGCCGCCGCCCCGAGGCGCCGGCCGCTGGCCGGCCTCGAAGGCTGATCGGCCGCACACCGTGCCCGTCAGCCTTCGCGGGCTTCGCTGCGCGCAGCCGGCTCGGGATGCCGGAGCAAGCGCGGGCTTTGGCCCGCGCTCACGCCACATGCCTGTTCTCGCCCGTACCCCCGAGCGCGCTTTCCAGCTGGGCCTCGTAGTCCTGAAACACCGGGTCGTGCCGCAGCCGCGGCCGCGGCAGATCGACGGTGAGTTCGAGCGAGAGCTGCGCCGGACGGCCGCTGAGCACGAGAATGCGATCGGAAAGGTAAATCGCTTCGCGGATGTCGTGCGTGATGAACAGCACCGTGCTCCTGGTCTTGACCCAGATGTCGCTGAGCGCCCCTTGCATGGCTTCGCGCGTTTGCGCGTCGAGCGCGCCGAACGGCTCGTCCATCAAGAGCGCCGCCGGCTCGATGGCAAGCGCGCGTGCGAGCCCCACCCGTTGCCGCATGCCGCCCGACAGCCGGTAGGGGTGAAAGTCCTCGAAGCCGGTGAGGCCGACCAGATCGACATATTTGCGGGCCAGCCTGTCCTGCTCCGCCGGCGGCACGCCTTTCGACCTGAGGCCGAACTTGATGTTGCCGAGCACGGTGAGCCAGGGAAACAACGCGAATTCCTGGAACACGATGCCGCGGTCGAGGCCCGGGCCGCGCACCGGCCGGCCGTCGAGATAGATGCTGCCGCCACTCGCCTCGGCGAGACCGCCGGCGATGCTCAGGAGCGTCGATTTCCCGCAGCCGGACGAACCGATGATGCTGACGAACTCGCCGTCGCGCACCGTGAAGGAGATGTCCTCGAACACGCGCAAATAGCGTGTCGTGTTCCAGCCTTCACGCCGCCCATAGGTCTTGCTCAGGCCTTCAACGCGCAGTTCGCCCATCGTCAGGTCATCCCCTCGTCAAGCCGCACGCCCGCGCGGGCGGCGACGTCACTTTATCTTCGCTTCCGCCGCATCGGCAAAGGACGGATCGGTGATGTCCTTCATGTCCGGCTTCGACTTGATCCGTCCGTGCGCGAACAGAAAGTCCCGGCTGCGCGGCAGTTCGGTCCAGTCGCTGGGGACGAAGTTGACCCCGCCGAATTTCGGCACTTCGAACATCATGGTCTTGATGATGCTCTCGTCAAGCTTGGCGCCGGCCTTGCGCACGGCGTCGGTGTACATGCGCAGCGCCTCGTCGGGATTGTTGCGGATGAACTTCTGCGCCTTGGCATAGGCATTGAGGAAATGCTGCACCTTGTCCCGGTTCTTGGCGATGTAGGTCTTGTCCGCCACCAGCAGCAGCGGATAGGTCACGCCGGCCATGTCCTGGAACTGCTGCGCGCTGATGATTTCCTTGCCGTGGCCCGACTGCACGATGCGCTGCATCATCGGGTCCCAGCCGAACACCACGTCGAAGGGCCGCGGCGACGAGGCCATCGCGGTGGGCATGTCGACCACGCGCACATTGCCGACCTTGAAGTCGCTCTCCTTGAGCCCGTCCTTCTGCAACAGCATCAGGAACAGGCCGTGCACGCCGGTGCCGACCTGGATACCGATCCGCTCGCCTTTCAGGTCGGCCAGCGACTTGACCGGCTTGTGGTCGGGGGCCGCCACCATCTTGCCCGTAAAGCCGCGCGAGCCGGCGCCGAGCGCGACCAGCGCAATGCCCTTGCTGACCGCGGAGAAAAACACGACGTCGGAAACCTCGGCGAACTGCATGTTGCCGGCGGCGATCGCTTCGACCGCCAGATTGCCGCGCGGCACCGGCTTGCGTTCGACGTTCAGGCCCTCTTCTTTGAAATAGCCTTTTTGCTCGGCCACCAGCGAGGTGACCTGGTTGACGCCGCTCGCCATGCCGACGGTGATGCGATCCTCGGCCGACGCGGTCGGCGGCGTCGCGGCCGCCATCAAC
>Ga0182748_1000669_pt1 | contig 35734 bp, 35 predicted proteins | sample eDN3rd37CKraftOP_FD_128877 | JGI IMG/M metagenome (GOLD analysis project Ga0182748, IMG submission 128877) | Enriched Organic Plus compost microbial communities from Emeryville, California, USA - eDNA 3rd pass 37_C Kraft OP (version 2) (version 2) ...
GCTTCGGCGAAATGCTCGTCGAGGTCGGGATCGGACTTGCCGAAGCGCCAGGCACGGACCCGCTCGTCCCAGTCGAGGGCGCAGTGTTCGCAACGGCCGTCGAAACGGCGAAGCTCGACCATTGTGAGTTCGGCGCCGCAGCCATCCATGGCGACGACGCCCGTGCACATGAACTGACCGGCTTTTGCCATGGCGGGAACCTTCGATCTCACAAGCGAATCACTTGGACGAGTCTAACCGGAAAAGTGAACGCAATGCGAAAATGCACGGGCTCTCCACCGAAGCGTGTCCGGGCGGGGAGGCGCCGGGCCCTGCGGTTCCGCAACCAGGCCTCAGATGCCGCGCTGGCGCTTCATGCGGTCGATCTGGGCGACCAGATCCGGCGGCAATTCGCGAACGCCGCGCTCTCCGGCGGCGGAGAGGAGCGGCCGCAATTGCGACTGCGCGAGCCAGGCAGGTTCGCGCTTCGCCGGGATGATGCGCTCGAAGATCAGCACCATCAGGATGGCCAAAAGCACGATGCGGACGGCGCCGAGCGCCCCGCCGCAGATGCGATCCGGTACGCTGATGTCTTCGCCGGTCACGAAACCGACGGCATTGCGCAGCAGCGCCGCCGTGACGAAGCCGATCGCAATGAAGACCACGGCCATCACCGCGACGCTCGTCTCTTGCGGCATGCCCGCGGCACGCGTGGTGAAGAGCGGCGCGAGCTTCGGCGCGATCACGATCGCGACCGGCGCGGCGAGAAGATAGCCGAAGATCGTCGCGAGGCTGCGCAACAGGCCGGCGCGATAGCCGGTGACGACAGCGATCAGGATGGCGCCGATCACCACTGCATCGAAGATATTCATGCGCCAGAGCTAGCGCGGCGCAGTAAACATTCCGCTCATGGGGCAGGGTTTTCGCGGCAAATCACTTGAAACTTGCGTCGTCGCCCTCAATCTAGCGCAGGAGAGCGGCGTCATCGCCCGATACCGCTTGGAGACCCGCCATGTCGTTTTTCTCGCTATTGCTGAACGTGCTGTGGATCCTGTTCGGCGGTCTGTGGATGGCCCTCGGCTGGTGGGTCGCGGCGATCATCATGGCGATCACCATCATCGGGCTGCCCTGGGCGCGCGCGGCCTTCAATATCGGTTTCTACGCCTTCCTGCCGTTCGGGCAGACCGCGATATCACGCGATGTCTATACCGGCCGGGACGATGTCGGCACCGGCGCGCTCGGCACCATCGGCAACATCATCTGGTTCGTGCTGGCCGGCTGGTGGCTCGCGCTCGCGCATCTGATCACCGCTGTCGGGCTCGCCATCACCATCATCGGCATCCCGTTCGCCTGGGCGCATCTGAAGCTCGCCGGCATCGCGCTATGGCCGATCGGCAAGATGATCGTGCCCACGGATGACCTGCGGCCCACGTGACAGCCGTCGCGCGCAGCGGCGGCGCTTCAATCGAAATCTCGGGCAATCCCGCATGACGCGCGGACCGCGCGGATGTCACCTCGGGGAAAGCTTTCGGGCCAGCATGACGGCCGCTGCATCGCCACTGCCGCCCGTTGTGGGCTCCATTGCTCCGGCTTCCAGCTTGCACCGGCGCATGGCGTCCAGGATCTGCTCATCCGATTGAACGACGCCTGCAGCGTCGAAATCCGCGCGAACCCTGCCGAACATGTCGTTGCGCTCCGGGTCGATGGTGTCGGTGGCGCAAGCTTTCGCGTAGTTGTCGGCATCCGCCCCTGTAAGGCCCAGCTTTTCAGCAGCCCACATCCCAAGAAGATGGTTGAGGCGGATTGTCGTCTTCAGCTCGTCAAAGCTCGACATCTGTGTTCTCCGATCAGGAGCCGGGAACGGACGGCGCTTGTCATTCGCACCGTACGATCAAGGCAACGAAGGCTGTCGCGCCTCCTTCGAACGGAGACGCGATGCTCGACCGGGAGCAATTGTGCCATCGTAGAGCGATATGACGGGCCGATGGCACTATACCAAGGTGCAGGGTGATGGCCCGCGTCCTCGCTAGAACGCAGCGGGATAGACGCCGCCGTCGATCAGGATGTTCTGTCCAGTAATGTAGCCCGCCTGTTCCGAACACAGGAAGGCGCAGGTCGCGCCGAATTCCTCCTTGGTGCCGAAGCGCTTCGCAGGCACGCCGTTCATGCGCGCCGTCCGCGCCTGTTCGTAGGAGATATTCTGACGCTTGGCATTGCCTTCGAGATTGGACACCAGACGGTCGGTATCGAAGGTGCCGGGCAGCATGAAGTTGATGGTCACGTTCGATGCCGCGACCTGGCGTGCGACGCCGGCGAGAAATGCGGTCAGGCCGGCGCGTGCGCCGGATGAGAGGTCGAGGCCCGTGAGCGGCGCTTTCACCGTGGCCGATGTGATATTGACGATGCGGCCGAATTTCTTCGCGACCATCGGATCGATGGCTTTCTGTATCAGTTCGATCGCAACGACCATGTTGGCGATCACGCCGTCCAGAATCTGTTCGCGTGTCAATTCGCGAAAGTCGCGCATCGGCGGCCCGGCATTGTTGTTGACGAGGATGGCGGGCTCGGGGCAAGCGGCGAACAACGCCTTCTGTCCCTCGGGCGTCGCAACGTCGGCGGCAACCGGAATGACTTTCGCGCCGGTCGCCTTGGCGATTTCGTCGGCGGCGGCGCCAAGGCGCGTCACATCGCGGCCGTTGATCACGACCTCGCAGCCTTCCTGCGCCAGCGCCAGTGCGCAGCCATAGCCGAGCCCCCGGCTTGATGCGCAGACGATGGCCTTTCGGCCTGCAATTCCAAGATTCATGGGGCCTCAATCGTGCTGAACGTTCCGGCGCCGCGCCGGCACCAGACATGCTGACGCAGGGTTGGTGATGCATGTCAAGATTGCAAGCGTAAACCCTGACGCGCGTTACCCGTGCGCCGATGGCCTGGTATCTGCCGGCCGGTTCCGCGACGATCCCCGGGATTCACAGAGACCCACCACGCGCATATCAGGACCCTGTGCGGGCCGCGCGCCGAGACTGGAAGTCATCCGGGCCGGCGGGCTACATTTGGATCTGGAGGCTCCGCAACGGTCCTTCGGCACCGAGATTCCGGATGGATGACCAGACTGCCTTGAACCCCGGGCAACCGGTCGGCAGCGTATTGCGCGGCATCGCCGCCGATGCGCTGCGCGAAGCACAATCGATCCTCGACGATTCCGGGCGTGATGCCACAACCAAGGTCCATGACATCCGGCGCGCCCTCAAACGATGGCGCGCGCTGCTGCGCATGCTGCGCCCGCATCTCGGCGAAGCCGGCGAGGCCTTGCGCTTCCAGGCGCGCGATCTGGCGCGCAGGCTGACCGTCGCGCGCGACGCGCAATCCTCCATCGATGCGCTCGAAGACGCGGTCGAGGCATGTCGCGATCAACCGATCGCGCTGGCACCGCGTTCCGTCAAAGCCATCAAGGCCAAGCTCGAAGCTCTGAAGCAGGAAAACGAACGCAACATCTGGACCGAAGAGATTCAGAAGAATCTATCCGACTATCTGACCGCCGCTGCCTGGCAGGTCTCGCACTGGAATTTCGATACGCTCACATTCTCCGATCTCGCCGACATGCTCACGACGACCTATCGGCGGGCGCGGCGGGCGATGCCGGATAACTGGGACAAGGCCGCGGGCGAAACGCTCCACGATTTGCGCAGACGCGTCGTCGAGCATCGTTACCAGATGGAGCTGATCGAGCCGGTCTGGCCGCGGCTTGGACGGACCTGGATCGACGAGGTGCAACGGCTCCGCAATCGCCTCGGCAAATATCAGGATCTGGAGATGCTCGCGGCCAAGGCAGAACCGCGTCAGCCGCTGGCACGCTGGCGGGCGAAGCTCGCGCCGGTGATCGCCCACCGCCAATCCGAACACGTCAAGGCGTCGCGGCGCCTTGCCACCCGGTTGTTTGCCGAATCGCCGGGTGCATTCCGCCGGCGCCTCGAGGCGTTGTGGGACGCGCAAAGCGGCGATTGAAATGCGGCAACGGGACGTTACCTTCTCATGATGGACGCCATCAGCCCCGTCGATATCGACACCGCCGCGAGCCGGATTGCGGGCATTGCGGTCCGCACACCGCTCATTCGCTCGCCGCTGCTCGATGAACGTGTCGGCGCGCAGGTCTATCTCAAGGCCGAGACGCTGCAGCGCATGGGCTCGTTCAAGTTCCGGGGCGCTTACAATCGCTGTGCCGCCATCCCCGCGGATCGGCGCGGAGCGGGCGTCGTCGCCTATTCGTCGGGGAATCACGCGCAGGGCGTAGCCGCGGCGGCGAAGCTGCTCGGCATGCCCGCGGTTATCGTGATGCCGGCCGATGCGCCGCGCCCGAAGCGCGAGCGCACCGCCGCGCTCGGCGCCGATGTCGTGCTCTACGACCGCAACACCGAAGACCGCACCGCGATCGCGCAGCGCATTGCCAACGAACGCGGCGCCATTATCGTGCCGCCCTTCGACGATCCGATGGTGATCGCAGGGCAGGGCACGATCGGCCGCGAGATCGTGGAGGATCTCTCGGCGCTGGGGCAGAAGCCGGACGTTGTGGTGGTCGGCTGCTCGGGCGGCGGACTCGCGGCCGGAATTTCGCTCGCCATCAAGACGGCTGTGCCCGACGCCGATCTTTACACCGCCGAGCCCGAAGGTTTCGATGACATGGCGCGCTCCTTCGCGAGCGGTCAGCGCGAGCGCAATGCGCGCCTCAGCGGCACGATCTGCGACGCGCTGATGAGCAACATGCCGGGCGAACTGACCTTCCCAATCACCCGGCGCCTGATCGGAAAGGGCGTGACCGCAAGCGATGCCGAGGTGGAAGCCGCGGTTGCCTTTGCCTGGCGCGAATTGAAGCTTGTGGTGGAGCCGGGTGGCGCGATCGGACTTGCGGCCCTGCTTGCCGGCCGCCCCGATGTGAAGGGCAGGGTGGTGGTCGCCATCCTCTCCGGCGGCAACGTCGACCCCGACCTGTTCTCGCGGATCATCGCGGCATAAGCCCGCCGCTCACGTGAACAGCGCGATCTTTTCCTCGGGCGAGAGCGCGCGGATTTCGGCGAACGGATCGCGCTTCGCCGGCTTCAGAAGCGGCTTGTGCTTTGGCGGCTCCGGCTTTTGTTCCGTCGCGTCCGAATTGTCGGCACCAAGATATTCGATCGCGGCCGGGAAGGGCGGTTCCGCGGGTTGCGCGCCGGTGTCCGCTTCGCCGCTCGCTTCGGGCTTGGAGGTCGTTTCCGCTTCAAAAATATCCGATGCGAGGAGGTCGGCCTCCACAGGCCCGGCCGAGTCAGCGACCGGCTGCGCTTCTACGAGCTGGGTTGAGGCGGTTTCGCCGGGCTCAGCGCGGTCATCATTGCGCTCGGCCGCAGCTTCGGACCGGAGCTGGTCTTCGACGGGCGAGGGCGCCATCTCCCGCACGTCCAATGCGTCCGCCGTCTCGGCTTGCCGGGCTGACATTTCCTCGTCAGCCTCCGGCAAAGGCTCGAGACTTCGCGTGATCAGCAGGCCTTCGATGCGCCCGATCGCGGACAGAAGCGTATCGGTGTCCATGGCGCGGCTGCGCCGTGCAAATTCACGCAGGAACGATCGGCCGCGCGCGGTTTCCTCCAGCGCGCGGAGAATGCTGGCATAGTCCGAATCGCTGAGCGGCGCTTCGTCCGCATCCGACGCCTGATGATTCGCGAGCATGACGCAGGATAGCCGATCCCGAGACAGTTTTGCGCTGCGCGCATCCCTCTTCTACGCCGCGTCCAACGTGCTGCTCGGCGTTCATCTGCCGTTCTTTCCGGTCTGGCTGGAATCGGCCGGCTTCGACGCCCGACAGGTCGGCGCCATCCTCGCTGCGACCTCGATCCTGCGGATCGTGTCGGTTCCGACAGCGACCGCGGCCGCCGATCGCGTGTTCGGCCTGAGACCGACCATCATCGCCTTCGCGTTCGCGACCGCCGTCGGCTTCACGGCGCTCGGCCTTGTCTCGGGGCCCTGGCTGATCGTTGGTCTGACGGCGGCGACGGCCTTCGCGCATACGCCCGCGGTGGCATTGCAGGATGCCTACACCTTGCGCGGGCTCAAGACACGCCGCGCGTCCTATGGGCCGGTCCGGCTCTGGGGCTCGATCTTCTTCATCCTCGCCAATTTCGGCGCCGGGCTCGCCTTCGACCTGATCGCGACCCACAATCTGATCTGGCTGATTTCAGCCTCCGCGATCGCGACGGCCTGCGTCGCAACGCAGCTCCTGCCGCTGCCGCCGGCGCCGCCGCCGTCTCCCGACGATCAGCCGGTGCGTCCGCTCTGGCGCAACCCGCGCTTTGTCGCGATCGTCATCGCCGCGAGCCTGATCCAGTCGAGCCATGCGGTCTATTACGGCTTCTCGACGATCACCTGGAAGGCCGCGGGCTTCGACGGCATCAGCATCGGCGCGTTGTGGGCACTCGGCGTGATCGCGGAGATCGTGCTGTTCGCCTTCGCGAGCCGGCTGCCGCCGGCCTTCGGGCCGATGCAGCTCGTGATGCTCGGCGGAGTGGGTGCCGCGATCCGGTGGGTGGGCCTTGCCTTCGACCCGATCGGCTGGCCGCTGCTGTTGCTGCAATGTCTGCACGCTTTCTCGTTCGGCGCGAGCTATCTCGGCGCGATCGCATTTGTCGCCCATGCCGCGCCGGAAGGGCGCATCGCAACCGCGCAGGGCTATTTCTCGGTGGTGCAGGGCGTGACCTTCAGCGCCAGCATGCTGCTCGCCGGTACGCTGTACGAGGCGATCGGTCCGGCGAGTTACGCAGCGATGGCGGTGATTGCGATCACCGGCGCGGCCATTGCGTTCGTGGTCTGGGTGCGGATGCCGGAGCGCAACGGCTGATGCTTCAGTCGCAGACCCGATACATCGACATCAATTCGTTGCCGGAGAGGAATACCATCTTCGGCTTCAGGCCGCCGCGCTTCTTCAGCCACGTGCGAATGTCGTCGGGATAAAGCTCCCAGAGCGCCTTGGTGCCGGCACGGCTGAGAATCGGCCGCCCGTTCGTGCCCGGATTCCAGGCCGCGTGAAATCCAAGCTGCGCGCGCGGCGTCACACAGATTCGATCGCGCGGCACGACGCCGAGCACGATGGTGCAGGCCGAGAGGCATGGTCCGTCGATGATGACGCGTTGTCCGGTTTTGCGCAGCGTCACGAAAGCATCGAGATAGGGCCCGATCTGCCCGCCCTTGTCGTTTGCGATGCGCACTGCGGCGCCGGCGTCTCCGGCAAACATCGCAAGCAACACGACAAGCGCAGATACCACCCGGAACCGCATGCCGGCCGACCCTCCCAAGCCGACGATCACCCCGGAAAAAGGCTAGACGGGAATGCGGTCTATTGCCATGGGCAAAAAGAGGTTGTGCACGACATGTGAGATATCTGCCACGCTTTCGCGGAACGCCTGAAAAACCGCGGCTTTTTACGCGCGCGCGGCCTTAGCGTTTGGCGGCGAGGGCGGCGCGGAGCCCGCGTTCGAGTTCAGGCGCGGTGAACGGCTTTTGAAGAACCGGGACGCCGCTCAAGCCTTCCGGAATGCTGGTTGCGCCATATCCGGTCGCGAACACGAAAGGAATGTTTCTGCTTTTGATGATCTCGGCAATCGGGAAGGTGCGCAAGTTATTGAGGTTCACGTCGAGAATCGCGACATCGAAATTAAGCGCGCTCGCCTTGCGGATGGCATCGTCGAATCGCGACGCTACGCCCGCGATCTCGCAGCCCATCTCGGTGAGCGTATCCTCGAAAAGCATGACGATAAGCGATTCGTCCTCGACCAGGAGGACGCGTCGGCCCGCGAGGTCGGGCGCGGAGATATTCACTGATTCCCTGCCAAGGCTGTCTTTCAGGTTGCGTCCGAAACTTCGTGCAGCGGAGCGCTGACCGAACATACCACGCCGCGATCTTCAAAAGTCAGGCGAACGTCGCCAGCGAGGTCATGCGCCAGCCCCTGTTCGACGAGCCGCGAGCCGAAGCCGCGACGGGTCGGCGTTTTCACATCGGGTCCGCCGCTTTCCCGCCATTCCAGTTCGAACCGATCGGTTTGCGGCACCGCGCGCCAGCGGATGGCAACGCGTCCGTCTTCGTTGGACAACGCGCCATATTTCACGGCGTTGGTCGCAAGCTCATGGAACGCGAGCGACAGGGCCAGCACGGCCTTCGGCCGAAGCCGCAAGGGTTCGCCTTCGATCGTGAAGCGTGACGGGGAATCCGCGCCATAGGGCGCGATCGCTCCCTTCACCACTTCGCAGAGATTGCCGCCCTCCCAGTGTTCCCTCGTCAGCACGTCATGCGACTTGGACAGGGCAATGAGCCGCGCCTCGAAGGCCGCGCGACCTTCCGCAAGTCCTGCGGCATTGCGCAGGCTCTGCGAGGCAAAGGACTGCACCGTCGCGAGCGTGTTCTTCACACGATGATTGATCTCGTCGATCAGAAGGCGCTGGCGCTTCTCCGCGGCCTTCCGGCCGCTGATGTCCTGGATGAGCTTGACCAGATGCGCGGGATGGCCGGCTTCGTCATGGGTGAGGGACACGCTGTTCTGAACCCAGATCACCGAGCCGTCCTTGCGGACATAGCGCTTTTCGATCACGAAGTCCGACCTTCGGCCGTCGAGCATCTCGTTCAGCAGCTCGGCCATCGCCGCGCGATCGTCCGGATGCGTGAGATCCAGTGAATTGATGGCGCGCAATTCGCTCGCGTCGTAACCGCACAACGCGCTGAAGGCGTCGTTGGTCTCGATGAAGCTTCCATCGGGCTTGAGTACAGCAACCCCGATCGCCGGCGAATTGAACACGGCGCGAAGCCGCTCCTGGCGATCGCGCAACGCCTGCTCGGCGCTTCTTTGCTCGATCAGATCGGCCGCCTGCCGGGCGAGGACGTCGAGCCTGTGCAGGTCGCCCGGCGATGGCTTATGTGGCTGACGCCAGTGCGTCGAGATCATGCCGAGCAGACGCCCGGAGCGCGACCGCAGCGGCGTCGTCTGTACGGCGAGGATGCCGGTCTTGAGATACATCTCAAGATCCTCGGTGCCTTGCATATAGTCGCAAACGCGCACGTCACTGCAAATGACCCGGCCACTGATGTCCTGCATCGCCGCGGCGCAGGTCGATGAGGAATCGCAGCGGACCCATTCCCAGAAGCGGGCGGCTTCGTCGCTGAAGCCGCGATGTCCAATCAGACGCAATTCGCCACCCTGGCCTCGCTCCGGGTGGAGAATCTGCATGCTGGCGAAATCCGAATTCATCACGCTGACGGCCGCGTCGAGGATCATCTCGTAGAGCGACGTGGAATCGCCTTCATGGATGAGCGCGGCGCTGATCTCCTGCAGCCGCTTGGCTGCATCGAGTTCTTCGGCGAGCCGCTTTTCGCTTGCGGCCCGGATCCGCAGCGCGTCCTCCCGGTCGCTTTCGGCCTGCGCGCGCTCAAGGCAGAAACCAAGTTGCCGGGCGACGGTGAGAGAGAGATCGACATCGTGGCTGTCGAAGTCCCGCGGGCTGTCGTAATAGGCCATGAATTTGCCGCTGACCCGCCCGGCATTCGTCAACGGTACGAAAGACAACGCCCGGATGCCTTCGGCGCTAATGATGGCGCGCAGATCCTCCGGCATGTCGGCTCGCGCGATATCCGAAACGAAGATCGGCTCGGCGTCGCGCTCACCTTCCGTCCATGGTGAATGCCCGTCGACCGCCTTGCGGTAGCCGTCCGAGAGACCGCGCCAGGCGACAAAGCGCATCACACCTTCGCTATCGAAGCGAAGAATGGATGCGGCGCGGCATCCCAATGTTTCGAGGATCGCCTCGAGGGCGGCGTCGTAGGAGGCATCGAGCGACTGCGCCCGATAGAGCCGGTCGGTCAGGCGGAACAGCGCCGCCTGCTCGCGGGCATGCCGCTCGAGCGCTCCGCCGGCATCGTCGCACACGTTGTTTTCCGGAGAGCGCTCGACATCCCGCGAGAAGTCTTCTTGTGCAGGCATTACTTCCGTTTGACGGTCCAGCATCGCCGGCCCAAGTCCCCTCGAGAGCGTGAAATTGCGGGCATCCCCCGGGCCAACCGGACACCGATGCGTCACGCACAACGCCTTGGCCGCGAGTCGGTTCCAGCCGATTTTCGTCTCTTTGCGACTAGCCCCAGAGGACCGGAGACGAGGGGTGGACGAGGCTGCCTTCGTAAACCAGGCCATCAGCCCGGTCGCGCGCGAGCAGGAGCGGTCCGTCAAGATCGACCACCCGGGCGGTTTGCCCGACCAGCAAGGCGGGCGCCATCGACAACGAGGTCGCGACCATGCAGCCCGCCATGGTGAAAAGACCGAGCCGGCGGGCCTCGGCGTCCATCGCCAGGGCTTCGGTGAGCCCGCCGGTCTTGTCGAGCTTGATATTCACCGCATCGTATTTCCCGACCAGGGCCGCGAGCGAGGCCCGATCATGGGCGCTTTCGTCGGCGCAGATCGGAACGGGCCGGGGGATGTCGCGCAAGGCATCGTCGGCCTCGGCGGGGAGGGGTTGTTCGATCAGCGTTACCCCGGCCGCGGCGCAGGCTGCGAGATTGGCGCCGAGGGTCTCGGCGGCCCAGCCTTCGTTGGCATCGACGATCAACTGGGCGCCCGGTGCCGCGGCGCGGACTGCCGCGATCCGAGCCGGATCGCCGTCGGCACCAAGCTTCACTTTCAGGAGAGGCCGGCCGCTGGCCCGCCGCGCCGCCTCGGCCATCGCGTCGGGCGTGCCGAGCGAGATCGTAAACGCGGTGGTCAGGGGCCGCGGCGACGGCAGTCCGGCAAGCTCATGGACGCGCTTGCCGCTGCGCTTGGCCTCGAGATCCCAGAAGGCGCAATCCAGCGCGTTCCGAGCCGCGCCGGGCGGCATTTCGCGCTGCAAATCGGTCCGGCTCAGCCCGGCTGCGACCCGGTCGGCGATCCCGCGAAGGGTTTCCGCCACGCCTTCCGCGCTTTCCCCATAGCGGGGGTAGGGCACGCATTCGCCGCGGCCGCGCAGGCCTCCTTGCGACAATTGCGCAACCACCACGATGGCTTCGGTCTTGGCGCCACGGCTGATGGTGAATTGTCCCGCAATCGGCCAGCGTTCGATTGCGATATCGAGCCGCGGAGCGGCGGGATTAACCATGTGATTAAAGCTTTGTTAACTTTACTCGACAGCCGAGGTCGCTCTGCTAAGCATGTGACGGAAATGCGGTTTTTTCTCAAGGTGCCATGACGCGACCGAGCCAGGGCCGGCTCGGAGATGCGGGTGCCGGAGACCGTCCGAGGCATCCGGGGCGGGGAGCGTAATGAGTTCTGATGCGTTGCTCGCCGCGAGTGTCAGCGGCGACCGGCTTGAATTGTCGGCTGCCGGGGACTGGACGGCCGACCGTGCCAATGACCTCGAACGCCTGGTCATGGCGGTGGCTATTCCGCAGAAGAGCCCGATCAAGGTCGTCCGTGTCGATATGGCGGCGGTCGCCAAGCTCGACACCTATGGTGCCTGGCTGCTCGAGCGTCTGCTGCGCGGGGCGCGCGAGCAGGGCGCGGCGACGGATGTGGTCAACCTGCCGGACCGTTTCCGCACGCTTGTCGAAACGGTGCATCAGACCACCGAGTTGCCTGACCCCGAGCGGCTCCGTCGCACCAGCGTGCTCGACTGGCTCGCCACGGTCGGGGAGAACATCGCCGAAGTCGGCCGGTCCGCCGCGCTGTTCGTGCAGATGCTCGGCGCGCTGAGCTTTGCATTCCTGAGGATCTTCTGGCGGCCGCGCACCTTCCGCTTCACCTCTCTGGTCAATCAGATCGATCTCGTGGGATGGCGCGCGGTGCCGATCATCCTGCTGATCACCTTCCTGATCGGCGCGATCCTCGCGCAACAGGGCATCTTCCATTTCCGGAGGTTCGGCGCCGACGTGTTCGTGGTCGATATGGTCGGCATTCTGGTGCTGCGCGAAGTCGGCGTGCTGATCGTCTGCATCATGGTCGCCGGCCGGTCGGGCTCGGCCTACACCGCCGAACTCGGCTCGATGAAGATGCGCGAGGAGATCGACGCATTGCAGACCATGGGTTTCGATCCGATCAGCGTCCTCGTTCTGCCGCGCATTCTCGCCCTCGTTATCGCGGTCCCGATGCTCACCTTCCTCGGCGAGATGTCGGCGCTGTATGGCGCGGGCCTCGTCGCATCGCTTTATGGTGGCATCCAGCCCGAGGTGTTCCTGCAGCGCTTGCGCGAAGTGATCTCGCTCAATCACTTCATGGTCGGCATGGTCAAGGCGCCTTTCATGGCGATGGTGATAGGTATCGTCGCCTGCGTGCGCGGGCTGGAAACCAAGGGCTCGGCAGAATCGCTCGGCGCGCAAACCACCGCCGCCGTGGTGCAGGCGATCTTCCTCGTCATCGTGCTCGACGGTATCTTCGCCGTGTTCTTCGCGGCGATCGACAAATAGGCGGACGGCGATGTCAGATACCGGCTTCGACATTCTCTCGCTGTTCGATGACGGCCCGGAGCCGCAGCTCGACATCTCGCAGGACATCGCGCTGCGCGTGCGCAACCTGCAGGTCAAGTTCAAGCGTCAGCATGTGCTCAAGGGCGTCAATTTCGACGTCAAGCGCGGCGAGGTGCTCGGCTTCGTCGGGGCGTCCGGCGCCGGCAAGTCGGTGCTGCTGCGAACCATGATCGGCCTCATCCAGCCGACCTCCGGCACGATCGAGGTGTTCGGCCAGGAATTCTCCAAGGCCAAGGAATTGCGCGAGCAACTGATCGAGCGGCACTGGGGCATCCTGTTCCAGCACGGCGCGTTGTTCTCGGCGCTGACCGTGCGTCAGAATGTGCAGTTCCCGATGCGCGAATATCTCGACCTGTCGCCGCGCCTGCTTGACGAAGTCGCGGCGGCAAAACTCAAGATGGTCGGGCTGCCGCCGGAAGCCTTGAACAAGATGCCGTCCGAATTGTCCGGCGGCATGATCAAGCGCGTCGCGCTCGCCCGCGCGCTGGCGCTCGATCCGGCCATCGTGTTCCTCGACGAGCCGACATCCGGCCTCGATCCCATCAGCGCGGGCGAATTCGACAATCTGATCAGGACCTTGCAGCGCACTTTAGGGCTGACCGTTTTCATGGTAACTCATGACCTCGACTCCCTGCATTCCGTCTGCGACCGGATTGCGGTTCTGGCCGACGGTAAAGTGATTGCGGCAGGGCCGATGTCGACGATGCTGGCCTCGGAGCATCCCTGGCTGAAAGCGTATTTCCGCGGCAAGCGTGGCCGCGTCGGCGCAACGATGTGAGGTTGGCGTATGGAAACCCGGGCAAATTACATCCTGATCGGCTGCTTCACGCTCGCAGTCATCCTGGGTGCGTTCGGTTTCGTCTACTGGTTCCATCATGTCGGCGGCACCGGCGAGCGCGTGACCTATAACGTGATGTTCCAGGGCCCGATCGGTGGCTTGCGGTCCGGCGCATCGGTGACTTTCAACGGCATTCGCGTCGGCGAGGTCACGGCGCTCACGCTCGATCCGAAGGATCCCAAGAACTCGATCGCGACGATTTCGATCGATGCCACGACGCCGGTCCGTGCCGATACCGAAGTCAGCCTGGATTCCCAGGGGCTGACCGGCATTTCGGTGCTGGCGCTGCGCGGCGGCTCCTCGGAAGCCGGCCCGCTGACCGCAAAGATGGGCGATACGCCGCTTTTGACCGCAGGCTCGAGTGCGTCGCAGGACATGATGGCGGCGGCGCGCGACGTCGCGCGGCGTATCGATACGGTGCTGGTCGAAAATCAGCAGGCGCTGAAGAACTCGCTGAAGAATATCGAGTCCTTCACCGAGATGCTGTCGAAGAATTCGGAATCGCTGTCGAAATCGGTGAAGAACATCGAGACCTTCACCGATTCGCTTGCGAAGAACTCGGAGAAGGTCGACCGGATCCTCGCGAGCGTCGACGGCATATTGGCGGAGAAGGGCGACGTGCCCGAGGCTGTGCGCGCCTTCAAGACGCTTGCGGAAAATCTCGACAAACGGCTCGAGGGACTGATTGTCGATGGGCGGCGAACGCTCAACACCGTCGATCGCGCGGTGCGCAATTTCGACGAAAATCCGTCGCGCATCATCTTCGGCGGCGGCCGGCCCGCCACCGGACCACGCCGGCAACAATAGTTTGGTTTGACCTGATCGCAGCGCCCTGCAGGCGTGCGTCCGGTACGTAAGGCACCGGGCGTGCGCGCTTGCGCGTGACCGCAGCTTGACCCATTGCGCGCCGCTCCATTACCCTTCGCAAGCTCGATAACTAATTCGCAATTGCGAAAATTCGGTCCCTCGGGGCCGCTGGAGAGACGCTCATGATTTCAGCTGCATCGCGCGCTATGCTTGCCGCGCTTGCTTTGGCCGCTGCAACCGTCACCGCCTGGGCTCAGGATTTCCCGAACCGGCCGCTCACCATCGTATTGCCCTATCCGCCGGGCGCTTCGACCGAGCAGGTGGCGCGCATGGTGCAGCCGATCCTGCAGGAGCGGCTCAAGCAGCCGGTCGTGATCGAGAACAAGCCGGGCGGCAATGGCAGCATCGGCACCATGTTCGTCGCGCGATCTCCCGCCGACGGCTACACGATCCTCCTCACCACCAACGCATTGATGACGATCGTGCCGCATGTGCAGGCGATGCCGTTCGATCCGTTGAAGGATTTCGTGCCGTTGACCACCGCCATCCGCGGCATTCTCGGCCTTGCGGTCAATCCAAACGTGCCGGCGAAGAACATGGCCGAATTCATCGCCTATGCGAAAGCCAATCCGAAGAAGGTCCATTACGGCACGGCCGGCATCGGCAGCCCGCAGCATATGGCGGGTCTCCTTTTGAACCGGGAAGCCGGGATCGACCTCGTCCACGTCCCTTACAAGGGCGGCGCGCCGGCGGCCAACGACGCGATGGGCGGACACATCCAGGCGGTGATCGCGACGATTTCCTCGACGCTCGGCCAGCACAGTGCCGGACGCCTGCGCATCATCGGCATCGGCGAGAAGGAGCGCTTTGCCGGGCAACCGGATATCCAGGCGATCGCCGAAACGGTGCCGGGCTTCGAAGCGACATCGTGGCTCGCCTTCTACGCGCCCGCTGGAACGCCGAAGGCGGTGGTCGACGTGCTCAATCGCGAACTCGTTTTCGCGCTCAGCTCTCCCGATGTGAAGAAGAAGCTGTTCGATCTCGGTCTGCCGGCGGTCGCCGACAAGCCTGAAGAACTCGACAAGCGCACGCGCGAGGACCACAAATTGTGGGGCGACATCGCGCGCCAGATGAACGTTCGCGCCGAGTAGCGCAGCATCTTCGCTCGGCGAGCAAGATCACAACCAGCCCGGCGCGCGACGCGCCGGGTTTGGCAAGACGGACGAAGCGGCGACAACTAGGCGACATGAAAAAGGGGCGCATCCGAAGATGCGCCCCTTTTGCCGTCTCTCGGGGAAACCTTTGGCCGGCCTTAGTCGAACCGTCCGGCGGCATGCGCCAGCATGGTGTAGACCTTGCCGGTCTCGGAGAGGAGATAGGTCCGCACCATCGCCTGACCGCCCCGCTCGTCGCGTGACACATCCTCGAGCAGGCGCTCGAACTCGGCGATGTAGCGGTCCACCGTTGCACGGAAGTTGCGGTCCCCGCGGTAGCGCCCGCGGATGTCGTCGAAGGCGCGCTGCCCGCTGGCCGTGTAGAGCTGGCGGGTGAATGCGTTGCGTTCGCCGCGATTGTAGCGATCCCACATGTCGATCGCGGCCTCATGCTCCACCAGCCGCGCGATGTCGGCCGACAAGGCATCCAGCGAGTCGAGCGGGCGTCCCGCCGGGGGAGGCGCCTGCCGCGGATGCTGGGGCGCCGCCTGGCCGTGACTGTCGTCCGCACGCTGCAGGAGTTCGTTGAGCCAGCCGCTCTGTGCGCGACCGGGCGCGGCCTGAGCAAAAGCGTCGCCGCGCGGGGCCATCGGCCGACCGGCCGGAGGCTGCTGCGGGTGCTCGGGATGCCGCGCCTGGGGCCGTGCGGCTTCCGGACGGCCGCCGCCGACGACGGCGAGCACGGGCTCCGCCGCCGCGCGCCGCGGCTCTGCCGTTTCCATGTTGCGGCCATGCTTGCTGACGATGCGGTTGAGCTCGGCCAGGGCCTCGATCTGCTCGACGATCACCCGGCGCATCTGCGCCGCGTTCTCGGCGGTCTCCTGCGGCAATTCGAGGATGCCGCGGCGCAGTTCGGCTCTAGTCTGCTCGAGTTGCGACTGCATTTCCGCAGCCATTTCCTTCATCGACGCCAGCGTCTCCGCGAAGCGATCCGACGATTGCCGGAACAGCGCATCGGTTTCGCTGACCGACTGATCGTAGATCGCGCGCAGGACGTCGCTCGTCTGCTTGCGCTCGTGCTCGGTCATCTCGCGGACCAGTTCGAACTGCTCGGCGATCGAGCGGGTGCTGGTCGATGAGCTTTCGGCGATCACGCGGCCGATTTCCCGCGCGCGCGCTTCGGCGCCGTTCAGCGACTGGTCGAGAAGCTGGCTGAAGCGCTGCAGGCGCTGTTCCAGATCCTCCGACTTGCTCTCGAGCGTTGTGACCAGCGTTTCGAGCGTGGACTTGCGATCCTCGATGGTCTCCTCGGCGCGCTGGTTGCTCTTGTCGAGCGCCTCGACAGCGGCCACCAGGGCCTGGCCGTGGTTCGCAAATTGCGAGGCGAGCTGCGACAGATTCTCGAGCACCGTCGTCGTGTCGGAGCGGAACGACTGGACGTGGGCGTTGATCTCTTCGCCGACCGCGTCGCTGCGCGTCGTGACGTCGTTCATCGCATTGGCGAACTCGGTCACCCGGCTGGTCAGCGAGCCCTCGATTATGGCCATGTTTTCTTGGGCGCCGGTCAGGACCTCATGCAACAGCACATTGGCTTCGCGCATGCGCTCGAACAGCGTGTTGGATTCGCCGCGCAGCTTTGCATGCGTCTCCACCACCTGCGCGACGGATTCGCTAGCGATCCGCTGCGATTGTTCGATCGCGTCGCGGGTGGTGGTCATCACCTGTGCGACGGATTCGGTCGCGGTGCGCTGCGATTGCTCGACCGCCTCGCGGGTCGATTCCAGGACCTGCTCGAGCGACTCGGTCGTGATGCGCTGCGACTGTTCGATCGCCTCACGCGTCGTGAATTGCAGGTTCTGCATGGTCTGGTTGACGCGGGCTGTCGCGGTTTCGCTCGCATCGTTGATCAGGCGCGCCAGCTCGTTCGAATTGTCGAGCATGGTGCGGGTGAAGTCGAAGCCCTGACTCTCGATGGCGCTGACCGCCGACTGGGTCGCACGCTGCACTTCGTCGGTGAATTCCTTGCCTTTCGCCGACAACGCGGCGAGCAGGGTGGAGGAATTGGCATCGAGCACCCGGGTCATCTCGGCGGCGCGCGCCGCGACGGTGGCCGCGATCTCATCGGACTTGCCGACGAAGCTGCGCGCCACTTCGGCGCTGACGCCGAGCAGCGTGCGTTCGACGTCGTTGGCATTCTGCTTGAGCACGGAGCTGATGCCTGACGACACCACGCTGAGCATACGCTCGGCCTCGGACGCGGCATTGCGCATCGCTTCGGTCGACGAATTGGCCAGGCTCGACATCGAACGCTCGGCCTCGCCGGTATTCTGGCTGACCGATTGGGCGAGGGCCTCAAGCCGGGCATTGAGCGAATCCGCCGCCGCCTTGGTGCGCGATTCGACCTGGCTGGTAACCACCTCGGAGCGGCTTGCCAGCATGTCGGTCGCGGCATGGGTGCGGGACTCGATCTGCGCCACGATCTTTTCGCTGCGCTCGGCAAGCACGTCGCTGGCTTCACGGGCGCGGCCTTCGATCGTAAGCGCAACCTCGTTCGCGCGTTCGGCGAGCACCTCGGTCGCGGCGCGGGTGCGGGTTTCGATCTGGATCGCGGCGTGTTCGGCACGCTCGGTGAGGATATCGGCGATCGAGCGGGTGCGGCCATCGACAAGCGAAGAGGCTTGCTCGGCACGCTCGATCACCGCATCGGCGAAGGCGCGGGTGCGGCCTTCGACCTGGGTCGCGGCCTGATCGACGCGGTCGGCGATGACATCCACCGCGGCCCGCGTGCGGCCTTCGATCTGAACGGCGGCATGCTCGGTCCGCTCGGTGAGAACCTCGGTTGCCGCACGCGCCCGCGTTTCAAATTGCGTTGCCGCGTAATCGGCGCGCTCGGTCAGGATGTCGGTCACAGTCCGCGTGCGGCCCTCGACCTGCAGCGCCGCGTTCTCCGCGCGTTCGGAGATCGCATCGGTGGCCGCGCGGGCGCGTCCCTCGATATGCGCGACGACCTGCTCGGCGCGGGTAGAGATCTCTTCGCTCGCGGTCCTGGTACGGCCTTCGAGCTGTGCGACGACCTGCTCGGCGCGGGTCGATATCTCATCGCTCGCGGTCTTGGTGCGGCCTTCAATCTGCGCAACGACTTGTTCGGCGCGGGTCGACATCTCATCGCTCGCGGCCTTGGTGCGGCCTTCGATCTGCGAGGCGACATGGTCGATCCGCACGACGAGGTCCTCGCTCGCGGCGCGGGTGCGGCCCTCGATCTGCGAGGTCACGAGTTCGACGCGTGAGGTGATGTCGTCGGTCGCGGCCTTGGTGCGGTCTTCGATCTGCGAGCTCACAAGTTCGATGCGGGAGGCCAGATTCTCGCTCGCGGCCTTGGCGCGATTTTCGATCTGCGACGCGACGCTCTCGGTGCGTTCGAGCACCACATCGGTTGCCGCGCGGGTGCGCTGTTCGAGTTGCGCCGCGGCATGTTCGGCGCGCGTCGTAAGCGTCTCGCTTGCATCGCGGGTGCGGGCTTCGACATGGCCGGCGACCTTGTCGGCGCTCTCGGCCAGGAGTTCGCTGGCGGATTTGACCCGGCCTTCGACCTCCAGCGACATCTTGCTCGCGCGGTCGGCCAGGAATTCGGCGGCGAGCTTCACGCGGGTTTCGACGGTCTGAACGGTGGTGTCGGAGCGTTCGAGGAGCTTTTCGACCGCGCCGGTGCTGGCGCTTTCCAGCGAGCGAACGGCCTGGCTCGCTTTTTCGACCAGGGCTTCGGCGACGCCGAGACCGCGGCTTTCGAGCTGGCTGGTAGCCGCCTCGGTGCGCGTGACCAGCAATTCTTCGAACTTGCTGATGCGGGAATCGAGATTGCCGGCGATCTCGGTCGCACGCACGCCGAGCACCCTGTCGATCTCCTCGGCCCGCGAGGAGAGCGTCTCGGACAGCTTGCCGCCGCGCGAGTCGATCGCCTCCGTCACACTGGCAATGCGGGCCTCGAGGGCGGAGACGACCTCCTTGCCGCCTTCGGCCAGCGTCTTGGCGATTTCGAGCACACGGCCGCCGAGCGCCTCGTTGAGGTTCTGGCTGCGGCTGTCGAGCGCTTCCTGGAAGCGGACCAGACGCTGGTCGAGCGCGTCGGTGATTTCGCCGGTCTTGCCTCCGATCCGCTGGTCGAAATTGTCGATGCAGGACCGCATCGCGTCGGTGACGGATTGCGTGCGGTCTCCAAGCCGTTCGACGAGTTCGGCGCCGTGCAGCTTCACGGTGCGATCGAATTCGCCGAGATGGCGGGTGATCAGATTGCCGAGGGTCGAGGAATCGTTGGCAATGCGCTCGGCGAGAGCCGCGCCGCCCTGCGTGAACATTTCCTCGAAGGAGACAAGCCGCGCCCCGAGCATTTCCTTGAGCGCGTCGCCGTGCGTGCCGATAGTGCCGGCGATGCCGTCGGCCGACGAGCGGAAGGTTTCCATGACCTCGTCGCTGCGCGACAGGATGGTTTCGGTGATGCTGGAGCCGGTCTGTTCGAGCTTCTGCACGACGTCGCCGCCGCGCAGGCTGAGATCGAGCACGAGCGATTCACCGGTGGCCCGCAGCGTCGAGTTCACTTCCTCGCTGCGCAGGGTGAGGCTTTCCGCGATCTGGTCGGCAACCTGGGTGAGGTTCTCGGCTGTCTGCGCCGAAACCTGCAGCAGGCCAGCGGAGATTTCGCTCGCACGTTCGCTCATCAGCTCGGTGATGGTGGTCGATCGCTGCGAGAAATCGTTGGTCACGTTGGCGAGCCGCAGTTGCATCATCTCGATGAGATTCTGCGACAGCACGTCGAATTCCTCGGCGATATGCTCGGTCTTGAAGGCGAGGCTGGCGTTGAGCCGCTCGGCCGCAGAGTCGATCGCCGCGGTGGTCGCGTATCCGGAATTCTCGATGGAGCTCGCTGCCGACTGGCTGATCGCGTCGACGGCCTGCGAGGTTTCCTGCGCGGTCTGCTGCAAGCGCTCGAGAATTTCCCCGGCGCGTTCGCCGAGCTGGGCGAGCATCTCGTCGCTGACGCGATTGAGCGTGGTTGTGATATGCGCGGTCTTCTCCTGAAGATCGCGGGTGATGCCGTCGGTCACGGATGCGACCTGGGATGCGACCTGGTCGCTGATCCCGGTGATGTCCTGATTGAGATCGAGATGCACGCCGGTGATCGCGTTGCGCACCTGTTCGGCCTGTCCGATCAGGCTGTCGCGCTGCGTGGCGAGATCGTCGAGGAGGCCGCGAATGCGAACTTCATTGTCGTTGTAGGCGCGTTCGAGCGCCGCGACTTCGCTCTGCACCAGCGATTCCAGTTCAGCCGCGCGCGCCAATGCGCGCTCCACGCCGTCGCCCATGGCCGCGACCTCGCGGCGGATGGCCTGACCGACGGTGACGATGGATTCCCGCGCGATCCCTTCCGGCTCCGAGAGCCGGAGCGCGACTTCAGCCATGGATTGCGACAGCGCGCGCATTTCGCGCGAGCGCTGGATCATGTGCGCGACGGTGAAGAAGAAGCCGACCGGCGCAAGGAAGGTGAGCAGAAGCGCCAGCAAGGTCGGCGCGAAGTTCTGCTGCAATTGCGGCAGATACGGAAGCGTCAGGATGATCGCAAAGACGCACCAGGCCCCCGAAAGAATGCCAGCGGCGATGAAGAGTGGCTTGGACGAAGGAATCCGCGTCGATTGGAGAATCTGGCCGACCGACTTCCAGTCATCGTTCGCCGGTTGTCCCGGAACGACGTCCGCAGGTGCGTCCGGAATGCTCAGTTCTTCGTCGAGCCGGGCGATGGCTTCAGGCGACGGGCGCCGCGAAGGTTTTGGCTTGGTATCGGCGGGCTTGCGGGCTTCCTCCCGCGCGGGTGCGGTTGCCGTTGTTATTGCGGGTTCGGATGCGGCCGGGGCAGGGGGCGGAGTGTCAGCGGCCTGGCGCGAAGCCGCTGCTGGGCTGTTCATCTCCGCGTCTCTGACTTTCAGTGCCTCCTGGATTGCCGCCATGGCCGCTTCAGTTGGATCCACGACCTTCTTCGGGTTGTTAGACATTGGTTCCCCGCCTCACTGACACAACAGGCACAATCCGCCAGGCGGGGTCCGAACATCCCGAAACCCCCGGCCGGTCCATCCCGCCGCCGAAGGTTCTGAAATCCAAGACAAAAGCCGCCAGTGGCTATCCTACCGGCTTGCCGTGCCGAATAAAACTCTCTGCATTAAGTCCTTCTTAATCATCGTTAACAGTGTGGCTTAAACGCTGTGCGATTTCGGCACAGGTGCGGAACCCTGTCGGCTCACGCCCGGTTAACCACCGCAGAACTTGGCCAGCCCAAACGGCGTCTTTTCGGCCATTTTTTACCCCGCTTTGGCCGATTACGGGCCAAATTGTCGGGATAGGAGCCGATAGAGCTCCGGAGGCGTGCGATGATTGAGATCACACAGACGGCGCTGGATTCCGTCAAGGCGCCCCCCCTTGTCCCGGGGGACCGGCCGATTGACCTTGTCCACCTGTCGCGGATGACGCTCGGCGACCGTGCGCTGGAGCGCGATGTGCTGGAGCTGTTCGAGCGTCAGGTCGGCCTGCTGATGGAGCGCATCGAGAAGGCGCCGGCAGCGGTGGCGGCCGCCGCCGCCCATACCCTGAAGGGTTCGGCGCTCGGGATCGGCGCCTTTGCCATGGCAAGGGCTGCGGCCGCGGTCGAGGCGGCGGCCAAGGCCGGCGACGTCGAGGGCTGCCGCGCGGGTGTGGATAACCTCCGTGCTGCCGTTGGCGAGGCGAGGACCGAGATCGCCGGACTGCTCAGCTTCGCCTGAGACCCGCCGCTCCAATCCGCCGATCGATAAGCGCTGGCCATGACCGACCGGGTCGGCAGGGACGGTGGATCTGCTCCTGAGCGTAACGTAGACAGTGCTCACCGTCGCCGCAAACGGACCTCCAGGCCGCGTCTGCGAAGAGCACGAGGGCGGTCGGTCAGCGTCATGATATCGACGCTGGCAGATCGCGGCCGATCGGTTATATAGCGGTGTGCCGGCGCTCTCCGCTTGGCGCTCCCCATGTGAACGCGGACTTTGCACGCCCCAGATGGCCAAGATCACCTTTATCGACCACGCGGGCGAAAGCCGCTCCGTAGACGCCGAGATCGGTTCCACAGTGATGGAGAGCGCCATCAAGAATGGCATTCCCGGCATCGAGGCCGAATGCGGCGGCGCCTGCGCCTGCGCCACCTGCCACGTCTATATCGACGAGGCCTGGACCGAGATCGTCGGCTCCCCGTCGCCGATGGAAGAGGACATGCTGGATTTCGGTTTCGACGTGAAGCCGAATTCGCGGCTGTCGTGCCAGATCAAGGTCACCGACGCCCTCGATGGGCTCGTTGTCCGCACCCCCGAGCGCCAGGCCTGAGGCTCAGGATCGCCATTGTCACTTCACGGGAAAGCCCGATCCGAAAGCGGTTGCGGCGCCGCGCGGGGATGACGCCGTAAATCGGTTTGGATACAAACCATTTCCCTTTTCACGCATATGCCTGCCCATGCCGAAGATTACATTCATTGAATATGATGGCACCGTCCATGAGGTGGATGCCGACATCGGCGAGACAGTCATGGAAGCCGCAATGCGCGGCTCGATCGCGAGCATCGTCGCCGAATGCGGCGGCTCGTGCACCTGCGCGACCTGCCATGTCTATGTCGACGATGCGTGGCTTGAGAAAACCGGCGAACGCTCGCTGGAAGAAGAAGAGCAACTGGACAACGCTTACGACGTGCGCGCGAATTCCCGGCTCTCCTGCCAGATCAAGATGAGCGAGGAACTCGACGGGTTGCTGGTTCGCACACCGAGCTATCAGGGCAGGTGAGATCATGCTGGACGCGACGAATGTCATCAAGACCGATGCGCTGATCATCGGCGCGGGTCCCTGCGGCCTGTTCGCGGTGTTCGAGCTCGGCCTGCTCGACATCAAGGCGCATCTCGTCGACATCCTCGACAAGCCGGGCGGCCAATGCGCCGAGCTCTATCCCGAAAAGCCGATCTACGACATCCCCGGTATTCCGCTTGTCACTGGCGACGGCCTGACCAAGGCGCTGCTCGAGCAGATCAAGCCGTTCGGTCCGCAATTCCATTTCGGCGAGATGGTGCAGACCATCGAGCGGATTGGCGACCCGGAATTCCGCGTCACCACCGATGCGGGGAAGGTGTTCGAATGCAAGGTGGTGATCGTCGCGGCCGGCGGCGGCTCGTTCCAGCCCAAGCGCCCGCCGATACCGGGCATCGAGGCCTATGAGGCGAAATCGGTCCACTACGCAGTGCGCCAGATGGAGCAGTTCCGCGGCAAGCGGCTCTTGATCGCCGGCGGCGGCGATTCCGCACTCGACTGGACTCTCAATCTCGCGCCGATTGCGAGCCACCTGACGCTGCTGCACCGGCGGCAGGAATTCCGCGCCGCGCCCGACAGCGTCAACAAGATGATGGCGCTGGTCGGCGAGGGCAAGATCGACTTCGTGCTGGGTCAGGTGACGTCGCTCGAAGGCAGTGACGGTCAGGTGTCGAAGGCGATCGTCAAGCGCAACGACGGCAGCAATTTCGAGATCGCGTGCGACGCGATCCTGCCGTTCTTCGGGCTCACCATGAAGCTCGGCCCGGTTGCGAATTGGGGGCTGAAGCTGACCGACGATCTGATCGAGGTCGAGACCGCAAGCTTCGAGACCTCGGAGAAGGGCATCTTCGCGATCGGCGACATCAACACCTATCCGGGAAAGCTGAAGCTGATCCTGTGCGGCTTCCACGAAGGCGCGTTGGCGGCACAGAAAATCCACCGCTACGTCTATCCCGAGAAGAAGCTGACCTTCCAGTACACGACCTCCTCGACCAGCCTGCAAAAGAAGCTCGGCGTCGCGTAGCTCACGCGCCGCTGTAGCCTCCATGGTCGCGGTTGGGTAACATTCCCCGCATCACCGGGCGTGAGGGAGGGGCTGCGCGATGAAGACGGCAACGGCGCTGTGTGCGCTTGGTTTTGCACTGGCTGTTCTCGCTGGCCCGGACGATGCCGCGGCGCAGGGCAAGAAGAAGTCCGCTCAGCCGCAATGCCTCAATGCACTCGCCTGCGGCCCGCAGCCGGTTCCGAAGATCCGCAAGCCGAAGTCCGAAAAATTCATGAAGTCGGCGAGCTGAGCGGCGGGGTTCGCGGCGCTCATGTCTTGTCATGCCCCGCGAAAGCGGGGCATCCAGTAAACGCTCGAAGTGGTTGTGTTGACTGGATCGCCCGCTTTCGCGGGCGATGACAGCAGGAGAGCGATTGCTTCTGTGAACCCTACCGTGTCGCTGCCGGTGGCGGCGGCGTCTGCAACGGCGCGAGCGGCTCGGCATGCACCTGCGTGGGTGTCGATAGCCCGAGCACCGCACGCAGCGCCGGCAGGGCCGCATCTGCCATCGCAGCATGGCCTTCCGCTGTCGGATGGACTGCGCCGCCATAGACCGCGCTGGTGGCGCCCCAGGTCGCGTCATGCAGGTCGCTCGGCTGCACCGCCGTCGAAATGCCTTCCGGGAACGTCATCGCGGTGAAGTAGCTGTCATTCGCGGTGCGGATCCAGCGCGCGCGCGAGGCATAGGGCCGGAAATCGCGGGCGCGCAGGCTGCAACGCAGCGGATCGGTCGCCGCCTGCGACGGATTGCTTTCGAAGCTGTCGCCGTTGTCGAGGAAGCATTCGCGGTCGAAGACCGGATCGCGTGGCGAGCGCGCACAGAAGCCGCGATAGGAAAATTCGGTCTGATGCTGGTCCACGAAGGTCATGCGATCGGTGCGCGGATCGCGGCAGGTGCCGGAGCCCTCACAGGTCGCGAGTGCCCGCAGGCGCGGCAGGAATTCGCGCTCCACGAAGTCCGACGCCTCGCGAAGCTTTTTGCCGTCGACATTGAAGGCGGGATGCACGTCGAAGCCCGCGCGGCCGCCGGCGCAAACCTGGCCGCCATTGACCATCGCGGGATTGCCGTAGGTGACATAGACGACGCGCTGCAGATGGCCGTCGAGATAGGGTTTGAGTGCATCGCGCAACTTTGCGAAGTCGCGCGGGAAGTCCTTCAGATAGCCCCGCGCATCGGACACGTCGGCGATCAGGCCGCCGCGCTTGAACAGCGCGCGCTCAGTCGCGTCTTCGGTGATCACGTCGGCGACGAGGCCGGAAAACCAGATGTCGTTCGCGCCGACCGTCAGGAGGATCGCATCGAGCTTGCGCTCCTTGTCGGTCTTGCGGGCGAGATCGATCGCTTCCTTGAGCCGCACCATCTGCGCGACATTCGAACTCGTGCAGGAGCCTGTCGTAGGGCATTCGCGGGCGCGCAGCGAACCGAAGATGCCGCTTTCGATGGTCGAGCCGGAGCAGGCGAGCGGCAGGAAGGTGACTGCCACGTGCGGGTTTTCGATCGCGATCGCGAGCGCGGCGCGCAACTGGTAGCCGTAGAGCGATCGATGGCAGGCCGCGCTCCACCAGCGCGCATTCAGCTTCGACCAGTCTGCAGAGGTGTTGCCGCTGCCGGTCGACAGCGCCGGATCGCAGGCCTTGTTGCCCTTGAAGCCCGCGCGGCCGGGCCGGAAATATTCGCTCGTTGAGCCTGCGAGGAACCGACGGAAGCAGAAGCCGTCGTCGCCAAGCGCGATGGCGCGATCCGGATTGCCTTCGCCCGCCGCGATCGAATCGCCCATGCCGGCGATCAAGAGGTCGCTGACGAGAATCTCGGTCGCGGCGCGGTGCGCCGTGCCATCGGGCAGCCCGACATCGACCGTGGCGATGGTGGTCTTGCCGTAACGCACGCGGATCCGCACCGGATCGTCGCAGCGGGTCGTGGCCTGGCCGGGCGGGGATTCCCCGTCATCGAAATTCCAGACGCAAAGCGCACCGGGCGGCACTGCGCCGGCCGCGATGGCGGTGATCGGATGATCGACGGGGCTGAGATAGTTCTCCTTGGTGCCGTCGCGCAGGCAGGTCTCGGGCAGCCGCCCCGAATGATCGACGCAGAGATTGTCGACCATGTCGCGTGCCCAGCCGCGTCCGTCGGTCGAATGCGCGAGCCGCTGTTCTGCGGCCAGCACGCCGTCCCCGCGATGTGCGGCGACATGCCGCCGGAAATCTGCCTCGTTGCGGAACAGCCGGAAGCGGTTCCGGACCTCCCATTCGATCCGGATCGGTCCGCTGCCTGGGGTGGCGGCCGGGGCATTGAGCTGCAGCGGGCCCGGTTCGCGCGATTGCGCGAGAGCGGGCGGACTGGGCATCAGGCAGGCGAAAACGGCAAAGGCCGCAACAATACGGGCGCGCATGGAGGTCCGATGATCGGTGACGTCATCGAGTAACACAAGGCTTTGGGCGGAAATATGGGAGAAAGCGGTCCAGCCCCGGTCGCGCGCGAAGCGGGCAGGGGCGAAGGACGGCGCCGGAGGGTGTGACCGGCGGAGCGCGGCCGGCCGCCTTACGATCGGATCAGCAGATATTCGAGGCTGTCCGGGTCCTGCAATTCGATGAAGCGGACCGCGAAGCCCTCCGGGAAGACCCGCACGACACGTCCGATGATCTTGCCGACCGCAAGCACGTCGCCGAGTTGCGGCGTCACTTCGGAGGACACGGAGGCGCCTGAGACCGACATGTCGATCACGAAACAGCCGCGGACGGTGCCGTCGGACAGCATAACCGTGGAATGCGGGTTTTTCGGCGCCGTGCGCTTGTGCTCGCGGTCGTCCGGGAGATTGTGGTGCTTGTGCCGGTGCAGCCAGTCGATCCGCGCCGACAGCGTCTCGTACTCGCCGCGCCCGAGCACGAGCCGCATGACAAAGCCGTTTTTGAAGAGACGGACGATCTGCCCTTCCAGCCTGCCGAATTCATCGAAATGGGCAATGACGCGTTCCCCGATCGGGCCGACGACGGGGCAAATCAGGGCGATCGCTTCCGACGAGATGTCGATCGTGCGGCAGGCGAATTCGCGCCGCTCGCCACGGACGTTGCGCCGGCCGGCGAGCGAATAGCGGCCACCGATCGCGGCGTCCGTCCGCGCGATCCGTCGCCGGTCGACCATCACAATATCGTCTATCTGGACTGCAGGTGTTGGCATCGCTCGTTCGCTATCTTCACCCTGAGTGCCAGCGAAACGGCAAGCTTGTGCTGCCGAAAGCGCTTAAAATGCGAGAGGAAAATTTCCGGAACATCAGGATTTGCAAGGCCGCGGGCCCCGCGTCGATTAACCGTGCGAGCTGTAAGCCGCGGCTCGCCGGGTTTCGAACTTTTTCCCGCCAGCTTTGGCCTCGCCCCTGGCTCTACGGGGCCTTGACCGAAACCTCCGGCCGGTTTCCTTTGCAGGCAGCGTGAGAGGCCGGCGCGCCCCGGGAGGCCCTGAATGTTCATAAACTTCTTTGCCGAGCTGAAATCCGCCGGCCTGCCGGTCACGCTGCGCGAATACCTCACGCTGATGGAGGCGATGGATGCCGACCTCGCCTCGCGCAAGGTCGAGGACTTTTATTATCTGTCGCGCGCGGTGCTGGTGAAGGACGAGCGCAACCTCGACAAGTTCGATCGCGTCTTCGGCCATGTCTTCAAGGGCCTATCGCTGATGGACGAGGCGCTGACCGCCGACATCCCCGAGGAATGGCTCAAGGCGCTCGCCGACAAATATCTGACCGAAGAGGAGAAGAAACAGATCGAGGCGATGGGCGGGCTCGACAAGCTCCTGGAGACGCTCAAGAAGCGGCTCGAGGAGCAGAAGGGCCGCCATCAGGGCGGCAGCAAATGGATCGGGACGGGCGGCACCTCGCCGTTCGGCAATTCAGGCTACAACCCGGAAGGCATCCGCATCGGCGGCGAGAGCAAGCATCGCCGCGCGGTCAAGGTCTGGGACCGGCGCGAGTTCAAGGATTTCGACGACGAGGTCGAGATCGGCACCCGCAACATCAAGGTCGCGCTGCGGCGCCTGCGCAAATTCGCCCGCACCGGCGCCCCCGACGAACTCGATCTCGACGGCACCATCAAGGGCACCGCGCACAAGGGCTTTCTCGACATCCATATGCGTCCGGAGCGGCACAATGCAGTGAAGGTGCTGTTGTTCTTCGATGTCGGCGGCTCGATGGACTGGCATATCAAGGCGACCGAGGAGCTGTTTTCCGCCGCGCGCGCTGAGTTCAAGCATATGGAGCATTTCTACTTCCACAATTGCCTCTACGAGCGGGTGTGGAAGGAGAACCGCCGGCGCTACCAGGAGACAACGCCGACCTTCGACGTGATGCACACCTATCCGCACGACTACAAGGTGATCTTCGTCGGCGATGCGTCGATGTCGCCTTACGAGATCGCGATGCCGGGCGGCTCGGTCGAGCACATGAACGAGGAGCCGGGGCAGGTCTGGATGGAGCGGATCACGCGCACCTATCCCGCCTGCGTGTGGCTCAATCCGGTGCCGGAAGAGGAGTGGGACTACACCCAGTCGATCCGCATGATGCGTCAGCTGATGGGCGGACGGATGTATCCGCTGACGCTGGACGGGCTCGATCGCGCAATGCGGGAATTGGTGCGGTAGCGCACATTCAGGTTCACAGAGAGCAGCTCTCTCTGGCAGCTGGAGGACCCGCGCCTTCGCCGGCCTCACTTGCACCCGGCTGCCGACGCGATCCGGCAAGAGGCAAAGGCGGTTAGCGGATGCGCGAGTGTTTTACGAGTGTGTCCGCTGCGCGCCGCTCACGGCAGGCCGGGCAATGCTTTCTCCAGCGCGCGGCAGGCGGATGGATCGGTGCGGCGCAGCCGGAAGATGCGGTCACTGCGGCCGAGCTTGACCTCGCCCGGGAGGCTGCGTCCGTCCGCGCCCTGCATCGCTTCGATCGGCGAGTCCATATAGAGCGTCGCGGATGTGCCGTCGCGCGCAAGGTCGATCAGGAAAAAGCCGCCTTCGCGCGCCGAATTCGCCTCCGTCAGCGCAATACAGGCATAGCCCTCATCTTTCGGATAGGAGGCGATCAGGCGCTGGCCGCCAGAATTACGGTTTGCGCGTTCGCTGAAGTCGCAGCCGCCGGCAAAATAGAGAAGCGGCGCCCTGCCGCGCCGTGTCATCGCGATCCGCTCGATGTGGCTGCCGTCGTCGCCCTGATAGCGGAACGACAAAAGAATGTGCGTCGTCTGCTGCTGCGGATGGCGCTTGAGATGCCGCGTATCGTAGCGCCGCTCAAAGCAGACGCTCGCGCCATCCTTCGGCGGCACGATCTTCGTCAGCGGGTCGTCCGCGGCAACCGCTGGCGCCCCGATCGCCGCGAGCAATGGCAAGGCAAGAACCATATGGCATGCCTTGCCCATGCGCGCTTCACCGTTGCGGGCGCGGCGGCTCGGGTCGCAGCAGCGGATCGATCGTGATCGTGCCGATCGCACGCGAGACGCAGGCGCAGAGCTTGTTATTCTCGTGCTTCTGCTCGTCGCTGAAAAACACGTCGCGATGATCGACCACGCCGTCGACCGATACGATGTTGAGCGCGCAGACGCCGCATTCGCCGCGCCGGCAATCCGAGATCACGCCGATGCCGGCATTCTCCAGCGCATCCAGGATCGACATCGTTTCCGGTACGACGATTTCCCTGCCGCTCTGCGCGATGCGAACACGGAATGGTTCGGCGGCGAGCGATCCGCTCGAGCCGAATGTCTCGAAGCGAAGATCTGGATAATGCCGGCCAAGCTCCCGCCACAGGCTCCGCGCCTCGTCGAGCAGAGGCAGCGGGCCGCAGACCGCGGCGATGCCGCCCGGCGCGAGCGACGACAAGGCCGCCCGCTGATCGAGCCGCTGGCCATCAGCCGAGACAAAGGTCTGCAGCCGGTCGCCGAGGAGATCGCGAAGTTCGTCCGCGAAGGCCAGTTCGTCGCGGGTGCGCGCGCAATACATCATGCGGAGCGGCGCGCCGCGGCGGGCCAGTGCATGCGCAATCCCGACCATCGGCGTGATGCCGATGCCGCCCGCGATCAACAGGTAATCCGCCCGGTCGAAGTCGATGCCGAAATGGCTGCGCGGACTGGAAATCGAAATCTGCGCGCCCGGCTTGAGCGTCCACATATAGGCCGAGCCGCCCCGGCTTTCGCGATTGAGCTTGACCGCGATGCGATAGGCATCCGGACTGGCGGGGCCGATCAGCGAATAGGAGCGCGTATCGGCGCGCTCGCCGATCATCACCGTCACGTTGAGATGGCCGCCGAGCGGAATTTGGGCCGGGCTGCCTTCGGCGGGCACCAGTTCGAACAATTTGATGGTGGGGGTGACATCGCGCACGCTGCGCACGCGCGCGGTGGTCCAGGTTTCTACGACACGCATGGCGCTGTCCTATTCGGCAGCCCGCAAGGCGGCCGGCGCCTCGTCGCGGATCATGCGCTCGAGGATACGGCGGGCCCACATCGCGCCGCCATCGATATTGAGGTTGTAGAAAACGGCGTCGGGATTTTCCTCCATCGCGATCTGCTGGGCTTCGAGCATCGCCTCGTCCTCGCCGATGATCGCAGCATTGCGATCGCGCGTCTCGGTCGTGAGGCGCTGATCGCCAAGCTTGAAATTGCGGCGGACCACCCAGAAGAAGTGGCAGCGCCGTTCGGTCTCCGGCGTGATGAAGTGACAGACGCGCAGGTTCACGCCTTTGGAGCGATCGCCCTGGGGTGCGCCGGTGCCGGTCAGGGCGACGCCGACGTCGAGAACGACCGCGGCCGGTGCTTCGAAATTGATGTATTGCCAGCGATCGACCTTCACCGGGCCGGTGGCGCCAAGCTGGAAGGCCCAGAACGGCGGCGGCTCGATATTGATCATCCAGCGCGTCACGTGGGCGGTGCGCTCGCTGTGCGTCACTTCGAACGGCGCTTCGGCGACCGCGGAATTGCCGATCGAGGTGCGATGGACGAACGACTCGTGCGTCAGGTCCATCAGGTTGTCGATCACCAGCCGATAATTGCAGGCAAGCGGCGTCAGTTTGCCTTCGCCGGCCCAGGCGGGGTCGTCCACCCAATGCATGTCGGGGATCGTGGCGGGATCGGCGAGGGCGGGGTCGCCCATCCAGATCCAGGCGAAGCGATATTTCTCGACGACCGGGAAGCGGCGCACGCAGGCCGAGGGATTGATCGTCTCCTGCGAGGGCATGAACGTGCAGCGCCCGTTCGGATCGAATTTGAGGCCGTGATAGCCGCAGACGACTTCGTCCCCTTCGAGCCAGCCCTTGGACAAGGGCACGAGGCGGTGCCAACAGGCGTCCTCGAGTGCCACGATCTGACCGGCGGCGGTGCGGTACATCACGACCTTCTTGCCGCAGATGGTTCGCGGCATGAGGGTGCGCTTGATCTCATAATCCCAGGCGGCGACGTACCAGGCGTTGTAGGGAAACGAGCGGTCGGTAGCCTCAGGCATTGTTCCTCACCGGATGAGTTTCTTGATCGGCGCTATTTTCTTCAAAGGCCGCGGAGCTGTGCGTTCCGCAATTTCGATTGTAACAGTGTGAAACTGGCGCGCCAATGTCATGCCCGCGACCCGGCTATGAAAGCCGCCATGCAACCGACGCGATACCGAACTACCCGCGGGTCCAAGCCTTGGCGCACGAGGCACGGCGGATACGCGCCTGACGAGGGGGGACAGTACTGATGACGTCCGAGGCTGAACGCGGCCCGATACTCGTTCTGGTCGATGCGGATGCCTGCCCGGTCAAATCCGAGATCTATCGCGTCGCTGATCGCCACAATCTGCGTGTGGTCGTTGTTGCGAACGCGCCGATAGCCGTACCGCGCGACCCGCGCATCGAGCGAGTCGTGGTGCCCGGCGGGATGGACAAGGCCGATGACTGGATCGCGGAGCACGCGCGCCCGGGCGCGATCGTCGTCACGGCGGACATTCCCCTCGCCAGCCGCAGCGTGAAGGCCGGCGCGGTGGCAATTGCGCCGACCGGCAAGGTGTTCGACGACGAATCGATCGGCATGGCGCTCGCCGCGCGCAACCTGATGGACAGCCTGCGCTCCGCAGGAGAGGCGACGCGCGGCCCGCCGCCCTTCACGGCACGCGACCGCTCGGCCTTCCTGTCCGCGCTCGATCTTGCGATCGTGCGATTGAAGCGCGCCGGCTTCCCGGTGTGAGTGCGTTGCACAACACGCGCGTATCGCCGGGAATGGGTTGCCGGCGTGTTTGTTCTGCAACACCCAATGCAACACGCTCAAAATCCCCGGAAAAACCGGGCTCGCTCCTCGACTTTGGCGGCTGGATATCCTCAAGATGCGAATCTGGGCAGGTGGAAAACCACCGGCCTTATTCGTCTGACCGGTCACATCCGAAGTCCGGCAGCCAAGGGGGTGTCCGATGCGGAAATTTGGGCTGATGTTGGCGGCGCTGGCTGCCGCTGTTGTGTTCGGAGGCGGAACTGCCGATGCGCAGCACCGCCGTGCCAAGGTCGTTGTCACACCGGCGCCGTGGTATGCGCCTTGGTGGGGCTGGTGGGCGAGCAATCCGTGGACGGTTCGCGATCCGCGTCTTGCCGCATCGAATTTTGCCGTCGGCGCAGGCGCAACCGGCGCGTATTTCGCGCTGCGTTCGGGTCACCGGACCGGAAGCTGGCTCAGCGGCAAGGGTGGCCATGGTGTCCACAGCGCCTCGGGCGCTTTCATCGCGACGACCGCGGCCTGCGCCGTTGTCTCGCCGATCGTCGGCACCATCGTGACGCAGCGTGAGCTGACCCAGCGCGAAGTGTTCGTCTCGACCGCCAATTGCGTCGTACCGGTGCTGGGCGGCTGGTGGATGAATTACTGGTTCGATTATTACGGCTGGGACAAGCCGAAGCGCGCCGCCAAGCGCTGACGAGCGCGGTTTTCCTTAAGAAGACGAAAAAGCCGGCCTTGGGGCCGGCTTTTTCAACTCCGATAGGGGGCCCGCTTTTCCGCTCGCATGCGAAGCCTAGCGGGTGGGGATCACCCACCAGTTTTGATAGGGCGGGTCGTCTTCACGCGCCTGCGGAATGTCGTTCAGTCCTGAAATATCGAATGGTGCGCGGCGGGTCGTGGTTTCGGTCGGCTCCCGGCGCTCCTCTGGCTGCTGCTGTTCTGGCGTTTCTGGATCGTTCATCGCGGACCTCCCGGAACCGGGTCCCTGCTCCTTGTGCTCTTCCTGAGTGACTTGCCCAATAGTGAGTTACTTGAGCAATGCGCGCGGCGACCGGGGGTTCCGTGCAAGCGATAACGACTTCGTCAGGAACCTGCGTGCGGTCCCTACGTTGGCTCCGGGGACGCAGATGCGTCCAGCAATCGTACATAACGAAAAAGGGAGCCGCAGATGGGCCTGTTTTCCGCTGACATCAAGACAATGAACGACCTCTACATTCACCAGCTTCAGGATATCTATTACGCCGAGAAGCAGATCCTGAAATCGCTGCCCGACATGATCAGCAAGTCGACCGATCGCGACCTGAAGAACGGGCTTCAGAACCATCTTCGGGAGACCGAAAACCACGTCGCGCGCCTTGAGCAGGTGTTCAAGCTGCATGATCTGAAGCCGAAGGCGGTCGATTGCCCGGCGATCGACGGCATCATCGACGAAGCACAGGAAGTGTCCGGCGAGGTCGAAGACAAGGAAGTGCTCGACGCCGCCATCATCGCCTCGGCGCAAGCCGTGGAACACTACGAGATCACGCGTTACGGCACGCTGGTCGCCTGGGCGCATCAGCTCGGCCGCGATGACGCTGCGGCGATTCTGCAGAAGACCCTCGAAGAAGAGCACGCGGCCGACAAGAAGCTGACCACGGTCGCCGAGAGCAAGGTCAACCGCAAAGCCGCAAGCTGATCGCCGATTATGGCTCGAAACAAAGGGCGCCGGTCATTACCGGCGCTTTTTTCATGCTGCAGCGTGTCGCAATCTTGTGCCGATGCGATGCAGATTGGCTAGCGCGTCGAGGGAACCGGGCGCGAGGGGATGACGGGGGAACCGCTGATATTCGGTACATTCGGGCGTGACGCCGCATTGGGATTGCCTGGACTGACTGCGCCTGGAATCGCCGGCTGTCGCGCCGAGGGCGCCGTCCCAGTCCCCGAACTGGAGGGACCGGAACCCGCCGTGGCGCCCGTTGTGGGGCTGCTGCCGGTCGACGATCCGCCGGCTGTTCCCGCTGTTTGCGCGGACGCCGGTGTGGCAATTGCAGCCGCCATTCCGCAGATGAGAGCCAGTCTCGACAAGGATCGCATCGCATTCACCCAATGAGTTTCCGTCCGGGTCAACGCGGGCCGGAAGGGCTCGTTCCGGCGGCGCCAGAACGCTGCGTCGTCACCGCCGCCTTATGCTAAGAGGGCCGCGCCGAGGGGAGGGGATGAAATCATGAGTGAGAACGGCGGCGAGACCGCTGACATTCAGTATTCTTTCAAGTCGAATTTGTTGGGCGCGCCCTCGCAGCTGCGGCTGACGCCCGATGCGTTGCAATGGTCGGCGGGAGGCATGTCCGGCACCATTCCCTATCGGGACATTCGCCAGATCAGGCTCGCCTTTCGTCCGGTGACGATGCAGTCCTATCGCTTCCTTGCGGAAATCTGGGCGGACAAGAATCCGAAAATCTCGATCGCTTCGGCGTCGTGGAAATCGATGCTCGAACAGGAGCGACTGGACGACGGCTATACGCGTTTCATCGTGGCGCTGCACGAGAAGATCGCCGCCGCCGGCGGCACACCGCGGCTCCTCGCGGGCGCGATCGTGTTTCTGTATTGGCCGGGCTTTGTGATCTTCGTCGGAATCTGCATTGCGATGCTCGGGCTCATCGTCAGTGCGGTTCGGCAAGGCGAGATGGCCGCGTCGTTGTTTCTGCTCGGATTCCTGATGCTGGTGCTGTGGCAGCTCGGCATGTTCTTCAAGCGCAACCTGCCGCGGCGCTATACACTCGACGCCATCCCTCCCGATGTCTTGCCGAAGCCACCCGCAGCAGCGGGCGCGACAGCGTCCTAGTCGCGCAGGACAAGCACCGAGCAATTGGCGTAGCGCACGACATGGCCCGCATTGGAACCAAGGAAGTAGCTGCGCATGTCGGGCCGATGCGACGTCATCACGATGAGATCGGCATTCGTCGCCTTCGCCTCCTCGATCACCTCGTGATAGATGCCGCCCTGGCGCACGACGCCGGAGACGCGATCCGGCGGCAGGCGGCATTCGGCGGTGAGGGCCTTCATGCCGTCTTCGGCCGACTTGCGCTGCTGCGTATCGAAATCCGGCGGAACGTATTCCGCGAGCATGACCGGCGTCATCGGAAGCACGTGAACGATGCGAAGAACGCCGTCCGAGGCACTCGCCATGGCGCAGGCGGTATCGATCGCTGGCTTTGCAAGTTCGGGTTCGGCCAGGTCGACCGGAACAAGAATCCGTTTGAACATGATCGTTTCCTCCCCTTTTCGGAGAGCTTAACCTCTTGCGGCGGCTATCGCACGCGGCGTGACGAAACTTTCCAGCCGGCCGGCGCCGGGCTGCACCGCGGAC
>Ga0182748_1000670_pt1 | contig 35704 bp, 33 predicted proteins | sample eDN3rd37CKraftOP_FD_128877 | JGI IMG/M metagenome (GOLD analysis project Ga0182748, IMG submission 128877) | Enriched Organic Plus compost microbial communities from Emeryville, California, USA - eDNA 3rd pass 37_C Kraft OP (version 2) (version 2) ...
GCAAAGACGCCGTACGTCGCCAGCGGTACCCACTGAATTGGGACAAATTCCGGCGACTTCACAAATCCGTTATCGTAATCCACATGAACGCAGGCTGAACTCAACCGTTCCCGAATTGCGAGATTTGCCGCATTCTTTCGGCCAGAAGTTCGATGCCTTCCGCAATACGATTGATTGGAATTGAGGAATAGGCGATGCGAAAATATCGGCACGGCCGGTCGTCGCTCCAGAAGAACGGCGACCCAGATTCGATAAGCACGCCGTCCTCGCGCAGATCACGCGCAAGCTTGTCGGCATCCATACCCTCCGGTCCTTCTATCCAGAATGCAGTACCGCCAAACGCCGATTTGCCCGCGATTTTCAAACCCTCCCGATCAAGAGCGTCGATCATGGCTATATGACGCCTGTGATATTCGATCCGCATCCGGTGAATGACAGCATCATAATGACCAAGCGCCAGGAAATAGGCGGCTGTTCGCTGCAGATGTCCGGGCGGATGACGCAACATCAGCGCTCGCAGCGCCCTCGCCTCGCGAATGACGGGTGCAGGTGCCACGAGGTAGCCGAGCCTCAGCCCCGGAAAAAGCGACTTGGAAAAGCTGCCCACATAGAGGACGCGACCATACTGGTCGAGCGATTTGAGGGCCGGCGTGGGTGGCTGGAGAAAGCTCATCTCGAATTCGTAATCATCCTCGACGATGACGAAATCGCGTTCCGCCGCCGCCTCAAGCAGCGCGACACGCCGCGCCCGGGGCATGGTGGCGGCTGTGGGGGATTGATGACTTGGCGTAACAAAGACCGCGTCGATCCCATCCGGCAGCAGTTCGGGCGGCAAGCCGCCTTCATCGACGTCGAGTGCCGTGACGCGGGCTCCCGTCAGATGGAGTGTAGCGCTGATATCCGGATGCCCGGGGTTCTCACACGCGACATGCGAACGTCGCGTCAGAAGCAGATGGCTGATGATCCAAAGCGCGTTCTGTGCGCCAACCGTGACCAGTATCTCGTCTGGTTCGGCGCGTATCCCACGGCTAGGCAGAGTCCGTGAACGGATATAGTTGACGAGTTCCACGTCGTCGGAAGCCGCGAAGTCCCCCGCCATAAGGACGAAGTCCTCTCGCGCCAGCGCGCGCCGGGCGCAATCACGCCATGCGGCCAAATCAAACAAGGTCTGGTCCATCTGGCCATAGAGAAAGGGATAGCGATATTTCCGCCAATCCAGCGGCTTGCGGATGGTCTTGGCGATATTGAAACCTGGACGCAGCTTGGACGACCAGTCGACAGCGGTGTCGGGTGCCAGCAGAATGTCCTTGTCGGGACGGCTTACCGGCGGCGTCGTGGCTACGTGATACGCGCTGCGCGACCGTACTTCCAGATAGCCTTGGGAAACAAGCTCCTGATAGGCCAGTGTTACCGTCAGGCGGGAAACTTTCAGATAGTCGGCCAGCCCTCGCGTCGAAGGCATGCGCGCACCGGGTAAAACGGCGCCGGAAAGAACGGCGGTTACGGCTGTTTCCCGGATCTGCGATTGCAACCCGCTGTTTCGGCTGCCGTCTATGAAGAATATCGTCGGCGGGACTGCCTCCAAGGCCTTGCTCCGTTAGCACATCTGAAACTTCACCCAACTTTGCGTCAGTTTTTCCGCTTCGTGCTTCACTTAGCAATAGCGTTTCTTCTTTCTGTTTCTCTCCGTGGAATAATTTCAGTGGCAAAAACGAGCGGTCGCCGCGATTTCCGGGTTGTGCCGTCTCGGGCGCCTAACTGGACCTATTGACTATTCCAACTGGATATAAGGCAAATGCGATGGCACGGATATCGTTCGTAACTGGAACTAGAGATTGGCGAAAAACGCCAGCGGTCATGACCAAGTCAGGCATGGTTCTTAAATGGAAGGGGAACTCCATGAACTATTTCAACAGCATAAAACGGGTGGTGTTATTTTCGGTCGCAGCGCTTTCCACGTCTGCGGCTTATGCCGAAACCACGGTCGTGGTTGGTTATCAGCAGATTGTCGGACCATTTCTGACGGCGATTGCCAACGGAAAATTCGATGCGGCAGCCAAGGAGGCCGGATACAAGATCGACTGGCGCCAGTTCGCATCGGGCGGAGATATTTCGACGGCCCTTGCGTCCGGAAATGTGCCGGTAGGCGTGATCGGCTCGACAGGCATCGCGGCAGCTGCCACACGCGGGGTCGACCTCCAGCTCTTCTGGATTCTCGATAATATCGGCAAGTCGGAAGCACTGGTGGCGCGGGAAGGTTCCGGCATCGAGAAGCCGGAGGACCTCAAGGGCAAGAAGATTGGCGTGCCTTTCGTCTCGACCTCTCACTTCCATCTTCTCGTCGGCATGGACGACATCTGGAAGATCAATCCACGCGATGCGGAAATCCTCAACATGACGCCGCCCCAAATCGTTGCCGCCTGGCAGCGGGGCGATATCGATGCGGCCTATGTCTGGCCCCCCGCTCTTTCCGAAATTCTGAAGTCGGGCAAGGAAATTGCCAATTCCGAGGAGATCGGCGCGAAAAGCGTCCCGACTTTCGACGGGCTAGTGGTCGACAAGAGTTTCGCCAGCGACAATCCGAAATTCATGACCGCCTTTACCACGGTGCTGAAGGATGCCTATGCCGACTACAAGGCCAATGGCACTCAATGGACGGCAGATTCCGAACAAGTCAAAGGCATGGTCAAACTGATCGGCGGCAATGCAGCCGACATACCAGGGGCGCTCGCACTATTGTCATTCCCGACAGTAGAGGAACAAGCTTCGCCGAATTGGCTCGGTGGCGGCAAGGACAGCGGTGCGCTCAAGTCCGTTACCCAGAGTGCCAAATTCCTCGTCGATCAAAAACAGCTCGACCAGGCTCTGGATGACTATAGCGGCAACGTAAATGGCAGTTTTGCCGAAGCCGCCGCAAAGTAATTACGTGAAGTAATTCAAGCGCCTCCGCCAGCGGATGTCTTTAGGAGACAGTCGCTGAACCGAGACGGTTCCTGCAATGACGCAACCTGTGGTTTACGCTGGAGCCGCTTTCTCGTTCCCGAAAGGTGACGTTATGGAAACCTTGAACGTATCGAATGTCAGTCTGACCTATCCCGGTCTTTATGTGGAAGAAGCCGTGATTGCACTGAAGGGTGTCAATCTGCGGATCGACAGCGGGGATTTCGTCGTGGCGCTGGGTGCCTCCGGCTGCGGCAAGACCACACTTCTCAATCTGATGGCGGGGTTCATGATCCCCTCATCCGGTGAAATCACGCTGGGCGGAAGGCAGGTGCGCGGCCCCGGCGCCGACAGGGGTGTCGTGTTTCAGAAACACGCACTTCTTCCCTGGCTGAACGTCATCGACAACACCGAGTTCGGCCTCAAGCTTCAAGGTGTGCCGAAGGCGGAACGCCGCGCACGCGCCACAAAAAATCTGGCTCTGGTAGGCCTGCAGGATTTTCACAATCACAAGATCTACCAGCTTTCCGGCGGCATGCAGCAGCGGGTCGGCATTGCCCGCGCCCTGACCTGTGACCCCGCAATGCTGCTCATGGATGAACCGATGGCAGCGCTCGATGCCCTCACCCGCGAGACAATCCAGGAGTTGCTCTTGCGGGTCTGGCAAGTGACCAACAAAATGTTCTTCTTCATCACTCACAGCGTCGAAGAGGCCCTGTTTCTCGGTTCGCGGTTGATCGTCATGTCGCCGCGTCCCGGACGGATCACCCACACCTACGATCTGGATTTCAACCGACGCTTTCTGGAATGCGGTGACGCGCGCACCGTCAAGTCCAGTCCCGATTTCATCAAGATGCGTGAGACAATTCTGGGGATTATCTATGGCGATGAACGTGCATCAGGAAACCCGGAACTGGTCCATGCTTGAGTTCGTCACTCGGGCACGACCAGTCAAACCCGGTAAAATCTATGGCGCCCCCGGCGACGGCAATAGCGGCTTTATAAGCCTCGTGACCGCACTGATTTTGCTGGGGCTCTGGTTTCTCGTGACAGGAATGGGATGGGTCAAGCCGCTGTTTCTCCCTTCTCCTTTCGCAGTCTATGGCAAGTTCATGGTGGCGATGACCGATGGCGTGGCAAACTCCACTCTGGCCGAACATACGCTCGCCAGCCTTGGGCGCGTATTGGGTGCTTTCGCGATTGCCTGTGTCACGGCAATTCCTATCGGCATCATGATGGGCATGAGCAGTTTCGTTCGCGGCGTTCTGGACCCGATTATCGAGTTCTACAGACCGCTGCCGCCTCTCGCCTATCTGCCGCTAATCATCATCTGGCTCGGCATCGGAGAATTTCCGAAGGTGTTCCTCATCTTCCTCGCGATCTTCGCGCCGATGGCGATTGCGGCGAGAGCCGGTGTTCGCTCGGTCTCGACGGAACAGATCCACGCCGCCTATGCCATGGGCGCATCCCGGACACAGGTGATAACGCAGGTCATCATGAAAGCGGCCATGCCGGAAATTTTTACCGGAATGCGGATTGGCATTGGCGTCGGCTGGACAACGCTGGTTGCAGCGGAAATGGTGGCGGCACATCGCGGGCTTGGCTTCATGGTGCTCAATGCCGCACAGTTTCTGGCAAGCGACACCGTCATCATGGGCATCATCGTCATAGGCGTGTTCGCTTTCGCCTTCGACCTCCTGATCCGCTATCTGGAAAAGGTGCTTATTCCGTGGAAGGGCAAAATCTGACGATGCCACGACCGCTTTAACAACCCGCCCGAAATCCAGTTCGCAATATCAACCGCGCGGCAGTGCTGCCGCGCCACGGGGGAGTTTTGCCCGAAATGAGAGCAAATATCAGACTTACCAAGGAGCAATGGAATGTCCGCCGGACAACTCACAGAGAAGCATTTTTCCGACCTCTTCGACGCCTTCAACCGGCATGACATCGATGCGATCATGGCGTTTTTTGCTGACGATTGCGTGTTCTTCACCATCGGCGGCGATGAAGTTTACGGTACGCGCCTCGAAGGAAAGGACGCCATCGCAAAAGCTTTTTCAGGCGTATGGGCTGCCATGCCCGACGTGAGATGGGATGGGCATCGGCACTTCGTAAGCGGCGACCGCGCCGTGTCCGAATGGACTTTTCGAGGGACGGATGCCAATGGCGCACGCGTCGAGGCCGAAGGCTGCGATCTCTTCACACAGCGCGGCGGCAAGATCGTCCGCAAACAGGCATTCCGCAAGAACCGGCCTTTGCTGAAGGCGTAAGCCCCAACAATGTCCGTCAGTGATTTGGAGGACCGACATATGGATACACACACGCTCAACAGTTTCTCGGCCACCCAGCCATTCGATCCCGCCTATGATCCGGTGGTTTCAAAAACGCCCGGGCAAGGCCGTGACTATGCGCCGACCTATTGGATCGGCACGGCCGGGCCCGCGCCGGAAGATGACGGCCCCATTCGGGGCGACGTCGACGCAGATGTAGTGATCGTTGGTTCTGGTTACACCGGTCTTTCCGCAGCGATCCACCTTGCCCGCGACCATGGTGTCAAGGCCACGGTGCTGGAAGCGAACGGCGTGGCCTGGGGATGCAGCACCCGCAACGGCGGACAGGCGCAGATTTCCGCCGGTCGACTCAAGCGGTCGCAATGGATCGAGCGTTGGGGCGTGGACGTTGCGCGCAAGCTGCATAAGGAAATCGCCGAAGGTTTCGATCTCTTCCGGTCCTTGATTGCCGAACCCGAAATCGATTGCGACCCGCAGGATGGCGGTCATCTCTACATCGCTCATCGCGACAAGGTCCTGCCATCGCTGGAGAAGGAATCTCGCCTGCTGAATGATGTGTTCGGCTATCGCACACGCATGGTCAGCCGCGATGAAATCCACCGCGACTTCATCCGCGATCAGGAAGCACGCGGTGCCATGTACGAGCCGGACGGGATGGGCATTCACGCCGCGAAACTTGCCTTCGGCTATCTCCGGCTTGCCCGCAAGCTTGGCGCGAAGGTACACACTGCAAGTCCGGTTCTAAGTTGCCGCAAGAACGGCAATGTTTTCCATCTCAACACGCCGAACGGCACGGTCAAGGCACGACAAGTATGCTTTGCCACAGCGGGATACACCTCCCCCGGCCTTCATCCGCTTACCCGTTACCGGCTGATGCCGGTGTTGTCGAACTCCGTGGTAACCCGACCGCTGACGCCGGAGGAAATCGAGGCCTGCGGCCCGAAGACCGGCATTCCGCTCACCGATACACGCACGCTTCGCCACTATTATCGTTTTCTACCGGACGGACGGATGCAGATCGGCAGCCGCAGCGCCATTACAGGAGCCGATGCACCGAACCCGAAGCACTACGATCTGCTGCTCTCGAGCCTTTATCGGAAGTTCCCGGCTCTGAAAGGCATCAAAATCGATTACTCCTGGTGGGGATGGGTCGATGTCAGTCATGACATGATGCCTCGCATCTATCGTCCGGATCCGGCGCAGGAAATCTATTATGCCATGGGTTATGGCGGCAATGGCGTGATGTATTCGGCGCAGGCTGGACGCCGCGTCGCCCAATTGATGACCGGTGGCGGACAGGGACTGGACCTGCCGATCTTCACCTCCGAGCTGCCGAGCTACGGCATGCTGACGCCATTCAGGCGCATAGGCCAGCGCGCAATGTATCGCTGGTATGCGCTGAAAGACGAAGTTCTCTGAATTCCAAGGAAAGGTACGCGCCATGAAAATGACGACGGAAGAGGCATTTGTTAAGGTTTTGCAGATGCATGGTATCGAACATGCATTCGGGATTATCGGATCGGCTATGATGCCGGTATCGGATCTGTTTCCAAAGGCAGGCATTACCTTCTGGGATTGCGCGCATGAGACGAATGCGGCGCTGATCTGCGACGGCTATACGCGTGTGACCGGCAAGATGGGGATGGCGATTGCCCAGAATGGTCCGGGCGTGACCGGCTTCGTCACCGCCATCAAGACGGCCTACTGGAACCACACACCCATGCTACTTGTCACGCCGCAGGCTGCCAACAAGACGATCGGTCAGGGCGGCTTTCAAGAAGTAGACCAGATGGCGCTTTTCGAGGAAATGGTCTGCTATCAGGAAGAGGTGCGCGATGCGACCCGCATTCCCGAAGTGCTGAACCGGGTGATTGAGAAGGCATGGCGCGGCTGCGCACCGGCACAGATCAATGTTCCGCGCGATTTCTGGACGCAGGTAATTGATGTGGACCTGCCGCAGATCGTGCGGCTGGAGCGCCCAAGCGGCGGACGCGAGGCGATTGCCGAAGCCGCAAAGCTTCTGACGGAAGCAAAATTCCCGGTCATTCTCAACGGCGCCGGTGTCGTTATTGGCGGCGCAATCTCGGAATCCATCGCACTTGCCGAAAAGCTCGATGCGCCAGTCTGCTGCGGCTATCAACACAATGATGCCTTTCCCGGCACGCATCCGCTGTCCGTAGGCCCACTCGGCTATAATGGTTCGAAGGCCGCGATGGAATTGATCGCCAAGGCTGACGTTGTTCTTGCCCTCGGCACCCGCCTCAATCCATTTTCGACACTGCCCGGCTATGGCATCGATTACTGGCCAAAGGAAGCCAAGATCATTCAGGTCGACATCAATCCGGATCGCATCGGCCTCACCAAGAAAATCTCGGTCGGCATTTGCGGTGATGCCAAACAGGTTGCGCAGCAAATCCTCGACCAGTTGGGAGCCAATGCGGGCAATGCCGGACGCGACGAGCGCAAGCAGCTCATCCATCAGCGCAAGTCCGCCTGGCTGCAACAGCTTTCCTCGATGGATCACGAGGATGACGATCCGGGCACGCATTGGAATGTGGAAGCGCGGGCGCGTGAAAAAGACCGCATGTCGCCGCGGCAGGCATGGAGGGCCATTCAGGCTGGCATGCCGAAAAACGCCATCATGTCCACCGACATCGGCAATAATTGCGCCATCGGCAATGCCTATCCGAGCTTCGAGCAAGGACGCAAATATCTGGCGCCGGGCATGTTCGGCCCCTGTGGGTACGGCTTTCCGTCGATTGTCGGCGCGAAGATCGGCCAACCTGACACGCCAGTGGTCGGCTTTGCCGGCGATGGGGCATTCGGCATTTCGATGAACGAGATGACTTCCATTGGCCGAAAGGGTTGGCCAGCAATCACCATGGTCATCTTCCGCAACTATCAGTGGGGCGCAGAAAAGCGCAACACGACGCTTTGGTACGACAACAATTTCGTCGGCACCGAGCTCAATCCGAACCTGAGCTATGCAAAGGTGGCGGATGGCTGCGGTCTCAAGGGCGTTACCGTCGATAGCCAGCAGGCGCTCACCGAAGCCTTGCAGACGGCGATCGACGAACAGGCAAAGGGCGTGACCACCTTCATCGAAGTCGTACTCAATCAGGAGCTGGGCGAACCCTTCCGCCGCGATGCGATGAAGAAACCTGTTGTCGTGGCGGGTATCGACAAGGCCGACATGCGGCAGCAGATGCCGGTTTGACGATTATGCCGGGAGGTTTTCCTCCCGGCCACTCCGGGGAAACACATATCCATGCTGCCATTGGAAAAGATTTTTGAAAAAGCGCGTTCAAGGCCGCGTCACATCGTGCTGGCCGAAGGCGAAGATCCGCGCATCATTGATGCGGCGCTGCGTGCCGCGCGCGAAAACATTGCCCGGATCACGCTTCTAGGTTCGCGGGATGTTATTGACGGGCAGATGGATGGATCAAACATCGAGATCATCGATCCCAAGACATCGGCCAGAAGTGCTGATTATGCACGCGCTCTTCACGAACTGCGCAAGGCCAAGGGCATGACGCCGGAACAGGCCGATTCAATGGCAAGAACGCCGCTAGGCTTTGCCGCCATGATGGTGCGTGAAGCCGATGCGGATGGAACTGTTGCCGGTGCGGTTGCCACGACCGCTGATGTGGTGCGCCATGCGCTCCAGATCATCGGCAAGGCCGAAGGCGCTTCACTCGTATCGAGCTTTTTCCTGATGCTGCTGTGCCAGTCCCATCATCAGAAGAAAGGTGCTTTCATCTTTGCCGATTGCGGCCTCGTGGTGGAACCGGATTCCGCGCAGCTTGCAGACATCGCGATGCAGTCGGCGGAATCCTACCACCAGTTGACCGAAAAGGACCCTGCTGTCGCGATGTTGTCCTTCTCAACCGGCGGCAGCGCGGCGCATGAGCGCGTGTCAAAGGTCGTTCAGGCAACCCGGACGGTCCGGGAGTGGAAGCCGGATTTGTGTATCGATGGCGAACTGCAATTCGACACGGCCTTCGTGGAGGCGATCAGCCACGTCAAGTCACCGGATTCACCATTGAAGGGCAACGCCAATGTCTTCGTCTTTCCCAATCTGGAAGCGGCCAATATCGGTTATAAGATTGCGCAGCGCATTGGCGGAGCACAGGCGATCGGTCCCGTGCTTCAGGGGTTGGCAAAACCTGCCAACGACCTTTCCCGCGGTTGCAGCGCTGACGATGTCCTCCACATGATCGCTATAACTGTCAATCAGGCCAAGTGAAGGATACCGCGCTAATTGCAGCAGCTAGGACTTTAGGAAGCGCGCGGCTATGTCATAGAGAAACTGCGGCAGCACGGTAAAGGCATAGGGAGCGTAGACCCGTTCCAGCCGCTGATGGTACTCACGGCCCCACGGACCGATATTCACCACAGGATATGAAAGCACCCTCGGATTGGCGCGGTCTATGAATTGTGCGGCCGGTGTGTTGGCCGCAATGACCTCACTATCCGCCGCATCCGGAATATGACCGAAGAAACTCATATCGGAAATACCGGCAAATATCTCCCGATACCGGATTGTCGTATCGAACTGGCGCTCCGCATCCACACGTGCGGTTTCCAGAGCTTCTGCGAAACGTTGTTCCTCAACCGTTTCAGTCCCCATGCGAACATGCGGATAGACGAGACTTCCGAAGCCAATGATGACTGTCGGGCCTGTAATACGTGCCTCGGCAACCATACGATCCACAAGTTCCCGCGTAATGAGAAGCGGGTTGTCGCTGCTTGAAAGTTCAGCTTCCAGCGCTGCAATCCGTTCCAGCGCCGCCTCGCCGCCAACGCGCCGAACTTCCCCACGCAATTCCGCTGTGGTGAGAATTCGGCCCTTGTGATTGGCGTCGCTGACACTGCCAACGAGCCTTGCAAAGCGCTCTGCCTCGACATTGAAATGTGTGATTGCGCGGTCCAAGGCGTCACCGACAATCGTCTCGAAGCGCTGGAACAGAGCGTCAGGCGAGACGGAATGGGTCAACCAGTTGAACGCGATCCATGTCCGTTCCGGGGTGGTCACTTCATAGCCGCCACGGAAATCCCGCGCTTCAAGGCAAATAGGTGGTGGCGAAACCTCGCCGTCAGCCGTATCGCAAAGGGCGGCATTGGCTTCGACCGCCCGCATGATTTCCGATGCGATGAGGTGCGCACTGACACCTTCGAACGGATAGCTCGCATGCGACGGCTGCCCAACCACGAAGGCAAAGGGAAGCTGTTTGCCGATGGTGCCACGATAGATGGCGCGGCCTTCGGCACCATCCCCCTGATCGCTCGTCGCGTCCAGATTGATACCGGCAACGATATCGAGGCCCCAACGTTCAACAAGTTCCGGCAAGGCGTCGCGCAGGCTGCGCATCCCCCGCGATCCGCGTTCTTCGTCTGGGGTAGCGAACAGGATCAGATTGCCTTCGCGATCCGGCTGCAGCGAGAAGCGTTCCAATACTGCGATACCTGCGGCGACCCCGCTTTTCATGTCGAGCATACCGCGTCCGGGAACGTAATTTCCGCTCTGGAAATCGGCGAGAGCCTTTTCCTCGTTCGGCGCAAGCGGACGGCTCGTAAGGTCTGCAAGAAGCGCTTCAAGCAAAGCATCGGGTTCAAATGCCAGATGTTTCAGATCCCGATAATTGCCGGTTTCCACCACATCGAAATGGCCGGCCAGCGCCAAGGTTCGCCGCCCGGTGCCGCGAACGACCGCGATGACATTCTTGGTCATCGGCGAACCATGGCTGTCGATGACCGCAATATCGCCAGGATTTTCCCGGAAATAGGGAATCTCGCGCAAAAGCTCGGCAAGCTTGGGTCCGAACGATGCCTCGTCAGGTGTTCCTGTCTCGCTTGGCCATCTTACCATGCGATAGGAGAGTTCTCGCACCCGTTCGGTCGGGTTCCATTCATTTGGATTTGCCACGGTCTTTCCTCGCTCAATAGTTCCCCATCCCCGTTCCTGCTCAGGCACGGGCGGGTATCATAATCCGGTTTTTAAAAGTCGACTTACTGGTTGAGGTGTTTTCTCAGGAACGCTCTCGTTCTCTCATTTTCCGGATTGGTGAAGATTAAATCCGGCTTGCCTTCCTCGACCACTACGCCCTTATCCATGAAGAGCACCTTGTCGGAAACTTCAGCCGCAAAGCGCATTTCATGGGTCACGATCAGCATGGTCATATGCTCCTGCGCGAGCTGCTTCATGACCTGATTGACTTCCTCGACCAGTTCCGGGTCAAGCGCGGATGTCGCTTCGTCGAACAGCATGACTTTCGGCTGCATCGCAAGTGCGCGGGCGATAGCCACACGCTGGTTCTGCCCGCCCGACAGACGCGACGGATACATCGCAGCCTTGTCGGCGAGACCGACTTTCTTCAAAAGCGAAACGGCCAGTTCCTGGGCTTCCTGCTTGCTCTTGCCCTTCAACTTGATGGGCCCGAGCGTGATGTTCTCCATCACATTGAGGTGCGGAAACAGATTAAAGTGCTGGAAAACCATGCCCATCTGCTGACGCACGGCATTGATATGGCGCTCGAATGCTCGTCCGTTCAAAGGCTGGTTCACCTGTACGCCGTCCAACAGTATCTGGCCCGAATTGACCGTTTCCAGATGGTTGATGGAGCGCAGCAACGTGCTTTTACCAGAACCGGACGGGCCGATAATGGCGATGATCTGTCCACGCTCAACCGACAGGTTTATGCCTTTGAGAACCTCGAGTGCGCCATAAGCCTTGTGGACGTCGCGCACTTCCACCATGGGTTTGCTGTTGCTCATCGGTAAGCCTCGACTTTCTTTTCCATCCAGTGCAATCCGGCTTCCAGGATGAGATTGAGTACGTAGAAGATCACTGCGGCAGTGATGTAGAATTCAAACGGGCTGTAGGTTTCGCTGATCGCCTGTTGCGATGCATGGACCAGCTCGGTGATGCCGATTACCGACACAAGCGCCGTGTCTTTCAGAAGAGCGATCAGGTTGTTACCCACCTGCGGCAGCGCGTTACGAACTGCCTGCGGTACGATGATGTAGCGCAGGGTCTGGCCGCTGCCGAAACCCAGCGAACGGGCGCCTTCGTTCTGCCCCGGATCGACGGTCAGGATGGCGGTGCGGAACAGATCGGAATTATAAACCGCGAAATGCAGGCCAAGGCCGATGATGCCCGTCCACACGGCGGGAATGTTGATGCCGACCTGTGAAAGGCCGTAATAGAGCAGGAACAGCTGCAAAAGCAGCGGAGTGCCCATGAACAGCCAGATGAAAAAGCGAACAGGATAGCGCACCAGCCAATTGCCATAGAGCACGAGCAGGGCAAAAGCGATGCCGCCGAAGAAACTGACGATAGACGAGGATACAGCGATGATGAGCGTCCACCAGACGCCGGTCATCAGGAGTTCGGTATAAGGCGGGACGATGGAGAAATCGAGTTGCATGGTGTCACCGCCTATTTGAGTGCGTAGCGGGCTTCGAGGAAATCGACGAAGCGTGCAACGATATAGATGAGGACCATGTAGATGGCCGCAGCGATCCCGAAGATTTCAAACGGTCGGTAGGTTGAGCCGATGAAGCGCTGGGCTGTATAGGTCAGTTCGACCACCGAAATCGCTGAGACCAGAGCGGACCCCTTGATCAACATCACTGTGTTGACCCCGAGCGAACGGATCATCAGGCGGGCTGCCTGCGGCAGAACTACAAAGCGCATCGACTGTCCACTGCTGAAGCCGATGGAGCGTGCGGCCTCGTTCTGGCCAGCATCCACCGTTAGAATGGCGCCTCGCATGGCTTCGGCGTAATAGGCGCCGATATTGAGCCCGAGACCGATTGCTCCGGCTGCGAAAGGCTCGAGATTGATACCGATCTGCGGTCCGCCGAAATAGAGTACGAAAAGCTGCAAAAGACATGGAGTGCCGCGAAACACGCTGACATAAGCCGTTCCGATAAAGCGCAATGGCCAGAAGCGCGACAGTTTCGCGGCTGTGGCAAGCGCGCCAACGCTCAATCCTATGAGAATGGCCAGCGCCGATATTTCGACGGTGACCAGGGCGGCCTCCAGAAAATATGGAAAGACCTCCGCCATCAAAGAGAAATTCATTATCTCCCCTTTCCTGTCTGGAAAACCAAGCCGGAAAGATATGTCGCCGGGACGTTCAACTAATTGCCGTCCCGGCAATGGTTCATACGTTTAGCGGATGTCGCGACCGATCCACTTGGTCGAGATCTTCTCGTAGGTGCCGTCGGCCTTCATGTCATCGAGAGCCTTGTTGATCGCGTCCTTCAGCTCAGGATTACCCTTGCGCAGGGCGATGCCGACATTATCGGTGCCCTGAAGTTCAGGCGTATCGAGCTGGCGAACCTTTTCGCCGCTTTCTTTGATGGCGATCAGTATCGGAATATCATCCGAGGCAATGGCGTCCACGCGGCCCGAACGAAGCTCGAGCAGCAGTTCCGGAATGCCTTTGTAGGTGCGAACCGTCCAGCCGCCCTGCTCGCGCGCCCACTTGTCACTGGTTTCACCAAGCGTAACGGCGATGGTCTTGCCCTGCTTCAGTTCGTCCATGGTCTTGATCGGCGAAGCTTCCGTCACGAAGATGCCGCGGCCACCACGATAATAAGGGCCTGCAAAATCGACCGCTTTTTCACGTTCGGGCGTAATGCTCATGCTGCCGACGACCACATCGAACTTGCCCGCGCGCAGACCGGCAATGATACCGTCGAAAGCCGTGGTTACGACAACCGGCTTCACACCAATGCGCTTGGCAATTTCAGTGCCGATATCGACGTCGAAGCCGACAACCTGGTTCTGGCCGTCGACAAAGCTGAAGGGCGGGAAAACGCCGCTCATGCCGATGCGCAATTCACCGCTCTGTTTGACCTTTTCGAGGTCGTCAGCATGGGCGGGAGTAAGCATCATTAAAGCGCCCACGCCAGCTGCAATGAGTGAAGACAGAAGAGTTTTCATTTCGTTTTCTCCTAAGTGATCGTAATGCGATCACGGGCGATGCCCGTTCCGAGCGCCGGACCGGGCGCATCTTTCCAGATCGTCGACACCTGACAGGCGGCGGCAAATTGCTCGGGAAAACAGATTCGGAACGGACAAGACCGTCGCGTCCTGGTTACCCAGGAGCGGGAGAAAGAAAACTCCATTGATCCACCTCCGAATTCCCCATGCCGGTTGCGTTGCTGCTTATCCGGCTTGTTTGTTTTCAAGCACGCTAACGGAGCAAAGGATCAACGAAAACGCCATTTCTGTATAGAAATGTCTAGTAATCTGCGATAAACGCAATCAAATTGACAAAATCGTCAAAAGGCGGTGTGACGATGGATGATCTGGATCAACGACTAATCTCGGAACTGCGTATCAATGCACGTGCGTCCATCCCGACGCTTGCAAGCATCCTTGGTGTAGCGCGAGGCACGATCCAGAGCCGGATGGAACGTCTGATTGCATCCGGCGTCATTGCAGGCTTTACAGTCCGGCTGAAAGATCATGGTGCCACCGACATGATCCGCGGCATCATGATGATCGAGCTGACGGGACGAAACATCAAAAGCGTTATCGCGACCTTGCGTAAAAATCCCGGCTTTTCCGCAGTGAACACGACCAACGGAACCTGGGACCTGATCGCGGAGATCGAAGTCCCCAATATGAATGAATTTCACCGTCTGGTAACAGGCATTCGCGCCATGGACGGGATTGCGAAGTCCGAGACGCATATCTTTCTCGGACCCGCCTGAGCCCCGACAGTTTATTCTGCCGCTTCCGCCCCATAACCGAACTGCATAACGCCTTGCGGCGCAGCCACGCCCGGCAGAATGCGGCCATCATCCACCGGCGTCCCCATCTGGATGCTCATTGGAATGACGCCGGCCCAGATCGGCAGCGCATAATCGGCATCGTCATCCTTCGGCGGGCCCGAACGGACTTTTGCCGAGGCTTCGTTCAGTTCCAGTTCGAGAAGCATGGTGGCCTTCAGCTCCTTTGCCATCATCGGACGCAATCCTTCCCAACGACCAGGGAAAAGGCCGTTTACGAAGCTGCGCAGGTGATGTTCCTTCATCCCGACATCTGAAACCTTGTGCGCTGTCCCGAATGCCATGACCGAGCGATAATTGCAGGAATGATGAAACGCCGACCGGGCAAGAACCAGCCCGTCGAGCAGTGTGAAGCTTACACAGACTTCCGCTTCATCGCAGCTTTCCAGCATGCGGCTGGCGGACGACCCGTGCCAGTAGATGAAATTGCCTTCGCGCCATACCAGCGTCGGCGTGACATAGGGCGTTCCGTTGAACACATAGGCGACATGCGCCAAAGGTTGCGCATCAATGATTGCGTGGACCGTGGCTGCGTCATAGGCGCCGCGTTCGTGGAGGCGTTTTACGCGGCTGCGTTCGGTGGGGGCTTTGGTCATGACCGATATTTCTCCTTTATGTCCAGCCCAATTACCTGCATAGTGGCTTAGATAAAATAGCCACTTTGACCGAATACGAAGATGCCAATTTCCAATACGCTTCCGGAGTTCGGGATTGATCGCGCCAGCGATATTCCGCTTACCGCCCAGTTGGTTGACCAGATAAGGCAAGCTGTTTTAGCCGGGCGGCTGAAGCCAAATGCCAGACTGCCGTCCACCCGCGCCTTGTCCTTGGAACTTGGCTTGTCGCGAACAACTGTCCTTGCGGCATTCGATCAGTTGATTGCCGAAGGTTACCTGGAGGGACGACTGGGTTCGGGCACTCGTGTCACCGCAGAACTTCCCGATAGCAAGCTGACCGTAAATCAACCGCCCATCCATGTAATCGACCAGCCGCGTTTTCATCGGGAGAATCCCCAGCCCTTTCGTCTCGGCCTATTCGATAGCGAGCATTTCCCTCATGATGAGTGGGGAAAACTTTTGGGCCGCATCTGGCGCAAGCCTGCCCCGGACCTGTTGAGCACTGATGATCCATTTGGCTTTCATCCTCTGCGATCATCGCTCGCCCGGCATTTGCACGAATGGCGCGGCATGCTCGTGTCGCCGGAACAGATCATCATAACCGGCGGCAGCGCAGACGCGCTTTCACTCATCCGGGAAGCCTTGTTCACCCACGGCGACAAGCTGTGGATGGAAGAACCGGGATATCCACCGGCGCGCAAGATCCTTGGCGTCAATGGCCTCGACATCGTTCCAGTGCCGGTTGACGGTGGAGGCCTTGATGTTTCCACCGGACGAGCAAAGGCGGACGATGCGCGCGGTGCGTTTGTTACACCTGCACGGCACCACCCGACAGGTGTAACCATGACCTTGGGACGCCGTCTCGAACTCATTACCTGGGCAAGAGAACGTGATGCGATAATCATCGAGGACGATTATGATAGCGAGCATCGGTATATCGGCCAGCCGCTGCCAGCACTGATGTCGCTCGACCCGGACCGTATTCTTTATATAGGAAGCTTCTCAAAGGTCTTCTCTCCAGTCTTGCGGCTCGGCTTTCTGATCGTGCCGTCGCACAGAGTGACGCAATTTCGGGAACTACGGCAGACCTTGTTTCCCGCGCCATCGCCGCTGGCCCAGCCAGCTCTGGCCGCTTTCATTGAAACGGGAGCTTTTGCCCAACACATAAGACGCATGCGCCGCATCCATGCCTCGCGCCGCCGCAAACTGATAGCAGCGCTTGCACCTGGAGAACCGGATCTGTTCCGGATTGAAGCTCCGCCTGCCGGACTATCCTTACTTTTGGCTTTGCCAGAGGGACAAAGCGATACACATCTCGCGTCCGTTCTGGCAGAGGCTGATATCGAGGTTCATCCGCTATCGACGCTCTTTACAAAACTGACGCCACGTCAGGGACTTATTCTCGGTTTCTCAGGATTTGATGAAACCGCACTGGAAAATTCTGCAACAGCTTTGATAAAAATCCTCAAACAGTCGAATTGAAGAATTCGCATTAGCAATTTCGTAAACTTTGGATTCAGCTTTTCCCGGTAAGCTTTGATTAGCAATTAGCTCGGGAGGAGCGTTGCAGCCCATTTGTTTTGCGTTACGGGTGCTCATGCGTTCTTCGGTTGTATCAGTCATTGCCCTTGCCTGCGCCGCCTTGACGGGCTGTACGTCAAGCTCCGGCGTCGACAGCATCATGCTTCAGTCGAAAACCTCGGCTGAGACAACGAGTTCGGTTGTCCGCCCGGTTCCGCCCGCTCCTTTGAGCGAAATGGCGAGCGCGCCCCAGCCAATGCCCGCGGCAAATCTGGAAGAAGTACTGGCATGGGCTGGCCCTATTCCGGATGCCGGTCCGTTCAAGGCGGAGCCGCCAGCTCCCATTGCGCCGAGACCACAGCCCCAGGAGCGTCCGCAGGCCCGAGTTTCAGTGCCCACTCCGGAAGTCGCAGCAGCCTATCCACCTGTTCGCCTTGCACCGCAGGAACGATCCAGAGTCTACAGCCACCGCTTTCGCGATGCGAAACCAATCAATTTCGGACGTTCGTCGCCGCGCAAGCTGGCGGTGCATGGCGTGGATGTATCCCGCTGGCAGGGCGATATTGATTGGGTGAAACTGCGCACGCAGGGCGCAAACTTCGCCTATATCAAGGCAACTGACGGCGGTGACCATCTCGACCCCATGTTCCGCAAGAACTGGCGCGAGGCAAAGGCGGCTGGCATCAAGCGTGGTGCCTACCACTTCTTTTACTGGTGCCGCGTGGCAAGCCAGCAGGCTGATTGGTTCATCCGCAATGTTCCCAAGGAAGCTGATGCGCTTCCACCAGTCATAGACGTGGAATGGAACGGGGATTCTTCCTGCAAGAGGCGGCCTTCTCCGGCGCAGGTGCGGGAAAAAATGCAGGTCTTCATGGACAAGCTGGAGCAGCATTACGGCAAGCGACCGATCATCTATACCGCTCCGGATTTCTACGACGACAATCTGAAAGGTGCTTTCACCAACTATCCTTTCTGGCTGCGCGCCGTTGCCCAGCATCCGTCCAAAGTCTATCCCGGTCGCCCGTGGACTTTCTGGCAGTATTCCGGATCGGGACTGTCACAGGGCGTGAACGGAAAGATCGATCTGAATGTGTTCCACGGCTCGGAAGACGACTGGCACAGATGGCTGGCGCGCGCCGGCAGCTAATTGCCTCGAAGCTGGTAAGAGGCCAGTTTCGATGTTATGAAATCATATCAGGGATAACCGAAGCTTTGCCTCGAAACCCGGCATGCAACCTCACCATGCCGGGATGTTTGTTGCCCGCATGGTGTTACCATGAAGGGGAACGGCAAACATGGACACCCGGATATTTGTGCTCGCGCTGGCGACATTCGTTACCGGCACCGCCGAGAACATCATTGTCGGCATTCTTCCCGGTATTGCCCGAGGCTTCGATGTTTCAGTCAGCGCCGCCGGTCAGTTGACCTCGATTTTCTCCCTTACCTTTGCGCTGGCCGCTCCGCTCGCGCTCATCCTCACCACGCGGTATGAGCGGAAAGCCATTCTGGTCTCTGCGTTGGGTGTTTTCATTGCAAGCAATATCGTCGCGGGCTTGAGCCCCAATTATGGGATTCTGTTTGCCGCGCGTATCGGGATGGCGGCGGCAAGCGCGGCCGTCTGCTTGGTCGCCACGATGCTGGCAACGGAAATGGTCAATTCGGCAATGCGTGGCCGCGCTATCGGAATCATATTCATGGGTATCAGCGGATCGATGGTGGCAGGTGTTCCCACGGGAATGGCCGTCAATGAGTGGCTGGGCTGGCGAGCGGTATTCCTGTGTCTGGCGTTAGCAGCAGCTCTGGTGTTCCTCCTGTCATTACGCGTGTTACCAAAGACTGGACGCAATCCCGGCGGTTTGCCACCTTATATGCCGCACCTGAAATCCTCACGGCTAAGGTCAGCCCAACTGGTTTCTATCTTGATGATCGGCGGTCACTTCGTACTGTTTGCCTATCTTGCACCCTACCTTCTGGATGCGGTGCACGTCTCTTCGCGAAAAATTATCTGGGCAATGTTGGCCTTCGGGGTGGCCGGAATGGCGGGCGGGTATCTCGGTGGGCTGCTCGTTGACAAGGTGTCTCCGCGATTGGCTATCGTGCTGACGCCGCTTCTCTATCTGACGGCACTAACAGCGATACCGCTCGCGATCGGCTCCAGCACTGTTTTCGGTGTGATGCTGATGATCTGGGCTTGTTTGAGCTGGATGATATCGCCCGTCGTACAGAGTTTTCTCATTACGACCGATCCTGCAACGGCAGAAGCCGGGGTCGGGATCAATCTCTCCGCCATGCACGTGGGAGTAGCTCTAGGCACGGTAACAGGCGGGCTTGCGTTAGAGTACATATCGTTGCAAGCCCTGCCCTGGACAGGATCTATTCTGGTCGCGCTGTCCTTGCTATGCGCTCTTAACGCTTCCCGATATTCTGCAGGTCGTAAGGCGTCGATTGATACATCTCGTTGATCCAGTTTCCGAACAGAAGATGCGCGTGGCTGCGCCAGCGATTTTCCGGCGGGCGCGTCGCATCGTCTCCAGGGAAATAGTTCGCCGGAACCTTCGTGTCTGGCTGGACCTGAATGTCACGGAAATACTCATCCGCAAGCGATGTGGTGTCATACTCCACATGATTGAACATATGGAGCGAGCGGTGATGCGGATCGTCCAACAGGCAGAGGCCCGTCTCTGGACTATCGACCAGCACCTTCAGCCCGCTATCCGCCGGAATGTCGCTCTTGCGCACCTCAGTCCACCGTGAAACCGGTATCTTGAAATCGTCCGAGAAGCCTCGGAGATAAGGCGATGAAGGCGCAAGGTTGCGCTGGCTATAGACGCCTGAAGCCTTGTCCGGCAGTTCATACTTGCCCATGCCATGAAAATGATGAACGGCGGCCTGCGCCGCCCAGCATATATTCAGCGTCCGGTGCACATGGGTCTGCGTCCAGTCGAAAACACGCCGCATTTCGTCCCAATAGGTGACTTCCTCGAATTCGAGCCGTTCGACCGGGGCACCTGTAATGACAAAACCGTCAAAGCGTTGATCCTGCACATCTTCCCACGGCTGATAGAAGGACAACATGTGATCGGCAGGCGTATGGCGCGCCACATGATTGGTAATTCGAACGAGGGTCAATTCCACCTGCAACGGTGTTGCGCCGAGAAGACGTGCAATCTGCGTCTCGGTGGTGACCTTGTTCGGCATAAGATTGAGGAGGCCGATCTTCAGCGGACGAATATCCTGACGAATGGCATCTGCTTCCCGCATGACCATAACGCCCTCGGCCTGGAGAACACTGGTTGCTGGCAGATCGTCAGGAATTTTAATCGGCATGTCGCGTCGGTCCCTAGTTTATGTTGGAGCGGACGCGAGTGGCTTTATCCGTATATTTGCCGGTTGGGCCACATCCTCCCTTTACAGAGAGTACCACCTTGCCCGGAAAGGCAGGTTGGCGTTGGGCGTCGCCCCAACTCTTGATGTGATGACACTTCTACTCAAACTCTCTCAGGGTGGCAATAGGGTTTAAGTGCCGCCTCGAACTGTTTGAGAAATTTCCTTTTCAGGGGCTGGCCACCGCGCGAAATCAGCACTGCCGCGGACAGGGAATTTGGAATGAACGATCTTTAAATACGGCCGATTGCAGCTTTCAGCTCAGCTACGCACGCGACTGATGTCCGAAATGATCGTTCCGCAGCGAAACCGAAGGCGATTGCACGAGAATCCTTTTCTTCGACTGAAACGCGACATGAAGCATGAACTTCTGTCGCACCGGTAGCTTCGATTATCCGGCCTACATTGTCAGCACTGACGCCGCTGCCGGGCATGATGCCGATGCGCTTACCGGCCTTTCCCGCCAACTGCCGCAGATTGTCCAGTCCCTCTTCCGCGGTCTGCGACAGGCCGGACGTCAGGATGCGCTCGAAGCCGAGCGCGATTGCCTGCTCCAGCGCTGTCTCCGCGTCTGGCACGAGATCGAAAGCGCGATGGAGCGTCGTTCCAAGCCCTTTTGCCTCTGCAACCAATCTTTCCAACAAAGTAACATCAAGCGAACCATCGGGAAGCGAAGCGCCCAGGACGACCCCTGCCAAGCCGGCATTTCTGGCGTTGCCAATGTCTGCCGCCATGAGGGATTCATCGTCAGCCGAGAAGCAAAAGCTGCCCGCATGGGGTCTGATCATTGCGTAGACCGGGATTGGCGCTTTTGAAGCAATCGCCATCAATGCCTGCGAGGGCGTCAAGCCACCAAGGTCAAGGGCGGAACAGAGTTCGATGCGATCCGCGCCACCTTCAATTGCCGAATGAAGACCTTCGGCGCTATCCACGCAGACTTCGAGTAACACGCTCACGCCTGATGCCCCAATATCGCCGCCCCGACCAAACCGCCATCGCTGTCGAATATTCCGGGAACCACTATCGGCTGCTCTGTTTTGCGCAGGATTCGGGCTCTCACCGCTTCATCAATGGCCGAAATCAACTCGGGCGCCGTGGCAAGCCCACCGCCTACGGGAATGATGGACGTGCCGGTTACGTTGACGACTGCAGCCAGCGGATCGGCAACCAGCTGGAGATAGGCGGAAACGGTCCTTCCGGCCTTGTGACAGCCGGCGAGCCAATCCTGTATAATCGTATGGCTGGTTGCATCGGCGGCATTCAGAAATCGATGCAGCCTCTCAATTCCGCGCGCGCCGCCAATGGTATCGACACAACCGCTTTGCCCACAGCCGCAACTGAACCGTGGGACGTGCATAGTTTGTCCATCAATTTCTACGGATGTGTTCAGTATCGGGCCGTGTCCCCATTCGCCCGTCAATCCGCCCTTACCTCGAACGAGCCGGCCATCGACAACAAGCCCACCGCCGACGCCTGTGCCCAGCACTGCGCAGAAGACGATATCGTGGCCTTTACCGGCGCCTTCAATCGCTTCGGCAAGCGTCAGACAATCGGCATCATTGGCCGCGATGACCCGGCGCTGCAGTCGCTCTCCAAGTTCGAGACTTAGCTTGTGACCTGTAATGCAGGGAATATTTGCCGACAGAGCAGTCGTTGTGTCCGGATCGACCAATCCGGCGATGGAGAGGGCAAGTGGCCACTCGTCGTTCGCTGCATGAGTTTGTAGTGCGGTTTCCAACGTGCTACTGAATTCATCCCAGCTGCCTGCCGGAGTGGGCAGCTTTTCGAGAATATCTATATTTCCCGGATGCGAAGAACGCGCAAGCCGGACGAAGGACCCGCCGACATCTGCAGCGAGAACAGTTCCAGACCTTTGAGACGGACGCGTTCTTCTGTCGTGCATGGGTCGATTTCCCGCCGATACGTTTCGATGTTCCATCCAATCATCGCAAATGTACCGGCAGTCAATCGTGGAGCGCGGTCTTTCCTATGGTTTCCGCGCGACAAGCGAGATGTTCACACCTTGCGGGTCTTTGCTTTGCACAACCCACTCGCCATTCGGCACTTCCATCGGCTCTTGCAGAACGGTTCCGCCAAGAGACTTGACCCTTTCGGCTGCGTCCTTGACGCCTTCCACCATGAAGTAGAAGCTCCAGCCGACTGGTGTGCCGGGAGGCGCGGTCATGATGCCTCCATGATCGGCGCCATCGACACTGAATACCTTGTAATTGCCCATAGGTCCCATGTCGAAATTGCGTGAGAGTTTCCAGCCAAACACTTTCTCGTAGAAAGGAAATACCGTCTCGCAGTCCTTCGCGTGGAGTTCGTGCCATCCCGGATGTCCCGGCTTGCGCGAACCGAAGTCAGCCGGGGCCGGCATATCGCCCATCGGCTCGAAAAGTGCAAAGACACCGCCTTGCGGGTCGGATACAATCGCGAAGCGCCCGATATTCGGGATATCTTGCGGCGCTCTGAGAACCTTCCCGCCTTCCGCTTCAACTTTCCGGGCATAGTCATCGGCTTTCGTCACACCGACATAACCGAGCCATCCCGGTTGGCCTCCGCAGTCCTCCTTGGGCATGTCCGCCATCGACATCATGCCAGCGATCATGCATCCGGGCACTTCAAACAAGGTGTATTTCATGCCTGGAACACCGGCGTCCTTGGCTGCCCAGCCGACGACTTTCGTATAAAAATCCTGCGCGTTATCAGTGTCTGTGGTCATAAGTTCGTACCAGACGAACGGAGATGAGCCGTCTTTCATTAAATGTACTCCCTCGGATTTATCCTGCGTTCGGACGATCAGCCGCAACAGCTATGACCGGATGCCTTTGTTTCGTATTCATCGTGCCGCTTGACGAAATGCATCGTCCCGTTTTCATTGCGACCCTTGGGCGCTCGATCGAGGATCATCAACGTACCTATCCATTCCTCGATGCCGCGGGCGTAGCTGGAATAGGTGTGATAGATCGTACCGCTTTCATCCTTGTAGAAGGCGCTCATGCCCGGCAGTTCATCGAAAGCATCTTCTGCCGCAAGCTTGTCGAAATTATAAAACACGCGATTGTTTTCGAGTTCATCCTTTGTGAAGGAGACATGGTAGTCGAAATTGAACTCGCTGCCTTCCGACGAAACCCATGGGAAATGCCAACCCATTCGCTTCTTGTAGGATTCGAGCTTTGCCAGCGGAGCGCGCGAAACAGCAACAAGTGTTACATCGTGATTGTTGAGATGTGTCACCGCGCCATCGAAATTGTCAGCAAGGAACGAACATCCCGTGCAGCCTTGATCCCAGTCCGGCCCGAACATGAAATGATAGATCATTAACTGGCTGCGCCCGTCGAACAGATCGGAAAGCGTTTTCCGTCCCGAAGACGTATCGAATGTATAATCCTTGTCGACCTTCACCCACGGCAGAGCCTGCCGCTCACGGTTGACCTTGTCGCGCAGATGGGTGGCTTCTTTCTCGCTTGCCAGAAGCGCGCGCCGCGCGTCCAGCCAAACCTCTCGGGATACGACCTCATTCATGGTGCAAGCCCTCCTCCGGCTTTTGCTCCCGCGCCCAGACTTCAACGTTCCTGCTTGACGATTTATATTGATATCAATATTAATAAACCATGTCAAATAGCCAAGATGTACCTTTTGAAACAACGCTTCTGGTTCGTGATACCTGCCTTTGCTTGCATGTTCAGCGCGCCGCCCGTGCCCTCGCCCGCCGCTTTGACGATGCTCTGCGTCCGGTCGGGCTAACCAACGGCCAGTTCTCCTTGATGATGTCGCTCAATCGCCCGGCGCCTCCGCCGATGAAGCCGGTTGCCGAGCTTCTGGCCATGGATCAAACGACGCTGACCGCGGCCCTGAAGCCGTTGCAACGGCAAGGCTGGGTGGAGATCATCGTGAACCCCGACGACAGGCGCGAGCGGCTATTGCAACTTACACCGGAAGGAAAAGCTGCCCTTGCCGCAGCCGTGCCAATATGGAAGGCTACACATTCGGGAATTGAGAAGCAGCTTAAAAACGGCAATGGCGACGAAATCCGTCGCGACCTGCTGGTTATGTCATCGGTCTGATTGCGGTTGCCCTCTTCGGAATGCCGTGGCCATCAAAGGCAGCCGGTCTGGAAAACGCGATATGCAGGTATACATTGATGTCGAGCGGTCGCTGTGCCGGTGGGAAAGACTGATCGTTCGCCCAATGACTCAGAAAGCAGGCTGAAATAATGAGCGAAAAGCACGTCCCCCATCTTGTTGTCGTCGGTGCCGGTTTTGGCGGATTACAACTGATCCACGACCTTAGAAACGTCGATATCCGGGTAACGCTGATCGATCAGCGCAATCACCATCTTTTCCAGCCGCTTTTATATCAGGTTGCAACAACTATCCTTGCCACGTCTGAGATCGCCTGGCCGATCCGCCACCTGTTTCGTGACCGTAAGGAAGTGACAACACTGCTGGGTACGGTCACTGACGTGGATACCGAACGCCGCCAGGTGCAACTGGAAAACGGCACAGAGATTTCATACGACATGCTCGTGCTCGCCACCGGGGCCCGCCATGCCTATTTTGGCAACGACCAGTGGGAAGCGCTGGCGCCCGGACTGAAGGCACTTGAGGATGCAACCACCATTCGTCGCCGCCTGCTGCTCGCCTTCGAGAGAGCCGAACGCGAAAAGGATGAGGCAAAACGGAAGGCGCTGCTGACATTTGCCATCGTTGGCGGCGGACCAACCGGCGTGGAGCTTGCAGGCATTATCGCAGAACTCGCCAAGCAAACCATATGGCCCGAATTTCGCAATATCGACACGCGACAAACGCGCGTAATGCTGCTTGAAGCGGGACCGCGCCTCTTGGCGGCCTTTCCAGAAGATCTGTCCGACTATGCATTGAAGGCGCTGGAAAAACTGGGCGTGGAAGTACGGCTCGGGATTCCGGTCAAGGATATAACAGCCGAGGGCGTTACAGTCGGCGAAGAGTTTATTCCATGCCGGACGGCAATCTGGGCGGCGGGCGTCGCCGCTTCCCCAGCCGCGACGTGGCTGGGCGCCGAGAGCGACCGTGCGGGCCGCGTGAAGGTTCTATCCAACCTGAATGTACCCGGCCATGAAGACATTTTCGTCATCGGTGATACGGCATGGGTCGAGGGACCGGACGGCAAGCCGGTTCCGGGCATAGCGCCTGCCGCCAAACAGCAAGGTGCCTACGTTGCCACGGTCATAAAAAGCCGTGTCGAAGGGCAAACGCCGCCGATGCCGTTCCGGTACAAGCATCAGGGCAATCTCGCCACCATTGGCAGAGGCGCTGCTGTGGTTGATATGGGCCGCTTCAAGCTGAAAGGCATAATCGCCTGGTGGTTCTGGGGCATCGCGCACATCTTCTTCCTGATTGGAACAAGAAGCCGTGCCGCTGTCGCGTGGAGCTGGCTGTGGACCTACATTTCCGGCCAGCATAGCGCTCGGTTGATCACACAGGGAAAATCTGTCGAACGATGAATACGAAACGGCCCGCTGGAAGCGGGCCGTTTCCTTTCAAGTCGATTACAATTATTCAGCAGGTTCCAGCTGCGGAATAACATCCGTGATGAGAGGCGCGCCGTTCATCGCTGCGTCAAGCTTGTCTGTGTCGAGTTCATTTTCCCAACGCGCCACCACAATGGTCGCCACTGCGTTGCCGACAAGATTTGTCAATGCCCGGCACTCTGACATGAAGCGATCGATACCCAAAATGAGGGCCATGCCCGCAACCGGAACGGCCGGGACGACAGACAATGTAGCCGCCAGCGTGATAAAACCGGCGCCCGTGATGCCAGCAGCACCCTTGGAGCTCAGCATCGCCACCAGCAAAAGCAGAATCTGATCGCTCAACGACAACGGAATATCCGTAGCCTGCGCGATGAAGAGCGCGGCCAATGTCATGTAGATATTGGTTCCATCCAGATTGAACGAATAGCCGGTCGGAATGACCAGCCCCACGACTGAACGCTTGCAGCCGGCCTTTTCCATTTTGTCCATCAGCGCTGGGAGTGCCGCTTCTGACGAAGAAGTACCCAGAACGAGAAGCAGTTCTTCCTTGATGTAGCGGATGAGCGCCAGGATCGAGAAACCATTATAGCGAGCGACCGCTCCCAGAACGACAAGCACGAACAACAAGGATGTGAGATAGAACGTGCCGATCAGCAGCGCGAGATTGGCAATCGAACCGATGCCATATTTGCCGATCGTGAACGCCATAGCGCCAAAAGCGCCAATCGGAGCCGCCTTCATGAGGATCGCAACGAGTTTGAAAACCGGCGCAGTCAGGACGTGAAGAAAATCGGTAACAGGCTTGCCCTTGTCACCCACCAGAGCCAGCGCGATACCGAACAAGACCGAGAAGAACAGCACCTGCAGAATGTCGCCGTCAGCGAATGCGCCGACAATTGTCGTTGGAATGATGTTGCTCAGGAAACCAGTGATGGTCTGCTCATGCGCCTTGGCGGCATAGTTGGCAACGGCCTTTGGATCGAGCGAAGCCGGGTCGATATGCATGCCTGCGCCCGGCTGCACGACGTTGGCGACGATAAGCCCCACGATCAGAGCAAGTGTCGAGAACGTCAGGAAGTAGATCATCGCCTTACCAGCAACGCGTCCGACTTTCTTCATGTCGGTCATACCGGCGATGCCAGTTGCAACGGTCAGGAAGATGACCGGGGCAATGATCATTTTTACGAGCTTGATGAACGCATCGCCAAGCGGCTTCAGCTGCGTTCCCAGTTCGGGATAAAAATGACCAAGGAGAATACCGGCGGCAATAGCCACCAACACCTGGACATAAAGGTGCTTGTAAAAGGGAATACGACCACGCGGTGAAACCGCGGCGCCTGTCGGTACTGCAATCATAACGTCCTCCGTTCGGCCCAGCCTGGAACCTGTCCAACCTCCCGAGCCTTTCAGTCTCAACTCTTCAGCGATCAGGACCGCTGCTGAATTGTTTGATTGCAATGTCTGTGCCAGTTTGCCAGAAAACCAATAAGCTATTGTTTTAACTAACTTTAATGTATTCGATAGTGATCGGTTTGTATGAAAAGTGCGATTATCCGCACAAACCTATTTCCTGCATGTCTGAAATATTGCACAATAATGTAATGAAATCGCACCTTCCAAACGTGGATAGTTTGACTCACACCACAAACGCCAACCGCCGCACATGGGCGCTGTTTGGTTTGTTTTGGGCTGTAGTTTTCACGCTCGCTTTCTGGATCGTCGGCGACCTGGCGCGAGACAAAGCGATGCTGGCATTAAGCGAACAGACGAGGATTGATGCCAATCTAAATACCGCATTGTTGCGTGCTGTCCTCGACAAGCAACGGGCGTTGCCGCTGGTGCTGTCAAAGGACAAGGCACTGGAAGCCGCATTGCAGGACAATACGGCGGCAACAATCACTCCCCTGAACGAGAAACTCGAGGCGCTGGCGCGAGGCACGCAAGCAGCCGTCATCTATCTCGTCGGCATGGACGGTATTGCCATTGCTGCGAGCAACTGGCGCGAACCGGACAGCTTTGTCGGCAATGACTACAAGTTCCGCCCCTATTTTCACAATGCATTGAAAAACGGGGACGCTGAGTATTTCGCGCTGGGCAATGTCAGCAATCGCCCCGGCTTGTACATATCGCGCCGCATTGATGGCCTGAACGGCCCGCTTGGCGTGATCGTCGTGAAACTGGAATTCGACCGTCTCGAAAGCGACTGGAACATTGCCGGGCGTCCGACCTTCGTAACGGACGAACGCAACATAGTCCTGATCACGAGTCTGCCGTCGTGGCGTTTCATGACTATTGGATCAATCGGTGATGAACAGATCCAGTCAATTCGGGATAGTCTGCAATTCGGAGACGCGCCGTTGAAACCCTTGCCGCTTTCGGTGAAGTCGGTGGATAGCGGCGATTTTCTGCTGATCGACGCACTGTTACCCGGCAATGCACGCAGCACCGACTTTCTCGCAATCCGCTCTACTGTCCCCTCCACTCCGTGGCAAATGTACAGTCTCGCATCAATTCGCCCGCAAATTCCTGCCGCAGTCCGAGAAGCCCGGCTGTTCGCATTTGTCGTTCTGGCAGCGATTGCTAGCGTTGCCGGCCTCCTCCTGCGACGCAAACAGAAGCTTGCCGCCCGCATTGCCGACGCCCGACGCACACGCATGGAGCTTGAGAAGCGCGTTGAAGAACGCACCCGCGACCTCAGTCTGGCGCGAGACAGGCTGCAAGCAGAGATCAGCGATCACAGGCGCACCGAAACGATGCTGCAAGGGGTGCAGCAGGATCTTGTCCATGCCAATCGTCTCGCCATCATGGGACAGGTCGCGGCAGGCGTCGCGCATGAAATCAACCAGCCGGTGGCGACCATTCGCGCTTATGCAGACAACGCAAAAACCTTCATTGAACGAAACCGCCTTTCGAATGCGACTGACAATCTCGCCGAAATCGCCGCACTGACGGATCGCATCGGCACCATCACTGGTGATTTGAAAGCGCTGGCGAGAAAGGGACGTTCTCCTTCCGAGCCAACCTCGCTCAGCAAGGTTATTTCGGGAGCTCTGGTATTGTTGCGAAGCCGTTTTTCCGGGCGAATGGACCAACTCGACGTGGCATTGCCGCCGCCCGAACTGCGCGTCGTCGGTCATTCCATCAGGCTTGAACAGGTTTTCATAAACCTGTTTCAGAATGCACTGGAAGCAGTTGATACCAAAGAGAATGATGGCCGAATAGAAGTCCGAACCCATGTGGAGAATGATAAGGTCATCGTCATCGTCTCCGATAACGGATCAGGCATGCCGCAGCATATTCGCGACAATCTGTTTTCGCCCTTCAATACATCGAAGGAAAAGGGGCTCGGCCTTGGTCTTGTGATCGTCAAGGAAATCGTCACCGACTACGGCGGGACAATTTTCGCCGAAAGCAGCTCGTCTGGCACATGTTTCCGCATCGAATTGAGAAAAGCATGATGGATAAATCACCCTCCGTTATTCTGGTCGATGACGACAGGGCGCTGCGACGTGCCACCCGGCAGACGCTTGAACTTGCAGGTTTCGATGTTTCAGACTTTTCAAACGCCCTTGATGCCTTGAACAGCGTTACAACTGCTTATAACGGCGTTATCGTTACCGATGTACGCATGCCGCAGATTGATGGTCTCCAGCTTTTCGCACGGATCAAGGCAATTGATGCTGAACTGCCAGTCATCCTGATCACCGGTCATGGCGATATTCCGATGGCCGTGCAGGCCATTCAGGATGGCGCTTATGACTTTATTGCCAAGCCATTTGCAGCCGACAGGCTCGTGCACAGCATCCGGCGCGCCTGGGAAACGCGTCAGTTGATCCTTGAAAACCGCGCATTACGCGAAGCCGCCCAGAATGTGGAGGGCGATCTGCCGCTGATCGGTCAGACACCCGCGATGGAAAACCTGCGCAGGACATTGCGGGATATAGCCGATACCGATGTTGATGTGCTCGTGGCTGGCGAAACTGGCAGCGGGAAAGAGGTGGTTGCACAATTGCTGCACAATTGGAGCCGTCGCCGCAAAGGCAATTTTGTGGCCCTCAACTGTGGTGCCTTGCCCGAAACGGTGATCGAAAGCGAGTTGTTCGGCCACGAGGCAGGCGCCTTCACCGGAGCGCAAAAAAGGCGTCTTGGGCGCATCGAACATGCAAGTGGCGGCACGCTGTTTCTGGATGAAATTGAAAGCATGCCAGCTGCAACACAAGTGAAGCTGCTACGCGTGCTCGAGATGCGGGAAATCACCCCGCTCGGTACAAATGAGGTCCGTCCTGTCGATCTTCGCGTCGTTGCGGCAGCAAAGATCGACCTTGCCGACCCTGCCCAGAGAGGGGACTTCCGTGAAGACCTTTATTATCGGTTGAACGTCGTCACCCTTTCCATCCCGCCTCTAAGGGAAAGGCGGGAGGATATTCCGCTGCTTTTCGCGCACTTCCTGTCGCGTGCCGCACAACGCTTCAACCGCGAGATACCGGTGATCGACGCCACCACGCATCGCCATCTTATGAATCACAACTGGCCGGGAAATGTTCGCGAACTGGCACATTTTGCCGACCGTGTGGCGCTTGGCGTTGCAAAACCAGCCCATTCGCTAACGTCCTCGATCAGTGATCAGGAGCCGCTGCCCAAACGGCTGGAGCGCTACGAAGAAACGATAATTCGCGAGACGCTCGCCGCGCATAATGGCAATGTTCAGGAAACGATTGACGCGCTCGGTATTCCAAGGAAGACCTTTTACGATAAGATGCAGCGCCATGGCATCAATCGTGCGGACTATCGCAGCAACGGCGATTGAGTTTGATCTGCATCGGTACGGGAGGACCAAGATGTCGCTGAAACTCTACCTGCATCCCTTCTCATCTTACTGCCAGAAGGCGATAACTGCTTTCTATGAGAAGGACATAGGCTTCGAAGCACGAATGCTGGATGGCACCGAACCGATAGCCAGCGAGTTCGCCGCACTTTGGCCCTTCGGCAAATTTCCAGTCCTGACGGGCAATGGAAAACTGGTCTTTGAGGCAACCGGAATAATCGAATATCTTGAAGCTGCCTATCCGCATTCCAGACGCCTGATCCCCTCAGACCCAGTTGCAAGCGCCAATGTGCGCATGTGGGATCGTTTCTTCGATAATTATATAAACTACCCACAGCAACGCCTTGTATATATTGCGCTTGGGCGTGAACATGACGACGGCGGTCATCGCTGGCAATCCGCACTCACCACAGCCTATGCATTTTTGGATAGACATATGGATGGTCGAAAATGGGTCTCTGGCGATGAGTTCAGTCTGGCTGACTGCGCTGCGGCTCCCTCCCTGCTCTACGCAGATTGGACATATGCCATTGCCGAAGAATTCACCAATGTGTGGGCCTACCGCAAACGTCTGCTTGCACGACCGAGTTATGCCCGCGCTCTGGACGAAGCACGACCGTTCCGACATCTATTCCCGCTGGGAGCGCCCGAAGAAGGCAGAGATTAGCGTGCATTTCTGTCGGATCGGCTACAGGGACCGCATGAACTCGTGCAGAACCACAGCCTGATTATGCTCCTCGTCTTTCGCGCCATACAACAGCGTCAGACGATTGTCTTTCCGTCCAGCCTTGGCAATCAGCTCTTTCAGTGCGGGAATGTTGCTTTCGAGCTCTTCGCGATACTTTTTCTGAAAATCATTCCACTTGGCCGGATCATGGCAGAACCATTTGCGAAGATTGGCGGATGGAGCAATATCCTTTGCCCACATGTCTATATCGGCTTTCTCCTTGGTCATACCGCGTGGCCACACGCGATCCACGAGCACACGGTAACCATCGTCCGGTGAAGGAGCATCATAAATGCGTTTCAAACCAATCGTCGTCACAACAACTGCCCCGTAATGCACTACTGATACATATGGCCGTTGGATCGCCTTCGGCAAGTCCGACTGTGCATGGACAAAAGAAAAGGCCGCTGCAAATCGGACATCCTATGTCCGACAGGCAACGGCCTTTGGCGGCAAAAACCGACTGCGAGGGAGCCGCCGGTTATCGCACGAAACTGAAAACTTAGTGCTTCTTGGCCGAAACGGCCTTCTTGTGCGACTTCTTCGCAGTATGATGCTTCTTGTGAGCCTTCTTCACATGATGCTTGGCAGCAGTCGTGTGCGTTGCAGCAGCCGGAGCGGCGTTAGCAGCACTTGCCGTCAGGACAGGAGCGGACAGGCCCAGAACAGCAGCCAGACCAAGAGCAGAAATAAGGGACTTCTTCATTTTCCGGTTCCTCAATTGGGTTTTCCGTTCGGGGTCTTCCCCGTCGGAGGTAAAGCACTTTCCTGTCCGCCTGTATCGGCCATGTCAGGTTTGACGCCTAGAAGCTTGAGGGCCTCGGCGTAGGCTCGCAAGCCCTGCGCCTCTCTTCTGCTTGCGCAGAATTTCATCCCCCTCTTCTGCAAGGCCTCTGCCTGACGGGCCTGCCGAGTTTCGGCACGGCCGGAAAGCGCGGTTTGCAGTTGATGCTGAAGCCTGCCACACCGTTCGCTACGCGTTACGAGTTGTGCTGCTGTTGCTCCGTTGGGAAGCGGGAAGGACAGCATACCCGCAAGACAAAGTGTTGAAAGAAACGCTTTCGTTGCTGTTTTCGATATGAAAACCGACTTGAACATACGAATTCAATCTTTCATTGGACTTCAGTTTCTTCAGCAGAACCGTTATGGCATGGCTTGTTTGCCCTTGTTTTTCGCATCTGTTGCAATTTGTTTCTGAATTGTAGCGCTATGCCGTTGCCGGTTGAAAACCATTGCCGAAGGCTTTTTATCGTCGCAATCTAAGCGCTACTATCCCGCGACCACAGGCTATTACGGATATCTCAAATTGAAAGAAGACGCCCACGTTCTGATTGTCGATGACGACAAGGACATACGTGACCTTCTGCACGAATTTCTCAAACGGCGCGGCATGCGTGTTTCCATCGCTCAAAATGGCGAAGAGATGCATGATGTGATGAGCCGGATGGCGATTGATCTGATTATTCTCGACGTTATGCTTCCCGGCAAGAGCGGCATCGAAATCTGTCAGGATATCCGTCGCCATTCGCGAGTGCCGATCATCATGCTGACGGCAATTGCCGATGCTGCCGACAAGATTCTGGGCCTTGAAATCGGCGCCGACGATTATCTGGCCAAACCGTTCGATCCGCGCGAGCTTCTGGCTCGCATACGCGCTGTACTCAGGCGTCTGGAGAACAACCGCGCGCCCAGCCGCCCCGTCACTCATAGTTACCGCTTCGCTGGCTGGACACTCGACTGCGCACGAAGGCGACTTACCTCTCCAGCCGACGTGCGTGTGGAGCTGACGACCGCGGAGTTCAATCTTCTCGAAGCCTTCGTCAAAAGTTCCCAACATATACTCAGTCGCGATCAGCTGATGGAAATGGCCGGAAATCAGGCTGTTTACGGCTATGACCGCAGCGTCGATATCCTGATCAGCCGGTTGAGGCGCAAGCTGAACGACGACTCTCGTTCACCCAAATTAATCCTCACCATTCGCGGCGGCGGCTATCAGTTTGGCCATGAGGTCGAGACGGAATGAAGTTCCCGTTTCCGCGTTCGCTACCGAGTTGGCTTCTCACCATTCTGATCAGCGGCCTTCTGATTACCCAGATCGCAACCCTTTGGATCGTCTCGCAAGACCGTAAGGAAGCCAACAATGCGCTGGAACTTTTCCGTCTCAGCGAAAGGGCGACATCCCTCGTCAAGCTCCTCAACACGACCCCCGTTGGCGACTGGAACAGCCTTGCTTCTCGGCTGGCCAGCTCAGGTCAGGGCATCACCATCACCACGCAACCCGATGTGCCTACTGTGCTCGCCAGCGAGGAAGATCTTGCTGAACTGGAAGATGTTCTGGTCGCACGTCTGGCGCGCTACGGCGTTATCGATGCCCGCATACGCCGGGACAAGCTTGCGCATGGCCCGCACACTGCCCTTGTGCAGATCACTGACAGCGGTGATATCGGCGATGTCGAAAAGCAGATCAACGACATTGCGGCAACGACGAGTTTGGGTGCCAGCCTGACGACTTCCCTACAATTCGGTGACGGGCGCTGGATCAATTTTACCACGCGGATCACCCCGGCTGATCCGATTATGACGACCGAAACCATCCCGCTTTTTGCACTTGTGGCATTCAGTGTCGTGCTCGTCGCGATATGGGCAACCCGACGCCTGACCGCCCCGTATCGGGTACTCGAACACGCGGTACACCGGATCGGTGGTGATTTGAAAAGTTCACCGCTGCCTGAGCATGGAAGCAGGGAGTATAAGGCGGCTGCACGAGCCGTGAATACGATGCAATCGAAGCTTCTTGACTATGTGGCAGAACGTGAGCAACTGGCGGCTGCCCTTGCACACGACTTGCGAACGCCACTCACGCGCATCCGGCTTCGCCTGGCGCTTGTCGAAGATGAAGCTCTCGCGAGGTCGCTCGCCAAGGATCTTGGCGACATCGAGGCTATTTCTCGTTCCGTCATCGACTTTGCAACCTCGGAACTTGCAAACGAAAAGAAGGAGAAAGTCGACCTCTGGTCGCTTCTCCTTTCCATTGCGGATAATTATCCGGAGGCAGCTCTGGATGAAAGAAATTCCGACAGGGTGGCTGCAATAACGTACTGTCAGCCGGTTTCCATTCAGCGCAGTATCACCAATCTCATTGACAATGCCATTGCCTATGGCGGCAAGGCAAAATTGTCGCTTCGCCAGGAAAACAACGAACTCGTGCTGCGGGTGAAGGATAACGGGCCGGGAATCCCAGCGAACCAGATCGAGGAAATGTTCAAGCCCTTCAACAGAGCGGACAAGTCCCGAAATCGGGATTCCGGTGGTTTCGGGCTCGGTTTAACCATCGCCCGCAATGTGGCGCATGCCAATGCCGGTAATATTCTTTTGAAAAACGATCCGTTGGGCGGGTTAATCGCTGAATTACACCTGCCAGTCTGGCGGGAATAGTCCCCGAAGCTGACCTCCGGGGACAGATGGCTCAAGCGAAGACGGTATCGACGGCCTTTTTCGTGGCAGCCACAATCTTGTCTGCTTCCTCGGTCGTGAGGCAAAGTGGCGGCGCAAATCCCAGAATGTCGCCTTCCGGCATGGCGCGCCCGATAACGCCGTTGGCCAGAAGAGCCGTTGAAACCTGTGCGCCGATCTTCAGCGACGGATCGAAAAACTTGTGATCGTCACGATCTTCAACGAATTCGATAGCGGCCATCAGCCCTTCACCGCGAATTTCGCCAACATGCTTATGACCGCCAAGGGCATCCTGCAATGCCTTGCGGAAATATGTGCCAGTGGAACCGGCATTTTCAACCAGCTTCAGTTCGTCGATGAGTTTGAGGTTGGCGACGCCTGCCGCCGCACATATCGGATGGGCAGAATAGGTCCAGCCGTGACCGATTGGTCCCATCTTGTCCGATCCCTGAACCAGCACCTCCCACATGCGGTCAGATACTATCGAACCGGAAAGCGGTGCATATGCCGAGGTCAATCCCTTGGCGATGGTGATCAAGTCGGGCTTCATGCCGTAGTGGTCGGAACCGAACATGCTGCCCAGACGGCCAAAGCCGGTGACGACTTCATCGGCAACAAGCA
>Ga0182748_1000678_pt1 | contig 35358 bp, 9 predicted proteins | sample eDN3rd37CKraftOP_FD_128877 | JGI IMG/M metagenome (GOLD analysis project Ga0182748, IMG submission 128877) | Enriched Organic Plus compost microbial communities from Emeryville, California, USA - eDNA 3rd pass 37_C Kraft OP (version 2) (version 2) ...
AGGGTCGGCTGGGCCGGCTCGATGACGGCCGTTACGTGTTGAACGGCGCGAAGGGAGAGACGAAGTGACGAAGAACAATGCGCCGGTGATCCTGGACGAGAAGGGCCTGCCGGATGGTTTCCTGCAGCACGTGAAGGATTTTCAGACCATCAAGGTGTCGTCGCCCGAGGCCGGCATCCTGCTCATCACGCTCAACCGGCCGGAGAAGCTCAACGCCTTCGACGAGCACATGATCCGCGAGATCCGCAGCGTGATCTGGAAGGCCAACTTCGACGACGGCATCCGCGTGGTGGTCATCACCGGCACCGGGCGTGCGTTCTGCGCCGGGCGAGACATCAAGGGGCTCGACTACGAGAACAATCTGGAGACGCCAGGCTACCGCGCCTATGTGCGGGCCAATCACGAGATGTTCGACGACTTCGAGAACCTCGAGAAGCCCATCATTGCGGCCGTCAACGGCATCTGCGCCGGAGGAGGGGTGGAGATGGCGGTGGCCTGCGATTTTCGCATCGCCGCGAGCACTGCCGAGTTCCTGCTGCCGGAGAATCAACTCGGCGTCATCCCGGCATCGGGCGCCTGCTCGCGCATGATCCAGATGATCGGCATCGGCCGTCTCAAGGAAATGGTGATGGCGGCGCTCCCGGTGAAGGCGGACGAGGCCTTGCGTATCGGTCTCGTCAACCGCGTGCATCCTCCCGAGAAGGTGCTCGAGGGTGCGCTGGAGTTCGCCCGACACCTGCTCAAGCTGGCGCCGCAGGCAATGGGCATGGGCAAACAGATCATCAACATGTGCCAGAACGTCGACACCGAGACCGGACGTATGCTGGAACGGCTCGGACAGTCCGTCCTGATCAAGACGACCGACAATAAGGAAGGCATGAGTGCGTTCTTGGAGAAGCGCAAGCCAGCCTTCAAAGGCAAGTAGTGAAAGCCGATTGATAGCTCGCGTATCGACGGTCATGTGCCGCACGGAAGCAGCGGCAGGCGATCGTTCGGGATCGCGACGCGCGAGAGGACAAGGAGCAGTCATGGGCAACTTCGTTGTGATCGTGGATTTCGAAGCCAAGGAAGGCGCGGCCGAAGAGGTGCTGGCGCTGGTGTCTGAGAATGCCCGCAACTCCGTCGAGAGGGAGCCGGGTTGCCTGCAGTTCGACGTGATGCAGTCGCCCGACAACCCCGATCGTTTCGTGCTGTTCGAGGTTTACCAGGACGCCGCCGCTTTCGAGGCGCACGGGAAGAGCGCCCACGTCCAGGAGTTCCTCGCCCGGGCGCGGCCGAAGCTGGGCAAGACCACGATGCACAAGCTCGCCCGCCGGACGCACCCGACGAAGCGCTGAACGGCCGGTCCCATCGCGCATTGATCAGGATCAATGCGACGGCGTGCCGCGCATTCACGGCATGCGCCGATCATAGATTTATCGGGAAGGGGAGGCGGCTATAAGAGCCGAAACGCGGGCGAACGTAAGGAGAGCGAGCCATGGCGCAGATCGTATTTGGAGCAGGGACGTCTCATACGCCCTACCTCCTTGCCGCCGACGAAACCCTTCGGCGGTTCGAGGAAACCGACAGCAAGAACCGCCATCGCGACAAGGAAGGCCGACAAGTGACGTACGGCGAGCTGTTGGAGAAGGCCGATCCCAAACTCGCGCACATGGTGGCCCCCGAGCACCTCGTGGCGCGCCAGAACGTGGCGCGGGCGGCGGTCAAGAAGCTGCGTGAGGCCGTCGCCAATGCCAAGCTCGATGCGCTGATCGTGCTCGGGGACGACCAGAACGAGAGCTACAAGGACGATTGCCACCCGACCTTCGCCATCTACTACGGCGAGACGATCCTCAACGACACCAAGCAGCACGACACCTACTCGCACCTGCCGGAGTGGTACATCAAGAATCGTGCGGCGTTCTTCGAACCGGACAAGCCGCGCGATTATCCGGTGCACGCCAAGCTCGCCGAGTTCCTGATCGACGAGCTGATGGACGCAGACTTCGACATCACTGCCTCGAAGTGCCTCCCGCCAGGGGAGGGCGAGGGCCACGCCATGGCCTACTATCATCGGCACGTGATGGATTCGCACAAGCCGATCCCGATCGTGCCGATCTTCCTCAACACCTACTTCCCGCCGAACCAGCCGCGCCCGCACCGCTGTTACGCCTTGGGTCAGGCGATCCGTCACGCGGTCGAGAAATTCCCGGGCAGGGAACGCGTCGGCATCGCGGCGTCCGGCGGGCTCAGCCACTTCCTGGTGGACGAGGATTTCGATCGCGCCATCCTCAAGGCGCTCGGCAACAAGGATGCGGAGTTCCTCAAGCGTCTGCCCCGCAACAAGCTCATGTCCGGCTCCTCCGAGATCCTCAACTGGGTCGGCGTGGCCGGCGCGGTGGAGCACCTCGACATGGGTTGGTTCGAGTACGTGCCCGGCTATCGCACGCCAGCGGGTACCGGCACGGGGATGAGCTTCGCCACCTGGACGTAGACCCGGACGTAGCCTTCGCCAACAGGATCGACCGAGCGGTTGTGCGCGCGGTAACGGGCGAAGGAACCGGAACCTTGCGATTCGAATTGGAGGGGCATGTGTCCATCCATCGAGCGCAGCGATGACCGGCTCGCACACAGTGCAAAAAAGCTCGAGCGTTCGAGCGCACGCGTCGAGGACTCGGCGGACCGCCGCACGGAACTCGCCGCCAACCGCACGGTGTTCGCAGCCGAGCGCACCTATGCGGCGTGGGTGCGCACCGGGCTACTCGCGCTGGCCAGCGGCATCGGCGCCAAAGCGCTGTTCACCGAGCCCATACCGGAATGGTTCGGCACGGTCAGCGGCACCGTTCTTGTCCTGTTTGCCGCGTTCTGCTTCGTCGCCGGCGTCTGGCGGCATCTCAATCCAGGCGCACCGCCGCCAGCCCCCGATGTGGCGCGCGTATCGCCCGCTGCGATGATCGCGATGAACGGCTTCCTTGCGCTGGTGGCTGGGGTGACGCTCGTCGGACTGTGGCTCGGTCACGCGGCGGAATAGGATCATCATGGACAACGGTCCGGGCAGCCCCAGGCGCGGGCGTGACTTGTGGCGCAACGGCAACCTCTGCATATCATCCGGATCTGAAGCGGCTCGCACCGGCGATTGGCGATGACCACCCAGCAAATGCTCGCTTTCGGCGTCATCATTGGCATGATGGTGCTGTTCGTATGGGGCCGGCTGCGCTACGACCTCGTCGCGCTGCTGACTCTGTTCGTCGGGCTTGTCGTCGGGATTGTCCCTCATGATCGGGCATTTTCGGGTTTCTCCGATGACATCGTGATCATCGTTGGCTCGGCTCTTGTCGTGAGCGCGGCGGTCGCGCGTTCAGGCGTGATCGACCGCGCCGTTCGTCTTCTCGGCCCATATCTCAACCGCACCTCGACCCAGGTCGTCGTGCTGACCGGCGCCGTGATGGTCCTGTCGGGGTTCGTGAAGAACATCGGCGCCCTGGCCATGCTGATGCCGGTCGCTTTTCAGGTGGCGCGCCGTACCGAAAAGCCCGTTTCGGCGCTGCTGATGCCGATGGCGTTCGGGGCCTTGCTTGGCGGCATCGTGACCCTGATCGGGACGTCGCCCAACATCATCGTGTCGCGCGTGCGTGCCGAAATCCTCGGCGAACCCTTTCGCATGTTCGATTTCACGCCCGTGGGGCTCGGAATTGCCGTGGTCGGGCTGGTGTTCCTCGCTTTCGGCTGGCGCCTGCTGCCGCGCGGCCGCAAGGGCAACGCGCCGATCGACGCGGCTTTCAATCTCGCCGGCTATACCACCGAGGCCGCCATTCCTGAGGGGACGCCGGCTGAAGGCAAGTCGGTCCGCGAACTCGAGGAGGGCAGTGAAGGCGAGGTCGACGTCATCGCGCTGCTGCGCGGCCGCAGCCGACGATACGAGCCTCCGGGGACGACCAAATTGCGCGCGAACGACATTGTCATCCTGCAGGGAGAACCGGCCGCGCTGGAGCAACTCGTCGCGGCCGAGAAGCTCAAGCTGGTGCGGGATGAGAAATCGCAGGAGATCGACGCGCCCAGCGACCAGGTCGGCGTGATGGAAGCAGTGGTAACAGCGGACTCCATCGTGGCAGAGCGCTCGCCGGCCGAGATGCGGCTGTTCAGTCGGCACGGCATCAACCTGCTTGCGGTCAGTCGCGCCGGGCGGCGCATATCGAGCCGCCTGCGCGCGGTGAGACTTAAAGCGGGCGACGTCATCGTGCTGCAGGGCAATCTCACCACAATGCCCGAAACGCTGGGCGAACTGCGGCTGCTGCCGCTTGCACAGCGTGACCTGCCGATCGGTCGCGGTCGCAAGAGCTATCTGCCCATCCTTGTGCTGTTCGCGGCGATGGCTCTCGTGTCGGCGGAGGTCGTTCCAGTGGCGACCGCATTCTTCGGTGCGGCGGTGATCCTGCTGCTCACCGGGTCGCTGACGCTGCGTGAGGCCTACGAGGCCGTCGAATGGCCCATCCTCGTCATGCTCGGTGCGCTGATCCCGGTCAGCGATGCGCTGCGCGCGACCGGAGGCACGGATCACATCGCTCGCTGGCTCTCGGATGTGGCGACGTATCTGCCGCCGATGGGAACGCTCGTGCTCATGATGGTCGCCGCGATGGCCGTGACGCCATTCCTGAACAATGCGGCCACCGTACTGGTGGTCGCTCCGATCGCCGCGGCGTTCGCGAAGAATCTCGGGCTCAGCCCCGACCCCTTCCTGATGGCGGTGGCGATCGGAGCCGCATGCGATTTCCTCACGCCCATCGGCCATCAGTGCAACACGCTGGTGATGGGACCGGGTGGCTATCGATTCGGAGACTATTGGCGGCTGGGGCTGCCGCTCTCGATCATCGTGGTGGTGCTCGGCGTGCCGCTCATCGCGTTGTTCTGGCCACTGGCCCCGCGTTGATGGCACGAGCTGGCGCAGCGGCGTCGAGCGGCTCGGTCGTTGGCGCTGTCGTCCGCAGTGCGCCCACCGGGGGAATCTTGCGCTCCAGCTCGGCCGCGAGGGCACGATAGTTCCGCGCCGTCGCCAACAGTTGCTCCCGCACGTGGGGCGCACAGCTCGCGGCGGATTTCTCGCGTTTGTCAGCCAGTTCACGGGCACGCCGGGCGATGTCCGCCGGGCGCATCATTCCGATTCGCATTGCATCAACTTCTGCCGCGCTCGGCGGCTTTCCGATTCTTCTCGTTCGTGCGGAAGAACGGCGAAAGCCGTCTCCCGGTGCCGGCTCGAAAGCCGGACTAGCCTTCTCAGACGGTGCTGACGGTGCAGGGGACCGAGCGATACTTGCTCAGCTGAAGCTCAGCGACTTGGCGCTTTCCATCGAGCCAGATGCCGGGGCCGGCGTAACGATACCCGTCACCCATGGGAATCAGCCGGATGTAGGTTCCCCGCCGCGGGCCGGACATGACAAGGTATCCTGTCACCAGCTCGCCAAGGACTGTGACCCCGCGCGGTCGGATCAGATACGTGCGACCGTTCTCGCAAGACAACCTGAGGTCGTGGACCTCGAGCCCCGCGGCGCTCGCGTAGCCAGCCGGCATGGAGATGGCCGCGACCGCGCCACCGAGCCAGATCAACAGCGCGCGCAGTGACCGCATCTTAGGCCTCGCTCAAAAACCAGCAATTTCCGGTACTTGAGGACCGTTACAGGCCCGAATTACCGCGTCGCGAGCGATTCCGCCCGACATTGTTAAGCATAGCGGGGCGCTCCGTCCCCACAAGGCCGATGGTGCCGCGTGAAAGGTAAATTTGTCGCCTGTGGCCACTTAACCACAGCGTTGAAATACCAATGACTTAGCGCAACCTCAAATTGACGGTTTGCAAACCTTAAGGGTATCTTAAAACGGTAAAAAACGGGGGGTTTGTGCGCGCCCGCATTTTTCGAGGGGCGCTGCGGCCTGCTCATTACAATTTTCCTCAAATTTTGGGGCTTTTATGTACAAGCCGTTTGAAGTCGCACAGGCGTCTACTTCCGGTCAGGCACAAGCCAATCCCCCCCGAGTTATCACCCTTGCAAAACCGCAAGGCGATCAAGCGGTCAGCGTCCGGCTGGAAGGACCGACCGTTCTCAATCTGGCGAACATCGCCAACGAGAACATCACGCTCGTCCGCGTCGGCGACAAGCTGGTCATCCTCTTCGACAACAAGTCGACGATCACCGTCGAGCCGATCTTCGACGAGTCTGGCCAGTTCCATGACGTCACGTTCCAGCTCGGGCCCGACCGCATCGTCACAGGCACCGATTTCGCGGGACTTTTCCCGATCACCACGGACCAGTCGATTCTTCCCGCGGCCGGCAACGGTGCAACGTCCGGCGCCAACTTCTCCGAACATGGTCCGATCGACGCCCTGGGCGGCAGCAACCCGCTGGCGCTGCTCGGCAACGAGGAGTTCGGGGGCGGCGGCATCGGCGAAAACGAGGCAATCAACACCGTTCCGAGCGTCGGCGCGATCGCCATCGGCAATGCCGATGATGAGGGTCTGTCGGAAGGCAATCTCGGCGGTCCGGGCGACGAGCCGGGAGAGGCCACCAGCATCACCGTCTCGCTGAACGTCGATTTCGGAAACGACGTCACAGGTCGCTCGCTCTCGTTCTCGACCTCGCAGCCGGGGCTGGCCGGGTTCACCTCCGGCGGCCAGCCGGTCAATCTCGCCTTCACGGTGCTCAACGGACTTCCGGCAATCATCGGCTATGTCGGCGGCAATCCCGCCGATTCGGCGAGCCACGTGTTCACGATCACGCTGGACGCTGGTCCCATCAACGGACAGTACACGTTTACGCTGCTGCAGCCGTTCGATCACCCGATCGCCGGGACCGAAGACACGCTCTCGCTGTTCGTCAATTTCGTCGCGACTGACGGCAATGGCGACTCGGTCAGCGGCACGTTCCAGGTGAACGTCAACGATGATTCGCCCGTGCAGGGACAGGCGGACGCCGCTGCGCTGGACGAGGAGACCGTGCCCGGCATCGGCGGCAATGTCGGCGACAGCTACGCCACTGGCGATCTCGCCCCGGATCCGGGCTCCGACAACAGCTCGTCGCGTCAGATCAGCGGCAGCCTCGCGATCAGTTGGGGCGCCGACCGCAATCTCAAGAGCGAGGACGTCAGCGACGGCAATGCGACCGACGATGATCCCATCGGCCGCACCGTAACGTTCACGACGGGGGCAGGGGCTTTCCTCGCGGTCGGCGACGTGACGGCGGCGCAGCTTGGCCTGGCCAACCTCACGTCCGACGGGGCTGCGTTGCTCTACCGGATCGATTATCTGCTCGACAGCGGCGGCAATTGGAACGGCGGCTATGTCCTCACCGCCTACAAGACGGGGTTCGACGCCAGCAATCTCGACGGCCGCGTGTTCACGGTCACGCTCGATCCGACCTCGGCCAATGGCACCTACACCTTCGATCTGTTTGGGAACCTCGACCATACCGGCGAGGGTAGCACCAATACCGAGGACGACATCGAGCTCACCCTGAGCTTTGCCGCCACCGATGCGGACGGCGACACCGGCAACGTCGGCACGCTCGCGTTGACCGTCAATGACGACGGCCCCGTGATCGGCACCCCCGATACGCGCATCGTGGACGAAGACGATCTGTCGAATGGCAACAACGATGCTCAGTATGGCGACGACGTTTCGTCGAGCGGTTTGATCGCGCAGGGCTCCCTCGCGATCTCCTGGGGCGCCGACAACAACAATGCGGTGATCGACGGCGGCATCAATGGCTCGCCGGTTGCGGGTGATCGTGCAGTGACCTTCGCGGCCTCGAACATCGCATTGCTCAACGCGATGAATCTGCGGTCGGATGGGGTCGCGCTGGAATATACCGTCTCGCCGGACGGCACGATGCTGACAGGCGCGAAGGCAGGCGGCGGCGACGTGGTGTTCACCGTCTCGTTGTCGGACGTCGGGTCCGGCTCCTTCACCTTCACCCTGGTCGGCAATCTCGACCATCCGCAGCAGGACGATACTTCTACGGGTACGACCGAGTTGTCGTTCGAAGATAACATCGACCTCGTCTTCGACTTCATTGCGACGGATTCCGACGGCGACACGCAGACCTCGTCCTTCACCGTCACCGTCGATGACGATGCTCCTGTGTTCAGCGCCGCTCCGGCCGGTGCGACCGTCGACGAGGATGGGCTGTGGGGTGGCAACCCGGGCCTGCCGCCGGTCGATCAGCGCCCGACGCCCGACACTTACGACGGCACCGACGCGCCCGGCTCGGCAATCCAGACCGCCAACGTGTCGCTCAACATCGCGTGGGGCGCCGATGACCGCGACACCAACGATACGGTGGTGACGCTGCCGTTCATCGGTGCGATCAACCGTCAGGACGGCGTGGTACTCGGCGACACGACGCCGAACGATAACATGGGGCGGGCGGTCTACTTCACCGGCACCGACATCCTGGTGAACGGCTCGCCCAATTCTGGCGCCAACCTCCTCACCTCGCGCGGCGAGGAAGTCGAGATCACGCTCGTCGAGAGCGGCACGCGCATCGTCGGCGCCGCCGGCGGGCGCCTTGTGTTCACCGCCGTGCTCTCCGATGACGGCGACGGTTACTACCGCTTCACGCTGCTCGACGAACTCGATCATCGGACCGGCAACGCCGAAGACGATCTGCAACTCACCTTCAACATTGCCGCGCGCGATTATGACGGCGATACGGTGTCGACCACTGTAACCATCACCGTCAATGACGACGCGCCAGAAATTGGCACGCCGGGCGGGGCCGCTGTGGAGGAGGAGGACGCCGCGGTCGCGGGTAACGGCAACGAAGACACCCAGGGTCCATCCGACGGGGACTTCTTTTTCTTCGGCTTTGTCAATTCGACTCGGAATCAGGAGACGCGCTCGCTCGCTATCGATTGGGGCGCAGACGATCTCGACGCGTCGGGCCGCAACGATGGGGTTGGTCGCTCGGTGGCTTTCGCCGATGCGCTGGCGACGGACAACGTCGTGGTCCGTGACGCCGGTTCCAACATTCTCACCGGCCTCACCGCCGATGGTGATCTCATCGAATATCGCCTCGAGGACAACGGCACCAAGCTGGTGGCTTTCGCCGGGTCGCCCGAGCGCATCATCTTCGACGTCACGCTCAACGACGATGGCTCCGGTAGCTACACCTTTACACTCCACGACAACGTCGACCATCCGGCGGGCAGCGGCGAGACCGGGCTGACCTTCACGTTCGATTTCACCGCGACCGACGCCGACGGCGACAGTGTGAGCAAGACCTTCGCGGTCAACGTACTCGACGACACGCCGGTGCAGAACAACCCGGACGATGTGACCGTCGACGAGGAGGGGACTCCCGGGGGCATCGCAGGCGCGACGCTGGGTGGAGATGTGCCTGGCACCGACACGCACGAGGGCGGCTCGCTCGACATCTCCTGGGGTGCTGACGACAATCTGAAGAACGAGGATCTGAGCGACACCGACGCCACGAACAGCGATCCGATCGGGCGCACCGTCCACTTCGTGGACACGGCCGGCAACCGTCTCGATGCCGCCGCGCTGGTCACGCCCTCGATCCGCATCGGCGCGACAGAAGTCGCCTCGACATTGACCTCCGACGGTTCGCTGCTGAGCTATCAGCTCACCTATCTGCAGCCGACAGCCGGCTTCTGGAATGGCGGGTTTGTGCTGCTCGCCTACAAGCAGGGGGGCGACCCGACAGACGCCGCGGATCAAGTCTTCCGCGTCACCATCGACCCGACGTCGCCCGAGGGCTCATACGATTTCGAGCTGCTCGGCAATCTCGACCATCCGTTCGAGTCGCTGCCCGGCAGCGAGAACAATCTCGATCTGCTGTTCCGATTCCAGGCCGCCGACAGCGATGGCGATCTGGGCACGATCGCCGACTTCCGCGTGCGCGTCGACGACGACTCGCCTGCACAGGGCATCGCCGACAACAGCGTGCTCGATGAGGAGCGCATCTCTGCCGCCGGCAACATCGAGTCCGAGCATCTGCCGAGCAATCCCGCCGACGATCTCGTCGTCGGTGACGACGGCACGGCGACGCGGCAGGGATCGCTGGCGATCTCCTGGGGCGCGGACGACGACAAGAAGCAGGAGACGCTGACGGGCGTGGGTGGCGCCATCGGCGCCGTCGATGACGCGATCGGTCGCACGGTCTCCTTCGTCACCGCCTCGGGGTTCGGCACGCCCTTCGCCGACAATGCAACCCCGACGGCTGCGCAGCTTGGGTTGCCGTCGCTCACGTCCGACGGCGTGGCGCTTGCCTACCGCATCGACTATCTCGAGTCGCCGCCGGGCACCTGGAACGGCGGCTATGTGCTGACGGCCTACAAGTCCGGCGGCGATGCGAGCAACGCGGCCGACCAGGTGTTCAAGGTCACGCTCGACCCGACCAGCGCCAGCGGCACCTATACGTTCGAACTCCTGGGCAACCTCGACCACCCGGGCAGCGGTGAAGACGACATCGCCCTGCAGTTCCGTTTCCGCGCCGCCGACGCCGATGGCGATCTCGCGCCTGCGGGCACATTCCAGGTCACCGTCGACGACGATTCGGCCACCTTCACCGGCGCCATCGCGTCGACCTCGGTGGACGAGGAGGGGCTCTCCGGCGGCAACCCGGGACTGCCGCCCGGCGGCCAGCGCCCGTCATCGAACGGCTATGCCGGCTCTGATCTCGGCGGCGAGAGCACCGGCACCGCCTCGCCGGTCTCGCTCGGCATCTCATGGGGTACAGACGACTCCAATACTAATGTCGACGGCGGCTTCACCGGCACGCAGGTCATGGGGGACCGTTCGGTCGTCTTCACGACGCCTGCCGGCGCCACGGGTCTGACCTCGGGCGGCCTGACCGTCAGCTATGCGCTCTTCAACAACGGCGCCATCCTGCTCGCCTATACCGGTTCGGCGCCGCTGGCGTTCGATCCCGGTTCGCCGCCGTCGAACGCGGTGTTCTTCCTCACGTTGTCCGACCAGGGGGCCGGCTCTTACACCTTCACTCTGCTTCAGCCGCTCGATCACGCCACGGCGAACACCGAGGACGATCGCACGCTGACTTTCGACGTCGCCGCGCGCGACGGCGATGGCGACGTGACGAACGGATCCTTCCAGATCGTCGTCGATGACGACTCGCCGGAGCGCACCGCTGCCGTTGCCGCGCAGTGGGTTGACGAGGATGGCATTTCCAACGGCACGATCGACGGCAACACGGATGCCGAGCACACATACGACGGCGATCGGGCAGGCTTCGACGTCGTCGCAACCGCCAGTCTCAACATCGCATGGGGTGCTGACAGCACGGATGGCGCCAATGCGGGCGTCAGCGGGGCCGACGTCGGGGGCGTGCAGGACGGCACGATCCCGGGAGCGACGGCACCGAATGCCGACATGGGGCGTGCGGTCTATTTCACCGCGGACTCGACTGCTGCTCTCACCGCCCAGAATCTGACGTCCAACGGCGTGGCGCTCGTCTATACTCTGGCGGAGAGCGGCACCAAGCTCGTCGCCACCGCAGGGGCGAGCGGTCCGACGATCTTCGAGGTCTCGCTGTCGGACGATGGCGCCGGCAGCTATCGCTTCGAGCTTAAGGGCTCGATCGATCACCCGACTGCCAATACCGAAGACAACAAGAATATCGACTTCGACTTCACCGTTCGCGATTACGATGGCGATACGGCGACGTGGGGTTTCCGCGTTCGCGTTGACGACGATGCACCGCGGTTGACGGCGGCGGAGATCAAGACCGTTGACGAGGACGATCTCGCCAACGGCACCGGCGTTCCGACCGCTGGCGATCCGCTGACCGTCACCGGCAGCCTCGGCGTCGAGTGGGGCGCCGACGACGGCTCCAACCGCCGCCTCGCCTTCGACGCTGTCACGGTCCCGATCATCGGCACCATCCCGAACATCGCGTTCATCGGCAGCGACGGGAATCCGATCATCCTGCCCAGCGGGGACGGCAACCTGATCAGCTACACGCTCGGCACCAGCGTGTCGGGCAACCCGCTGCTGACCGCCAGCACTTCGAGCGGTCCGGTGTTCTCGATCGAGCTCGACGATACCGCTCCGAACGGCGCCTACCACTTCACGCTGCTCGGCAACCTCGATCACCGCGTGTTCGGCGACGGCGAGAACGAAATCACGATCCGCATCGGCTTCCGCGCCTGGGACGCGGACAACGATCGTACCGACGTCGGCACGTTCGAGGTCAAGGTGGTCGACGATGTGCCGGTCGCCCCGGTCGCGCCGCCCGAGCACACCTTCGTCGAGGAGAACCTGCCCGTCGCGGCCGACGGGCCGACTGACGCCACCGTGGGCAACGAGACCAGTTTCTCGGGCGATGCCGGCATTCAGTGGGGCGCGGACGACGATACATCCCCGCTGCTCCAGCGGCGCCTCGACTTCGTGACCACCGGGATCCTTCAGCCGGTCGTCGCCATCAGCGATGGCAACGGCAATCCGCTGGCGGGCCTGACCTCGCATGGACAGATCGTCAATTTCATCGTCCAGCCCCTCGGCGACGGCGGACAGCTCATCGCTTACGTCGGAGGCAATCCGTTCGATTCCTCCAGCCACGTCTTCACGATCATCCTCGATCCGGATGCGTCAGCGGGCGGCCAGTACACGATCAACCTGCTCAAGGTGCTCGATCATCCTATCGACAGTACCGACGGCAGCCAGGACACGCTCTCGGTCGCCATCCAGATCCGCGCGACGGACGCCGACGGCGATCCCGTCGACACGACGCTCACATTCAAGCTGACCGACGACGCACCGGCACCGGTGGTGGTGGTGAATCCGGTGGGTGCGGGCGGCGCGACGCTCATCCACGACGAGACCGCGGGCATCCAGTCGGGCGGACCCGATGCGGATGCTCCGGGCGACGTGAAGCCCGAGAGCGATGTCGGATCGCTGCCCGCGATCTTCGCCGGCGTGACCGAGCTCGCATCCGCGGGCGCGGCGCTGGGCTATGCCGAACGCGCTGGCGCCATCACGTTGAATGCGAACTTCGGTGCCGATGGTCCGGGCACCTTCTCCCTGCAGCTCACCAATTCGAGCGGCGGCACGTTCAGCGCCACCGCCACGAATCTGTTCGACAGCGCCAGCGGCCACCGTATCTTCCTCTACACCGATCCGGTTTCCGGCATCGTGATCGGCCGTCTCGGGACCAGCAACACGACCGGCAGCGCAGATCCGGCAGGCGACATCGCTTTCGCCATCGGCGTAGACGACAGCGGCGACCTCGCGCTCGTGCAGTATCGGTCGCTGCGGGACAATCCCGCTTCGGGCGACGATCGTGATGACGCGGTGACGCTCGGCCAGGCGGGCACCGGTGACGCCATCCTGTTCGTGACCGCGACGGTCGAGGATTACGACGGCGACGTGGTGACGACGCCTCCGTCGGCGGTGACGATCCGCTTCGACGACGACGGACCGCTGGTCGGCACCCCCGACACCGGCGCGCTGGTCGAGGACAGCGTCGCGGTCCCGCTCGCGAATGCCAGCTTCGAGGTGCAATCCCTGGCCACGGGCGCGCCGGGCGTCATTACGAACGTCCTGGGCAACTACACCCAGGGTCATCCCGTCGGCTGGACTCTTGCAAACACCAGCAACGGCGGCATCTACGCCCCGATTCCGGGCATCATTTCGCCGACCGGACACAGCGGCGACGCGGTTGCGTGGATCCGCAGCGGCAACGTGCTCTCGCAGAACACCGGCGAGTCGCTGGTGGAGGGCGCAACCTATTCGGTGCGCCTTAATGTCGGCGACCGCACCGACCAGACCTGGCCGGGCGGCACCGTGCGCCTCGTCGCTCTCGAGAGCAATACGGTCATCGCTACGCTCAACCTTTCCGATCCGGGCAACGGGCAATGGGCGACCATGGAGCTCAGTTCCGGTCCGCTGCCCGCGTCGCTCGCCGGTCAGCACCTGCGCGTCGAGATCGCCGTCACCAATGCGGGCGGCCAGATCCTGATCGACAACGTCGAACTGTCGACCATGCTGCCGGCCACCGACACCGGCTCGCTCGCCATCAACTGGGGTGCGGACAACGAGCCGAGCTTGCGCACCGTCGCATTCGCGGCGAGCCTCGCCGACGACTCCGATATCCAGACAGCAGACGGCGCGCTGACATCGAACGATGCCATCGTGCGCCTGGTGCGCGTTTCCGCTACCGAGTTGCTCGGCGTCGCCGACGACGACAACAATGGGGTCGTTGATGCGTCCGGCCGCGTCGTGTTCCGTCTGACGTTGGATAGCGGGGCCTCGCCCACCGACCAGGGCACCTGGACGTTCACACTGCTCGATAACGTCGACCACCAGCCGACGGCCAACGACGGCGCGATCGACCTTACGTTTGGCTTCGTCGCCACCGATGCGGACGGCGACACCGCGAACTCGAGCTTCACCGTCTCGATCACCGACGATCTGCCGATCGCGGGCGCGACGCAGGGCCTCATCGAGGAAGGCCCGGGCACCCCGGTGCTCGACGGAGCACTGGCCGTCGATTGGGGCGCGGACGACTCCAATAGCACGAGCCCCAACCGCTCGGTGCAGTTCGCCAGCCCCACGGCGGACGCCAATGTGGTAGCGGTCGATCAGAACGGTCTACCGCTGACCCTCACGTCCTTCGGTCAGACGGTCTCGTACACCTTCATCGGTACCACGCTCGTCGGCTACACCGGCCCGACGCAGCCGGCGCTGCTCAGTGACAGCAGTATCGTTTTCACTGTCGCGCTGTCCGACCAAGGCAACGGCGAGTATCACTTCGAGCTGCGCCAGCCGCTCGATCATCCGGCTCCCGTTGGATCGGACCATTTCCTCGACCTGCGCTTCACTTACAACGCCACCGACAGCGACGGCGACACGAGCGCCGACGCTATCTTCGTGGTGCGTGTCGATGCGGCCGGATCGATCAGCTCGATCAACTACTCGACGCTGCCTGGCGGCGTGTTCGCCAACCTGTCTGATGCGGTCCAGACCGTCGGCGGCGAGAGCGTCGGTGCCGACAAGGCGACCGACCGCGCGTCGGTATCAGACAAAGTCGTCGGTATCGACGATGTCACCGGCATCGTCGATGCGATCGGCACCGATAGCGCCGACATCCTCATCGGCGGCAATGAGGCCAATATCCTCACAGGCAATGGGGGTGACGACCGCCTGGTGGGCCTCGGCGGCAACGACACGCTGATCGGCGGCGCGGGCAACGACCTCGCCATCTGGGACCTGACGGACGGCACCGACACCTTCGCGGGCGGCGCAGACAGCGACACGCTGCGCATCACCGCCACCACCGCCAACGCCAATCCGTCGCTCCAAATCGTCGGCAACACGTCGAACTTTACGGTCGATCTCACCGGTCCGGCGCTCGTCACAGCGACCAGCGTCGAAACCATCGAGCTCGCGATCGACAACAACCAGTCGAACGTGTTCGAGAGCTTCGCCGGCGGAGCCAACGTGCCGCAGATCATCGCGGCCGGTACGGCCGCAGACGGCACCCAGCTCGGCCTCGGCCACAGTCAGGACATCTTCCGCGCCGGCTCATCGTTCGTCACCGACGAGATCGACGGGCGGGAAGGCGGCGACAAAGCCGTCTATACGACGGTGTCGAACGCGAGCGACGCCGGCACCGGCGTCCAGATCAACCTGGGTGGCACCGCCTACAACGACGGCGGCAGCGTCAACATTGACGCTAATACCGCGCAGTTCCAGATCGGCGGTACGGTCTACCACGACCATCTCTATAACTTCGAGAACGCGGAGGGCGGCCAGCACGGCGATTACCTCGTCGGCTCGTCGGAGAACAACCAGCTGATCGGCAACGAGGGCGACGACACGCTCGTCGGGCTGGGCGGAAATGACGACCTGCAAGGCGGTTCCGGCCAGGACACTGCGATCTACGGCGGGAACTTCGCGGGCTATTCGCTTGGCATCAGCGGCTCGACCATCACTGTCGCCGACACGGCGCCGGGCGTGCAGGGTGACGACGGCACCGACACGGTTAGTGCAGTCGAACAGATCAAGTTCGCCGACACGACGGTGCTGATCGTCGATGGACCGGGGGGGCCGACCAACTACGCCGGCGCCTATGCGACGATCGCCGACGCGCTGGCCGCGGCGAACTCCATCAGCGGCCATGTGACGATCATGGTCGCACCCGGCACCTACGATGAGAACGTCGTCATCAGCCGCGACAATCTCGCGCTGCTGTCGTTCGACGGACGCGATGCCACGACCATCCAGGGCAATCAGCTCGGGGGCGAGCTCGGCGCGATCCAGGTCGCACCCGGTGCAGACAACGTCCGCATCGGCTCGACGGGCCACGGCTTCACGGTCGTCGGCATCGATGGACCTCCGGGCCTCGAGAAGGCGGCCATCTACCTGCAGGGCAACCACGACGAGATCGACATCCAGGGCAATCGCGTCACCGCCAACGGTGACGCCGGCCTGATGTCGGAGTTCAGCGCGGCAGTCACCGATCTGCACATCGACGGCAACATCTTCGACGGCGCGACCTTCACCGGCGGCGTGCCAGGCGGCACCGGTTTCGCCAACCAGTTCACCGATCCGAACGTGCCGCGCCAGCTCGTCGTGATCGGTAACGGCGGCTCGGGCTCGCCTCCGGGCAACTATCCGACCGAGCGGGTGTCCTTCACCAATAACGAGGTCACTGGCACCGCCGGCGGCGTCAACGGCGGCGGCGAGCAGGGCAACACGCTCGTCACCATCGATGCCAACGATTCCGAGATCATCGGTAACCTGTTCACGGGCTTCACCAACGGCACGGCCTACGCCCTGCGCGCGCGGGGTCCTGACACCGACATCATCAACAACACGATCGACCACGACGTCTTCGCCAGCGAGACGCAGGGCTTCTTCGTCGACAACAAGGGCGTCCCCGGCATTTACAGCGGGAACGTTGTTGACGGTGACGGTGCGGCCGAAATCCTGTTCGGCACACCCGGCGGCGACCTGATGTCGGGCGATGCCAGCAACGACATCATCTTCGGTCTCGGCGGCAACGACACGATCCTGGGTGAGGGGGGCGACGACGTCATCGACGGCGGCGCCGGCAACGACATCCTGCAGGGGGGCAGCAACACGGCGGTTGGCGACACCGTCAGTTATCTGACGGCGACCTCTGGGGTGAACGTCAACCTCGGCAACACTGGAGCGCAGAACACCGGCGGGGCAGGCATCGACAGCTTGTCCGGCTTCGAGAATCTCACCGGATCCAACTTCAACGACACGCTGCGCGGCAACAACGGCAACAACGTGCTCCGCGGCATGGACGGCGACGATTTCCTGATCGGCGCGCCCGGCGACGACACGCTGGACGGCGGCGCCGGCAGCGACACGGTCGATCACACCACGGCCGGCGGCACTGTGAGGACGAATCTGTCCAACGCAGCCGTCGATGCGACCCTGTACGGTTTCATCGGCACGGTTGCGGCGAATACATCGCTGGACAGCGCGGGCGGCGTCGACACGTTGATCTCGATGGAGAACTGGCGCGGCGGCGCATTCAACGATCTCGTCATCGGCTCGAGCGCGAACAACGACCTGCGCGGCAACGGCGGCGACGATACCTTCGTGCTCAACGTCGGCGATGGGGTCGACACGATCGACGGCGGAACCGAAGGAGCGAACGGCGACCTGCTCGACGTCACCAACGCCACCGGCAACGCGGTCACTTTCACGGTCTCATCGACCGGGGGCAACGACCCGATCACGATCGACACCGATGGCGTCGCGGGCGCGGAAATCACCGCCACCGACATCGAGGACATCGCTCTGCACTTCGGCAACGCTGGCGACACGCTCGTCATCGGCGATCCGCTCGGCGCAACCTCGCTCTCAGTTTCGACGATCACGGTGACGGGCGGCACGGGCAACGACACCGTCGACGCCGACGCGATCGCGTCCGGCAAGCCGATCAAGGTCGAGTTCACTGGGGGAGACGGCGCCGACACGTTCATCAGCGGCGCTGGCAATGACGTGTTCGATGGCGGCGGCGGTCCGGGTAACGACAAGGCCGTCTATTCCGGTCCGTCGGGCGACTACAATGTGACCTACGATGCCCTCACGGGCAACATGACGGTGACCGACACCAACGGGGCCGCGAATGGCGCCGACGGCAGCGACACGCTCAAGGGCGTGGAGCAGGTCGAGTTTGCGGGCGGCGTGGTCTATGACGTCACCAAATCCGTGTTCGTGTTCAACAACGGCTTCCTGGTCGGAACGTTCGACACGATCAACGATGCGGTGACGCTCGCCAACTCGCTGACCCCGAGCGGCGCGGGTCTCGTGATCGAAGCCGGGCACAACGGCGGCGACGACTACGCGGCCGGCGTGATCAACGTCACGCAGGCCATGACGATCCGGGGCGTCGGCGGCACGCCCGCCGACCCGATCGACATCGATGGCCAATTCAACGTGACCGGCACGCTCGACGGCGAGTTCAAGCTGGAAGACCTCGCGATCGACGCCACCGGCCGCCAGTATGGCGTCTTCGTCTCGGCGAACTCGAACGGCTTCCAGGGCTCGGTCACGCTGGACGGAGTCTCGATCGAGAACGCGGCACAGAACGGGTTCGCTTACATCCGTGCAGGCAACGGTTCCACGCCGATCCAGGCCGACACGATCGGCCATGTGTCGATCGTCGACTCGCAGTTCAATGACAATGGCCTCGGCGCGACGGGCGGGTCCGGCGACATCCTGTTGTTCGGCTACAACCAGGACCTCACGCTGACGGACGTCGAGATCAGCGGCAAGGACACCGCCGGTCCGGGCGGCGCGCAAAAGGCGATCCAGGTCCGCGGCATCCAGGACGGCGGCGACGTCGTCAATGCCGGCCCCTACGACCCGGCGGGCACCGTCACGATCGACGGCCTGAACATCACCGGGCACTACACGCAGGATCTGGTCGCGTTCTACCGCATCTCGGCATTCGATCAGTTCCTCGTGTCCGGCGTCGACATCAACGCATCGGCGCCCTGGGCCCTGTTCAATTTCGACGAGGTGGGTGATCACATCGACCTCTCGAGCGGCATTCTCAACGCCACGAATCTGTCCGGCGGGCCGATTGCGACCCTGCAGGGTCTGGGGTCGGTCGATGACTTCACCGGCACCGCGGGCAACGACATGCTGGTCGGCCGCGGCGGCAGCGACAACCTCGACGGCGGCGGCGGTGTCGACACGGTCGACTACAGCCGCGACGCGGGTGCGAATGGCGTGTTTGTGCGGCTCGGGACTGCGGGCACCTATGTGCGTGGCTCCGACCACGGCAACCCGGCCTCGCCTTGGTCCGGTCTGCCTGACCTCGCGGACGGCCAGGCTTGGGATTCGCACGCCGTGGAGGGCGCGGACGGCACCTTCGCCGGCTCGACCCAATCGCTCGACACGCTGACCTCGATCGAGAACGTCATCGGCACCAGCCAGAGCGACGTGCTGCAGGGATCGGACGACGCCAACGTGCTCGTCGGCGGCGGCGGCCACGACTGGATCGAGGGCGCCGGCGGCGACGATATCCTCTATGGCGACGACGGCGCTGATGTGCTGATTGGCGGCGCCAACAACGACATCCTGTTCGGCGGCAATGACAATGACGCCCTCAATGGGGGCGACGGCGAGGACATCATCTTCGGCGATGCCGGGGACGACACCATCTTCGGCGGAACCGGCGATGACGGCATCGTCGGCGGGACCGGCATCGACACCGCGCAGTACTATGCCGATCTGAATCCGAGCCAGTTCAGCTACGACACCGGCGCGAATATCTGGGTGCTGACCACGGGTGGCTTTGACGGCACCGACAATCTCAACCGCGTAGAGATCGTCGAGCAGGTCACCGGCGCCCAGGAACGCTTCCTGTTGGTGGGCGGTAGCCTCAGCGAGTACGCGACGATTCAGCAGGCGGTGGACGCGGCCGCGGCGATGAAGGCCGGCGGCTACACCGGCGGCCTCACGGTGATGATCGCGCCCGGCACGTATTCTGAGAACGTCGTCATCTCCTCCGGCGTCAACCTCGTCGGCGTCGGCAACGTCGCCATCGATGGAGGTATTGGCGGTCCGGCGATCACGCTCGCGGGCGGCGGTGCCGGCCACAGCGTCTCGATCAACAACGTCGACCTGCAAGGCAGCGGCACGTCAGTCCTGCATGTGGCCTCGACGGCGAACTACGACTCGGTGAGCTTCACCAACGGCACGGTGACCGGCGGCGATTATCACGGCCTGTTCCTCGAGAATGCGATCGGAGTCGAGGCGATCAACCTCGTCGACGCCGTCTTCTCGGGCAATGCCACCACCAGCTCGGGCGGAGCCGGCGAGGGCGCCGTCACGATTTACCGATACAACGGCAACGTCACGCTGCAGAACGTGACGGTGCAGAATCCCGGCGCTGCCGCGGAGAATGGCATCCAGATCCGCGGTGTCGATGCGCTCGCGCCCATGGGCACCGTCGTGTTCGACGGCGTGACGGTGACGGGCGATTACGAGAAGACCGGCGTCGCACTCTACAACTACGCCAACGCGAATGGGCTCTCCATCACAGGCGCCGGGCTCGACGTGAACGTCCTGGCCGGCTGGTTCGGCCTGAGCGTCGACAACGTCGGCGGGACTCTGAATCTGTCCGGCGTTCCGCTGACGGTGGTCAACACGAATCCGGCCGACGGCACCGACATCGGCATGCAGGGCCGCGCGTCCGGCGGGTCGGAGAATTTCACCGCCGACGACAGCAGCGATTTCCTGCGCGGGTTCGGCGGCGGCGACACGCTTTCGGGCGGCGGCGGCAACGACATCTTCGTGCTCGGGCCGGACGTGGTCGTTGGAGGTCCTGTCAACACGCGCAACCTGCTGCTTGGCGACGGCACCAATCGCGCCGTCAGCATCGTCGGCCTGGCCGGCACCTCGGATCCCGTCAGCGGCGGCAGCGGCTACGATCGGATCCTGCTCGACAAGGGTGCGGCGGCCGGCTTTGTGCACGATACGCGCACTGCACCGGGCTACATCAGCGGCGTCGAGGAGATTGACGGCACGTCGGGCAACGACGTGATCATGGTTTCGCCGAGCTATACTAGTGATGGCGGCAACGGCATCCTTATCGAAGGCTTCGGTGGCGACGATGCCCTCGGCGGTGGCGCCGGCGCGGATACGCTGCGTGGCGGCGAGGGCAATGACCTGCTCTCCGGCCTCGGCGGCGCCGACGTGCTGGAGGGCGGCGCGGGCAACGATGAGATCTGGGGCGGAACAGGCAACGACACGCTGGTCGGCGGCGCTGGCGCCGACAGCACGGCCGACCGCCTGATCGGCGGCGCCGGCAGCGATACGATCTACGGCAACGGCTTCGCGGCCGAGCCGCTTTCGGCCGGCTCGGATCGTGATCCGACGTTGGGCGAAGACGATCGCGCGATCTACGGTGGCACCGCCGCCCAGTACGACGTCGCCTATAACGCCGGCCTCGGTGCCTGGCAGGTGACGGCCAAGCCTGGTGCGCCGGAACACGATGCGGGGGGCAACAACACCGACACGCTCTACGGCATTGAAGGCATCGACTTCGGTAACGATGGCTCGGTCGATTTCGACCTGACTGCCGATGTGAAGCTGTTCGATTCGGCCAACAATCTGATCGGCACGTTCGTGACGATCCAGGCGGCTATCAACGCCGCCAGCGATAATGTCGGCCAGTACATCGTCGCGGGGCCCGGCACCTACGCCGAGAACCTGGTGTTCAACAAGGGCGTGGAACTGCGCGGTGCCAAGTTCGGCACCGACGGCGACGATGTCAGCCGTGGCGCGGACGAGACCGTGATCCAGGGCACCGTCACCGTCAACACGACCCTGAACGCTATCAAGGTCGACGGCGTCTATATCGAGAACAACACCATCGAGGGTGTGGGCTTCAACGGCGTGCGCGTCGACAGCGGCGCCGTGGTGACCATCAGCCACAACGTGTTCTGGTCGACGGGTGATAATGGCGACTTCGGCAACGCGAACCAGGAAGACAAGGCAATCTACCTGACCGCCGCCGCGACGGGGGCCATCGTGATCGATGGCAACATGGTCGGCGGTGATGCGGGCGTCGGCGGCATCTCGAACCTGACCAACAATGCCGCCTGGGCGCGCGGCGTGTGGTCCGACGGCAACTCGAGCTCGCTGCAGATCACCGACAACACGTTCCAGAACGTGCGGTCGGGCGTGAACCTCGACTTCTACGACGACGCCACGTCCAACATTTCCGGCAACGTCTTCCAGTCCGCCGGAAGTGGCATCTCGATCGGTGGCACGACGCCGAGCGGCCTGACGGGCATCACTGACAACGTGTTCGGCACCGGCGCGCCAGCGGAATTCCCGATCGACCAAGTCGTCGGCACCGAGCTCAACCTGCAGAACCTGACAGGTGGCCTGACGGTCGACATGTCCCAGGCGCCCGCCAACACGGCGGCGGACGGCGTGTTCGTGATCGAAGGCACGCAGGGCAGCGACACCATCGTCGGCACGTCGGGCACGGACTTCATCTTCGGGGATGGCGGCGCCAGCGCGGCTGTCGGTTCGAACGGCAACGACGTCATCACCGGCGGTGCAGGCGACGACCTGATCGTCGGGGGGCGGACTCGGAATCCGTCTACCGTCGACGACACCAATCCGGACACCGTCAAGTATGCGGGCACGCTTACGGAGGCCGATTTCACGGCCCTGTCCGGCACCGACTACACGGACGCGCTCACCGCCGAGTTCGGGGCGGCTGGCGTCGGCGCCGGTACGCGCGGGGGCATCGACTCGGGCTGGCAGATCAACAACACGGCGAACGGCGAAGGCACCGATATCGTCACCGGCGTTTCGATCGTGGACGATGCCTCCGGCGACCGCATCCTGTTGGTCGGCAACGGCGGCTTCGCGACCATCCAGGCCGCGATCGACGCGGCCGAAGCCATGCGCGGCGGCGGATTCATCGGCGACTTCACGGTTCTGGTCGCGCCCGGAGTCTATTCGGAGAACGTGGTTCTCGACGTCGACAATTTGACCCTCGTGGGCATGCCGGGCGCCGAGATCCAGGGCACCTTCAAGAGCGCTAACGGCCTCGACGACGGCGACTCGGTCGCGACCTTCCTGCAGACGGCGACCTCGTACAGCGTTGGCAGCGGCAGCGACACCGGGCGTGGCATCACGATCGCTGCTGACAATGTGACGATCAAGAACATCGCGATCGACGGGTTCAACACCGGCGTCGAGCTTGGCAACGGCATCGACACGGTCCGCATCGAGAACGTCCAGATCACCGACACGATCACCGGTATCCGCAAGGGAACCGAGGCCGAGGTGCACGGCCTCGACATCATCGGCGGGTCGATCACCGACGGCTACCACGGCATCTACTTCGCCAAGACGACGGATGTCGGCGAGGCCGGCGTCGGTCTGATCGACGACGTCGAGATCAACGGCACGCTTTTCCAGAACCTGGACGAGAAGGGCATCTACGTCGAAGCGCTGTCGGACGCGCTGATCACCGGCATCACGATGACCAACGTCGGAGAGTTCGGGCGCGGCCCGGCCTTCAATCCGGGCGTTCCGGCCAACTGGACTGGTTTCGGCAACGGCATCGACATCAACCTGAAGAACGGCAGCTACAGCGGCATCGTCATCGACGGATTCACGTTCAACAACGTCGGCTCCTCCGATGGTGATGATGGCGGCGCGCCGCATGGCTTCGGTGCGGCCATCGCCGTGAAGGTCCGCAACGATGGGCCGAGCTATGGAGGGCCCATCGCGGGCAGCTACACCGGCGATCTCGTGATCACGAACGGCACGATCGACGGAACCTCGGTCGGAATCCGTCTCGGCGAGCCGGGCAAGCCCACGACGGGTCTGGCGCTGGTCGTGACCGACGTCGGCGTGGTCAATGCCATCGTCGCCGACGGGGACAACGTGACTACCAATACGCTCGAGTGGACCATGCGGCCGGGCGATGTCGCCTTCGTAGCCGCGCCGACTACCACGGGCGAAATCGACGTGACCGGAACGACGGCTGGCGACGCCATCGTCACCGGTGCCGGCAACGACGTCGTCAATGGGCTCGGCGGCAATGACGTGATCGCCGGCGGCCTCGGCAACGACATTCTGATCGGCGCAGCTGGCAACGACGTCTTCACTCATACCGTCGGAGACGGCGACGACCTCGTGGACGGCGGCTCGGAAACGGGCAGCATCTACCCGGATTATGATGTCCTCCAGATCTTTGGCGACGCGATCAATCGCACCGTCACGATTGACGGCGTGCTGCAGTCGGACCCGGGCAACATCGTGCCGACGGACGGCGTCGACGCGAACGACATCTTCGTCACCTACACGGGCGGCGGCGGCTCGATCCGTGCCGACGAGATCGAGCACGTCGACGTCATCGCAGGCTCCGGGTCGATGACCCTCGCCGTCAACGACGTCTCCGGCACGGCCATCCTGCCCGATACAATCACCTTCATGGGTGGAAGCGGCAACGATACGCTCGACCTGTCCGGCTTTGGCGGCAACGTCCACATCGTGTTCAACGGCGGCGGCGGGACGGACAACGTCGACTTTGGTGATTTGGATTGGCAAGACATCGCCGTCAGCGAGAGCAACGGCGTCTACACCATCACGCACAACGGCCTGACGATTGAGACATCGGGGACCGAGACCTTCACGTTCGACGGCGTGACGATCACTGCGCCGCAGCTCATCCAGCAGGCGCCGACCGACATCAGTGGCAGTTTGTCGGTCGTCGAAAATGCGGCCAACGGTACGATCGTCGGAGATCTCGATGCAACCGACCCGAACGGCAGCGTCGATCCGCTGACCTTCGCCTTCGTGGTGAGCGGCTCCGGCGACACCGCCGTGCTGTCCCAGGTTTCGGCCGACGGGCGTTTTCGCATCGATGCCGCCACCGGTGTCGTCACCGTCGAGAACGGCTCGCTACTCGATTACGAGACGGCCGCGCAGCACCAGGTGGACGTACGCGTCACCGACAGCCTTGGCGGCTACCGCGATGAAGGCTTCACCGTGCAGGTGACCGACATCAATGACGGCCCGCAGATCACCTCGGCGCCGAGCAGCGGCAGCGTCACGGAGGACTATTCGTTTGTCGGCACTAACCTGCTGGCGAATGGTGGATTCGAGTCGTACTCGAGCAGTGGCGGTGTCGATTCATTCTCGAACTGGACGGTCACGGCGCCTCCGGGTGCGGACTACTTCGCAAGCGGCGGAGAACATTCGGGCGTCATCGCGTTCTACGCCACGACTGCAATGACTGCGGCGCATGTGCTGCTCAGCCAATCGGTTCAGGTTCCGCAGGACGGCTCCTACACCATCGATTTCTGGGCGGTTAGCACGATCGGCAGCGGCAACACCAATTCGCTCGTCGTGAACTGGGACGGCCAGCCAGTCGGTTCGCTCGTCCATGTCGACAATGGCAACTACTCGAACTACCAGCACTACTCATTCCAGGTGCAGGCAACCGCCGGCGTCTCGACGCTGACCTTCGATCTGACCGCCGGTCAGTGGTGGGGGATCGACGACGTCGTCTTCAAGCAGACGCTGACGCCGGGCGTGGAGATCACGACCGGCCTGATCTCGTTCGCGGATGCCGACACGACCGACAGCCACACCGTTTCCGCGCAGCCGCAAGGGGCGAACTACTACGGCACGTTTACGCCGCAGATCGTCGACCCCGCAACTGGCCACGGCACCGGCACGGTCAAATGGACCTTCACGGTCGACGACGCCGACATCCAGGAACTCGGCGCCAACGAGCAGGTGACGCAGACTTACACCGTCACCATCGATGATGGTCATGGCGGAACTGTTTCGCAGGATGTCTCCGTCACGATCAACGGCGTGAACGACGGACCGACCGCCAACGACGACACATTGGCCGCGGTCTCTGAGGACGGGACGAGCACCTTTGCGGCCAGCCTGCTGACCGGCAACGACAGCGACGTCGACGGCGACACGCTGACGGTGACGTCCGTGTCGGCGACGAGCGCCAAGGGTGCGACGATTATCTTCAACCCGCAGACCGGCCAGATCACTTACGATCCGACCAGTTCGGCGACGCTGCAGGCGCTCAACGACGGCGAGAGCACGACCGACACGTTCACCTACCAGATCAACGACGGCCAGGGCGGTACCGCCACGGCCACCGCGACGATCACGGTCAACGGGGCGAACGAGATCCTCGAGCCGGTCATCACGTCGGGACCGCAGAACGTCGACGTGACGGAGGACTTCTCCTACAGCATCCCGCTTGGAAACGCGGTCGCCAACGGCAACTTCGAGCAGGGTCTGAACGGCTGGTCCGCAACGCCGAGCGTGCACCTTGCAGGTGGCGGTTACGACGGTTCCACGACGGCCTATTTCTACGGCAGCGAGGGGGCAACACAGCTCAGCCAGACCCTGGCCACTGTCGCCGGCGTGACCTACACGCTGCACTTCTTCATCGACACTCGCTACTCGGATGCGATCAGCGGCCTCGATGTCATGTGGGACGGCGTGGAACACACGCCGACCGTGGCTGGCACGGATGGCTTCTGGACGCAGTACGCGGTCGACGTCGTCGCGACGAGTGCAAACTCCACGCTGGGCTTCTTCGGAATTGCCAGCGACACCTGGTTGATGGACGCCGTCAGCGTGACCGCCAACGTCACGCCGGGTATCGAGACGGCGGCCGGACTGATCACATTCACCGATTCCGAGATCAGCGACACCCATACGGTCGCGTTCATCCCGGATTCGGGCGGCTATGTCGGTTCGTTCAATGCCGTTGTGTCGCAGGACACGACGGGGACCGGAACCGGCGGCAAGGTCAACTGGACTTTCGCGGTCGACGATAGCGAGATTCACTTCCTGAGCCAGGGCGACACGCTTACCCAGACCTACACCGTCACCATCGATGACGGCCACGGTGGGATCGCGACGCAAACAGTCACTGTCGATCTGCACGGCACGAACGACGCGCCGACTGCGGTCGCCGATCATATCGTGCTGACTGGCTATGCTGGCACGCCGCCGGAAACGGCCGCGTCGACGCCGATCTTCTCCGAGACGGAGAACAACAATAATACGACGCAGGCCAACGAGATCCTGCGTAGCGCGTTGCGCATTGCTCCGAATGCCAACCTCGCCGATGCCAGCGATCCATCGATCACCGTCAGGGGCTCGATCTCGAACTCCAATACGAATGACTATTTCAAGATCGCCCTGAAGGCCGGAGAGACGCTGAACCTCGACATCGACAACACCACGAATACGCTGGACACGATCATCCGGCTGTACGGCCCCTCGGGTTTCATCGACAGCAACGACGATTCCGATCCGGGCTTGGGCGGCGGCGGATCGCCCGGGGATTCCTACGACTCATATCTCACGCACACGGCGACCGAAGACGGAACGTATTACATCCAGGTCACCCGCTGGGGCGGCACGGGCAACTACGACCTGCAGGTCAGCATCGACAACTTCCAGTGGCTGACTGGCAGCCCTCAGACGATCTCGACGGCCGATCTGCTTGCCAACGACTTCGATCTCGACAATGGAGACACCTTCACCTTTGTGTCGGTGAGTGGCGCCGGCGTCAGCCTGTCGGGCGATCAGATCACGATCCAGCCCGGCGTGAGCTCGTTCAACTACACCGTGCGTGACAGCCACGGGGCGGAAAGCACCGCCACGGTGCAGGTGGACCAGATCGTCGGAACCCCCAACAGTGCTCCGGTCGCGCTCGATAATCCGGCGATCGACGGCACCGTCCAGCGCGACGTGTCGTATCAGATTCCGGCCCAGTCGGTGGTCAACGGCGGCTTCGAGCAATCGCACAACAGCTTCCCGATCACCGGCCCCGGCTGGACGTTCAGCGGCTATTCGTTCCTCCTGGGCGGTGGCAGTCAGTACGAAGGCGATCGGTCCCTCGTGCTTCCGGTGCAGGGGCAGGCGGCGTCGACGACTCAGACGGTCTGGACCGTTGCTGGCCAGCACTACACACTCGATTTCTGGGTGTGGAACGGCAACGTCACCCCGGGTTCCTTCACCGTCGATTGGGGCAACCAGACGTTCGACGTCATTTCAAGCGAATCCGGTGATTGGCTCAATCCCTCTTACGTCCACTACACGCTGGACGTTGTCGGCCCGGGCGGCGCGGTTGACCTGACCTTCACGAGCGACAGCCATGGCGTCGGTGATAACAGCCAGGGTTTTGCGCTCGACGGCGTCTCGATAACGCCGGTGGGCACCATCACTCCCGGCGCCGAGAGCGTATCCGGAATCGTCGAGTTCACCGACGCCGATCAGCTCGACACGCATACGGTGTCATTCGTGCCGAACGAGACGGGTTACGTCGGCACGTTCTCGATACCGGCAACTCCGACCGCGGACTCCACGGGCGGGCAGACCGGGACCGTGAACTGGACGTTCAACGTCTCTGACGCCGACCTCGCGTTCCTCGCGCCCGGGGAATCGAGGACGCAGACCTACACGGTCACCATCGACGATGGGCACGGCGGCACGACCACCAGCGAAGTCGCGGTCCTGCTGACCAATCCGGATCACGCTCCGACGGTCACGGGCGCGACGAACGGCCAGATCGTCCGTGACGACGCATCCGATCCCTCCGTCGGCAATCTGGTCCTCAACCCCGGGTTCGAGCAGGTGTTCGATTCCTGGACGTTCGTGAACGGCGGACAGATCACCGGGCCGGGACCGGAAGGGGTCTTCAACCACAGCGGCGGCTACGCCTACGTCAGTGCTGATGGGCGTGCCGTCGAGCAGACGTTCGCGACCACGGCCGGCACCACCTATCAGGTCAGCTTCTGGCTTGCGAGCCAGTTCGGGCTCCAGCCCAATTCAGTGATCGTCAATTGGGATGGCCAGGAGATCGGCGCGGTCGCCAATTTCGCGGGCGGCCAGGGCCCGTTCGGGCTGAATTTCACCCAGTACACATTCGAAGCGATCGCGGTCGACAACAACACGACGCTCTCGTTCTCTTTCAACGGCGAGAGTGCATTCAATTTCGACGACGTCGTCGTCACCAACAAGGTGGACGCCGAGAGCACGTTCGGCACCATCACTTTCACGGATATCGACACCATCGACAGTCACACACTGTCCGTGTTGCCGAACGACACGGGTTACGTCGGAACCTTCCGTGCGGCGGTGACCGACGCCGCGACCGGCGACGGCGCCGGCACCGTGACCTGGACGTTCACGGTGGATGATGCCGACCTGACGTCGCTTGCAGCGCAGGCATCGGTGGTCCAGACCTACACTGTTACGGTCGACGATGGTCACGGCGGGACAGTCAGCCAGGAAGTTTCGGTGACGCTCACCAATCCAGACCACGCACCGGTGGCGAACGATGACCTGCTGACATTCGAGGGGGGGGGCGGGACGCCTCCGACCGGTGGTGGTTGGACGCAGTGGACCGTCGCCAGCGGCGGCAATGACCACTACTACAAGTTCGTCAGCACCACGGATAACTGGTTCGACTCTGCGGACGCGGCCGCTGCGGAGGCCGACGGCGCTTACCTCGCGACCGTCACCAGTGCAGCGGAAGAAAGCTTCATCAGGAGCATCAGCTTCAGCCAGTTGGTCTGGGTTGGCGGCTCGGATGGAGACCAGGAAGGCGTCTGGAGGTGGGTCACCGGTCCGGAGTCGGGTACGCTCATCTCCGGGTACTATGAAAATTGGGATATCGGGGAACCGAACGATTCGGGTGGAGGCGAAGATGCACTGCTGCTCAATTTCTTCGCCGGCCCCCCGACATTCGACCAGACTCGTTGGCTGGATGGCACCGAAGGTCTGACGATCGGAGGCAACGGCGGTTACATCGCCGAATGGGGTGGCCTGTCGAATCTCGTCACCGAGGACGCCATCAAGACGTTCTCTGCTTCGTTGCTCACCGGCAACGACACGGATGCCGATGGCGACACGCTCTCCGTCGTCGGTGTCTCGGCATCCAGTTCGAACGGCGCCACGGTTACGCTGAACGGCAATGGAACGATCTCCTACGATCCGACCAATGCGCCGGACGTCCAGAAGCTCGCCGCGGGCGAGACGCTCGAGGACACGTTCCAATACACGATCAGCGACGGCCACGGTGGGACTGCAGTGGCGACCGCGACGATCGTGGTGCACGGCGCCAATGATGCGCCGACGGTCGCGAATGCGATCGCCGATCAGGATGCGACGGAAGGCACGCCGTTCCTGTTCCAGGTTCCGGCGGACGCGTTCAGCGATATCGACGCCGGCGATACCCTGACCTACAGCGCGACGCTCGCCGATGGCTCGGCCCTGCCCGCGTGGCTCACCTTCGACGCCGGCACCCGCACGTTCTCGGGTACGCCGGGTGCGGGCGATGGGTTGATCGAAGTCAAGGTCACGGCCTCTGACGGCGCCGCCTCCGCATCGGATGTCTTTGCAATCAGCCTGCCCGTGCCGAACGCGGCGCCGGTGCTGCTCACGGAGGGCACGACCACCGATGTGAGCTTCGAGAATGGGTTCACCGGTTGGCAGCTCTTCGGCGCGGTGTCGCAGAGCAATGCGCAACAAACCGATGGATTCTATTCGGCCCGGCTGGAGGCCGGCGCATCCGACATCGGTACGCTGGAGTCGAACCTCGGGCTTGCGCCGGGCTCCCTGTCATCGCTCATCTCGGAGAGCGCGACCTCCGGATCGGCGATGTCCACTGCAGTCTTCCTGATGGCCGGCCAGACGATCGCATTCGACTGGTACTTCGCGCCGCAGGACAGCCTGCCGTACGAAGACTTTGCGTTCTTCACGGTGTCCGCGGATGCCCAGCTCCTGACCAGCACCGCCTTCAACGCGACTGATGCATACGCCTGGCATCACGAGACGTTCACGGCCGGGGCGTCCGGTCTCTACACGCTGGGGTTTGGCGTCTCGAACGCCCTCGACAACACGTTCAATTCGGTCCTGTTCGTCGATAACATCGGCGGCCTTCCCGATACGCCTGTCTTGGACCCGTACGCGCCGAATGCCGGAGATCCTGTGGGAGCCGTCGGCACGCTCGTCGCCGACATCGTGGACCTGCCGGGCAACGGCGGCGTGAACAATGTCGTCGACGCGGACGTGGGCGCTCTCGTCGGTATCGCGCTCAGCGGTGTCAATGCGGCCGACGGTGCATGGTGGTACACGACCGACGGCGGCAGCAATTGGCAGCTTGTCGGTTCGGTCGACGAACAGCATGCGTTGCTGCTGGCCGCCGACGCGCTCACGCGACTGTATTTTGAGCCGAATTCCGGCTTCACGGGTACGGTGACGGACGCGATCACGTTCCATGCTTGGGATCAGACGGCGGGCACGGCCGGCGACAAGGTCGATGCCACCATCAACGGCGGCGTGACCGCGATTTCGGTCGATACCGACACGGCGGATATTTCGCAGCTCAACGCCGCGCCAACCGATATCGTCTGGAATGGTGTCGCGCCGGCCAGCGGGACGGCGTTCCCGGGTGCGGGGACGATCATCGCCAACCTCTCTGCGGTCGATCCCGACGACACGGACGGGTTTACCTACACGCTGCTGCCGAACTCTGCCCCTTTCACAGTCAGTTCGTCGGGAGAAGTTAGCAAGAACGGCGCCTTCAACACCAACAGCACGTATACGTTGGACATCCGTGTCACCGACCAGGCCGGCGGTACGTTCGATAAGACGTTCACCATCAAAACTGGATCGGGCCAAGCAAACAACATTGTGGGAACGTCAGACGACGATGCTCTTTATGGTCGCGAGGGGAATGACACGCTGAACGGAAGCGCCGGCAACGACACCCTGTACGGGCAGGATGGCAATGATACTTTGCGTGGAGGGCTCGGCGCCGACACACTCGTCGGCGGCAATGGCAACGACAAGTTCCGCTACAACTCGGCCGATGAGGGTGGTGACCACATCGCAGACTTTGGCAACGGCAATGACATCTTCGAGATGCTGGCGTCCGGCTTCGGCCGGGCCGCAGGGACCGATGCCAGCGGCATCTTCGGTGCGTCCACCGACGGCACCCACGCTTCGGGTGAACTGTTCCACTACAACACGACGAGCGGGGCGCTGACCTACGACAGCGGCGGCACGCTCGTCACCCTCGCGACCCTGGATAATCACGCCAACGTCACGGCGCAGCAGATCCACTTCGTCGCGTAAGGCACTGCACACGTGCGACGGCCCGCCGGAGCGATCCGGCGGGCCGATGCGTTTGCAGGGGGCGTCGAAAGTCTGGCTAAGGCGTCGCGCTCGCGAGAGCGCCCGCGATGCGCGCCGCCGGCGCCGCAGGCTCCTCGTCCTGCTCGCTTTCATGCAGCGGGCGCATGGCGTAGGGCGCGGCCAGCAGCTTCACACCCTCATGATCGAGCGCGAACAGCGGCATGTAGTGGGGCAGGGCCTTGTCCTCGTAAAAGCCGAGGCGGCGGTTGTCGAGAATGAACCAGCGCCCGTCGGCCTGGGCGGCGAGCACCGCATGGGCCTCGCGGGTAAGCGTGTCGCGCAAGAGCACGATGCGCAGGTTCTCGCGCGCGACGCCCACTTCGCGCAGCACGCGATATTTCAGGATCGCATAGTCCTCGCAGTCGCCCATGCCACTGGCGAGCGTGGCGAGTGGCGAGGTCCAGCGATCAGGCAAGCCGTGCTGGGCCTGGTCGGAGATGTAACGGATGGCGCCGTTGACGCTGTGCGTGACCACTTCGAGCCGGGCGCGGCCGGTCTTGACCTGCGCCTTGGAAACCAGCGCCGCGAAGCGGAAGGCTTCACGCGTGCAGGTCTCGGCATCGACGCGGCAGCGCCGCAGCAACTCGTCCTCGCGGGCGATCTTGGTCTCGAGATCGAGCCACTTGGTCCACAAAAGGCCCGCGGGCGCGCGGAACGCCACCACGCCGAACGGGTTGCGGGCCACCGGTGCCTCGATCGCCACGTCGCCCACAACGGCGCTGACGGGGGTGATGCGCGGGGCCAGCCTCTCGGCGTCGTGTTTGGCCAGGACCTGGTTGATGGTGAAGAACCGATGCGGGGTGCCGTCGTCCAACGCGTTCGGCAGCGCCTGGATGGAAAGTGTGCTGCCCGGCGGCAGCGTCTTCTGCAGGGCCGGCTGGGCCCCGGCGGGCGACGGCACGGCCGTCGCGATAATGGTGACCAGTGCAAGCCCGATCAGCCGCGGTCCGGCCTTCTGGCCGAGGATCAGTCGCATCTTACGCCCCTGTCGTCGGGGACGCTCGGCCGCGTCTTTCGCGTGGCTTCGTCCCGTCGTCGGGACAGGGGTACGCCGGGGGCTCCTGTAGGCCGGTTAAGCCCCGTTAGGATAAGGGGAAATCGTCATGGACGAGGTCAACGGCTGGCCAAAACTGGCGGTACAAATTGCCTCAAATTTTAGGATTTATGTCGCTTGGAGCCCACCCGAGCCGAGCTTGCTCGCGGCGATCGTGCGATTTGCGCCGTTCCTGGCGGGGCTGGCGGCGTCCGCCCGTGCCAGCCCACGCCTGCGGCAGGGTGCTCAAGACGGCCGCGCAAGGCGCTCAGTCTTCCCCAGGTGAGCATCTTGAGCACGTTGCAGATAAATCAATGACTTCGCGCCGGCGCAGGCGTCACAAGGTGGAGCGTCCGCCACAAGATGCCGAGCTTCCGACAGACCAACACCTTGTGGAGGTTGTGCGAGTTGTGAGGATATCAATGACTTGGCACGGGTCCTTGAGCACCGCGCTTCGGTCCCAGCTAAAGCCTGCCCGCCAGGGGTCAGTGCTCGCGCAATGCCTCGTCGCGTAGCAACCTGGCCGGCTTGAGCAGATAGTCGAGCACGCTCTTGCGGCCTGTGAGGATCTCGACCGTCGTCACCATGCCCGGAATGATCGGTAGCCGTTCTTCCGCCGATCCCAGATAGTTTTTGTCGGTGCGCACGATCACCCGATAGAAGGTTTCGGCGCGCTCGGTGCGTTCCGCCGATTTGTCGTCGGTGATCGTATCGGCGCTGATCCGCTCGACCTTGCCCTTGAGCGAGCCGTAGACGGAGGAGTCATAGGCCGTGACCTTGACCACCGCCTCCTGGTTGGGACGGATGAAGGCGATGTCCTGTGGCCGGATACGGCCTTCGACCAGAAGGGTATCGTCCAGCGGCACGATATCCATCAGGTTGCCGCCTGGCGGCACCACGGCTCCCACGGTCGTGACGTTGAGCTTGTTGACGATGCCGCGCACGGGCGATCGCAACTCGGTACGACGCACCCGGTCCTGGGCCGACTTGATCGTTTCGTCGAGCACCGCAAGATCGCCGCGCGACTTGGCGAGATCCTCCTCGGCCTGGGCACGGAACGTGGCCTGCGTCGTCGCATAGCGCGAACGCGCCTCCTGGATTCCCGCCAGTGCCTTGTTGATGGAGGCCTTCATCACCTCGAGCTGGCCCTTGAGTTCGGCGGCCTGGCGGTCGACCCGCAGCATCTCGATCTCGGGGACGACCTTCTCGCGGTAGAGCTTGCGTGTCAGTTCGACTTCGCGCGTGAGGAATTCGAGCGACCGCTGGATTTTCTCTTCGTTGGCGCGGAACTCCTCCAGCTCGCGCTGGCGCTGGTGTTCCTGCTGCACGAGCACGTCGAGGTCCTGCGCCAGCTTGGTGGCGCGCGCCGCGAACACCGCTTTCTCGGCGTCCACCGCGCGGGGGGCATCCGCTATCAGGTTCGGGTCGAACTCGACCCGGTCGCGCCCCAGTGTTTCCGACTCGAGGCGCGCTACCCGCGCCGCCATGGCCGCGCGGCGCTCGCGTACTTCGCCGAACTGCGAGAGGAAGTTCGTGTCGTCGATGCGCATGAGCGGCTCGCCCTGCTGCACCATCGCGCCTTCCTCCACTAGGATCTCGGTCACGAGGCCGCCTTCCAGCGACTGCACGACCTGCATCTGCCGGGAAGGAATGACGCGGCCATTCCCGCGCTTCACCTCGTCCAGGATGGCGAAATGAGCCCATAGCAGGCCCAGAAACAGCAGCGCCAGGCTGACCGTCAGCAACATGCGCGAGGTGCGTGGCGTGCGCAGTTCAAGCGCCGCCCGCACGTCGTTTGCGAACGCGAAATCAGACTGCCGCATGGGTTTTCCTGGCGCCGTCGTCGGGTCCCGGCCGTACGGCGTTGCGGATGTTGGCCAGCACGTGGTCGCGCGGACCGTCGGCGATCACGCGGCCGCGCTCGATCCACAGCAGCCGGTCCACAAGCGCCAACAGCGACGGCCGGTGCGTGGAGACGATGATAGTCATGTCGCGGTTGGAGAGCGCCTTGAGCCGATCGAGGAACTCCGCCTCGCTGCGCACGTCGAAATGTGCGGTGGGCTCGTCCAGGAACAGGACGCGCGGCTTGCGGATCAGAATGCGAGCC
>Ga0182748_1000686_pt1 | contig 35010 bp, 27 predicted proteins | sample eDN3rd37CKraftOP_FD_128877 | JGI IMG/M metagenome (GOLD analysis project Ga0182748, IMG submission 128877) | Enriched Organic Plus compost microbial communities from Emeryville, California, USA - eDNA 3rd pass 37_C Kraft OP (version 2) (version 2) ...
CTAGGGCGTAAGGACCGGACCGGGAGGGCTGATCGTGGCCGGCCGCTGGACGACCATCGGTGTCATTGCTGCCGTAGCCCTGATGCTGGGCGGGATGCCGCCCGCACGCGGCCAGGCGCGCACCGCCGCGTCGTCCTTTCCGGTCGCGACCGACATCCGGCTCGCCGGAGACGAGCACGCCACGCGCCTCGTGATGGATGTCACGACGACAATCGGGATACGGGCCTTCACCCTGGCCGATCCGTACCGTGTGGTCGTCGATATTCCGCAGACGGTGTTTCAATTGCCCGCGAAAGCCGGAGAGACCGGCCGCGGGCTGATCAAGGCGTATCGCTATGGTCTGGTGATGGCCGGCGGGTCGCGCATCGTCATCGACGTGACCAAGCCGGTGCGGATTGAAAAGGCGACCGTGCTGGAGGCCCGGGGCGGGGAGCCGGCGCGCCTCGTGCTCGATCTCAGCGCAACCGATCGCGAAGCCTTCATGCGCCACCTCGCGCTGGATCGCACCGCCTTGCGCGCGAGCCAGTCGCCGTCCCCTCCGGTGGCTTCGCAGGATGCGCGATCGCGCGATCCGCGGCCGCTGATCGTGATCGATCCGGGTCACGGCGGGCCCGACACCGGCACCAAGGCCGGCGGCGGTGACATCCTTGAAAAGAACGTGGTGCTGGATTTCGCCATCACCTTGCGCGACCAGCTCGAAAAGAGCGGGCGCTATCGCGTTGTGCTGACTCGCACCGACGACACCTTCATCCCGCTGATCGAGCGCGTGAAATTCGCCCGGCAGCGCCAGGCCGAATTGTTCATTTCCGTACACGCGGACGCGCTGCCGAAATCGGAGGGCGACGTGCAGGGGGCCACGATCTACACCCTGTCCGATACCGCGTCCGATGCGGAAGCCGCGCGCCTCGCGGAAGCCGAGAACCGGTCCGATGCGATCGCCGGGATCGACCTCACCAAGGAGCCGGACGATGTCGCCGACATCCTGCTCGATCTGGCCCATCGCGAGACCAAGACCTTTTCCCACGCCTTTGCGCGCCTGCTGGTCGGCGAAATGAAGTCCTCGGTCCGGCTGCACAAGAAGCCGCTCAAATCGGCCGGCTTCGTCGTGCTCAAGGCGCCGGACGTCCCTTCGGTGCTGATTGAACTCGGCTACATGACCAACCGCCAGGACCTGAAGCTTTTGACCTCGGAGACGTGGCGGGCCAAGGCGGCCGGCACCATGGTGAAGGCGGTCGAGCAGTTTTTCCGGACCCGGCTCGCCGGGGTCGACGCCGCGGCCAGGCAGCGGTAACCGGTTGCGCCTAAAGCCTCAGTTTCGACATGAAAAACGGCCACCAGATCGGGGTCGGGGTGCTGCCAATCCAGCGAAAATCCGATATGGTTGCGTATGTTTTAACGGCGTCGCCCGCGGCCTGTGCCGCGCGGGTCCGATTCGCGCCCATGGTTGAACCGTCATGAGACTGTTGCTGCGCTTCTTCGGCTTCCTGTTCGCGGTCGGCACGATTCTGTTCCTGGTCGGCGTCGCCGGCGTCGCGGGCATGATGTGGCATTTCTCAAAGGACCTGCCGGATTATTCCCAACTGCAGGACTATGAGCCGCCGGTGATGACGCGCGTGCATGCGTCAGACGGTTCGCTGGTCGCCGAATATGCGCGCGAGCGCCGCCTCTATCTGCCGATCCAGGCGGTGCCGAAGCGGGTGATCCATGCCTTCATCTCGGCCGAGGACAAGAACTTCTACGAGCATGGCGGTCTCGATTTCACGGGCATGGCGCGCGCGGGCCTCCTCTACGCGCAGCAATACGGCACCGGACGCCGCCCCCAGGGCGCTTCGACGATCACCCAGCAGGTGGCGAAGAACTTCCTTCTGACCAACGAAGTCTCGTTCGCCCGCAAGATCAAGGAAGCGCTGCTGTCGATGAAGATCGAGCGCGCCTATACCAAGGACAAGATTCTCGAACTGTATCTCAACGAGATCTATCTCGGCTTCTCCGCCTACGGCATCGCGGCGGCGTCGCTCTTGTATTTCGACAAGTCGGTGCATGAGCTGACGATCGCCGAAGCGGCGTATCTCGCCGCGCTGCCCAAGGCGCCCTCGACCCTGCATCCGTTCCGCCAGCGCGAGCGCGCGACCGAGCGGCGCAACTACGTCATCGATCGCATGGTCGAGAACGGCTACATCAAGGCGGAAGAGGGCGAGGCTGCCAAGAAGCTGCCGCTTGCCGTCACCGCTCGCCCGACCGGCTCGCATATTTTCGCCGGCGAATATTTCGCGGAAGAAGTCCGCCGCGAGATCTACGACCGCTACGGCGAGAAGAAGCTCTACGAGGGCGGCCTGTCGGTCCGCACCACGCTCGATCCCAAGCTGCAGCAGCTTGCGCGCAAGGCGCTCGCCGACGGCATGATCCGCTATGACGAGCGGTCCGGCTATCGCGGCCCGATCCAGAAGCTCGACATCTCGGGTGACTGGGGCGTCAAGCTCGCCGAGGTGAAGGCGTTGTCGGATATCGGCTGGAAGATGGCCGTGGTCCTCGAAACCTCCGATCAGTCTGCGCGTATCGGCTTCCAGCCGCCGCGTGAGCCGGGTGGTGCGGTGGTTCGCGAACGCCGCGTCGGCATCATCCCGCTCGAAGGCGTGAAGTGGGCGAAGCCGGCAGCGGGTCCGCAGCGTGGCCGCGTGCCGACCAAGGTCAATCAGGTCCTCGAACCGGGCGACGTGATCTATGTCGAGCCGCTGGACGGCAAGACCGGCCAGGACGTGCAATACCGCCTGCGGCAGGTTCCGGAGATCAGCGGCGCGATCACGGTCATGGATCCATGGACCGGGCGCGTGCTCGCGATGGTCGGCGGCTTCTCCTTCGATCAGAGCCAGTTCAACCGCGCGACGCAGGCTCTGCGTCAGCCCGGTTCGTCGTTCAAGCCGTTCGTCTATGCCGCGGCGCTCGACAATGGCTACACGCCCTCGACGGTGGTGATGGATTCGCCGATCTCCATCAGCCAGGGTCCGGGAGCGGCGGCCTGGACACCGCAGAATTACTCGGCGGGCAAGTTCTACGGTCCGCAGACGCTGCGGTTTGGCATCGAGCATTCCCGCAACGTGATGACGGTGCGCCTCGCGCAGGACGTCGGCATGCCGCTGATCGCCGAATACGCCAAGCGCTTCGGCGTCTATGACGATCTGCCGCCTTACCTGTCGTTCGCGCTGGGCGCGGGCGAAACCACGACGCTGCGCATGACCGCGGCCTATTCGATGTTCGCCAATGGCGGCCGGCGCATCAAGCCGACCCTGATCGACCGCATTCAGGATCGCTACGGGCACACCATCTACAAGCACGACCAGCGCGAATGTCGCGGCTGTGACGCGGATCGCTGGGCCAACCAGCCCGAGCCGACCCTGATCGACAAGCGCGAGCAGGTGATCGATCCGATGACGGCTTATCAGATCACATCGATGATGGAGGGGGTGGTCCAGCGCGGCACCGCCACCGTGATCCGCGAAGTCGGCAAGCCGGTCGCCGGAAAGACCGGCACCACCAACGACGAAAAGGATGCCTGGTTCGTGGGCTTCTCGCCCGATATCGCGGTCGGCGTCTATCTCGGCTTCGACAAGCCGCGGCCGATGGGACGCGGCTCGACCGGCGGCCTGTTGGCGGCGCCCATCGTGCGCGACTTCCTCAAGGCGGCGCTGGCCGACAAGCCGGCCGTTCCGTTCCGCGTGCCCGCCGGCATCAAGCTGATCCGCATCGATCCGAAGAGCGGGATGCGCGCGGGACCCGGCGCCGAGCGGGTGATCCTCGAAGCCTTCAAGCCCGGCACAGCGCCGCCCGATTCGTACTCGGTCGTCGGCTATTCGGACTCCGGCGGGGAGCGATCATTCGAGCCCGCGGGCGGTCCGCCGCCTTCGGCTGCGCCGCAGCAGCCGGCCTTCGTCAATCCGCTCGAGCGGCTTTTCCGCCCGGGTCTTGGCGGGTTGCACTGAGCGGCGAAGCCTCCCATCGTTTTTCTCCCGTCAACGCAGGGACCGGTTGCAACGCAGCCGGTCCCTCGCTAAATGCGCTGACACTTTTCCTGTGAATGCCTGATCATGCGCGCTGAAACCCAAAGCATCGTCGAAGACATCAAGCGGTCCGTCGGACTGCTGAGGAGGCATCTTTGACTTCGATGCATCCAATGCTCGTCTTGCCGAACTGAACCAGCTCGCCGAAGACCCGGCGCTGTGGAACGATCCCGAGCGCGCCAGCAAGGTGATGCAGGAGCGTAATGCGCTGGAAGACCAGCTCAATGCGATCGGACGGATCGAGCGGGAGCTTCAGGATCAGGTCGAAATGATCGAACTCGGCGAGGCCGAGAAGGATCAGGCCGTGATCGCCGATGCCGAACAGGCGATCGCCAAGCTCAAGACGGAAGCCTCACGTCGCGAACTCGAGGCTTTGCTGTCCGGCGAAGCCGATGCCAACGACACCTTCCTTGAGGTCCATGCCGGGGCGGGTGGTACCGAAAGCCAGGACTGGGCGGAGATGCTGCTGCGCATGTTCGTCCGCTGGGCCGAGCAACATGGCTACAAGGTCGAGTATCTCGAAGAGTCGCCCGGAGAAGAGGCCGGCATCAAGTCGGCCACGGTGAAGATCAGCGGGCGCAATGCCTATGGCTGGCTGAAATCGGAAAACGGCGTGCACCGGCTGGTGCGCATCTCTCCGTTCGATTCCAACGCGCGCCGTCATACGTCGTTCGCCAATGCGCGCGTCTACCCGGTGGTCGACGACCGCATCGTCATCGACATCAAGGAATCCGACGTGCGGGTCGATACGATGCGCGCGCAGGGTGCTGGCGGTCAGCACGTCAACAAGACCGATTCCGCGGTCCGGCTGACGCATATTCCGACCAACACCGTGGTCGCCTGTCAGGCCGATCGCTCGCAGCATAAGAACCGCGCCAAGGCATGGGACATGCTGCGCGCGAAACTCTACGAACTCGAGTTGAAAAAACGCGAGGAGAAGGCTGCCGCGGAACAGGCGGCCAAGACCGATATCGGATGGGGGCACCAGATCCGCTCTTACGTTTTGCAGCCGTACCAGATGGTGAAGGATCTGCGGACCGGCGTGTCGACCTCCGATACGGCGGGCGTGCTCGACGGCGATCTCGATCAGTTCATGGCCGCGGCGCTCGCACAGAAAGCCTTCGGCGGCGGTCCCGATCACGTCGACGACGTCGAGTGATCGTTGTCGTCACGGTTGGTGCGTGACGAACGATGATGCGTTGTCTGTGAGCTGCATCGCACTCAGCAAGTATCGCAGTCAGTAAGTAGCGCAGACGGTGAGAAGCGCACCCACTAAAGGCGACTGAGAAGAAGTATCGCCGGGGCGGACCAAAGCGGGGCATTGCCTGACTGATGCTGCCCCTGAGGCCCGCGCCGGCAACCCGTTCGTGTGAATGAGCCGCTACGCTTTCAGCCGAACGATCCGAAACCGATCTTCGCGGCTTGCTGCATCGGTGGTTCCACTACGACCTCCGTGCTTGTGGCTTGACAAGCGTGAGCCTGAATCATCCAGCCCGAAAGTCAAGTCACGAAACGTGGCATTGTGGACGGGCGACACAAGAGACTGTGAAGGCGCGCATTTCAATGCGCGGACATCACGTCGCCATTGTTGGAACCGCGTGCGGGAAAAGTTCCTCGCGCTTCACGATCCGTCGCTTCAGCTTTGCATCGTGCAAGCGTCATTGCGTTCGTTTGATTGCGCGAGCGCGCCGTGCAGCGGAAGCATCAGGCGAAACAGAACTGCGCAAGCCATTCGTTACGCCGGCCTTGTGTCATCATGCTGGACAAGGACCTTCTGTCGGAGCTTGTCGTTACGGCCTTGACGGGCGTCGACCTCAGAGCAAGCCGAGACGCATTCCGGCGCGCAGATATTTCTGCGGGTCGACGGCTTCACCATCGACGCGGGTTTCGTAATGAAGATGCGGTCCGGTGGAGCGTCCGGTCGATCCGATCTTGCCGATGACCTGTCCGATCTTGACGCTTTGGCCGACCTTGACGTCGATCGCCGACAGATGGGCATATCGGGTCGCCAATCCGTTCCGGTGTTCGATCTCGACCATCTTGCCGTAGCCACCGTTGTTTCCGGCGATGGTGACGGTGCCGTTCGCTGTCGCGCGAACCGGCTCCCCGGTTTCGCCGCGCATATCAAGCCCGGTATGCATCGCAGGTGAGCGAACGAACGGGTCCATGCGCATACCGAAGCCGGACGATGTGTCGATTTCGCCGCTGACCGGCTTTCGGACCGGCACATCGAGCAAGGTCCGCGTCAGCCGCTCGACCTGCGAGCGCGAGAGGTGAACGCGATAGAGTTGCCGCTCGAACGACTTCTCGTCAGACGCAGGATTGGCCGCCACGAACGGACCGCCGACGCCGGCCGGCGGTGGCACGGTCGACACCTTGCCAGGATTGATCCCGAGATCGGTCAATACGCTGCGTATCCGTCGTGCGCGCGACTCGAAAGTCTCCTCCAGGGCGCTCAGCGAATGTCCCTGCTTGGCCTCGATGCGATCGAGCGATTCCTGCATGCGTGCCAGGACGCCCTCGACACCGCCGCGCGTCTTCGTCGCACGCAGGGAGAGCGAGGGCAGGAGGCCCGACCGCGCCTCGCGATCAGGCGACGCCTGGAACCGCGCCGTATCGTTGACCGGGGAGGGCTTCGACGCGGAGCCACGGGATGCGTCGGCGCCACGGCCTGTCTTCGGGATCGAGCCGGTGGGCGTCATGTCCGGCAGCGAGCTCAGGGTCGCCGCGCGTTGCTCGAGCACCGATTGCTTGCGCAACAGCGCCTCGAGCTTCTGCTCGAATTGCTCCTGATCCAGAAGCTGGCGGCTCGTGATCCGGTCCACCTGCGCCCGCAATTCGGCGATCCGGTCTTCGTAGGCAAATTGCATTTCCGCCTGGCGGGCGATCAGGCGCTTCAGGACATCGTCATGGAAGGCGAAATAGGTTCCGGTCACGACCGACCAGCCCGCCATCGTCACCAGCGTGCCGACCACGATCCAGAAGGCGACGGGGCCGAGGCGCACCTGACGGCGGCCATGGACCAGCGTGTAATGGGCCGGGCCGGCGCGGCGACGCGATTTCTGCTGGTGCTGGGGGTGCGCCCGGTGCTGCGGCGCCTGCGGCTGGCGATAATGATGCGGATCGGGCTGACGCGGATCGGGCTGACGCGGATCGTGGTGATGCAGATCGCCCTGATAGGGGTAATGGCCGTCGGGATATTCGTAGGCCCAGTGCTCCGCGACCTGCTGAGATTGGGGGTGAGTCGAATAGGACCGATAGGACATGAAGGCTCCCCGCCAGACCGTCGGCGGGCCGACGCTGAACAGCGCCGATTTCAGTCACTTATGGTTAATTTTCCGCAAATGGTTCCTTAATACAGTCGCTATAATGCCTTTGCTGCCGCGAGGACGTCTTCCGCATGCCCAGGCACTTTGACATTGTGCCAGACCCTGGCGACTCGCCCATCCGGACCGATCAGAAACGTGGTCCGTTTCACGCCCATGAATTTTCGCCCGTACAGCATCTTCTCGCCCCAGACGCCGTAGGCGGTCAGCGTGGTGTGGCTCTCGTCGGAAAGCAGGGGAATCGTGAGGCCATGCTTTTCCCGGAAGCGGGCGAGTTTGCGTACCGGATCGGCCGAGATCCCGACGACGCGCGCGCCGGCCCTGCCGAACTTCGCCTTCAGCCGGGAAAAGTCCGACGCTTCGAGCGTGCAGCCGGGCGTGTCCGCCTTGGGATAGAAGAACAGGACGAGCGGTTGTCCGGCGAAATCGGCGAGCGAGATTTCCTTGCCGGAATCATCGGCGAGACGGAAAGCAGGAGCCTTGTCACCCTCGGCCAAGCCTTCTGTCATATGCCTTCCTTTCGACGCTTTCGAACGCTCAATCTGGCCGCAGGGACCCGCCCTGGGGCGAGGGCGGGCAAACATCCGCAGGGGTCCGTATGGCGGGACCAGGTGAATCGGCCTGGTGACGTTAGCGGGGCCGGCGACACGGACAAGGGGATGTCCGACCCGGCATGACCAAACCGGCTGCTCGTCTTCAGGGTTTGCGGAGTCTCGAAGACACTCTTCGGGAACACCGCAGCACGTGCGGCACCGACCTGAAATCGCGCGCCCTGCGTCTCTGGTGGCGCGTGCGGCGTTTCTCCCGACGGCCGAGGGTTCGCCGCATCGGTCTTGGCGCCGGTGCAACCCTCGCGGCTTTGCTTTTCATTGTCGGCGCCTTGTGGTTGCGGCTCGTCGTCGCCCCTGTGGACATCAGCTTCGTTTCGACGTGGCTCGCCTCCGCCATTGAACAGAATATCGGCCGGTCTCATCGCGTCGCGATCGGCGGCGCAATGATCGAGCGCGACGCGAGTGGCCGCACCTCGGTCCGGATCCGCGACATGGAGGTCCGCGACGCCGACGGCGCGGTGATCGCAAGCGCGCCTCGGGCCGAAGTCGCCTTGTCCGGTTCGGCGCTGCTGCGCGGCGAAGTGCGGGCGCGCCGGGTCAGCCTGGTCGGTGCCGCACTCTCCGTCCGCATCGAAGAGGACGGACAGGTCACGATTTCGGCCGGCGACGAGAAGCGGCCGCTTGCTGTCACGCCTGCCATCGTGCGAGCGGCTCCGCCGCACACGACACAGCAGCCGGCCGAGGCCGCGGAGCCCTCCGCGCTGACCGGCGCGGAACGCTTCGTCGGCCTGATCGGGTGGCTCGATCGAATCTCCACGCTCGGTCTGGACGGTCAGGGACTGGGCGAGATCGGGCTCAAGGACGGCGTCCTGAAAGTCGACGACCTGCGCACCGACAAGCATTGGGTGTTCGAGCACATCAATTTCAGCGTCAACCGTCCCGGTCACGGCCTCAGTGTCACGCTCGGCTCCGAGGACCGGCAGCGTCCCTGGCAAATCGCGGCGTCGATCCGGCAGGCCGGGGTCGGGCGGCGGCTGATCGGCATCGATTTGCGGCAGGTCTCCAGCAAGGACCTCTTTCTCGCAACCCGGATCGGAAGCGGGCAGATTCATGCCGATGTTCCGCTGTCCGGATCGATCCGTGCGGAGCTCGGCCCGGACTCACTGCCGCGCGTTGTGGAAGGCAAGATCATCGTCGGCGCCGGCCTGATCGGCGACCCCGCCGATGTCGGCGGACATTTCCGCATCGATCATGCGGACGTCACGCTCGACTGGGATGCCGACCGGCGCAATCTCACGATGCCGTTCCAGATCATCGCCGGAGCGAACCGATTCACGCTGCTGAGCCGGTTCGATGCGCCCGGCCTGTCCAACGATCCATGGCGGGTGACGGTGACCGGCGGTTCGGTGGTTCTGAGCGACGGCGCGGGCGATCCGCAGCCGATCGTCCTCAACAAGGTGCTGCTGCGCGCGAACCTCGACCTGGTCCGGCGGCGGATCGATCTCGTGCAGGGCGATATCGCCGGCGGCGGCATCGCGGGGTCGCTGAACGGCAGCTTCGATTTCTCGTCGGAGCCGCGGCTGGCCGCGGGAATTGCGCTTACGCCGATGTCGGCGCCGACCATGAAGAAAGTCTGGCCGGTCTTCGTGGCCACCAAGGTCCGCAACTGGGTCGTCGAGAATGTCCATAGCGGCCACGTCGAGCGCATCGATATCGCGACGAATTCGCCGATCGACAATCTCAGGGAAGACGGGCCGCCCATCGCTCAGGACGGATTGTCGGTCGATGTCACGCTCCGCAATGCGGTGGTCCGTCCGGTGATCGGGCTGCCGCCAATCACCGACGCCGATGTGACCACCAGCATCAAGGGACGCCGCGTCGTGGTGGCGGTCGGGCGGGGCTATGTCGATCTCGGCGGCGGGCGAAAGCTCACGGTGAGCAACGGCATTTTCGAAGTCCCGGACACCCATCCGAAAGCGCCGCCGGCACGGGCGCAATTCCGGGTCGACGGGCCGGTGCCGGCCGCGCTCGAATTGCTGGCGAGCGAGCGGCTGCGGGGCCAGGCTTCGGTCCCGATGGAGTCCGCCAACAGCCGCGGCAATATCAGCGGTCAGGTCCGCGTCGAATTGCCGATCACCGCCGATCCGCCTCCGGGCGCCACCCAATATGCCATCAGTCTCGATGTCGCGGGCTTCGCCGCCGACAAGATGGTGATGGGCCAGAAGATCGAAGCCCAGGGCCTCAAGGTGACCGCCGACAATCGCGGTTATCAGATCAAGGGCGACGTCCGCATCAACGGCACGCCCGCGACGCTCGATTATCGCAAATCCACCGACAATCCCGACGCCGATGTGCAGGTGAGGGCGACGCTCGACGAAGCGGCGCGCGCGCGATTTGGTTTCGGCACGGGGCCTGCGCTCGCGGGTGCCATTCCGGTGCGCATTGCGGGCAAGATCGCCGACAACAAGGATGTGCGCCTGAGCGTCGAGGCCGATCTTGGGCCGGCCAGGATCGACAACCTGCTTCCCGGCTGGGTGAAGCCGCAGGGCCGGCCGAGCCGGGCGAGCTTCACCGTGCTGACCAGCGACAAGGTCACGCGGTTCGACGACATCGCCATCGACGGTCCGGGCGTGAATGTGCGCGGCAATGCCGAGCTGGACGAGAAGGGCGACATTGCCTTGGCAAACTTCCCGGTCTTCGCCTTGTCCGACGGCGACAAGACGAGCGTAAAGGCCGAGCGTGGATCGGACGGCGCCTTGCGGGTGTCGATGCGCGGCGACGTCTATGACGGACGAAATTTCGTGAAGAACTTCTTCGGCGGCGGAGGCGAGCCCGAAAAGTCGAAGTCTCCGCCGATCGATCTCGATTTCGACATGCGACTCGGCGCCATCGCCGGTCATAACGGCGAAGCCCTGCGCAGCGTCGAAATGCGAATGACGCGCCGCAACGGACAGATCAAGGCCTTCGCGCTGAGTTCGCGGATCGGACAGAACGGGACGCTGACCGGCGACATGCGCGCTTCGGCGCAACGCCGCGCCATGCTGCATTTCGAGACACAGGACGCCGGCGCGCTGATGCGTTTCACCGACACCTATCCGCGGGTGCAGGGCGGTCACATGGCGGTTGCCATGGAGGTGCCGACGCCCGATCAGGCGCCGCAGGAAGGCATCGTGAGCGTTCAGAATTTCGCGGTGCGCGGCGAACCCAAACTCGCCAGCGTGGTCGGCGGCGGATCGCAGAATGACGGGCGCGGCATCGACTTCACGCGGTTGCGGGTCGATTTCACCCGCACCCCCGGCCGGCTCCAGATCAAGGAAGGCATCGTTCAGGGGCCGGTGATCGGCGCGACCTTGGAAGGCAATATCGATTTCGCCAGGAACGATGTGCGCATGCGCGGCACGATCGTGCCGCTCTACGGGATCAACAATCCGATCGGCCAATTGCCGCTGGTCGGCGCCTTCCTCGGTGGTCCGAAGGAGGGCTTGTTCGGCTTCACCTATCAGGTCGTCGGACCGCCGAGTGCGCCGACGCTCAATGTGAATCCGGCATCGGGCCTGATGCCGGGCTTCCTGCGCAAATTCTTCGAATATCCGACCGCGCGGCCGATGGAGCCTGCCGAAATCGCGCCGGTCCCGCCGATGCCGATCCGCTAAAGCACATTCAGTTTTCGCAGAAGCAGATCTCTCTTGCTGTCATCGCCCGCGAAAGCGGGCGATCCAGTCACCACAACGGCTTCAAGAGCTGGATGCCCCGCTTTCGCGGGGCACGACACGACAGGCGAGATACGATTCCACCTCAACCGAAGTCGGTCTGACGCGAAGCCGCTCAGGACGGCTTCAGGAGCACATGCTTCTTGCGGCCCAGCGAGAGCTTGATCACCGCCGCCGGCGTGAGGTGAGACTGTCCGAGCGTCATCTTTTCGTCGGTCACGGTCTCGTCGTTGACCTTCAGTCCGCCGCCCTTGATCTGTCGCCTGGCTTCGCTGGTTGACGCGACAAGTCCGGCCTGGACGAACGCGGTCAACACGCCGACGCCCTTGTCCAGTTCGCTGGATGCGATGGTGACTGTCGGCAAGCTTTCCGCGAGAGCGCCTTCCTCGAAGGTGCGCCGCGCGGTCTCCGCGGCCTGCTCGGCGGCGTCGCGGCCATGCATCAGGGCGGTTGCTTCCGTCGCGAGAGTCTTCTTGGCCTCGTTGATTTCCTGTCCCTGCAGCGCCGCGAGTCTCGCAATCTCGTTCAGCGGCAATGTCGTGAACAGCTTGAGGAAGCGTTCGACGTCGCCGTCCTCGGTGTTACGCCAGTATTGCCAATAGTCGTAAGGGCTGACGAGATCGGCATTGAGCCACACCGCGCCCGCGGCGGTCTTGCCCATCTTGGCGCCGGACGACGTCGTGATCAGCGGAGAGGTCAGCGCAAAGAGCTGCGCATTCATCAACCGCCGCCCGAGATCGATGCCGTTGATGATGTTGCCCCATTGATCGGAGCCGCCCATCTGCAAAACGCAGCCATAGCGCTTGTGCAGTTCCACGAAATCGTAGGCCTGCAGGATCATGTAATTAAATTCGAGGAAGGACAATTCCTGCTGACGCTCGAGTCGCAGCTTGACCGAGTCGAAGGACAGCATGCGATTGATCGAGAAGTGCCGTCCCACGTCGCGCAGAAAGTCGATGTAGTTGAGCGTGTTCAGCCAATCGGCATTGTTCGCCATGATGGCGTCGCCGGGACCCTCGCCGAAGGTGAGGAATTTCGAGAAGGTCGTCCGGATGCTGCGCAGGTTCTCGTTGATCACCTCTTCGGTGAGAATCCTGCGGCTTTCGTCCTTGCCGGACGGATCGCCGACGCGTGTCGTGCCGCCACCCATCAAGGCGATCGGCCGATGGCCGGTCTGCTGCATCCAGTACAGCATCATGGTCGGCAGCAGGTGACCGACATGCAGGGAGGGGGCGGTGCAGTCATAGCCGATATAGGCCGTGATCTGCTTTGAGCTCGCCAGCGCATCCAGCGCCTCGGGCTCCGAGACCTGATGAATGAAACCGCGCTCCGACAGGACGCGCAAGAAATCTGACTTGAATTGGCTCATGGTAAGACCGTATTCGCCCGCGGCGCAGGTGGTGTATCAGGTTCGCCATGGGATTGAAACGGTGCGGCTCTTTGCTTCCACGAGATCGGAGCGATTGAGCGATCGTCTACTCGCCGACCTCTGATCCCGCTCACGCCGCTTTCTTTTCCGGTCCGGACTTGCGCGTTCCAGAATTGTCCGGTCCGGATTTGGCGCGCCTCAACAAGCGCTGCATGAATCTGGGCTGTCCGGGCGGGCGCACCAGCAGGATGTCGCTGACCAGTTTCGCGCCGCCGCTATCCCGCCGTTCCAGAGTCAATTTGCGCGAGTGGAATTGTTCGAGCTCGGGCCGGTGGCCGACGCTCAGGATCGTGAGGCCCTCCATCTCCTCGGACAAGAGCTTCATCAGCGCGTCCTGGCTCTTCGGATCGAGCGCGGCCGTCGCCTCGTCGAGGACGATGATGTCGGGACGGTGCAGCAGAACGCGCGCGACAGTCAGCCGCTGCTTCTCGCCACCGGACAGGGTTTGATCCCAAGGCGCTTCCTCTTCGACCCGCTCCTTGAGGTGGCCGAGGCCGACGCGGTCCAGCGCATTCCGGATCGTATCGAGGTCCCAGTCCTCGGCCGCGCCGGGATAGGCGATGGCACGGCGCAATGTGCCGGTCGGGACATAGGGCCGCTGAGGCAAAAGGAACAGCCGCGAGTCGCGTTGCACCGCGATCTCTCCGCCACCCCAGGGCCACAACCCTGAGATCGCGCGAACCAGCGTGCTCTTTCCCGAACCGGAAGCGCCGGCGACGAGAACCCGCTCGCCTTTCTTGATCACGACGTCGGTGTCGTCGACTACGGCGGTGCCGTTATCGAGCGCCACCACCAGATCCTTCATGCGGATCGCCGCGTCATCGCTTTCCACGCGCTTGATCCGGTTGATGCCTTCGCCGGTCTCCGCCTTCTCGAGCGCGTCGACCGACACCATGAGAGAGGAGATGCGCCGCGCGCCCGCGGTCCATTCCGCAAGCCGCGGATAATTGTCGACAAGCCAGGCGAACGCCGCCTGCACGATGGTGAAGGCCGAGGCCGCCTGCATCACCTGGCCGAGCGACATCGACCCATCGAGGAATTTCGGCGCGCACAGGATGATCGGGAGCACTGGCGCGATGATGCCCGAACCATGAGAGACGACCGTCGTGCGCATGTGCTGCGCGCACAGCGCGCGCCACTTGCGCAGCACCTCGACAAAGGACCGGTTCAAGCCGGCGCGCTCTTCGGCTTCGCCGCCAAGCAGCGCGATGCTTTCGCCATTCTCCCGCACGCGGGTGAGGTTGTAGCGATAATCCGCTTCGGCCTGGTTCTTGGCCTCGGAGACAGCAACGAAGCTTCGGCCGACGATCGCCATCGCGCCGCTCGCGATGACAGCATAGAGAATGGCCGCGATGACCAGGAAGCCGGGGATGGTGATCGCCGAACCGCCGAGCGGAACGGTGAGGGCGCCTCCGATGGTCCACAGGACCGCGATGAAGGTCAGCGCCGAAAGCGTGGCCGTGGACACGCCGACTGCGAAATCGATCGGAGCGTCGGTCGAGACGCGCAGATCCTCGGTCAACCGGCCTTCCGGATTCTGATGATCGCCGCTCACGAGATTGAGCTGGTAATAGCGTCCGTTCTTCAGCCAGCGGTCGAGCACATGGTCGCTGAGCCAGGCGCGCCAGCGCCGCTGCATCGACATGCGTCCATAGACGCTGGCAACGCCGACACCGACGCTTGCAGCAGCAAGCGGGAAGAAAACCAGGGCCAGCGTCAGGACGGATGCGGAGTCCCGCTTTTCGAGCGCGTCGAAAATCTTGCGATTCCAGACATTGATGCCGTATTGCGCGAGCACTGCAAGGATCACGAGCAGCGCGACCCCGATCGTCAGCGGCCAGGCGAGGCGGTCGCCCTCACGCGGATTCCAGAAGCCTCTAGCCGACGACCAGAACCGGCCCAGCAGCGCGCGACGGCGCAACTTTTCCTTTTCAGCCTCGGCATCGGTGTCGCTGTCGGGCGAGACCGGTGCTTCGGGCTCGGCAGCGGCGTCGTCCAGCGAGACGTCGGAGGCGTCGTCTTCGCGCCTGTCAGGGCGCGCGGTATTTTCAGGGGCGGTATGTTCCGGGGCGTCCTGGCCACGCCGATCGGACGCCGGACGATCCGGCATACTGGACGTGGAGTTCCTTTCGGACATGGCGCATGGCCCCGAGCGAGATGCGGGGCACAACGCGGTGAGGAAAGTTCCGTTCCAGAATGTCGCAGAGCTTGCGGCGCCCTCTGCAGATCGCGCGTCAGAGCTTTTGTGGTCTGCGTCAGAACTACGCCGCGCTCGGCTTGCGTCCGGTCGTACCGAGACGCTTGTCGAGATACTGGTTGACCGACTGCATCAGCGCATCGATCTTCTGATCGAAGAAGTGGTTGGCGCCGGTCACGACCTTCTGCTCGATCACGATGCCTTTCTGAGTCTTCAGCTTGTCCACCAGCGTCGTGACGTCGCGGTGCGGCACCACGGCATCCTTGTCGCCATGAATGATCAGGCCGGACGAGGGGCAGGGCGCGAGGAACGAGAAGTCGTACAGGTTGGCGGGCGGCGCGATCGAGATGAAGCCCTCGATCTCGGGGCGGCGCATCAGCAGCTGCATGCCGATCCAGGCGCCGAACGAAAAGCCGGCGATCCAGCAGGATCGGGCTTCCGGGTTGATCGTTTGCGCCCAATCAAGCGCGGCTGCGGCGTCCGACAATTCGCCGACGCCGTGATCGAACGATCCCTGGCTGCGGCCGACGCCGCGGAAGTTGAAGCGCACCACCGAAAAATTGCGGTGCACGAAGGCGTAATAAAGCTGATAGACGATCTGGTGGTTCATCGTCCCGCCGAATTGCGGGTGCGGATGAAGGATCAATGCGAGCGGAGCATTCTTCTGCGCCGCCGGGTGATATCGGCCCTCAATGCGACCGGCCGGGCCGGTGAAAATGACTTCAGGCATGAAAGACCTCGGCTGGATACGGCAAGGTCTCAAAGACCAGGCCGCGCAGGTTTTGTTGGTGCGCTTGACGGATCGATCAGCCGCACGTAACCTTTTAGAATTATTCTAAACAGGAGCGGTTCCGGTGGATTGCCAGCCGGGATCGGGCCGTCGGAGGCGGCGGCGGTTTCTACCATAAGGCATGGGGCGAAATGCAAGCTTTCCGTGGCCCATGCTACGCTAAACCTCTGGCCAGCCTCTGCCCGTCGGTAATGCGGTGACATGACTGAGCGTGCCTATCTTGATTGGAATGCCAGCGCGCCGCTGCGCACGGAGGCGCGCGCCGCCATGGTCGCGGCACTGGACCAGATCGGCAATCCGATGTCGGTGCATGGCGAAGGTCGCACGGCCCGACAGCTCGTCGAGCGTGCGCGGGGCGAGGTGGCCGCGCTGGTTGGGGCCGAAGCGGACTCGGTCACGTTTACGTCCGGCGCCACCGAGGCCAACGCGCTGGCCCTCTCGCCGGCGTGGTCGCGTGCCGCCGGAGACCCACCCTTTGCACGGCTTCTCGTATCCGCCGTCGAGCATCCTTCGGTCCTGAGCGGCGGGGGATTTTCCCCCGATCGCGTCAGTATCATACCGGTTGACGGGCAGGGCGTGGTCGACCTTGAGGCGCTGCGGCGCCTGCTGGCCGGTGAACCTGCCATGGTTTCCGTGATGCTGGCCAATAATGAGACCGGCGTTCTTCAACCGGTTTCGGAGGTCGCTGAATTGGTCCACGAGGCGGGCGGTCTTCTGCATATCGATGCGGTGCAGGCGCCGGGACGGATTTCTATTGATTTCAGAAATTTAGCAGTAGATCTTCTGACGCTGTCTTCACACAAGATCGGCGGCCCGAAGGGCGCGGGCGCGCTGCTGCGCCGGAGCGGCCTGCACCTCGCCGAACCGCCGATCCGCGGCGGCGGTCAGGAGCGTGGACTCCGTGCGGGCACCGAAAATGTCGCGGCGATCGCCGGATTTGGGGCCGCAGCGTCCGATATTCCCGGGCGGCTGACCGAGGAGAGCCGACATACCGCGCAGCTGCGCGATCGCCTGGAAGCCGGGCTGCGTGCCATCACACCGGACGTCGTCGTCTTCGGTGACCGGGTACTGCGGTTGCCCAATACCACCGCGTTCACTCATCCGGGCTTAAAAGCCGAGACCGCCGTGATTGGCTTCGACCTCGCGGGCGTCGCGGTGTCGTCGGGCTCTGCCTGTTCCTCGGGCAAGGTTCAGGGCTCGCATGTGCTGGCGGCGATGGGCGTGGAACCGGCGCTGGCCCGGGGCGCCATCCGGGTGTCCACGGGGCCTGCGACCACGGAAGACCATATTGAGCGCTTTCTAAGTGCTTGGACAAAGCTGTCTGAATCACTACTTAAGGGGCGAAGATTTATCGCCGCTTGAGCGGCTGCGCGGAGGGAAACCGACGCAAGGCTGATCGACCATAACCGACAGATCCGCTGCGGTCCTTGAAACCGCAAGGGGAGACAAGAATGCCGGCCGTACAAGAGACCGTCGAACAGGTTCGCCGTATCGACGTTGATCAATACAAGTATGGATTCGAGACCCAGATCGAATCCGAAAAGGCCCCAAAGGGCCTCTCCGAGGACACCGTCCGATTCATCTCGGGTAAGAAGAACGAGCCGCAATGGATGCTCGACTGGCGGCTTGACGCCTATCGGCGCTGGCTGACCATGCGCGAGCCGACCTGGGCGCGCGTCTCCTATCCGAAGATCGACTTCCAGGACATCTACTATTACGCAGCGCCCAAGAAATTCGTCGCCCCGAAGTCGCTCGACGAGGTCGACCCGGAAATCCTGCGCACCTACGAGAAGCTCGGCATCCCGCTGCGGGAGCAGGAGATCCTGGCCGGCGTCGAGCGTCCCGAGGGCGAGCGGCGCGTCGCCGTCGACGCGGTGTTCGACAGCGTTTCGGTCGCCACGACCTTCAAGGCCGAACTGGCCAAGGCCGGTGTGATCTTCATGCCGATTTCGGAGGCGATCCGCGAGCATCCCGAGCTGGTGCAGAAGTATCTCGGCTCGGTGGTGCCGGTGACCGACAATTTCTATGCGACGCTGAATTCGGCGGTGTTTTCCGACGGCTCCTTCGTTTATGTGCCGCCGGGCGTGCGCTGCCCGATGGAGCTGTCCACCTACTTCCGCATCAATGAGAAGAATACCGGTCAGTTCGAGCGCACGCTGATCATCGCCGACAAGGGCTCCTATGTGAGCTATCTCGAAGGCTGCACCGCGCCGATGCGCGACGAGAACCAGCTGCATGCCGCAGTGGTCGAACTGGTCGCGCTCGATGACGCCGAGATCAAATATTCGACGGTGCAGAACTGGTATCCGGGCGACTCCGAAGGGCGCGGCGGCATCTACAATTTCGTCACCAAGCGCGGCGACTGCCGCGGCAAGAATTCCAAGATTTCGTGGACCCAGGTCGAGACTGGTTCTGCGATCACCTGGAAATATCCGAGCTGCATCCTGCGCGGCGACGGTTCGCGCGGCGAGTTCTACTCGATCGCGATTTCGAACGGCATGCAGCAGGTCGATTCCGGCACCAAGATGATCCACCTTGGCAAGAACACCACGAGCCGGATCATCTCGAAGGGCATCTCCGCCGGTCGCTCGCAGAACACCTATCGCGGGCTCGTCTCGGCGCACCGCAAGGCGACCGGCGCACGCAACTTCACCAACTGCGACTCGCTCCTCGTCGGCGACAAATGCGGCGCGCATACCGTGCCGTATCTGGAAGCGAAGAATTCCTCGACGGTGTTCGAGCACGAGGCGACCACCTCGAAGATTTCCGAGGACATGCTGTTCTATTGCCGCCAGCGCGGATTGTCGGCCGAGGAAGCGACCGCGCTCGTGGTCAATGGCTTCGTGAAGGACGTGCTGCAGCAGCTGCCGATGGAGTTCGCCGTCGAGGCACAGAAGCTCATCTCGATCTCGCTCGAGGGGAGCGTGGGATGAGCGCTGCATTTCGAGATGCGGCCACGTCCTGTCTCGCGCAGAACAAGCCCGCGGGCGATCTTGTCGACTGCATCGCCGAGCATTTCCCCGATGTCGAGGTCTATCGCGAGAACGATGACCTCATCATCAAGGGCGGCGCCCGCTTCCTCGTGGTGCGCCGCGACGGGCCAGACGCGTTCCGGATCACCGAGAATGTCGCCGTTCCTTCGACCAATGCCGTCGATGCGGGTGGCGGACGCCAAACGACACTGAACGAGCTGATCGACGAAATCGTCACGCTCGACGACTGACTGGATAGACCGATGCCATTATTGGAAGTGAAGAACCTGCACGTCGAGATCGGCGGCAAGAAAATCCTGAACGGCCTCGACCTGACCGTCGATAAGGGTCAGGTCCACGCGATCATGGGCCCGAACGGCTCGGGCAAGTCGACGCTGTCCTATGTTCTGGCCGGCAAGGCGGACTATGAAATCACGGAAGGCGAAGTCCTGTTCAACGGCGAGAACATCGCTGACATGGAGCCGGACGAACGTGCGGCCAAGGGGCTGTTCCTCGCCTTCCAGTATCCGATCGAAATTCCCGGCGTCGCGACCATGACCTTCCTGCGCACCGCCGTGAATGCGCAGCGCAAGGCGCGTGGCGAAGGCGAGTTGTCGACGCCCGAATTCATGAAACAGGTGCGCGAGGCGGCTGGCGAACTCGGTATCAGCCAGGAGATGCTGCGGCGTGCGGTCAATGTCGGCTTTTCCGGCGGCGAGAAGAAGCGCAACGAGATCCTGCAGATGGCAATGTTGCAGCCCCGGCTTGCCGTGCTCGACGAAACCGATTCCGGGCTGGACATCGACGCGCTGAAGATCGTCTCCGATGGCGTCAATCGGCTGCGATCGCCGGAGCGCTCCTTCATCGTGATCACGCATTATCAGCGGCTGCTCGATTATATCGTGCCGGATGTCGTGCATGTGTTGTCGAAGGGCCGCATCGTGCGGAGCGGCGGCAAGGAACTTGCGCTGGAGCTCGAGGAGAAGGGCTACGCGCAATATGTCGGCGAGGCGGCGTAGGTTTTCCCTTTGTCATTCCGGACGTCGCGAAGCGACGATCCGGAATCCAGACAAAGGATCAAGGATGAGAGAATGGATTTCGGGTTCGCGCCTGTGGCGCGCCCCGGAATGACGAGTTGGGACATGGCCGAACTGAAACTGATCAAGACCGCTGCCGAAGAAGGCCTCGCAGAGGCCTTCGCGGGTGCGCGTGCGACGCTGCCGGGAGCGGCAGCGGTGAAGTCGCTGCGCGACAACGCCTTCCGCATCTTCGAGGTCAAAGGCCTGCCGCACCGGCGGATCGAGGAGTGGAAATATACTGATTTGCGCGCGCTGATGCGCGATGCCAAGCCGCTGGCCGCTCCTCCGGACGCGGCAGCAAAAGTGAAAGCCAAGGCGGCGGGTGCTTTGCTCTCCGCTGTCGGCGCCCGCCGCGTCGTCATTGTGGACGGCGCGTTCGTCCCTGAATTGTCCGATCTGGCGGCACTCGAGAAGGGGCTTACGATCGTCTCGCTTGCCGAGGCACTGGTTATCGCCGACAAGGCGTTGATCGACCGGCTCAGCCGCAAGGCGCTATTCTCGGATGATCCGGCATTCGCGCTCAATACCGCGATGATGAGTGACGGGGTCGTCATCCGCGTCGCGGAGGGCGCGCAGATCGCGCGTCCGATCCATCTGGCATTCATCACCACATCGGTAAAGCCGGTTTCCGTATTCACCCGGTCTCTCGTCACCGTCGGAAAGGGCGCATCGCTTTCGGTTATCGAAAGCCACGAGAGCGCTGACGGTGTCGACAACCAGGCCAATCACGCGATTGATGTATCAGTCGCAGATGACGGGCGCCTCGATCATGTGAAGATCGCCTGCGAGGGCGATCGGGCTCTTCATGTCGCTTCGCTCCTGGCCGATATCGGGGCAACGGCGCACCTGAACACTTTCACCTTCACGTCGGCCGGGGCGGTGACGCGCAATCAGATCGCGATGCGGCTCGAAGGGGCGCAGACCCATGTCGGTATCCGCGGCGCGACCCTGCTCAAGGGGCGCCAGCACGCCGACAACACGCTTGTTGTCGATCATGCAGTCGGCCATTGCGAGAGCCGCGAATTGTTTAAGTCGGTGCTCGACGGCGAAAGCCGTTCTGTGTTCCAGGGCAAGATCATCGTCGAGCCGCACGCCCAGAAGACCGACGCCAAGATGGCGACGCATGCGCTGCTGCTGTCCGAGGATGCCGAGGCCGACGCCAAGCCCGAGCTGGAAATTTTCGCCGACGACGTAGTCTGTGGCCACGGTGCGACGGCCGGCGCGCTCGACGATGACCTTCTGTTCTACCTCCGGGCGCGCGGTATTCCGCTGAAGGAAGCCGAGGCGTTGATGGTGGAAGCCTTTGTCGGCGAGGCGGTGGAAGCGGTCGAGAATGAATCGGTGCGCGAGGCGCTGATGGAGCTGGCGCGCCGCTGGCTCAAGGCACGGGCGTGACCATGCACCCCGCCGTCTCCAACGGGTCTTACGACGTCGCCCGCATTCGCGAGGATTTTCCTGCGCTGGCGATGCAGGTCTATGGCAAGCCGCTGGTCTATCTGGACAACGCTGCGTCGGCGCAGAAGCCGAAGGCGGTGCTCGATCGCATCCAGCATGCCTATACGCACGAATACGCCAATGTGCATCGTGGCTTGCATTATCTCGCCAATGCCGCGACCGAAGGCTACGAAGGCGCCCGCGAAATCGTCGCAAAATTCCTCAATGCGCCCTCAAAGGATGAGGTGATATTCACCCGCAACGCGACCGAGGCGATCAATCTCGTCGCCTATACGTTTGGCCGCGAGCGGCTGAAAGAGGGCGACGAGATCGTGCTCTCGATCATGGAGCACCATTCCAACATTGTGCCGTGGCATTTCCTCAGGGAGCGGCAGGGCGCCGTCATCAAATGGGCGCCGATCGACGAAGACGGCAATTTTCTGATCGACGAATTCGAGAAGCTGCTCGGCCCGCGCACCAGGATGGTCGCGATCACCCACATGTCGAACGCGCTCGGCACCTACGTTCCGGTGAAGGAGGTCGTGCGGATCGCACATGCGCGCGGCATTCCGGTGCTGGTCGATGGCAGCCAGGCGGCGGTGCATCTGCCGATCGATGTGCAGGACATCGGCTGCGATTTCTACGTCTTCACCGGACACAAGATCTACGGCCCCTCTGGCATCGGTGTGTTGTGGGGCAAGGCCGAGCATCTCGAAGCCATGCCGCCGTTCAACGGCGGCGGCGAGATGATCCGCGATGTGTTCGAGGACCGCATTACCTACGGCGATCCGCCGCACAAATTCGAGGCCGGCACCCCGCCAATTGTCCAGGCAATCGGGCTGGGCGCTGCGATCGAATATGTCAATTCGATCGGCAAGGAGCGCATCAAGGCGCATGAGGACGCCCTGATGCGCTACGCGCACGACCGGCTGCGCGAGATCAATTCACTGAGGATCATCGGCACCGCCAAGGAAAAGGGTGCGGTGGTGTCCTTCGAAATGAAGGGCGCCCACCCGCACGATGTCGCCACGATCATCGACCGCTCGGGCGTGGCCGTGAGGGCGGGAACTCATTGCGTGATGCCGCTTTTGAACCGGATCGGTGTCACGGCCACCTGCCGGGCATCGTTCGCCCTGTATAATACCAAGGATGAAGTCGACAGCCTTGCCCAGGCCCTGATCAAGGCGCAGGATTTCTTTGCATGACCGAAGACATCAAATCTGACGAGACCAAGACGGCGCCGGCTGCCGAGGCGACGGTTGCGGCGCAGGAGTCAGCGTTGCCGCAGGAAGAGATCGCGCGTCTCACCGACGACATCGTGCAGGCGCTGAAGACGGTCTACGATCCGGAAATTCCGGCCGACATCTACGAGCTTGGCCTGATCTACAAGGTCGACATCAAGGATGACCGGACCGTCGATGTCGACATGACGCTGACCACACCGAATTGCCCGGCCGCGGCGGAATTGCCGCAGATGGTGGAAAACGCGGTGTCGAGCGTGCAGGGTGTCGGCCCCGTCAAGGTCCAGGTTGTCTGGGATCCGCCATGGGATCCGAGCCGCATGTCCGACGAGGCGCGGCTGGTCCTGAATATGTGGTGATGAACACTCCGCCGAAGCTTGGCGGTGTTCTCGAGACGGCGCTTTATGTCGACGATCTCGAACGCGCGTCGCAATTCTACGAGGGTGTGCTGGGGCTGACCGCGCTGAGCCGGGACGGGCGGTTTTGCGCCTATGACGTCGCCGGCGTCAGCGTGCTGCTGCTGTTCAAGCGCGGCGCGACGCTGGAGACGGTGCAGATGCCGGGCGGCACCATCCCCCCGCATGACGGGCATGGGCCGATCCACATGGGCTTTGCCGTTGGCGCGGACGAACTCCCGAAATGGGAGGAGCGGCTGGGGGCTTATGGCGTCGTAGTCGAAGGCCGCACCGATTGGCCCCGCGGCGGCCGGAGCCTCTATTTCCGCGACCCCGACGGTCACCTTCTGGAACTGGTGACGCCCGGTGTCTGGGCGACCTATTGAGACAGCCTTCGGTGCTGGACCTAATCCAGTCTCGGAGGGCTTCACACGAGGAATTTCGTTGCTACGTTAGGAGCATACGAGTCCCGAACCGGACCTTGAACCCGGTGCCAGGAGAGTACGAGATGGCCACAGCCAGACCGAGGCCACAGGTAATGCGCCTCACCGATGCCGCCGCCGAGCGGATCAAGGAATTGATGGCGAAATCCGAGCGCCCGATCGCGGGATTGCGCGTCGGTGTCCGCAACGGTGGATGTGCGGGTATGGCCTACACCATGGAATATGCTGAAGCGGCCAATCCCACCGACGAGATCGTCGAGGACAAGGGCGTGCGCATCCTGATCGACCCGAAGGCCGTGCTGTTCCTGCTCGGGACCGAGATGGACTACAAGGTGGACAAGCTCTCTGCCCAGTTCGTGTTCAACAATCCGAATCAAACCTCGGCCTGCGGGTGCGGGGAATCCGTGCAACTGACGCCAGCGCAAGGCGAGGGCGCTGAGGCCGCGCGCACTAGTCCTGCGTAATTCAGCTTTCAGCGACCGGCGAGCGAATGGATCCTGCTTTCCTGCGCGATCTGTTTTCCGCCTTTCGGCCGGTGACGGTACGACGCATGTTCGGCGGCGCCGGACTTTATGCCGACGGCGTCATGTTCGGGCTGCTATCGTCGGGCGGTACGCTGTATCTGAAGGTCGATGCTCAGAACGAAGCCGATTTCATCCGCGAGGGGATGCCGTCTTTCGCTCCGGTGATGAAGAACAGCGGCCGGCACGCCGTGATGCCGTACCGAGAGATGCCGGATGGACTCTACGACGATCCGGACGAGCTAGCCCGCTGGGCCGAACGTGCCCTTCAGGCTGCGCAACGAAGCGCTGTGATGAAGAAAAAAGCCGCGCCGCGCAGAAGGGGCGCGGCTCGCGGCGGGTCCTGAACGATCAGGCGACCGCGGCGGCAGGCTCGTGCGAGGCCTTCGCTTCCGGATCGGTTTCGCACACCACGCGGTTGCGCCCGGCGCGCTTGGCCGCATAAAGACACGCATCTGCGCGGCCGATCAGCGTCTGAACGGTGTCGCCGGCCTGCAGCGTCGCGACGCCGATCGAAATGGTGACGCGGCCGAGATGCTCGCCGGTCGAGCGCTTCATCAATTCCTTGCTCATCACCGCCCGCCGAATGTGATCGGCGACCGTGACCGCCGATCGCAGGACGGTGTTCGGCAGCACGACGGCGAATTCCTCGCCGCCATAGCGGGCCGCGATGTCCTTGCCCTTGACGTTCTGCTTCACCGAAAGCGCGACCAGCCGCAGAACCTGATCGCCGGTGAGGTGGCCATACGTGTCGTTGAAGGTCTTGAAATGATCGATGTCGGTCATCAGGAGCGACATCGCCTCGTTATCAGCCTTGGCCTCGGCGATGACCTTGACCAGCGCCTCGTCGAAATACTTGCGATTGGCGAGCGACGTCAGCGGGTCGGTCTGGCTCTCGTGGCGCATCAGCTCGAGGTTTTCCTGGAGCTCGTTGATCTCTTTCCTGGATGCGACCAACCGCGCCTCCAGCTTCAGATTGAGATTCTCCATCTCCTTGGTGGTCTGCACCAGGCTTTCGACGATGCCACGCAGGCCGTCTCGATCTGCGGCCGGAATGTGGTTCGCGACGCCGGCGAGACTTTCGGAGCAGTTGTTGGTGGTCCCGACCGCGGCATCGACCATGGCCATGACCTGTTCGATCTCGTCGAGGACGCGATCGCCGACCTTGTCGATGCGTTCGCTGAAGCGCAGTGGCGACAGATGGGTGGCGTAGATCTTTTCGAGCTCGGCCTCGGTCAGATTGCCGTTGAGCGACAGAAGCTGATTCACCGCTTCATTGAGCGAGGGATAATAGCCGGTCGCGTAGGAATACCAGACTTCGAAATTGCGCGGATTTGCCGGCTGCCGAAGCGCTTTGATCTGTGCGAGAGCGATTTCAGCGAACGCCATTGTCCGCTTATGTTCGTCACCGCTGTTGGACATCCTCGGACCCCCGGAAGGCATGCGAATCGGCACTCAACGCGCCGGTCCCCCCGGCGGCGCCGCCTCCGATCCCTTGGGAACTTATTTCACAGCCGTGAATCACGGGTAAACAGGTACGAACGCGTGCCCTGCGCGCGTCTACGACGTGCGGTGTGCGCCTAGACTTTGACCCGGACCGGACGCAGCAGAAATGCCGGCAGGTGGGAATGGTCCGCTTCAACTTCGGCCGCAGGCTGCTGCGGCTTGCGCCGGGCCTGGTCGAGGCGCGTCACCGGCGCCGGAGCAGGTGGCACGGAGCTGCGACCGACGCCACGACCGCGCCCGCCACGCTGCCGCTCGCGGGGGCGAGTGTCACGCGCGGGTTCTGCTTCGTCTTCGACGGGAGCGGAGAGGCCGACCGGCTCCGCAAACGGAATCTGTTGACCGATCAGCTTTTCGATGGCCGCGACCGCCTTGTGATCGGCGGAAGTCACGATCGTATAGGCGGTGCCGCTTTTGCCGGCGCGGCCGGTGCGCCCAATCCGGTGGACATAGTCATCGGCGTGGAAGGGGACGTCGAAATTCAGCACATGGCTGACGTCCGGAATGTCGAGGCCGCGCGCGGCGACATCCGATGCGATGAGCAGGTCGGCTTCACCCTTGCGGAACTTGTCGAGCGCCGCCATCCGCGCCGGCTGATCCATGTCGCCATGGAGCGCGACTGCGTTGAATCCGTGCTTGACCAGAGACCGGTGGAGCAGCGCAACCTCGCGCTTGCGGTTGCAGAAGATGATCGCGTTCTTGAAATTCTCGGTGGTGTTGCGGATCACCCGGCGCAGCGTCTCGCGCTTCTCGTGTGGCTCCCGACCGGATTTGACCAGTTGCTGGGTGATCGTCGAGGCAGCCGTGGCCGGCTTTGCGACCTCCACCTTGACCGGGCTCGACAGGAATTGCTCGGTGATGCGCCGGATTTCCGGCGGCATGGTTGCGGTGAAAAACAGCGTCTGCCGGGTGAACGGCACGAGTTTGCAAATGCGTTCGATGTCGGGAATGAAGCCCATGTCGAGCATGCGATCGGCTTCGTCGATCACCAGCAATTCCACGCCGGTGAGGAGGAGGCGGCCGCGTTCGAAATGATCGAGGAGGCGGCCGGGTGTCGCGATCAGAACATCGACGCCGCGCGTCAGCTTCGCATCCTGGTCGTCGAAAGAGACGCCCCCGATCAGGAGGGCGACGTTCAGTTTCTGGCCGACACCGTATTTCTCGAAATTCTCCTGCACCTGGGCGGCGAGTTCGCGCGTCGGCTCAAGGATCAGCGTGCGCGGCATGCGTGCGCGCGCACGGCCGGTCTCCAGCATGGTGATCATCGGCAGCGTGAAGGCCGCCGTCTTGCCGGTGCCGGTCTGGGCAATGCCGAGGACGTCGCGTCGCGCGAGCACGTGCGGGATTGCTTCGGACTGGATGGGCGTTGGATTTTCGTAGCCAGCCGCCTTGACGGCGGCCAAAACCTTGTCGGACAAGCCGAGTTGGGAAAAGGACATAAGACCTCTGGCGGTGCCGCCGAGCTTCGGGCTCGCGCCGAATGACCTGAGGACTTATTGCGCGAGGGAGGGGCGGCCGAATCTCTACTGTCGGACCGTTGGTGCGGAAAATAGGGGCGCCCCGGCGAAAGTCAATGCTTGGACGGCGCTAAAGTTAAATAAAGACAAGCGTTTTTGGCTCTCACACGATGACGGATCGATGACATGGATAACGCTGGTGGCCTTCCGATCGTGCTGATTCCGGGGCTGGGATGCACGGCCCGCCTCTATACGGAGCAGGTGCCGGCCTTGTGGACCCAGGGTCCGGTCACCGTTGCCGACCATCGCAGGGCCGACAACATGGACGCGATCGCCCGGCAGATCCTGGACGTGGCGCCGCCGCGGTTCGCGCTCGCCGGGCTGTCGATGGGCGGGTATATCGCGCTCGCGATCATGCGGATCGCGCCAGAACGGGTGATGCGGCTTGCGCTCCTCGACACCGGATCGCGCGCTGACACGCCGGAGGCCGCCGAGCGGCGCAAGGGATCGATCGCGCTCGCCAAGGCCGGAAAACTCGACGAAATCAATGCCATGCTGTGGCCGGTTCTGGTGCACAAGAACCGTCAGGGCGACGCGGCGCTGCGCAAGATCGTCGGCGACATGGCGCTTTCGGCGGGCGCGGACGCCTTCGTGCGGCAGCAGACCGCGATCATGACGCGGCCGGATTCCCGCCCAGGCCTGCCGGCGATCAAATGCCCCACGCTGGTTCTCGTAGGGGACGGCGATCAGCTCACGCCGCCGGCGCTCGCCGAAGAAATGGCCGGGCTCATCCCCGGCAGCACCCTCGTGGTGGTGCCGGATTGCGGTCATCTATCGACCCTCGAGCGGCCCGAGGCGGTGACGAAGGCCCTGCTGGATTGGCTGAAGCCATAGCGGCTTCAGCGTCACGCATCATCCAAGGCGCTTGTTATCGCGCCTTGGCCCGCGCGCGCTGAATGCCGAGCGCGATGATGCGCCGAAGCATCTCCGAATATTTCATCCCGTCATAGGCGGCCGCCTCCGCGAAGACCTCATAGCGGGCAATTTCCGGATTCGGGTTGGCCTCGAGGAAATAAGGTGTCCCGTCGGGCGCAAGCCGGAAGTCGATGCGCGCATAGCCGTCCAGTTCGAGCGTACGACAGATGCGCCGGGTCAGATTCTGGATGCGCTTGTAGATTTCGGGCGGCAGGTTCTCCGCGGGACCCTGCAGGATTCCCCGCTCTTCCTGATACTTGACGTCGAACTTCACCTTCGCCGTCGCGATCTTGCTGGCGGCATCGCCGAAATACAATTCCCAGATCGGCAAGACGCGCATGCGCTCGTTGCCGAGCACGCCGACATAGAGTTCGCGCCCATCGATATATTGCTCGGCGATCGCCGCAGTGCCGATCTTCTCGTGCACGAAGGCGACGCGCTCGGCGAGTTTCTCGTCGGTATCGACGATCGATTTTTGAGCGATGCCGAGCGAGGCATCTTCGGAGAGGCTTTTCACAATCAGCGGAAACTTCAAGCGCGGCGGCCGCCGGATCTTCTTGTGCATCGGAAAAACGGCAAAGGCCGGCACCGGAATGCGGTGGTAGTGCAGGAGCTTCTTCGACAGGTCCTTGCCGCGCGACAGCATCAGGCCGCGCGGATTGCAGCCGGTAAAAGGAATGCGGATCAGTTCGAGATAGCTTGCGACATTCTGATCGTAGGCTGGCTCGCCGTGAAATTCCTCGAGAAGGTTGAACACGATATCGGGATTGAAAGAATCAATCTCGTTGCGGATCGGTCGCAATTCGTGCTGCACACCGAGGACGCGCACCTCATGGCGCGCCTTTCGCAAGGTATTGACGATGTCGTAACCGGTCTTGAAGGCCAGAATTTCCTGCTCGGTGTAACCTTTGATCGAGTCAGGTGGCACTTGTTCCGGATGCAACAGCACCAGAACGCGGGTTCTTTTCATAGAGCGAACCATTGTCGGCGGGACGGACTGTAGAGCGAATGTACCGTCTTCGCCGTTAACAATACGGTGAAATCCGTAAGCAATTGCCGCTCCGAGCCGGGAGCACGCAGCTTCAATTCCTGGCAACGATCAATCATATCATCGAGCAATGAGTCGAGAGTAAGCTGATATTCGCCAGTCCAGCGTGCGACGGTTTGGCGAAAATAAGAACGATTCCGCCGAATGAAAGAGGCTGCTGTCGGTGCGCTGCGATGTCTTGTGTCGGAAGAGAAAATCCTGTGCAACTCGCGGTCGTAGGTGCGCGGTGTGTTCACCGCATAGAGCGCCTGTTTCCTGCGATAATGTTCTCCAAGCGTCGTGTCGATCTGGCTGAGCGGATACACGGCGGGACCGCGCGGCAATTGCGAACGCTGTCCGGCGATTTCGTTCATGATCTCGTCGACATATTCGAGCTTGCGCAAAGCGGGCCAGCCGGCATAGCGCTTTTTCCAGTCGGATCGTGGCTTGAGCCACACCGCGAAGGTTTCGGCAAAGTCTTCGTCGGGATGACTTTGCGCGTACCATAAGCGCAGATGCTGCACGTAATTTTTGCTGGCGGGATTGGGCCGGTAAAACCGTGGATAGTGGGTCGACGAGCGTCCGAATAGTTGCTGCCAGCGGCGGCGGCGTTGCAGCCGAAACGCATTCTGCACGACATGGCCGGTCTCATGGCGCAGGATGCGCATGCATTCGCGACGCGTGCCGCCTTCCACGTCGATGATCATCTTGCGTTCAAGCCGCATCAGACGCGGATGCGCAAGATAGAAGGGGATCGCGATGCCAGGAGTCGTATCGGGGCTGAACCATTCCTCCGACAGCCAGGCATGAGGCCGGATGCGCAGATTGCGCTCCTCGAGTTCGGCTTGCAGATCCTCGAGGCAGCTTTCCAGCCAGGTGCCTTCGATCGTGAGCTTGAGATTGCGCAGCCGAACCTTCAGCAGCTTGTCATCCGGCAACGTGGCCCATGGATGTTTGCGGCGCATCGGACTGATCTAATTCTTCGGTTTGAGCTCCAACGCTTTAGCGATATGCGTCGTCAATTCGGACTGCTCCTTGATGGTTGCAGCGAGTTCGGCCGGGCCTCCGGGCCGCACCAATTGACCGGTTGCCAGCAATCTGTCGGTGATCGCCTTGTCGGAAACGACCTCGATCACGTCGCGGGCGATCTTTTCACGCAAAGCCAGCGGCATGTCCTTCGGTCCGTAAAAGCCCGCGGTGGTTTCGACGGCAAGCCCGCCGAAACCGAGTTCATGCACGGTCGGGATATCCGGTGCGAACAAGGCCCGCTCACGGCTTGTCACCGCGACGATGCGAATCTTGCCGGCATTCGCCAGCGGCTGAACGATCGCAGCCGATGTCAGGAGGAAATCGATCTGGTTGCCGGCGAGTGCGGTCGCGGCCTCGACGATATTCTTGAAGGGTATTTTCTGGACCTTGAGACCGCGCGTCTTGATGAAATAGTTCAGGGTGAAGTCCGGCACGCCGGGCGCTCCGGTCACGTTCAGCTTGCCCGGCCGCGCCATCGCCTCGGCGACGAATTCGTTGAGTGTCCTGTTCGCCGAGGAGGCCGGCACGTTCACCGTGAGAACGGTGTCGGTGACCCGCGCGATCGGCGTCATGTCGCGCTCAAAATCGTAGGGCAACTTGGCGAGCGTATAGGGATGCGCCATGAACGAGCCGCTCGACGAGTAGAGCAGGGTGTGGTCGTCATTGGCCTGCAGGAAGGCGTTGATGGCCAGCAAGCCGTCGGCGCCCGGCTTGTTCTCGATGATGACCGGCTGGCCCCATTTGGCCTGCAGCTTGTCGGTCATCAGCCGCGCCGCGACATCGGTTGCCGAGCCGGCGCCAAAGGGCAGGACGAATTTCACCGGCCGCTGCGGCCAGGACTGAACTTGGGTCTGGGCCTGGGCGGGAGAACAGGCCGCCCAGAGCGGCAGAACCGCCACCGCCGCGATCATGAGTGCGCCGGCCGCGTGACGCCATCCGCAAGCTCCCCAATTCATCGCGTCCTCGCCTGTTCGTGACTTCACGGTGCCTGTCGATGTTGCGACTATTGATAGCTGCGATTTCGCAAGCTCACAATTCGGTTGCACCGCGTGGTCGTACGTTAAATTGAACCTGACGCGGTCCTTGTGCGACAATGCCTGACCAGTTCGCCCGACGCGGCGCCTGGCGACCACCCCGGGGGAGCTGCATGCCGAAAAGGACATTTTTCCTCGTCGCGCTCGGCCTCATGCTCAGCCTTACGCCTGCAGCGGCGCAGAAGCGGGTGGCCCTCGTCATCGGCAATGACAGCTATAAGAACGTCACCCCGTTGCGGAAGGCGGCCAACGATGCGCAGCGGATGGCGCAGACCCTCAAGGGGCTCGGGTTCGAGGTAATCGCCGGCACCAATCAGGACCGGCGCGCCATGAGCAACAGCCTGACCAATTTCGAGCGCGCGCTCGGCCCCGGCGACACCGCTTTCTTCTTCTTCGCGGGTCATGGATTCCAGATCAAGGGCGAGAACTATCTCCTGCCGACCGACGTGCCGCTCGCACTCGACGGAGAGGAGGAGAAGGTCCACGAGAATTCCTTTCTGGCGCGCCGCATCATGGAGCGCGTCAGGAACAAGGGCGTGCGCACGACCATTGTGGTGCTCGATGCCTGCCGCAACAATCCGTTCGAGCGGGCCGGCACGCGTGGCGTGCGCGGCGGCGGCGGCCTCGCGGCGATGAGCGAGGATGGCGCCTTCGTGATCTACTCGGCGTCGGAAAACCAGACCGCGCTCGATTACACCTCCGACGACGACAAGGACCCGAATTCGGTGTTCACCCGCTTTTTCGTGAAGGAGCTGGAGACGCCGGGGCTATCGCTGGTCCAGGTCGCCAAACGCACCCAGGCGAGCGTCACGGCGCTTGCCCGTAAGGTCAAACACAACCAGCGCCCCGCCTATTATGACGAGATCGTGGGTGACGTGGTGCTCAACGGCACGCTCGACCCGGCCAAGGCGAAGGAAACCGTTCCGCAGCAGGTCGCCGCGGTCACGCCGGTGCAGCCCTCACCGTTGCCACAGCGCAGCGAACCCGATCAGCTCAACGCGCCCCTCGCAAGCTTCATGCGCCACAACGGCGGCTGGTCGGTGACGCTGTCCTTTGCCGATCCCGTTACCGCAATCTCATGGCGTTTCGGCGAAAGCGGAGCGTTCCGCGAAACCGGGCATCTCAACACCCTCGACCCCCGCACGCGAAAGCGCATGCCCAACCCGTCGATCCAGCTCGATGCCGACACACCAGAAGGCACGCTCTACATTCGCTACGCCGATGCGCGTGGTGAATGGGCCGAGCCGTTCCCGGTGAAATTCGATCCTGTCGGTGCTCTCGAGAAAAGCCAGCGCGAGATCCTGGAGATGACCTCGGGCAATTGGCTGTCCTTCCGCGAGTTCAACGGGCTGATGGTCTATTACACGCACCTCCTGTCATATCGTTGTGCGATCCGCGAGGTGCGGATCGGCATCGACTCGACAGTGCCGGACAAGAAGCTGGCTTTGCCGCCCTGCGATCTGCGCGATCCGTCGTCGGTGCCCTCGAGTGCCCAGTCCTACATGAAGCTGCCGCCCAAGACCAAGGTGATGTCGGTCGAACTGACCTATCGCGATGGCACGACTTCCGAGGTCAAGACCTATCGGGCCGATCCGCGCGGCAACCGGTAAGGCGGAAGGGCTCCGCGCAGAAACGTTCTGGCTCGCCGAGACGGCACAGCCAACCGTACCATCGCTTCCGGCAAAAAGGACTTTGCCGCAATGGCATCGCCGCGCTAACACGCGGCGCACAATCGCCGTCACGGAACAGAAACGTCAATGCGAACACAGGTCGGAATCATCGGTGCGGGCCCGGCAGGGCTGATGCTGTCGCATCTTCTGCATCTCAACGGCATCTCCTCGATCATCATCGAGAACCGCAGCCGCGATTATATCGAGCAGCGAATCCGCGCCGGCCTGATCGAGCAATGGGCGGCCGACATGCTGACCGAAACCGGGGTTGGCGAGCGCATGGCGCGCGAAGGCATTTTCCACGACGGAAATTACCTGTGCTTCAACGGTGAAACCCATCACCTCAACTTCCGCAAACTGGTCGGAAAGGGCATCACGATCTACGGGCAGCAGGAGGTGGTGAAAGACCTGGTCGAGCGGCGGCTCGCCGATGGCGGGCAGATCATATTTGAGGTCGACGACACCAAGGTTCACGACATCGCCACCGACAAGCCGTTCATTACCTTCCGTCATGATGGCAAGGAGCAGCGAATCGATTGCGACTTCATCGCCGGCTGCGACGGCTTTCACGGCATCTGCCGGCCGAGCTTTCCGCCGAATGTGCTGACCTTCTACGACCGGGAATATCCGTTCGGCTGGCTCGGCATCCTGTCGGAGTCGCCGCCGCCGGACGAAGAACTCATCTATGCCTATCACGATCGCGGCTTTGCGCTTTACACCATGCGCTCCCCGACACTGGCGCGGCTTTATCTTCAGGTCGAGCCTGACGAGGACCTCGACAAGTGGCCCGATGACCGCATTTGGGAAGAGTTGCATATTCGCCTTGGCGGTACCCGCACCCTGCAGGAGGGCCCGATCCTCCAGAAGGGGGTGACCGCGATGCGCAGCTTCGTCTGCGAGCCGATGCAGACCGGCCGGCTGTTTCTGGCCGGCGACGCCGCGCATATCGTGCCGCCGACCGGGGCGAAGGGCATGAATCTCGCTCTCGCCGATGTGCGCATGCTGTCGCGCGCGCTCGATGCCCATTACAAGCGAAACAACAGCGATCTGCTGGCGGGTTATTCAAAGACCTGCCTCGAGCGGGTCTGGAAGGCGCAGCGCTTCTCCTGGTGGATGACGCAGATCTTCCACGTGTTCCCGGACGAGGTGCCGTTCGATCGCCGGCGCCAGCTTGCCGAACTCGACTACATTGCCCACTCCGTCGCGGCCCAGACCTCGCTCGCCGAGCAATATACCGGCCTGCCCATCGCCTGAGCGCGGCAGGCGCGGTGTCGCTTGCGCCGCGCATTGCCGCACCGTTATGCTGCGCACCAAGGCCGCACGGCAACACCGCCGTAGCCAAGGCCGCACACGGGAGGTGCGCATGAGAAGGAGCTGGGCCCTTGGGGCGTCGCTTGCGATTCTGGCGCTCGGGTTCACGGCGGGGATCGCATCCGCGCAGGATCCCGCAGCATCGTTTCCGAATAAGCCGATCCGCATGGTCGTCGGGTTTGCTGCCGGCGGCGGCAACGACATCTTTGCGCGGCTGATCCAGAATGAATTACAGAAGCGGACCGGCTGGACGGTCGTCATTGAAAACAAGCCGGGGGCCGGCGGCAGGCTTTCGGCCGAACAGGTCGCACGCGAGCCGGCCGACGGCTACACGATCCTGGTCGGCGCCAGCGGCGCGATGGTGATCGGGCCGCTGATCTACAAGACCGAATACGACACCCTGAAGAGCTTCACGCCGGTGACGATGATCGGCGATTTCCCGCTTTTCCTCGCCGTGTCAGCCGATCATCCGGCCAAGACGGCGAAGGAGCTCGTGGCCTGGACCAAGGCGAATACGGGTAAGGCCAATTACGCGACATCCTCGCCGGCCTTCACCCTGCCGACCGAATTGTTCAAGATGAGGTCGGGCGCGAACGGCACCGCGATCCCGTACAAGAGTTCGGCAGAATCGATCCTCGGAGTGGTGTCCGGCAACGCGGCCATGACCGTGGTCGATCCGCCGCCGCTGGTGTCGCAGGTGCAGGGCGGCAAGATGCGCGCGCTCGCCGTCCTCGCCACGGAACGCTTCCCAGACCTGCCGGATGTTCCCACCATGGCGGAATCCGGCTTCCCCGATGTCAATGTGAGCCTGTTCAGCGGCTTTTTCGTTCCCGCAGGAACGCCGAAGCCGATCGTCGACAA
>Ga0182748_1000691_pt1 | contig 34883 bp, 26 predicted proteins | sample eDN3rd37CKraftOP_FD_128877 | JGI IMG/M metagenome (GOLD analysis project Ga0182748, IMG submission 128877) | Enriched Organic Plus compost microbial communities from Emeryville, California, USA - eDNA 3rd pass 37_C Kraft OP (version 2) (version 2) ...
CAGCTCTCGGGCGGAAACCAGCAGAAGCTGCTGCTCGCCAAGATGATGATGCTCGATCCATCCATCGTCATCATCGATGAACCGACGCGCGGCATCGATGTCGGCACGAAGGAGCAGATTTATCAGTTCATCGCCAATCTGGCCGATGAGGGGAAATCGATCATCGTTGTTTCGTCGGAAATGCCGGAGCTTATCGGCATCTGCGACCGCATTGTCGTGATGCGGGAAGGGCGGATTGCCGGTGAGGTAACAGGCGAGCGCATGACGGAACATGACATCGTCGTGCTTGCAACCGGCGTTGAAGCCGAAAACGCCGCATAAAAACAATAAAGTGGGAAATAGATGACACAGGTTGCGACCGATAAAAGCAGAGTGCCGAGGACATCCAAGGATTGGGACTTGCGGGCAATTGCCCCGTTCATTGCGCTCGCCTTGCTGCTTGTTCTGGGCACGATTGCCAACCCGAACTTCATCGGGATCGATAATCTTCTTAATGTCGCAACGCGCAGTGCTTTCATCGCCATTATCGCGCTTGGTGCCACCTATGTGATTTCGTCCGGCGGGCTCGACCTGTCGGTGGGCGCAATGGTGGCATTCGTCGCCAGCATCATGATCCTCTTCATGAATAGCGGCGTGATTGGCGATCCGGTGATGATGCTGATTGCCGCCGTCATGCTTGCGCTGATTGTCGGTGCGGCCTGTGGCCTTTTGAACGGGTTGATTACGACGGTTGGCGGCATTGAGCCTTTTATTGCCACGCTTGGCACGATGGGTATTTATCGTGGTTTCACCACATGGCTGTCGCAGGGCGGCGCGATCACCTTGCGCAACCCGGACATTCAGGCGCTTTACCGCCCGGCCTATTTCGGCTCCGTACTGGGGGTGCCAGTGCCAGTGATCGTGATTTTCGTGACGGCGGCGCTTGCGGCTTTCGTGCTCTACCGGACACGCTATGGCCGCCATGTCATCGCAGTCGGATCGAATGAGGATGTGGCGCGCTATTCCGGCATCTCGGTCAAGAAGGTACGCACCATTGCCTTCATCATTCAGGGCCTTTGCGTCGCCGTTGCCGTGCTTCTTTATGTGCCGCGTCTGGGCTCCACTTCAGCTACGACGGGCCTGATGTGGGAGTTGCAGGCGATCACCGCCGTCGTTGTCGGCGGCACGGCGCTGCGCGGTGGCGTGGGGCGTATCTGGGGCACGATCTGCGGCGCATTCATTCTGGAGATCATCGGCAATATCATGCTGCTGTCAAACTTCGTCAGCGAATATCTGCTGGGGGCCATTCAGGGTGCGATCATCATCATCGCCATGCTGGTGCAGCGTTCGCTGTCGCGGCGATGAAATTACGGTTTTTGGCGGGATTGGTGGGGCGATTCCAGCCAGAGAGGAATGAGAGCCCCGCGTTTACTGGGAGGAAGACTATGCGAGGGAATTTGATGAAGCTTGCTTTCGCCGCCTTGACGGCGGGCGCGCTGGCCTTTGGCGGCGCGGCAAGTGCACAGGATAAGAAGGTGACGATCGGCGTGTCGATCCCGGCTGCCGATCATGGCTGGACGGCGGGTGTCGTCTATCACGCCGAACGCGTGGCGAAGTTGCTGATGGAAGAACATCCAGGCCTCAACGTCATCGTCAAGACATCGCCCGATGCCGCATCGCAGGCCAATGCGTTGCAGGATCTGGCCGTACAGGGCCTCGACGGGCTGGTCGTCCTGCCGACCGATCCCGATCCGCTCGTCAACGCCATCAAGGAGATCAAGGACAAGGGAACCTTTGTTGCTCTGGTCGACCGCGCGCCGAGCAGCAACGACAACACCATCCGCGATCTCTATGTGGCTGGCAACAATCCGGCGCTCGGACAGGTGGCTGGCGAATATATCAAGAAGACCACGCCCGATGCACAGGTCGTCGTCATTCGCGGTTTGCCGATCCCGATCGATCAGCAGCGTCAGGATGGTTTCGACAAGGGTATCGAAGGCTCCAACGTGAAGGTTCTGGACCGGCAATATGGCAACTGGAACCGCGACGATGCCTTCCGCGTCATGCAGGATTTCCTGACCAAATATCCGAAGATCGATGTGGTCTGGTGTCAGGATGACGACATGGCTGTCGGCGTTCTCGAAGCCATCAAGCAGGCGAACCGCTCCGACATTCAGTATGTCGTGGGCGGTGCGGGCTCCAAGGACATGATCAAGAAGGTCATGGATGGCGACAAGCTTGTGCCGGTCGATGTTCTCTATCCGCCAGCGATGGTGTCCACGGCAATGCAGCTTGCCGCCGGTCATTTCTATGACCAGATTCCGGTGAGCGGCAATTACATCCTCGATGCGACGCTTGTCACGAAGGATAACGCCAAGGATTTCTATTTCCCGGATTCGCCGTTCTAAGGTGATCAAATACCGTGCGCCTGCGGGAGCGGGCGCACGGCTTTTCTTTTTCAATCCCGATATGCAGCGCGAAGCGCGCTCTCAAATTGCTCGATGCCGGTCGATGGCGGGGTCCGAGCATATTCAGGAGAAATTTGATGAAGACGATCAAGGGGCCGGGCATTTTTCTCGGGCAGTTCGCAGGCGACGAAGCGCCGTTCAACACGTGGGATGGCATCACCAAATGGGCCGCCGAAAAAGGTTATGCCGGGGTGCAGGTTCCTACATGGGCGAGCCAGCTGATCGATCTGAAAAAAGCTGCTGAATCGAAGGATTATTGCGACGAGTTTGCCGGTGTGGCGCGCCAGAACGGCGTTGAAGTCACGGAGCTTTCGACGCACTTGCAGGGGCAACTCGTTGCCGTCCATCCCGCCTATGACGAAGCTTTCGACGGTTTCGCGGTGCCGGAAGTGCGGGGAAACCCCAAGGCGCGCCAGCAATGGGCGGTCGAACAGGTGAAGATGGCGATCCGCGCATCGCGCAATCTCGGCATCGGTGCTCACGCGACCTTCTCGGGCGCACTTGCCTGGCCGTTCGTCTATCCGTGGCCGCAGCGGCCCGCCGGTCTGGTGGAAACGGCATTTGAGGAACTGGCGAGACGCTGGAAGCCGATCCTTGATCATGCCGACGAACACGGCGTCGATATTTGCTATGAAATCCATCCGGGCGAGGACCTGCACGACGGCGTGACCTTCGAGATGTTTCTGGAGCAGGTCAAAAATCATCCGCGGGCCAACATGCTTTACGACCCGTCGCATTATGTCCTGCAATGCCTCGATTATCTCGACAATATCGACATCTACAAGGACCGCATCAAGATGTTCCACGTCAAGGATGCGGAGTTCAATCCGACCGGGCGGCAGGGCGTCTATGGCGGTTATCAGGGCTGGGTGAACCGCGCGGGCCGCTTCCGTTCGCTTGGCGACGGGCAGGTGGATTTCGGCGCGGTGTTCTCCAAGATGGCCGCGAACGATTTTGACGGCTGGGCCGTTGTTGAGTGGGAGTGCGCGCTGAAGCACCCGGAAGACGGTGCGCGTGAAGGGGCGGAGTTCGTCAAGGCGCACATCATCCGCGTCACCGACAAGGCATTTGACGATTTCGCAGCCGGCGGCACCGATGACGCTGCCAATCGCCGTATGCTTGGATTATGAGGGTGCAATGACCATCGAAGCTAAAACCACTGAAACAGCAACGTCCCGCATCCGCCTCGGCATGGTGGGCGGTGGGGCTGGCGCGTTTATCGGCGGCGTTCATCGCATGGCGGCGCGGCTCGACAACCGGTTTGAACTGGTCGCAGGTGCCTTGTCCTCGTCAGCGGAAAAGGCGCAAGCCTCGGGGCGAGAACTGGGGCTGGCCGAAGATCGCATCTATTCCAGCTACAAGGACATGGCGATCCGCGAGGCGCGGCTGAAAAACGGGATTGAGGCCGTTTCCATCGTGACGCCGAACCATGTGCATTATGACGCCGCCAAGGAGTTTTTGCGACGCGGTATCCATGTCATCTGCGACAAGCCGCTGACCTCGACACTTGCCGATGCGAAGAAGCTGAAGAAGGTTGCCGACGAAAGCGGTGCCTTGTTCGTCCTGACGCATAATTATACCGGCTATCCGATGGTGCGGCAGGCGCGCGAAATGATCGCCAATGGCGAACTTGGCGATCTTCGCGTCGTGCAGGTGGAATATGCGCAGGACTGGCTCACCGAAGCGGTTGAAGCGACCGGCGCCAAGGGCGCTGTCTGGCGCACCGATCCGGCGCAATCCGGACTTGGCGGCGCGACCGGCGATATCGGCACGCACGCCTTCAATCTGGCCTCCTTCGTGACCGGCTTGACGCTCGACAGTCTTGCGGCTGATCTCGACAGTTTTGTCGAAGGACGTCGCTTGGACGATAATGCGCATGTGATGCTGCGTTTTGCAGGCGGCGCAAAAGGCATGCTCTGGTGCAGCCAGGTTGCGCCGGGCAATGAGAATGCGCTGCGCCTGCGCGTCTATGGCACAAAGGGCGGCATCGAATGGGCGCAGGAAGACCCGAACTATCTCTGGTTCACGCCTTTTGGCGAACAGAAGCGGCTTATCACGCGGGGCGGTGCCGGTGTGGGTTCCGCCGCTGCTCGCGTGACCCGCGTACCGGCTGGACACCCGGAGGGTTATCTGGAGGCTTTTGCCACGATCTATTCGGAAGCGGCCAATGCCATTGAGGCCCATCGGAACGGCAAGAAGCCGGATAGCGCCGTGATCTATCCGACCGTGGATGATGGCTTGAAGGGCGTTGCTTTCATTGATGCCTGCGTGCGCTCTTCACAGAAGAATGGTGGCTGGGTCAAGCTTTAGAAATTGATAGGGAATAAAGAAAGGGCGCCACTGGCGCCCTTTTTGTGTCTGACAATTTATTGGTATCAAACGTAACGATTGACGATATTTTCGAGATATTCCTGACGGCCGGATTTCGGTTGCGGATTGATGTCCTTCGCTTCGACTTCAGCCGTGATCTGATCCAGCGATAGATCGGTCAAAAGCTTCTTGCCGAAATCGCCATTCCAGCCTCTATAACGCTCTTCAAGCGGCTTGGACAACGCGCCGTCTTCAAGCATTCCGGCGGCGGCTTTCAGCCCGCGTGCACAGCAATCCATGCCGCCGATATGGCCGATCAGCAGATCTTGCGGATCAAGCGACTGACGGCGCAGCTTGGCGTCGAAATTCGTACCGCCGGTCGTGAAGCCGCCTGCAAGCAGAACCTGATAATAGGCAAGCGCCATTTCCGGCACATTGTTCGGGAACTGGTCTGTATCCCAGCCTGACTGATAGTCATTTCGGTTCATGTCGATGGAGCCGAAAATGCCGAGTGTGCGGGCAAGCGCCAGTTCGTGCTCGAAGGAATGTCCGGCCAGAATGGCGTGGCCCTGCTCTATATTGACCTTGACCTCGTTTTCGAGGCCGTAGCGTTTCAGGAAGCCATAGACCGTGGCGACGTCGTAATCGTACTGATGCTTGGTTGGCTCCTGCGGCTTCGGTTCGATCAGGATCGTGCCCTTGAAGCCGATCTTGTGCTTGTATTCGACCACCAGATTGAGGAACCGCCCCATCTGGTCGAGTTCCCGTCCAAGATCGGTGTTGAGCAGCGTTTCATAGCCTTCGCGGCCACCCCACAGCACATAGTTCTCGCCGCCAAGCCGTTTGGTCGCGTCGATGCAGCTTTTCACGGTCGCCGCGGCAAAGGCGAACACGTCCGGATCGGGATTGGTCGCGGCCCCGCCCATATAGCGGCGGTTGGAGAACAGGTTCGCCGTGCCCCAGAGAAGCTTTATGCCGGTTTCAGCCTGTTTCTTTTCGAAAATATCGACGATTTCGTTAAGATAGCGCGTGTTTTCGGCAAAGTTGCGTCCCTCGGGCCGCACATCGGCATCGTGGAAGCAATAATAGGGCGCGCCGAGCAGGGAGAAAAATTCGAAAGCCACGTCGGCCTTGAGCTTTGCTGCATCCATTTCGTTGGAATACCATGGGCGGTCGAAGGTGCGTCCGCCGAAGGGGTCGCCGCCCTCCCAGGCAAAACTGTGCCAATAGGCAACCGCAAAGCGCAGATGGTCTTCCATGCGCTTGCCCAGCACGATTTCATCCGGGTTATAGTGGCGGAATGCCAGCGGGTTGTCGCTGTCCGGCCCCTCATACTTGATCTTCTGAATGTCGCCGAAAAATCCGGTGCTCATTATGTCCTCCCGTTCGAATGTCGTCATGTCTGATTGATTGGGGCAGCGTCACTGACCGGCGAGGGCGTGAAGTGCCGGATAAAGGGCGCGATAGCGCTGATAGGCTTCCTCATAGGCCGGGGTGAGGGCGGCTTCCGGCTCTATGGTTCGCTCCGTGCGCGGCGGCGTGCAGACAGCCAGCGGGTCGACGCCGGTAGCGGCGATGAGACCCAGCCGCGCAGCACCAAAGGCTGCGCCGAAATCGCCTTCTTCCGGCAAGGCAACCGGCACATTCAACGCGGTCGCGATTGCCTTCAGCCAATAGGTCGAGCGCGAGCCGCCACCGACGGCGGTGAGTGAGCTGATACCGGTGCCAGCCGACTGTAGCGCGGCGAGATTGTCGCGGATCGCGAAGGCGACGCCTTCGAGCACGGCTTGCGTCAAGGCGCGCTGATCCGATTCATGCTCCAGACCTGAAAACACGCCGCGTATCTTCGCATCGTTATACGGGGTGCGTTCGCCGGAGAGATAGGGCAGGAATGTCACGCTGCCCGGCGCATTCAGCGTGTCGCCGAGCTCCATGTCCAGCTCATACGCCGTTTTGCCGACAAGTCTTGCATACCAGTCGAGCGCGCTTGCTGCGGACAGAATGACACCCATCTGGTGCCACGTGCCGGGCAGGGCGTGACAGAATGCGTGAACCGCACTTTCTGGCTTCGGCTGATAGGCACCGTTTGCGGCGAAGAGCACGCCCGAAGTGCCGAGCGAAACAAAAGCATGACCGGGTTTGACCGTACCCATACCGCAGGCCGACGCCGCATTGTCGCCAGCGCCGCCCGCCACGACCGGCTGACTGGCGATGCCCCATTCGGCAGCAAGTTCAGCCCGCAGGCGTCCGGTTGCCTCGGTGCCTTCGGCAAGGCGCGGCATCTGATCTTCGGTCAGGCTTGTCTTGTCCAGAAGTTCGCGCGACCAACGGCGTTCACCGGTGTCAAGCCAGCTAGTGCCCGCAGAATCCGACATGTCGGAGACATAATCGCCGGTCAGCCAGAGGCGCAGATAGTCTTTCGGGAGCAACACCTTGCGGGTACGTGCGAAAATATCGGGTTCGTTATTGGCAACCCAGACGAGTTTCGGTGCGGTAAAGCCGGGAAAAACGATATTGCCGGTGACGGCGCGAAAAGCCGGGTCGGCATCGAGTGCGGCTGCTTCGCGATAGCTGCGCGTATCGTTCCAGAGGATGCAGGGACGCAATACCTGGTCCCGTTCGTCCAGCAGGGTAGCGCCATGCATCTGACCGGAAAGACCGATACCAGCAATCGCCGAAAATTCCTTCCGGTGGGCCGCGCGCAGGCTGTCAACGGCAGTGCGGCACGCCTTGATCCACTGTGCCGGGTCCTGTTCGCTCCAACCCGGATGGGGGCGCGAGACGTCCAGTTCGCCATGGGCCGAACCGATGACCGTCTGCTTGTCATCAATCAACAGCGCCTTGACACCGGATGTTCCTAGATCGAGCCCGAGATACATATTTGCTCCTGTTGGAAAGGCTTTGTCGCCTGCGCCTCAGTCGAAATGCGGCAGGTTGTCTTTGAGGAAAATTTCGATGCGGATGTGTTCCTGTCCCGGCACGATCGCCAGACGATCCGCAGATGCTTTCAGAACGCGGATGGCGCTGCGAATTTCATGGCCCGCATCCTGCGCCAGAACTGCATGGATGATGCCGTCTGTCAGCGCTTTCGAGGTCACGCTATCGCGTTCATGCGCGATGACGAGCGGGCGATTGGAATTGTGTTTTGCCAGAGCCTTCACCAGACCGCTATTGCCTGCGCCGAGGCTGTAAATTCCGGCGATGTCTCTGCGCTCGTCAAGCAGCTTGTCGACAAGCTTTTCCACACGCGGGCCTTCATCGAAGCCTTCCAACACCGGCAATATCTCGCGGCCCGGAAAGTCTGCTTTCATCGCCGCTGTAAAACCGTCGAAACGTTCCTGATGATCGCGGACTTTCAACGAACCGGCAACGACCGTAAACGCGCCATCCGTCCCGTTGGCGAAAAGGCCGAGAAGCCGGGCTGCGGTGCGCCCGGCTGCACCGTTGTCGACGCCGACATAATGCGTCCGCGTAGATTGTCCGAGGTCGGATACAAGCGTGACGGCGTGAATGCCTTGCTCGCTTAACCGGACACAGGCTTCGCGCACCGGGTCGGTATCAACCGCAACGAAAGCAACGCCGTCAGGCTTGCGTGTGGCGCAATCATCCAGCGCCGCCACGAGCGCCGCTTCATCGAAGGCGGGGACAAGGACGAGATTGATCAATACACGCTCGGCCAAAGCCCGTTCGGTCGCGGATTGCAGTTCAGCACGCAGGCTCAACATGAAGGTGTTTTCATTGTCCGGCAAAATAAAATCGAACTGATAAAGCCGACCGCGAGCAAGGTTGGCAGCACCCACATCGCGCACATAGCCAAGCGTGTTCATCGCAGCCATGACGCGGTCACGCGTCTTCGCTCTCACGCCCGGACGTTCGTTCAGCACACGGTCGACCGTGGCAAGACTGACGCCCGCTGTTCTGGCTATATCATGGACTGTCGGTTTCATCCTCGCTCCTCGACGCGGACCATAAGATCAAAAATGAGGTACGTAAATCAAAAAATGCTTGCTATTCATTTTTCTTCACGTATCAATGGTCATCGAGGATGGGGCAGTGTGTCTTTGCATGTTGTCCCGATGGAGTGATCTTGGCGCGGGGCGCCTTCGGGAGGATCAGCCATTAGAGGAATAAGCAGCTCCGAAGAGGGCTGTTTTGTCGTGCCGAACTCCAGGGGCGGAAACCGTTCGGGGCGAGGTTTGCTAACAGCCGGCGGCACGCCGGTGGTGTTTGGAGGAGGAGTGCATGAAACGTCGTAATTTTCTGACCGGCGCGCTGGTTGCCGCGGCTTTGGGCATCGGTGCCATGGTGTCGACGCCGGTCTATGCTTCGCCGGAAAATCCGGTTATCGGCTTTTCCATCGATGATCTGCGTGTCGAGCGCTGGGCGCGCGACCGCGACTATTTCATCGAAGCCGCTGAAAAGCTGGGCGCCAAGGTCAATGTGCAGTCGGCTGACGGCAACGAGGAAAAGCAGGTCAAGCAGGTTGAAAACCTGATCGCGCAGGGCGTTGACGCCATTGTCATCGTGCCGATGAACTCCAAGGTTTTCGACGCGGTCGTGGCTGACGCTAAGGCGTCCGGTATCAAGGTTCTCTCTTATGATCGCCTGATCCTCAATGCCGATATCGATGCCTATATCTCGTTCGACAATGAGCGCGTCGGCTTCATGCAGGCGGAAGCCGTTCTGAAGGCCAAGCCGGAAGGCAATTATTATCTCCTCGGCGGTTCGCCGACGGATAACAACGCCAAGCTTCTCCGCGCCGGTCAGGAAAAGGCCCTCAAGGAAGCCATCGATTCCGGCAAGGTGAAGGTCATCGGCTCGCAGTGGGTTAAGGAATGGAGCCCGACGGAAGCGCTCTCCATCATGGAAAACGCTTTGACCGCCGCGCAAAACAAGATCGATGCGGTTGTCGCTTCAAACGACGGCACCGCCGGTGGTGCCATTCAGGCCCTTGCCGCACAGGGATTGGCCGGAAAGACCGCCGTTTCCGGGCAGGACAGCGATCTTGCCGCCGTCAAGCGCCTGATCGATGGCACGCAGACAGTAACGGTCTACAAGCCTTTGAAACTCATTGCCTCGGAAGCCGCAAAGCTGACGGTCCAGATGGTCAAGGGCGAAACGCCTGAGTTCAATTCCAAGCTCGACAATGGTGGCAAGCAGGTCGATACGCTTCTGCTGACGCCAACGGCTGTAACCAAGGATAATATCGACATCTACATTCAGGACGGCTTCTATACGAAGGAACAGATCTACGGGAAGTAAGTCTTTCCCGTGGCGATTGCTGGAGTTGGCTCCAGCGATACGGCCTGATCGAACAGTGGGGCCGGAAGTCTGGAAATCGTGTTCCAGCTTCTGGCCTTGCCGACTTGTCGATGCTGTCTGTGACAACGTTGTCTAAAGCGGTGTCGCCATGAAAGATGGCCGCAGGCCATCTTTCGGCGGCTCATTCTGCTGCATTACTGCAAGGTCGTAAGCGATGTCCGAATATCTTCTAGAGATGCGCAATATCGGGAAGGACTTTAACGGCGTGAAAGCGCTTGACGGTATCCACCTGAAAGTGCGTGCGGGCGAGTGTGTCGGCCTTTGCGGGGAAAACGGCGCGGGCAAATCCACGCTGATGAAAGTGCTTTCCGGCGTCTATCCTCATGGCACCTGGACCGGCGAGATTTTCTGGGAAGGCCAGGAACTGAAGGCGACGGGCATCCGTGATACGGAAGCCGCCGGTATCGTCATCATCCATCAGGAACTCATGATGGTGCCGCACCTGTCGGTTGCGGAAAACATTTTTCTGGGATCGGAGCCAACGAGCGGCGGCTTCATCGATTATGACCAGATGAATGCGCGTGCGGCGGAACTGCTGGCACGTCTCAATATTCACGACATCAATGTTGCGCTTCCGGTCTATCATTATCCGGGCGGCAAGCAGCAATTGATCGAGATCGCAAAGGCCATCAACAAAAACGCGAAGTTGCTCATTCTGGACGAGCCGACATCGGCGCTGACGGCATCCGAAACGCGCGTCCTTCTTGATCTCATCAAGGACTTCAAGGCGCAAGGCAAGGCCTGCGTCTACATCTCCCACAAGCTGGACGAGGTGGCCGAAATTTCCGATACGGTGACGGTCATTCGAGACGGCACGCATATCGCTACAAAGCCGATGGCTGAACTGACGACGCCGGCCATCATCACCATGATGGTGGGGCGCGAGATGAAGAACCTGTTTCCGCGCGAGCCGCATGATATTGGCGAGGTTATTTTTGAGGCGCGCAACATCAGTTGCTGGGATGTGACCAATCCCGACCGTAAGGTGGTGGATGACGTGTCGTTTGCGCTACGGCGCGGTGAAATCCTCGGCATTGCCGGACTGGTGGGAGCGGGGCGGACGGAACTGGTGTCCAGACTGTTCGGCGTCTGGCCCGGTGCGCATGAGGGTCAGGTCTTTCTGGAAGGCAAGGAGCTGAAAATCCGCACGCCACGCGATGCTGTTCGGCACGGCATCTGCATGGTGCCGGAGGACCGCAAGAAGGATGGCATCCTGCCTATCATGCCGGTCGGCCACAATATGACGATCTCGGTTCTGGACCGGTTTTCCTTGCGCGGGCTGCTCGACAAGGAGGCCGAACTCGCCACGATTCAGCGCGAAATTCTGCGTCTCAAGGTGAAGACCGCCGATCCCATGCTGGAAATCGCCGCACTGTCCGGCGGCAACCAGCAGAAAGCCGTGCTGTCAAAGATGATGTTGCCAGACCCCAAAGTGCTCATTCTCGATGAGCCGACGCGGGGTGTCGATGTTGGCGCGAAATATGAAATCTACAAACTGATCTTCACGCTCGCGAAACAAGGGGTCGCCGTGTTGATGGTCTCTTCGGAAATGCCCGAGGTGCTTGGCATCAGCGACCGTGTGCTCGTCATCGGCGAGGGCAGACTGCGCGGTAATTTCCCCAATGAAAATCTCACCCAGGAAGAAGTGCTCGCCGCTGCGATCGGTAAGCCGACAACCAATGCGGCGTGATCCGCAGCAAATCTGACCGGTGCATGACATGACGTTGACAGGCAAAAGCCTCCGAAAGTTTCTGGCGGAATACAAGATCGTCGCCCTGTTGATTGTGGTGGCGCTCATCTGGGCATTCTTTGCGATCCTCACCTATGATCCCGAAATGGGCCGCTCGCAGTTCCTGACCGCGCGCAACTTCTCCAATCTCCTGCGTCAGATGGCAATTACGGGAATGCTCGCATCCGCGATGGTGTTCGTCATCGTTGCCGGAGAAATCGATCTTTCGGTAGGCGCGCTTCTAGGGCTTCTGGGCGGCATCGCCGCCGTGCTTGACGTGCTTCTCGGATGGCCATTATGGGCCACAATCAGCACGGTCCTGGTTCTTGGCGTGGCGATCGGGGCTTTCAATGGCTGGCTGACTGCCTATCTCGGCATACCGTCCTTCATCGTCACGCTTGGCGGTCAGCTTGTCTTTCGCGGCATCGTGCTGGGCATCATGGGCGGCGTCACCATCGCGCCGATCTCGCCGGAATTCAAATATATCGGGCAGGGCTATCTGCCGGGCTGGCTTGGCAATCTCTGCGCCATTGCGCTGTTTGGAGTGCTGATCCTGATGACGCTGCGCACGCGGGCGAGCAAACGCAAGCATAATCTCCAGTTGCTTTCATCCGGTATGGAAGTCGCGAGGCTGCTCGGCATAGGTATTCTGATCCTTGGCTTCATCCTGATCCTCAACAGCTATCAGGGCGTGCCGGTTCCGGTCCTGATCCTGCTGGTGATCCTCGGCGTATTCACCGTCATCGCCAAACAGACCGTGTTCGGCCGTCATATCTATGCCGTTGGTTCCAACACCGAAGCGACCCGCTTTTCGGGCGTGAACGTCAATTTTGTCAAGATGGCCGTCTTCGCGCTGATGGGGTTGATGGCGGCGGTGGCCGGGCTGACAACAACCTCGCGCCTTGCGGCAGGCACACCATCGGCGGGCATGGGCGGCGAGCTCGACGCCATCGCGTCTTGCTTCATCGGCGGCACCTCCATGCGTGGGGGCGTCGGCTCCGTGCTCGGCGCATTGGTTGGCGCGCTCATCATGTCGAGCCTCGACAACGGAATGTCGATGCTCGGCGTCGACACGTTCTGGCAGCAGATCATCAAGGGCAGCATCCTTGTTCTGGCCGTTTATCTCGACATCGTATCTGCGGGCGCGCGGCGCGGATGAATTGAGGCGCATCATGATTGATGCGCCTGCAACAACAACGTTTCACCTGAACAGGAAATGCTCTAAACCGCGCTAACCTTCCTCGACGAATACCTCGTCGCGCTTCTTGCGCACCGATGGAAGCAGCACGACCACGAGAACGGCTGCGGCTATGGCCAGCAGAATGGCGCTGATCGGCCGGGTGAAGAAGGTTGCCGGGTCGCCGCGCGACAGGATCATGGCGCGGCGCAAATGTTCCTCCAGCAACGGTCCGAGCACGAAACCGAGCAGCAGGGGAGCCGGTTCGCAACGCAGCTTGGCCAACAGGTAGCCAATGAAGCCGAAGAATGCGACCGCATAGAGGTCGTAGACATTCGAATTGACGCTATAAACCCCGATCGAACAGAACGTCATGATAATCGGGAAGAGCACATAATAAGGCACGGTCAGAAGCTTCACCCAAAGCCCGATCAGCGGCAGGTTCAGGATGATAAGCATGAGATTGCCGATCCACATGGACGCAATCACGCCCCAGAACAGGGCGGGCTGCTCTGCCGCAACATTCGGACCCGGCACGATACCCTGAATAATCATGGCGCCGATCATCAGCGCCATGACCGGGTTGGCCGGAATGCCGAGCGTCAGCATGGGAATGAAGGAGGTTTGCGCGCCGGCATTATTGGCGGATTCCGGCCCTGCAACACCAGCAATCGCGCCCTTGCCAAATTCTTCTGGCGTTTTGGAAATACGCTTTTCCACAGTGTAGGAAGCAAAGGAGGCGAGAATGGCCCCGCCACCCGGCAGGATGCCAAGCGCCGAGCCAATGGCGGTTCCCCGCAGGATCGGCGCCGTCATGCGCTTGAAATCGTCACGTGTCGGCATCAGTCCTGTGACCTTGGCCATCAGCACTTCGCGCGAATGTTCGCTTTCCAGATTGCGCAGAATTTCGGCGATGCCGAATACGCCCACCGCAACCGCCACGAAATTGAGCCCGTCGGCATATTCCGTGATACCGAGCGTGAAACGCGGAGCACCGGTATAAATGTCAGTACCTACAAGCCCCAGCAGTAGCCCCAGAACAACCATTGCCAGTGCCTTGATGATGGAGCCGTGCGCCAGCGCCACGGATGACACCAGACCGACGACCATCAGCGAGAAATACTCCGCCGAGCCGAATTTCAGGGCAATTTCAGTCAGCGGCGGAGCGAATACTGCGACGAGAAAGGTCGAGACGGTACCGGCGAAGAACGAACCGATAGCCGCAATGGCAAGTGCTGCGCCTGCCCGTCCGCGCCGTGCCATCTGGTAACCGTCAATGGCTGTGACAGCCGACGAAGATTCCCCCGGCATGTTGATGAGGATTGCGGTGGTCGAGCCGCCATATTGTGCGCCGTAATAGATACCGGCGAGCATGATCAGCGCCGAAACCGGATCGCCGATCTGGAATGTGACGGGAAGAAGCATGGCAATTGTCGCTGTCGCGCCAATGCCGGGCAGCACGCCGATCAATGTGCCGAGCAATACGCCGATCAGGCAGAAACCAAGATTTGCGAGCGTCGATGCGGTGGAAAAACCGAGTGCGAGATTGCTGAAAAGTTCCAAGTCGGCCTCCTAGAACGGCCACCAGGGACCGAAACGCTGATAAGGCAGCGCAAGGGCGTAGCTGAACACAATGACGGAGAAGACGGTGATCGCGGCGGCAAGAGTAATTGCCGCGAGCGGCTTCATGCGCATTGAGGCGAAAGAGGCAATGAGGCAGGTCAGGAACAACGACGGTACGAAGCCGAGGCCGCGAACCGTCAGGCCGAAAAATATCGGCGCGGGCAGAATGAAGAACAGGCCGCGCCACGCGATCGGACCCATTGGCTCGCCGGAAACTCGTGTAGCCTGAATAAGGATTACCAATCCAAGCAGGACCAGTACGCCTGAGAGAACGAGCGGGAAATATCCCGGTCCCATGCGCAGCGATGTGCCTAAGTCCAGACCCAGCGACTGATAGGCGAAAAAGGCGCCGGTCAGTACGAGGAGGCCGCCGCACAATCCGTTGGTCGGATCGATTGAAAATTTTCTTGAAGGCTCGTTCATGGGCCAATCATCTTTCGGATTTGCCGTTGAAAGGGCTATGCCGGAGTCCGGCATGCGAGCTCGGTCGCCTATCCCGGCTGCGCTTTTGATACGCCACAGAGGGAAAACGACAACCAAGGCGCGTCAAAGGACACACCTTGATTGCACGTCTGACAGTCAGTCCGCATATTGTCCGGCAGCCTCGATGATCGGCTTCCAGCGCGCGACTTCGGATTCCAGCTTGGCCTTCAGCGCCGCCGGTGTCGCATCGGATTCAGGTGACGGCTTTGTGCCGAGTTCGGCGAAGCGGGCGACTACGTTCTGGTCTTTCAGGGCCACCTGAAGCGATTTCGAAAGACGCTCGGTAATTTCCGCCGGGGTGCCCTTGGGGGCGTAAATGCCGTGCCAGATACCGACTTCCATACCGTCCAGACCAGCTTCCTTGGTGGTCGGAAGGTCTTTCAATACGTCAAGCCGTTCTGGCGAGGTGACGGCGTAGGCCTTGATCGTTCCCGCCTGAATCTGCTTCGTCGTATTCGTGGTTTGATCGCACATGATGTCGACCTGGCCGCCGAGCAGATCGGTCATGGCCGGGCCGGTTCCCTTATAAGGAACTGTGACGAGCGGAGTTTCAATCGCGCTCATGAACAGCATGCCGCAAAGATGCGAGGCTGCGCCGATGCCGGCATTGGCCACCGTTGCGGTGTCCTTGTTGGCCTTGGCGTATTCGATCAGCCCCTTGAGGTCGGTCGGTTCAAGGTCCTTGCGCGCCACGATGGTCATCGGAACTTCCGTAACCAGTCCGACATATTCGAAGCCATTCAGCGTGTCATAGGCAAGCTTGCGGTAGAGCGTGGCGCTTGTCGCCATGCCGATATGGTGAAGCAGGAGCGTATAGCCATCCGGATCAGCGGTTGCGACGCGCCCCGCACCAAGTGTTCCGCCCGCGCCGCCGACATTTTCGACGATGACCTGTTGGCCGAGATCCTTGGACATCGACTCCGCGACTAGTCGTGTCACGGTGTCGGTAGGGCCACCTGCCGCGAAGGGCACTACCATGGTAATCGTCCGTTCAGGGTAGTTTTGTGCCTGTGCGGTGAAAGTTGCAGCGGAAATGGCAAATGTCGTCGCCAGAGCGGCGATGGTCTTCATCATAGCGTCCTCCCAGACTATGTTGCGGCGGGCGAGCCCGTATTCTGAATTCAGTTCCCAACGCCTCTTCGGGCGCTTCGGGCAATCAGATGCGATATTATCAAATCACTGCAATAATAATATTTTACACCGAGGTTGCTCTTGAATCGGCATGATTATCCGGTGCTCTCTAGAAGAATGTAGTTGTATCCTGACGGCTTGCCAATGCCTGAGCGTCAATGAAAGCGCTTATACTACCAAAGTCTGGGTAGCTCGCACTTCGGTCAGTTGGTCGACGAGGGATCTGGCGGCTGCGGTCAGTTCCTTACGGGACCGTACTGCGATTACCAGGTTTCTTTTTGCCCAAGCGTCAGAAATTGCCACCGTTGCAATGGGGAGCGTTTTTCTGAGGCGTCGAGCAGCCGTCTGTGGAATGATCGCAATGCCTACATTGGCTGCAACCATATTGCCGACACCTTCAAACGTGCGGAGCCTTGTCCTGACTTTAAGTCTGCCGCCCAGCCGGTTTGCTTGAATTTCGACGTGCTCCTGCAAAGCGCCGGAGGAAAGACCAATGAAGTGTTCCTGCAGAAGATCGGAGAAGTTCACACGCTTATGCGCGGCTAAAGAATGGTGTCTGGCTGTAATCAGCGCCAAATGATCTGTTGCAAATGGTGTTAGTTCCAATCCGGTCGTTTCCACGGCATCCGACAGTATGCCGATTTCAACGAAACCGCGTAAAACGGCGCGGGCAATATCGCTGCTCTGCCGTTCTTTCAGTTCCACGTCGATGCGGGGATTATCAGCCATCCAGCGGGCAAGCCTCTCCGGAAGATATTCGGTAACCGCAGCGGTATTCGCCGCAACGCGAATGGCAGTGCGCATCGCTTTGGCATGTAACCCAAGTTCGCTATGCATATCGGCCATCTGTCGCAATACGGCCCTCGCATGATGGGCAAGGGCATCCCCCGCTTCAGTTAACGTGACGCCGCGCCGTCCCCGTTCCAGAAGCAAAACCTGCCCTGTGGCTTCCATATCGCGCAGACGCTCGCTTGCCGCTGGAAGCGACAGGCCGACTTCAGCCGCGCCATGGGTAATGCTGCCGGTATCGGCCACGGCGAGGAACAGGCGGAGGTCGGTAAGATCGAAGCGCATAAGCAACATTAGCGCGAATTCTGCCTATGGAAAAGCCGAATGCTGGGTGAGGAACTTCCGCATTTCGTCGAGCGGCCATGTCGCTATAGGAGAGGCATGACCTATTCATTCTCCCTGATCCTGACGATTGCGATTACGTTCCTTGGCGCCGGTTTTATCAAAGGCGTGACAGGAATGGGACTGCCCACGGTCGCAATGGGCATATTGGGCGCGCTGATATCTCCGCTTGCAGCAGCAAGTCTGCTGATTATTCCATCTTTCGTTACCAATCTCTGGCAGCTTCTGGCCGGGCCCAGCTTTGGCCAATTAATGCTTCGCCTCTGGAGCATGATGCTTGCCATCGGCGTGGGAAGCATCGCGGGAACTGCGGTTCTGGTCGGCGGAAACATTGCAGTCACCACATCGATGCTGGGTTCTTCGCTTGTTATCTATGCAGCCTATACGTTGTTTGCCCGGGAGCTACTGGTGCCGGGAAGGCTTGAGCGCCTGCTTTCTCCTTTCATTGGCTTGCTGACTGGCTTGATTGCGGGTGCAACGGGAATATTCGTTATTCCGGCTGTGCCTTACCTGCAATCACTGGGGCTAAGGAAAGACGATCTCGTGCAGTCACTCGGGCTTTCCTTCACTGTCTCGACCGCTGCACTTGCGGTCGGACTTTCGAGCAGGGAGGCCTATTCGGGCGATCTCCTGCTGGTATCCGTTCTATCCGTCGTTCCTTCGCTGGCAGGCATGTTCATAGGTCAGGCTTATCGCCGTAAAATCCGGCCGGACAGCTTTCGCCGTTGGTTTCTGATCGGCCTTATGGTTCTCGGGCTTGAGATGGCATTGAGACCGTTGTTCTCGATGAGTTGAAGAATGCGGAACGATTTTTCCCATCCGACGCATGGATACGGATTTGCTTTCTTGTTCGAATCCGGCAAGGGCAGGATATTGTCTCAACCCCCAAGAGAATAATCTTTGGCTCCAACGGGTTTCGCTGGAGCTTTCTTATCATCGGCCCGATTGACGGAATGACCCAAAGAGAAACAGAACCAAACCAGTCGCGCGCGTTCCGGCTGTTCAAGCCGATTCTTGCCGGTGCAACGCTCCGCGAACGTTCGATTGCCTGTTTTGGTGCACTGATCGGCATTGCATTGACCGGATTCATATCGAGCATGTTGCTTGGCAGTGGTCCGCATCTGCCTTTGATCGTTGCGCCGATCGGCGCGTCGGCGGTTTTGCTTTTCGCAGTACCTACAAGCCCGCTGGCCCAGCCATGGTCTATCATCGGCGGCAATACGATTTCCGCCTTCGTAGGACTGGTCGTCACCCAGTTTGTCGATGATCCGGCTTTGGCAATCGGTCTTGGCGTAGCGCTCGCAATTGCGGCGATGTCCGTTACCCGCAGCCTCCATCCGCCCGGCGGCGCAGCGGCGCTGACAGCGGTTCTGGGTGGTTCGGCGGTCGCCAAGTGGGGCTTGCTGTTTCCGCTTGTGCCGGTTGCGCTGAATTCATGTCTTCTTGTGGGCCTGGGCATTCTGTTTCACAAACTGTCACGCCGCAAATATCCGCATGTGGCAGCTGCCGCTCCGGTCAACAAGCACAGCACTGTAGACTTGCCGCCTTCGGTCCGCATGGGTATCCGCGAGGAAGACATCGACCGCGCCTTGCTTGCCTTGGATGAGAGCTTCGATATTGATCGTAACGATCTTGGACGTTTGCTGCGGCAGGTGGAGCTTGAAGTGTCCACGCGTTCGCGCGGCTACCTCACATGCGCCGATATCATGTCGCGGGATGTGGTGAGTATCGAGGAAGAGGCAACCGCCAGCCAGGCCCGCGAGCTGATCTTGCGGCATAATCTGCTGACATTGCCGGTGCAAACAGCCGATGGCCGACTGAAAGGCGTGATCGGTTTGCGCGAATTGATGCATCCGGGCGACGATTTCAGAAACTATATCGTGGAGGCTCCCACCGCGTCGCAGACTGATCCGGTGATGAGCCTCGTACCGAGCCTCACTGATGGTTTGGCGCATGTTGTCGTCGTTATCGATGAGATGCGCCGTATCGTCGGGCTGGTGTCGCAAAGTGATCTTCTGAGTGCGCTTGCCCGTTCCCTGCCGAATGAGAAGCTGGTGCCTCTCAAAGCAGCATAACGGCTGATCTCGCGCTCCTCTATTGAATTGATACGGTTTTCCGGGCAGGGTCTGCTGACCCGGAAATCTGTTGCAGGTGTTCATGTCCGTCCAGCGCGCGAGCTTTTATATCCTACTGGCACTGGTTACCATCGCCTTTGCGTGGCTGTTGCTGCCCTATTATTCGGCGGTACTCTGGGCTGTTATTCTTGCCGTGGTTTTCTCGCCCGTGCAGCAGCGCCTTGAACGTCTGTTCGGCGGCAGGAAGAATATCGCGGCCCTGCTTTCCGTGTTGATGTGCATCTGTCTGGTCATCATTCCGATGCTGGCGATTTTCGGTTCGCTGGTTCAGGAGGGCAACTCCCTCTATCAACGCCTGAGCAGCCGTGAGTTTGACCTGAACAGTTATATCTCACGCATCCTGGGTGCCTTGCCGGATTCGCTGGAGGAGTGGTTGACCCGGTTCGAGCTCGGTGATTTTGCCGAATGGCGCTCGCGCATTTCCTCTGCCATCATGCAGGGTAGTCAGCTTTTCGCCGGAAGGCTGGTGAGCTTCGGTCAGAACACCCTGCAATTCTTCATCGGCTTCGGCATCATGCTCTATCTGCTGTTCTTCCTGTTTCGGGACGGTGGGGACCTTGGACGGAAGATCAGGCAGGCCATTCCGCTCAACGACGATTACACACGGCAGTTTCTGGAAAAGTTCACCGCCGTTATCCGTGCGACAGTGAAGGGCAACATTATCATCGCCATCATTCAGGGTACGATAGGCGGGGTGACTTTCTGGCTCCTCGGCGTGGAAGCCGCCTTGCTCTGGGGCGTCATGATGACGTTCCTCTCCATGCTGCCAGCTGTTGGTGCTGCCCTTGTCTGGATACCGGCGGCGGCGTGGTTCTTTGCAAGCGGGGAGTGGATCAGCGGTGCTGTTCTGGTCTTCGTCGGCGTATTCGTGATCGGACTCGTCGATAATCTCCTGCGTCCGCCGCTCGTCGGGAAGGGCACCCGCATGCCCGATTACGTCGTGCTGATTTCCACCGTCGGCGGTATTTCGCTGATCGGGATCAATGGTTTCGTGGTCGGCCCTCTGATTGCCGCAATGTTCATTGCCGCCTGGTCGCTTCTTACAGAAGAGCAGAAGGGCAACAGCCCCGCCCAACTGCCAACAGAATAAAACCTAGGCAACTTTCAGTTCGGCGATGGGAAGTCCGGTGTCGGTCATCTTGTTGTCAACGCCGTTTTCATCGAGAAACTGCTTCATCTCGGCATAGGTCTCAAACCATGCCCGGTTGTATTTGTCGAACAGTGACTGATCCCAATAGTCTTCCAGCCGGAAGGGCTTGTCGCTGAAGACGTCATAGCTCGGTATCTTGAAGGTCTCGGCAAATTCGGCCGTGCGGCTGTCATAGGTGAAGTAGATGGACGGAACGCCATTGGCCAGCGCCATCAGATTGCCGTGCAGACGATAACCAAGGACGAGTTGCTGCTTGCGCACCAGTTCCTCGTAATCGGCGACGACATCCGAATAGAACATGCGATGGCGATAGAGGTTCTCTATCGTTTCGTCGAAATACCAGTCCGCTGTCCAGCGATGCGCCTTGAGGGCCGCTAGGGCTTCTTCCTTCTGCTCCACCGTGCCAAAGACCATCTTCTTTTCATCGATCTCGCCCTGCGCCATCAATGTTACATCGAAGCGTTCGGCCATGGATTTGATGAGGTCGCGGTGACGGGTCAGATACTGCTCGATATCCTGCGCATAGGCTGGCGAAACTTCACGGCGCACCGTGACGCCCACCTGCTGCACGGCCTCAAGCGGCGGCAACTTGATGCGCAGGTGCTGGTTGTTGCGGCGAAAGGCGGTCGGGCAACCGACGATGCGCACATTGCGAATGCCTATATCGTTCAGCACTTGCGCCGTGTAAGCGCCCCGCACACCTAGGGAGGTGGTGGAATCTGCGATGATGCGGAGAACGGCCTTCGTCTCTTCGGAAAGCTGTATTTCCCCTCTGACCGGCGCTTGCGCCCCGATGCCGAATGCAACGACCGGAAGTTTCAGCCGCTGCAGCACCGGGATCGTGTCGCGCCAGTTCATGTCCTTGTTGATATAGTTCGAGCCGCGCAGGACCACATAGTCATATTCCTCCCGCAACTGGTCGATCTTGTCCGGGGAGAAATTGGTGATCGGGAGTTCGGCAGCCTTCTCGTAATTCATCAGCTTCAAAGACGACTCGAAGACGAAAGCATCGCCGATATTATGATAATGATTGATGCTGCCCTGAACGTCTGTGTGACGATACCAGCGGACATTGTCGTGATCGTACACTTCTCCCGCAGGGATCATGACGAGGGCGCGTGCCATACGGTATTCCTTCTGTTTCACCAAGGTCAAGCCAGGCTCAGCTTGCCTGAGAAAGAGCAGTTTCAGAAACTGCCGGTTTCTGTCTGCGCGGTTTTGACTCACGCAGCCGATTATAGAGATCGAGATGCTCCTTCGCGCAGTCGACAAAATGGACGGGATTGCGGATGGAGCGGTGCAACCTGTCCCAAATGCTCGGTTCGCTCAGAACTTCTGTAAAGCGGTCAGCCAGATCCTCGGCGCTGCGCACACGAAAATGCAAGCCATCTTCGCCATCGCGGATTTTCTCGGCCATGCCGCCAATATTAGAGCAGATGACCGGGCGGCGATGGTGGAGGGCTTCCTGAATGACGATGGGTGAGTTTTCCCACCAGATCGAGGGCATGACCACCCAGTCGACCGACTGCATGAGGCGCGGCATTTCAGCATTCTGGTAAGCGCCGTAAAACCGTACGCGTGGGCCTGCCTCTTCTATCAGCTTCTGCATGCGTTCTTGAAAGGCGAGGGGCTGCTTTTCAAGATTGCCGCCGAAGATCATCAGCCGGGAATCCTCACCCCAGACCTGTTCCGGGACACGGGATACCGCATCGATCAGTACGTCTATTCCCTTGAAGGGATTGACCTGGCCGAAAAAGGCAAAGCGATTGCGACGAGGGTTCGGACCGGTCAGTTCACGCGGAGGCGTCACTTCGCGGATGGCTATGCCGTTTTCGATGACTTCCATCTTGTCGGGGTTCAACCCCCATTCAAGATAACGATTGGCGAGAAACTCGCTCGGCGAAACGAAGGCATCGGCCAGTTCAAGCATCCCGCGCACGAAGCGTTCCCGCTTGAGAAAACGCGCTGGCGGTATCTGCGGAAAACAGGCGTGGCAATCAATGGGTGACGCCTCGTTGCAAAGCTTGGACGTGCCAGCTTTGACCATCTGTCCGTCATTGTTGCAGATGGACAGGAACTCATGAAACGTCACCAGAACGATGCGATCCGGCAGCGTCTCGCGGATGGCATAGAGAGTCTCAAGTCCGAGGCCCAAAACATGATGAAAATGCACGATGTCCGGGTCGAAGTCGCGCGCAAAGCGGAGCAGGTCGCGGCGGATTTCATCGGTGTTCTTGTTCGACAGGTAAAAATGGTCGTACTCGTCGGCGTGAAACAGGATTTCGTCGCTGGCGCGGCGCATGCTCATCAACGCCGTGGTGCCATGCCGAGGCAGCGGCTGCCCGGCCCTCGCTAGATAGACCGACTGTACGCCGGGAATGCTGTTCAGGCCCTTGTGCAGATTATAGGAGGCAATCTCCCCGCCGCCGAGCGAGATCGAAGGGTGGGCGTGCGAGATGACGAGGACGCGCAGCTTATCACTCATGCAAGTTCCTCCGCCTGCATCTTGCGCCTTCCAGCGAGAATGGACGACCAGCGGGCGTCGAAGACTTGCCGGTCAATGCGTTCGATAAGTGCAATGGTCGATGCCCTGTCGGTAACGGATGTGTCGTCCGCCCCAAGCATCTGTGCCGAAGGTAGCCAATAGGAGCGCAAGCCCGATTGTTTCAGTTTCAATCCGAGATCCAGTCCCTTTTCGTGGGTGCCGAGATAACCGCGCGTGAAGCCGCCGACGGAAAACAGGGCTTCGCGTGGAAGGATGCAGCACTCGAATGTAGCCGTAGCCACTTCCGTCAGGGACATTCCTGAAACAGCATCGAGGGGATAACCGGCATAGCGGCTGATCAGCGCCCGGTCTGATTGCGGCCCTGCAACCCAGGTTCCCGCCCAGCGGATTGAATCGTCCTCATAAGCGAGAGTGGGAGACAGAACACAGTCCTTGTGTGCTTCATAAGCGCTGACGAGTTTGTCCAGCCATCCGGCGCGACGCGGCAGCAGCGATCCGGCCAGAAATACCACCTGATCCGTTGAAACCGTGCGGGCGCCGACTTCGAGTGCGTCGTACAGGTCTTCCGACCCCGTGGCGGAAACGAGACGGATGCGCAGGCGGTAGAAATCCGCGAGGCGTCTGATCTGTACGCCGACGCGGTCGATGATCTCGGTCGCAGCCGCAATCACGATCGGCGCGATCCGGGTTTCCGGATCGAGTGCGAGAAGCGCCAGCAAAGGTTCGATTTCCTCGACGCGCTCATCGATACCGAGGATGATCGCAGGTCCTATCGCATCCTCGAAGGGCCCAAGATCGACCACACCGAAGACTTCCGGCGCTGGACGACTGACGCCGCGCAGGAGCGGCACAAACTGTTGGTCGACAATATGACGCAATGCCCAGGCATTGGGGTCGGTCGCGCGGATTTGCCGGACAATAGCCTCGCGGGACGTGACGCGGGTAGGCGTCAATGGAAAGAAGGCCCGCCGCCCGTCGCTGATCGCAAGTTCGAGGTAGAATGGCGAAGTGCTGTCTCCGGCAAGCTCCGGCGCGAAGGCGACGAAACCATGTGCGTGACGGCTGGGATCAAGGCCTGCATTGAATGGCGGCTGATTGTCGAATTCGCGGGTAACGTCAGGCCGATCGATACGGGTCCACGTGGTATCGATCTGGATTTCGCCGCGATGGCGGCGCAGCTTGACGCTTTCCACATGGCTGTCAGGATCGAGAAGCCAGCCGGAAAGCAGCATGCCGCTTCCCTCGACACGAAAGACATTGTCCATGCCTATCCGGACGGGAAAGGGAAGGCTGGAGACCGTGTCTGTGCCATCGAAGCGGTTGGCGGCTGAACGCATGTGCAACAAAATGTCAGTCGAACTGCGTACCCGAGGCAGTATAGCCCGGATATGACCCGGTGTTTCCCGCGAACCGGACAAGAGCCTGCGGTCATAGACTTCGGTGAAGCGCCAGCCGCGCCGTCCGCGAAACAGGAGCCGTTCGATGTCGGTCGGTTCCACCGGCTCATTGGCAAGCAGAAGCCCCGCAAATCCGGAAGCTTCGTCGTTGAGATCAGGCCGCGCGAAAACACTGATCGCGCATTCCGCGAGCGAAGGATTTTTGCCGCTGATCAACAGCCGGGTGACGGCAGGCGTCAGGTCCTGCGCCCAGCCCTGAACGAAAATCTCGCCTTCATCGCTGCCGCCGATGAGTTCGATGCAGCCGTCAGAGCGGGCTCCCGCTTGCAACAGAACGGTAATAGCCGAAAGTTTCTTTCGGCTGATGGGACCGGAGATCAGACCTTCCACCAGCTCATCGATGACGCCCGGCAGGCTCGGTCCGGAAAGATCGCCAATCATGGCGACAAAATCCGCGATGGAAGCAGAACGCGACGCGAAATTATAACGAGCGACCTTCGCCCGGTGCTGGAACATGATCGTCTTCAACATGCCCCTGCGTAGAGCAGCGGTTGGCACGATGGCGACAAAGCCGTGCGTTCCGGCCGGCGAAGGCTCCTTGAGCGGCCATGTGATCAGGCTTGTCTTTACGCTCATGGCAGGATCGCCGTTGAGAAAGGCCGTTACCTGATCGTTTGTGGCACTGCCGATGCCGAGCACCAGAACCAGCGTGTCTTCGATCACGCTGCCGACGACCATTTCGCCTTCCATCATCATGGGAGGACGATCCGGCGACCGGGCCGTTCTTGCGGCGGGCTGTTGAGCGACAGGTCTTTCGTCTTGCGCCATGGGATGTTTCCTCAGGGCATGACCGCGAGCGTCAGAAGCGCACCGGCAACGAAACCTGCCATCACGAACATCAGCATGAACAGAAGTTTGATGTCGCCGCTGCTGCGCTTGCGCACATCTTCCATGCGCTGTTCAAGCCCCGCAACGACGCCATCCATGCGCATGATGTGCACATCAAGTTCGGTCATGCGTTGATGAAGATCGGTGCGCAGACCATGGACGGAGTTGGCGATATCGAGAAGTTCCGCGGGGGCGGCATTACCGGATGCATCCAGCGTCGGCGCGACGCGCTGGAGAGAACGCTGATTGACCTGCAACTGGCGTTGCGCCGCCATCAGCATGTCGAGCTTGTCCAGAATGCGCGTCATTGGCGCGGCGATCAGCGCTTCCGCAGCCTGTTCGTCGGGCTTCGGCACGCGCAGTTTCTGCTCGGTGCCAGCGGCATTGGCCGCGACGACGACGAGTTCGCCAGCACGGGCGGCTGCGAATTGCGGCAGCATCACTTCAAATGCGTGCTTGCCGTCGCCGATGCCGTTGCGCTTGAGGTCGGGGCGATCCTTGTCGGCAGGCGCTTCCGCGATAGGCTTGTCGTCAAGCAGAACGCGGATCAGAAGCCGTTCGGTGGGAAAGGATGGATCGAAGGCCCAGCCATAGAGACGGCCTTCCTCAATGGCGTCAACGCGTCCTTTCATGGCTTCGGTCCTTTGAGGCCCGGCGGCATTGGGCGCTGCTGCCTGTTTTGCTTCCCCCTCGGATGGAACTTTGGTCGCGATGTTCATGATTTACCTCTTATGCTGCCTCGACACGCGCGATACGCAATGTCCCGATCAGATCGAGATAACGCGCTGCCGTGGTGTCGATGGTGTCCGGATGGCGCGCATTCTCACTGAGCGACTGGCGCAGATCCGGGTTTTCCGCCATCTGGCGCATCGCCTGAGCGAGCGCGAGCGGATCATTGGGCGGAACGGTGAGGCCGTTGACCTCATGTTCAATCATTTCGGCCATTCCACCGATATTGCTGCATATAACGGGACGGTTCTGTCCCTGTGCTTCCTGAATGACAAGAGGCGCATTTTCCCACCAGATCGACGGCATGATTGCACAGTCGACGGTATGGATCAGTTGGACGATGTCATCGCGTCGATAAGCTCCCCGGCGTTGGACGAAAGGATACGTCTCGGCAAAGAGCCGCTCGATTTCGCTGACAAAGCTTTCGCTTTGAAACGGCGCTGCGCCATGTACGCGCAATTCGAAGTCGAAACCCTCTGTGATAAGCTGCTGGGCTGCTTCCAGCAGGACCGTTGCGCCCTTCCACGGATTGAGGTTTCCGAAATAGCCGAAAACCGGCTTGCTGCGCTCAACTTGCAGCGTTTCGACCGAAGGACGCTTTGGTTGACCGTTGGGAATGACGCTGATCAGTTCTTCCGCGAGGCCCCATTCCACATAGCGTTGCTTGAGGAACTCGCTCGGTGAAACGAACGCATCGACAGCGCTCAAGAGCGATTTGATATGCCGTTCGCGCAGCACGAACTTATCCAGCGCAATGTCCTTGAAGCAGGCATGGCAGCGGTCGGGACTTGCACCATGGCATAGTTCCTTGCCGGTGGTGCGGACCATCAATCCATCATGGTGGCAGATGGGATAATAATCGTGCAGGGTCAGGACGATACGGCAGTCTGGCAGCGTGCGGCGCACGATATGCGGGAATTCGGCGCCAAGCAAAAGCAGGTGATGCAGATGGACGACATCGGGTCGGAAGTCCTGCAGGAGTTCCACGACATCTGGAACAATCCCGTAAAGGTCGATCTGGCTCATGTAGAAACGATCGAAATGGCCCGACCAAAGCAGGATTTCATCCCCGCCATTGCCAATGCTCTGGAAGCTCGTGCCGGGGCGGGCTTCGCGGTGCACCTTGTTGGTGGCGCCCATGAACATGGCTTCGCAACCGGCACGTTGATAGGCGCGAAACAGGTCATGCGCGAAAATTTCCGTTCCGCCAGGATGAAGTGACGGATGGTTATGGGCTGCTATGAGGACACGCTGAGCCATCAGGCAGCACCTCGCGAAGCGATGAAAATATCCTGATAGTGATCTGCCTCGATCCCGCGCCAGTGGCCGAAGGATTTTGTTTCGAGCGTCAGTTTTGCACCGGCAAGGACGCGATCCAGAAAACCGTTTTCAAATCCCACGGCCGCAAGCGGCGGCAGTTCTGGTACAAACCAGCACGGTCCGCTGCCGTGGCGTTCAAATGCAAGCCGCTTGTCGCGTTTGCCAAAGCGGTCGCGTGCGGCCACATCGTCCACGACGAATGCCGTCATGAACAGTTTTCCGCCGGGAGCAAGCACACGGGACACCTGATCCAGATAGGTCTTGACTTCGTCGGACGGCAGATGGGTCACCACCGATGTCATGATGACGAAGTCGAAACTCTTGTCCGCAAATGGCAGGTTGAGGGTGAGCCCATTCACCGTGCCCTTGGGATTGTAGAGGTCATGGGCGATATCAATATGGCGGAACTCGAAGTTCGGGTAGCGCGACGTGATGTTCTGCCGGCACCAGTTCACGCCGCCCGCCACGGGATCAATGCCGGAATAGAGGGCTTTGGCCGGGTCGAGATATTGCGTCAGCGGCATCGCCATTCGGCCGATGCCGGAACCGATATCGAGCACGCGAGCGTCGGGCCGAAGGCCACCCTTGCGAATGAAATGACCAAGAAACTCAGCGCCGACCGCACGATAGTCACCATCGCCGACGAACACGCTGTTCGGATCGGGTGAGGGCAGGAAGCGGTTCTTCAAAACAGATTGCATCAGCCAGTTGATCTGCGCATCCGGTATTGCTGGTTTGGCTTCAGGTTCTGGCTGTTTCAGCGCTACCACGTCGGTCAAGCGGCGCTCCTTTCAGATTTGGTCATAATCACATTGGACAGATCGGCAGTGCCTTCCTGTTCCTGTGGCAGGACCATCAATTCATTAATGTCATCATCCCAGCGTTGGGTGTGCAGCCAGGAATTATATTGGCTGGCGAGGCCGCGCATGTAATCCGCGCTACGGCGGATCGAGCGGCGCTCAAAATGGTAAAGCGCGACGGAAGGCTCATAGAATATCTGGAAGCCGAGTTGCCTGATTTTCAGGCAAAGATCGCTGTCCTCATAGTCGCCTATGACATAATCTTCAGTGTAACCGCCGACGAGATCGAAGATATCCTTGCGGGTTATGAGGCAGGCGCCCGTGACGCCCGGTACTTCGCGTGGCCGAAGTGCTGGCGGATAGTTGCCCGGCATGCCCTTGTAATAGTGGTGATTGAGCCAAATCCCTTGACGGTCACGTGCGAAATAAAGCCCCGCATGTTGAAGCGAGCCATCCTCGAACAGAAGGCGAGGGCCGATTGCTCCGAGCTTGGGCTGATCGAACAATGGCTGGATCAACTGCTGCAACCAGCCATGGTGTGCAGGAACGACATCGGAATTCAACATCACGATGGTTGTTCCGGTGGCGATGCTGGCACCCGCATTGCAGGCACGCGCATAGCCGCCATTGCGATTCATGATTGCCAGCTTGAACGGCATATCGTGCAGGATGTGCAATCCACCCAGCATGTGTTCCGTGTCGTCCTGAATTTCAGGAGAATCCAGCACGAAAATGAACTCCGCATTTTCCACCAGCCACGGGTCCGTGGCCATGGACGAAAACTGGAAACGCAGGAAATCAAGGTTGCGATAAAGCGGAATAACGATGGACGCGAGTGGGGAAGCAGGCGTCATCCCGTAATCCTTCACCTCGGATATCCGCACCGTTGCAGCGAGTTTTTTCTCAACTTCGGTAAGGGCCGGTCCGAGAATATGCGAGAACACGTGCGGCCTTGCCTGTTGCGGCGGCACGGATCGCAAAATGCGATTGCGCTGCGCCGATGGCTCGAAAGGCTGGGGTGCGGGCACCAGAGGCGCGGTCGCGCCGGAAGCAAGGCGCAACTGGAAACGTGGCTGCAGGAGGGGGCCAAGATTCTGCACGGAAGGAAGCCAGGCGACGAAACCCGTCACATCCTGCTGGGGCGCATCTTCGCGCTTGGCCACCTTGCCGGGAAATTTGTGGAAGTTCGGCTTCAGCGACAACGCGCTTCCGTTCTCCGGGAGATATTCGATATCCGCAAGCATGGCGGCGGGATCATGCATCCATCCGCCCACGATCAACCCGCCATCGAGCGCCAGAGCGAGATCGATTTCAGCGGCCGGATGGGTGGCAGACTGTGCAATCTGGCGGACAGGCAGCGGCGTGCGCGTTTGCAAATCAATGGCGACTGCCGCACCCGCAGGACTTAGCTTGCCGAGCTGGCGAACAAGAAACTCCCGCAATGCGCCGTTTCCCTGCCATTTAGTCCACCATTGGGCAAAATCCGTTTGTTCGCTTGTGGTGGACGCAAGCTTGCGAACTGCAACGCCCTTCTGACCGGTGAGCACCAGCAGCAGCGATGACGGCAGGTCTTGCGCTGCTTCCAGCAGAAGATGGCATGGCTGCCAGGCATTGCGCGGCTGCTTGCCCACCACGAAGCGTGGTGGAATGACCATGACACCGCCGGATGTGATGCCATAGATAGCAGAAATCTCGCCCAGCATCGGGTCGATCGCTGTTTCAAGGAGATGGTGTCCCTGAACCGGTTCGCCGCAATGCTGGGCTTCGCGCGGTTCCGGCATCAACGCGAAAGTCAGGTCACGCACGAGGGATGCGAAAGTCTGGTTTCGCGAGAGCCGGAAAGTGCTGCGCCACGTGGTCAGGATAGTGGTAAGAAGCTTGATATGTCCGGGGAGCGTCAGATCGCCTACGGCATATTCGACATCGAAAGGGGCGAGTTCCTTTGCCGGATAGACGATCGCTTGCGCCGTCGGACCGAGAGACCCTGCCGAGAGCGAAAGTTCGGCGGGTTCACTGCCGGTACGCATGGCCCAGAACACGCGCAGGCCGCCATTTTCGAGCGGAATGCTGACGCTCAGCAACGGGACCGGCTGAACCGGCATTTCAAATGTGCATTTGGTGGTCGTGCGAGCCGGGCCTGGAATATCCCAGATGACCACAGCCACATCGGCGCAAAGACGGCAAATGGAGAGGTTCTCGGTTTTGCTTTCAATGTCCGCCGAATGGTCGAGGTTCAATGTGTGGCCCTTTCATTCTTGCAGAAAAGTTCAGCTTGCAGGAGGTCCGGACACCCAACGGGGAAGTTGGGTATCCGGCGAAGTCGAAACGTGCCCGGCGGGAGGATTGCCGGGCACGCTCTCAATTGTTCAATCAGTGAACGGTGAAGTACTGGTCGGGATGAGCCTGTACATCGTCTGCATTGGTGTTCACGAGGGTAACGGTGTCGCCATTGCCGAGGTCGACAACGACATTGCCACCAACCTGCGTGACACGGTCGGCAAGATCGTCTGCGGAAGAGATATCAAGACCATTGATACCCTTCTGAATCTGCAGAATGTCTTCGCCGGGATTGAAGTCGAGAATGACGTCGTTTCCGCCGCCACCATTGAACAGGAATGTATCGCTGCCATTTCCGCCGATGAGAACGTCGTTTCCGGCTCCGCCATCAAGGATGTCGTTGCCGTTCCCACCGTAGAGAATGTCATTATGCGCGCCGCCATAGAGCAGGTCGGAGCCGTTGCCGCCCTGGAGAATGTCATCTCCATTGCCGCCATACAGCACGTCGCTGCCATTGCCGCCGCTCAGGACGTCATTTCCTTCATTGCCGAAGAGAATGTCGTTCCCGTTTTCGCCGAACAGGGTGTCGTTACCCGTGCCGCCGAAAAGGATGTCATTCCCGTTGCCGCCGAAGACGGTGTCGTTACCATCGCCTCCGAATACGAGATCATCACCGCCATGGGCACGGATGAAATCGTCAAAGCGGGAGCCGAACAACACGTCGTCGTAGGCGCCGCCTTCTAGAGTGGCCATCTGCTTCTCCTTGTGTTCCTGTAGGGGTTTCCACAAGCCGGAATGCTCCGACCATTATGCTCTTAGTAGTCTGCTCTGCATTATGTGGAATTGCAACATCGTCATTTGGTATAATTGCGGCATGTGTAAGTAACAAATTATTACCATTAATTTATATTGCAGTTCTGTAAACATAAATATGTAATCTATTTGTAGTGACTATAATTTATATTTGTTTTTTGTTTGCACGGGAATTAATTGGAAATTTGAAATATTTGGCTAAGATGAGGGAAATGCGAAAATATTTCAATAACATGACGCCGCGCATGTCATTTCATGCGCGGCGACGCTTCCCTCGGAAATTTCAACCTCTGATCGAGTTTTACTTTGAAATTCTCTGGATATTAATCTTCGCGGAATGCCCGGTTCAAGCTATCCGTGATCGGAGAAACCAGATAATCGATGGCACGGCGTTCCTTGTGCACGATGATGATTTCAGCGGGCATACCGGGATAAAGTCGGGCAGTCGGATTTGCGGCGAGCGACGCCGGAGTGATTTCGGCGCGTGCCACGAAAAATGCGGTATCGGTCTTCTCATCAAGTGACTGATCGGCGGCGATATAGGTCAGCTTGCCATCAAGCGGAGCCATCGAGCGCTGATTATAGGCGGTCAACCGGATCTGAGCACCTGCGCCGACCGAAATGCTGTCGATATCACGCGGGCTGATCTTCATTTCAACGACGAGGGGTTCGTTTTCAGGGACGATATCCATGATCGCTTCGCCCGGTGCGATGACGCCGCCCGGCGTGCGCAGCCGGATGTTGGCCACGATACCGTCTTGTGGCGAACGAACTTCCACGCGCCGCATCACATCCTTGGCGGCGACGATGCGTTCCTGCACATCCGAAAGTTCGACCTGACTCGATGTGATCTCCCCGGCTATCTCGGACTGAAGATCGCTCTCGATTCCCGTCAGGGCAAATTCCGCGCCGGCTTTCGCCTGTTCGGCTTTCGCTTTGTCGCCTGCATATTCGCCCCTGTCACCCGCAAGCTGGCTAAGACGTGTATCAATTTCCGTAAGCTTCGATTTCTGGGCAAAGCCCTTTTCGACAAGGCTGGCAATCGCCTTGCGCTGATCGCTGATGAGTTCGATTTGCCGATCCGTGGCAGCTATCTGCGCGGTCGATGCCTTGGCCTGCTCCGTATATTGCTCAATGGTTTTCTGTTGGATGTCGATCTTGCTCAGTTTCTGCGCCAGTCGTTTCTGGAAAAAGATGTTTTCGGCGCGAATGGCATTCTGCGCGTTTTCACCGCCATCAGCGAAGTTTTCTGGAAAGCTGATTTCCTTCGCACCTGACTGTTCGGCGCGCAGGCGGGCGAGTTTTGCGATCAGGCCGATACGTCGGCTATCGAGCGATTGGAGGTCGGAACGTGCCTTGGTGTCGTCGAGCCGAAGCAATGGCTGACCAACCTTGACGGTATCGCCTTCCTGCACCAGCAAGCGATCAAGAATGCCGCCTTCGAGATGGCTGATGGTCTTGCGTTTGGAATCGACAATAACCGTGCCCATTGCTACCGCCGCACTTCCCAGATTGGCGGAATAAGCCCATGCGAAAAAACCGCCGAAAGCAACCCCTATTGTGGCCAGGCCAGCGATGATGAGGCCGCGCAAAGGCGATCTCAAATCCTCCCGCTCCAGATCGAGCGCCCATTCAGGTTTGACGCTGCCGAAGCGGGTGAGAGCCTTGTGATTCGACGATTCTGCACGCGGCGCAAGCAGACTGGAAACACGGCGAGGAATGACCGATTTACCCATCATGCGTTTGCTGCTCCCATTTGCGGGCCATTATTGGCGGGTGTCAGTGAAGCGACAACATCGGTGCGCGGACCGAACTGCGAGATGCGCCCGTTTTCGAGGACGAGAAGCTTATCGGCCACCTGCATGATAGACGGCCGATGCGCAATCATGATGACAATGGCGCCATCGTCGCGAGCGTGTTCGACGGCGCGGATCAGGGCGCGTTCGCCGACCGCATCGAGGTTCGAATTCGGTTCATCGAGAACAATCAGGCGCGGGCGGTTATAAAGGCAGCGGGCAAGGCCGATTCTCTGGCGCTGCCCGCCGGACAATGTCAGGCGACCGTCGCCCACCGGCGTGTCATAGCCAAGCGGCATGCGGCCGATCATTTCATGCACATCGGCCAGACGCGCAGCTTCCAGCACGCGGTGCGGGTCGCTGTCACCCATGCGGGCGATATTGTCCTTGATGGTTCCATCCAGCAGCGAGACAGACTGCGGCAGATAGCCGGCAATCTCGCCGAAAGAACCGCGTTCCCAGAGATAAACGTTATTGCCGTCGAGGAATACGCCCCCCGATGTCGGCTTGACGATTCCGATCAACAGCCGCGCAAGTGTCGATTTACCCGCAGCCGAGGGGCCAACGACGCCGAGAACTTCACCGGGGGATATCGAGAACGAAATGCCCTTGATGATCGGAACATCGACGCCGGGGGCGGCATAGATGAGCTTATCGATCACGAGGTCGCCATTGGGGCGCGGCGTCGGCATGGTCTGGCGAACGGCCAGATTTTCAGAAAGCAGTGATTGGACGCGTTTCCAGCTCGCTATAGCGCTGACCCACTGCCGCCAGTTTTCGACGATTCGGTCGAACGGCATCAGCAAGCGACCGATGATGATGCTGGTCGCAATCATCGCGCCCGGGGTGATTTCCTGCTGCATGGCAAGCAGCGTGCCTATGCCTAGCGACCCGATCTGGATAATGAAACGCGCCGTGCGGGCAATCGAGGATAGGGCGCGGGCGCGGGTTCCGCCAAGATCTAGCACTTCCAGCGCCTGAACCTGCATCGTGCGCCAGCGGCGGGCGAGCGCCGGGAGCATACCCATGGCTTCGATGACTTCGGCATGCCGCAAGCTGCTGCCGATCTTTGAAACCGCTTCGATGTTCGCCTGGTTCGCCTCCTGAATCAGATTTCGGGTCAGGAGGTCGGTCAGCACGCCGCACGCAATCAGGATAATGACGGCGACGAGGCCAATCACACCCAGCATCGGGTGAAGCAGGAACAGGACGCCGAGAAAGATCGGCGACCATGCCGCGTCGAGTGGAGCATTGATAGCTGGCGAGGTGAGAAAGCTGCGCAGCTCATTGAGATCGCGAAGCGTCTGAGTCGCTTTCGGCATGCCTTGATTCACGGAGGCCTGCACCGCTGCGGTCAGAACCGCCAGATTCAGGCGGCGCACAAGTGCACTACCCATGGCCTGGAAGGAAAGGGAACGAATGAATTCCAGTACCCCGAATACCAGCATGGCGCCGATGGCGAGCACAGTCAGCATGGTGAGCGTGTCCATGCTTCGGCTGTTCAGCACCCTATCATGAACCTGCAACATATAGAGAGGTACAGTGAGTTGTAGCAAATTGATACAGGCGCTCAGCAGCACTGCATAAAGTAGTCCCGACAGGAAAACGCGGCGGGCCTTGAAAATCAGGCCTTTCGGCGTATTTACCGAATCGTCCGGGCCCTTTTTGTGCGCAGGGCTCTTGCCAATCGAGTTGTTTTCGCGAGTATCATTCATACGC
>Ga0182748_1000693_pt1 | contig 34732 bp, 34 predicted proteins | sample eDN3rd37CKraftOP_FD_128877 | JGI IMG/M metagenome (GOLD analysis project Ga0182748, IMG submission 128877) | Enriched Organic Plus compost microbial communities from Emeryville, California, USA - eDNA 3rd pass 37_C Kraft OP (version 2) (version 2) ...
CCGACGCGGCTTGGGGACGGCGAACGTCCGTCGAGGGACGAGAGCGGGCTGTAGCGCGACAAGGGACACCTGCCTGAGTGTTCGTGAACAAAACACGAACACTCTGGACAGGCCCCGGCCCACTGTCATGACCGCATTCCTAAGCTGGGAACTTCGGGGAAAGCGCCGACGGCGCACGGCCTGCGCGCCGCGATGGTCCGCCGTTCTCGCATGCCGCCGCGCCTGCGCACGCAAGGACGACTTGCGCGACTAACCCGGGCGCAACGCCCCGTCTCGCTGGTCAGCCGCTCACCGTATGCGTGCCTCTCCCCACAATTCCCATCGCCGCACGCCCGCCGCGACCGGGCGCACCCTTGCGCGCTACGCGTGGCGCGGCTGGTTGGCGCGCCCACCCGCCCGGCGGAGCATGGCTGCGCGAATGCTGCTGCCGGCCAGCCTGTCGTCCGTCCGGACATTCGAGCTTGGGATCCGCTCCATGGAGACTGCCGGCGCGCCGCGCCCCTCCCCGCTTCCTCAGGTCAGACGCACCATGGCAGTGCCGGCCGACATATCTCATGCTCTCTCCAAACTCTCTCATCCGCGGGTCCGCGGCGCGCGGCGGCCGCCGCCGCTTTCTCATTCTCCCTCCGAACGCTCTCCCGCCGCCGCTCCTCGAAAATCTGGCGCGGGCGCGCGGCGCGCTCTATCCTCGCGCTGCGGCAATGGTGCCCGTGGGAGGACAGGTGATGGCGAAGGCGGCTCGCAAGAAGGCAAAGGCGAAATCGGCGGCGAAGGCGCGCAAGACGAAACGGACGAAGAGCGCCGTGAAAGCGCGCGGCCGCAAGAAGACCACTGGCCGCAAGGCGGCGGCGCGATCATCGGCACGCAAGGCCCGGCCGGCCAAGAAGACTGCGGCCAAGAAGACGGCCGTCAAAAAGGCGGCCAAGAAAAAGACCGCGCGCAAGCGCGCGAAGGCGCCGAAGACCATCGGCGAACGCATCGCCAACGCGTTCCACACGATCGAGGACGTCGTCACCGACACCCAGGCGCTGCGCAACAAGATGGAGCCGCCGGGCGTCACCGAAAATCAATAGACGGAGCCGAATGCGCGTGGCCGCCGCAGCGCGCGGCGGCCGGCTTCCGTCTGGTGCCCGACGCGATGTCGAGCCCCGCGTCCAAAGTATTGCCGCTTCGGCGGACTACGCTGCAGTACGTTTTTCCAATGGAGGGATACTGCGGCCGTGGACACGATCGATTCCATGCGGGTGTTTGTGCGGATCATCGAACGCCGCGGCTTCGCTGCCGCCGCCGCGGATCTCGGCCTGCAGCGCTCCACTGTGACGGAGGTCATCAAGCAACTCGAGAAGCGACTTGGCGTTCGTCTGCTGCAGCGAACCACGCGCCATGTCGCCCCGACAGTGGAAGGCGAAGCCTACTATCGCCGGTGCCTGTCGATTCTCGCCGACATCGAGGATGCCGAGAATGCCTTCTCGCGGCCGAAAGGAGTGCTCAGGATCGATGTGCACGGCGGCATGGCGCGGCAATTCTTGCTCCCGCACCTGCCCGCATTTCTTGCTGAGTATCCCGATCTCACGATGCACATCGGCGAGGGAGACCGACTTGTAGATCTCGTCCGCGAGGGGGTCGATTGCGTCGTCCGGGCAGGCCAGCCAACGGACAGCGACATGATCATTCGACGACTGGGCGAATTCGAAGAGATAACAGTCGCAAGCCCGACCTACCTTGCGGATCGCGGCGTTCCGGATTCACCCGAAGATCTCGAAGGCCACGCCATGATCGGCTTTGTTTCGTCGCGAACCGGCGAGGTTCTCCCTCTCGAGTTCAATCAAAACGGAAAAGTGCGCGAAGTCATACTCCCGATGCGCGTTCGGGTGACGAGTTCCGACACTTATGCGGCGCTCGCCAAATTGGGCTTCGGTATCATCCAGGCGCCACGGCACCGCTTCGAGGAAGATCTGGCATCAGGCGCCTTGGTCGAACTCCTGGCGGAATACCGACCGGCGTCGACACCGTTTTTCGCGCTCTACCCGCACAATCGCCAACTGTCTCCGCGCGTTCGCGTTTTCGTGGACTGGCTGGTGAAGTTGTTCTCGACCAGACCACCCGACGCACCCGCGCGCGAGGAAATACGTTATTGAACCGCTGCGAGTTGAAGATGTGGTGGTGCCCCTAGCCGGACTCGAACCAGCACGACCTTGCGGCCACCTGATTTTGAGTCACCTCGTAACGGCGCGCAACGGCCGTCACCGGACTGCACCGGTCGTCATAAGCACCTGCGATATTTGAGAAATCGGCGCGCATCGCTTATCATCGTTCCTCAACGTACCTCACCGAAGCGCACGTCATCGGTTGCCTACGTGTTGCCCTCGCGAGTACTGCGTATGAAGAAGCGATTGACCGACCGAACGCTGCAAGCGCTTAAGCCTGCAGGATATCGACGGCAGTACGATGTCTGGGATCAAACGACACCCGGCTTCGGTGTCCGCGTGGGCGAGTCGGGCCGCAAGTCGTTCATCCTCGTCGCTCGATTTCCCGAAGCTACGCACTCAACCCGTCGCGTGATCGGGGAGTACCCTGCCCTCTCGTTGGCTGAGGCGCGCGAGGAAGCGAACCGTTGGCGGCGCATGATCAAGCGCGGCGAGGACCCGCGCGAGGAACAGCGCCAACGCGAGCTTGCCGATCAGCGCCGCCGCGAGAACAGTTTCGCGTCAGTTTGCGAGGCGTACATCGAGGAAATCCATTACCGAAAGCTGCGATCAGCCGAGGAGGTCGAACGCTGCATGCGGAGGGAGTTCATCGGGCGGTGGGGGACGCGCCCTATTGTCGAGATCAAACGGGCTCACGTGCTGCGAGTCCTCGACGAAACGAAGAACCGTGGCAACGCGAGCATGGCGCATCATCTGCTGGCCTACCTGCGCGGGTTCTTCAACTGGGCGATCGAGCGAGACGCCTACGGCCTTGAGACATCCCCGTGCGATCGGCTGCGCCCCGAGCGGATCATCGGAAAAACGAAATCGCGGACACGCGTTCTGAGCGACGACGAGCTGCGCGCCCTGTGGCGAGCAACCGAGCGCATGGGTTACCCGTGGGGCTCGTTCTACCGACTATTGCTGCTCACAGGTGTACGCCTGCGCGAGGGATCGGAGGCGCGCTGGCGCGAATTCGACCTTGAGCGCAAGGTTTGGGCGATTCCGCCTGAGCGGTTCAAGTCCGACAGCACGCATGTCGTGCCGCTGAGCGACGACGTGGTCGCGCTATTGAGCGAGTTACCGAGGTTCAAGGGAGGCCAGTTCGTGTTCTCCTCGACGCACGGCGCTAAGCCCATCAACCATTTCAGTCAGCTAAAGGACAATCTCGATCGTCGCATGCACCTCACGCTGCGAGCGATGGCGCGCGACCGCAAGCTAGAGCTTGAGCATTTCACGAACCACGACATCAGGCGCACCGTGCGCACGCGGCTATCGTCGCTGCGCGTGAGCGACACGGTTGCCGAGCTAGTGCTCGGGCACGCGCGCAAGGGCCTGCAGCGCGTGTACGATCAGCACCGATACCTCGACGAAATGCGCGAGGCATTGGACCTGTGGGCCCGCCACTTGCGCGACATTACCACGCCCGCGCCTGCAAACGTGGTCAAGCTGAGAACTGCGCGATGAAAACGAGAATCGAGTGGTCGGGAGCGAGGAAGACGCGGGGCCGACAAGTTGGACCAACGCTGAAAGGCGACATCATGCGCGATGCCGTCGATCTGGTGAAATTCCTGCAACAGCACGGCTTTACGGTTAAAGAAGCAGCAATAGAGGTCGTCCACGCCTTCCGCGAGAGAGAAGGCATCACTTGGATCGACGAGACAAAACTTGCCGCCGCTGCACGCAACCATCGTGGAAGTGGCAGGAACATCGGGAAGCACGACAGATTTCAATGTCATCCTCCGCTTCGACTGACCTTGGACGGCGCAAAGATCTCAGGCGATCCCTCATAGCGCGCGCCGCCCCGGCTTGAGCCTGACGCGCGTCACAAGGGGGATCGGCGCCGCACGAAACTGAGCAAGCTTGAGTGGCTAACGCAGCTCAACCGGAGCGCCGAACATGCGCATGGCAGTGAGGCACCACGCAACCTGTGCGTCTATGTTTGCGAGAGCACGGTTGTGAAGTACGTTTCCGCTAATGGATAACCATTCCCAGCGATCCTCGTAGATCACGCCTCTTGCAATTTCCCACTCAGGCCCTTGTTCATCCTCGAATCCCTCATCCGGGGTGACAATGCCGATAATCCTAATTCCGCCCCTGTCAGAAATTCCCTCCGTATAGGAGCCGAACATCTCGACAAACTCACGCATACCCGGTTCGAAGATCGTGAAGTGCGGAATTTCAATGATGCCAAGGCCCTTGCCGTAGACAGTCCAGCCCTCACGCTCGGACCACCGCACGTCCAAGCTTCTTAGAGCCGTAGGCAGCCGCTGTTCCTCGTTTTGCATGTGACCTACTTAGCGCGGACTCTGTGCTGCTCGATTAAGACGTGCGTCGGCAGCTCGATCAAGCGGCGGCAATTAAATGTTGCTTGTTCGCGACTGACCGCCCGCCGCGCAACGTTCATCATTGGCCTGCACCGTACTGCATGGAGCACCAAGATGATCAGACGATTTATCCGTTTCGAGGACCTCGAGGCCAAGGGAATTCCTCTCTCCCGTTCGCAAATCATGCGGAAGGTGAAAGACGGACGGTTCCCGAAACCTGTTAAATTTGGGAAAGAACGCGTCGCATGGATCGAGAGCGAACTCGACGAGTGGATCAATCAGCGCATCGCCGATCGACACCTCAAGCGCAACAGGGTTGCGTAAAAGAAGAAGCCCGCGGCGCTGCGAACGTCGCGGGCTTTGATTGTGCATCGACCTCAGGAAAGTTCGAATGCGTGCCAAAAATATGCGCGCGAAATCGCGCGGGCAACCATGTCCTGCTCTACGAAGTCTGCGATCGTGGTCACGTGCGCAGCGCACGCCAAAGCAGGCGCGGCTTGCGGAGGCTGCGTACTACTACATTCGCTTCGTGCAAATGCGCGATCGACCTCTCACGCTGCAAATTCGCTATAGCGGCTGGACCGTCTTTCCAGGTTACTTCAACGTGAGTGACGATGACGACGCCCTGAAGCATTTCCTCGGTCATCTCGTTTGCGATGACTATTGGCTTGTAGTCGACGGGAAAGGCAGGGATTTCCCATTCGACAGCGACACCTCCTCCGTCAAGCTGATCAAGCTGCGCCACGGTTTCAAGCGCCAGATGGAGTTCTTCCGGCTGCTCAACGTGCACCTCTATCAGCTCGATTGGGAAGAGGTCTGCGATCGGCGTCGGATGTTCGCGGTGAGGGCGAAGATCTTGCACCGTCCCGCCAAATACTTGCGATCAACCGTCGTTTGGATAATTGCGTGCCTCGCGGATGAGGCGGGCTGCAACTATTCTGAGATAGCGACAGTCGTCGCTGCATCGAAAGCTTGGAAGCACAAGCAAGCTTCGAAGAACAGGCAAGCTTGGGACGAGGACGACCTCTGGAAGCTCATAAAAAATGTGAGGGCCCGTGCCCGATGACGTCTACCGCGAGCACCGGCGTCAAGCGCTACGCGAGCGAAAGCAGAGAGACGTCGCCAAGGCTCACGAGGGGCGAATGACAGCAGCGGAGTTTGCCCGACTGCATCAGATCAGCCCATTCGCGTTGCGGAGGCGAATACGGGAGAGCGGCTACGACCGTCGCGGACGCCAAGACATCCCGATCAAGGACCTGGAGAAGTTCTTATGAAGGCGACGGCCAAGAAGCGTCGTTTCCCCCTCACCCCTTTCGCTAAGCTCACACCACGCGATGAGCCGGAGTACCTGGTGGGCGGTCTGATCCCGCGCGAAGGGTTGACGCTCGTGTGGGGCCCGCCGAAATGCGGCAAATCCTTTTGGACGCTCGACGTGGCCCTGCACGTCGCGCTCGGACAGGAATATCGCGGGTGCGAGGTGTCCGCCGGGACGGTTGTGTACTGCGCCTTCGAGGGCGCTTCAGGTTTCCGCAAACGCGTCGAGGCCTTTCGCCGCCACTACAAGGACAAGATTAAATCGCCCACAGTGCCGTTCTGGCTCATGCCGGTGCGCATCGACCTGATCAACGATCACAAGCAGCTGATCGGCGATATTGAGAAGCAAGTTGATGATGATATGCCTGCGCTTGTCGTGCTCGACACCCTCAACCGATCGCTGCAAGGCTCCGAGAACAGCCCGGACGACATGGGCGCCTATGTGCAGGCCGCTGATGCGATCAGGGAGGCCTTCGAGTGTGCGGTCGTCATCGTTCACCACTCGGGCCACGACGCTCCGCGCCCACGCGGACATTCGTCGCTAACGGCTGCTGTGGACGCTCAGCTCAGCGTCAAGCGGTCGAGCAGTGTGTTCGAGGTCAAGGTCGAATGGATGAAGGATGGCGAGGAGGACGCGACCGTGTTGTCCAAGCTTGAGGTCGTGCCAGTCGGTGAGGACTCGAATGGGAAGCCGATCACGTCGTGCGTCGTGGTTCCCGCGCTTTGGGGTCCGCGTCAGGAAATGCGGGAGAAGGACAGGAAGGCGGTCGAACTGCTCAAGGAGGGTCCGCTGACTGAGAGGGAGTGGCGCACAAAGTTGAAGGAAAGCGGGATCATCAATCCCGAGGCGAAGAACCCGCGCAAGGCGTTCGCGCGTATCAAGACCGACCTTGAGCGAAGGAACTTTATCGTTGTTCGTGATGGCATGGTGAGGGGGGTGTAGCAACGTAGCACCCCTAAAGGGGTATGCTACGCTTGCTACGCTACATCCCGGCGTAGCGGCTACGCTCATGCTACGCCATGCTACGCGCTACGCTCGTGAATGTGCCCACAGGACACCCGGCTCGAACTGCCGGCACCTCAACGAAAAATTCCGGTGCGCTCCAAAAGACCCGGACCACTGATCGACGATCAGTGACGCCACTTTGACAAGACACTGATAATCCTCATATTTTTGGCCTAGGACTGTGATCCTAGCACCTGTAAGCACTATCAGGGCAACGTCACTATGCCGCGAAGACGCAAGGCCATCGACGAAACGAAGGCGCGGGTCGCTCGATCGCGCGTCACCAACGGGCAGCGCTTTTTCTTGCCCGGCACGGACGGCAGATCGGCCCTCGCGCGACGTGCCCGTGATATCGCAGGCGCGTTCTCGGCCGACCTCGGCGGCGTGGCGCACCTCACCGAAGCGCAGAAGCAACTCGTTCGCCGCGCCGCGATGGTGTCCACACACTGCGAGATGCTGGAGTCCAAGGCAGCGAACGGCGAGGACATCGACCTCGAATTGTACGGCAAGCTGATCGACCGCCTCGGGCGCACATTGACGCGCCTCGGGATCAAGCGTGTCGCTCACGACGTGACGCCTGCCCTGCGCGACTACATCGCGGCCAAGGGGGCAACGTGACGATCCTCGAGGCCATCGCTGACCCTCACCTGTTTGCGCCTTGGTTCAAGCGCGACTCGTGGCAGTCGTGGTTCGTGTTCCTCGCCACGCTGTTCGCCCTGCCCCTCACGCCCGAGCAACTGACGCTGTACCGACAGTGCACCGGGCGCAACGAGTCGCCGCGGACGCCATTCAACGAGGCGTGGCTGGTCTGTGGGCGCAGAGCGGGCAAGAGCTTCATCCTCGCGCTCGTCGCGGTGTTCCTCGCAGCGTTCCACGATTTCAGGCAGTACCTGGCCCCGGGCGAGCGCGGCACCATCCTCGTCATCGCCACCGACCGTAAGCAAGCGCGAGTGATCACGCGCTACATTCGCGCACTGCTGACCCACATTCCCATGATCGCGCGCATGGTCGAGCGCGAGACGACCGAGAGCTTCGACCTCGACAACTCGGTCACCATCGAGGTGGGCACCGCGAGCTTTCGCAGCACGCGCGGCTACACGGTCATCGCAGCGCTGTGCGACGAACTGGCGTTCTGGTCGAACGAGGACGCAGCCGAGCCCGATTACGAGGTCTTGGCCGCCATACGCCCTGGCATGGCGACGATCCCGAACGCCATGCTGCTGTGCGCGTCCTCGCCCTACGCACGACGAGGGGCCCTGTGGGCAGCACACCGGCAGCATTACGGCAAGGATGGCGATCCGATCCTCGTGTGGCAGGCCGACACGCGCACGATGAACCCCACAGTGCCGCAGCGCGTGATCGACGAAGCGATGGAGCGCGATCCGGCGTCAGCCACCGCCGAGTTCCTCGCGCAGTTTCGCAGCGACATCGAGCAGTTCATCTCGCGCGAGGCTGTCGAGGCCTGCATCGAGCCGGGCGTACAGGAAAGACTCCCGACCTCGCGCACTAAATACGTCGCCTTCGTCGATCCCTCGGGAGGTTCGTCAGACTCGTTCACGCTCGCCGTGGCGCACAAGGACGCCGACGCAGCAGTGCTCGACGCGGTGCGCGAGGTCAGACCGCCCTTCTCGCCCGAGAACGTCGTGGCTGAGTTCGCAGCTCTGCTGAAGTCGTACAGACTCACCAAGGTCTCGGGCGACCGATACGCGGGCGAATGGCCGCGCGAGCGGTTCAAGGCGCATGGCGTCACATACGAGCCTGCGGCCTCCCCTAAATCCGACCTCTACCGCGACTTGCTGCCCCTCATAAACAGCAGGAAGGCTGCGCTGCTCGATCATCCGCGCCTCGTCACGCAGCTTGTCGGCCTTGAGAGGCGCACAGCGCGCAGCGGCAAAGACTCGATCGATCACGCGCCCGGCCAGCACGACGACCTGGCTAACTGCATGGCAGGCGCCCTGACCGCAGTCAGCGGGCGCAGGGGCTCTTACGACTCGACGCTGAGTTGGGTCGGAAGTGACGTCAGAGAAAAGGTCGATTGGCAGGCTGACCGCCTGTACCGGTTCATCAACTCAGGAGGACTTTTGCGATGAAGAAAGATGATGACGAGGACATCCTGAAAGATGGCGAGACCTTCCGCGTCCCCATGTACATGCTCGACAGCGTGCAGCGCGAGTTGGCCGACCGACAACGCCGCATCGATCAGATCGAGACCTACAACAAGCGCATCAGCAACGCGTGGAGGCACGGAAGCGAAGCCGCGTCTTACGACGCGAAGATCCAAGAACGATGGAAAGGTGCCGCATGATCCCACCGTCAGCACAGGCGAAACTCGCCACGATCCAAGGGCAGGCTGCCGACGCCAACGAGGCGATGCTGTCCGCGACGCGTCGCATCTCTGACCTCGATAAGTCACTCGCCACCGTCAGCGACCCCAAGGAACTCGCTGCGATCGAGCAGGAGGTCGCCCGACTGCGCAGTGTGCGAGCGCAGCAGAGCAGCCGTCATGCCGAGCTCGCCAACCTCGCCGCGCAGATCAGGGGATGGCTGCAAGCCCTTCCTGTGGGCACGTCCTTCAAGGAGGTCAAGGCGACCGCCACGCTCCGCAAAGACGAGACTCTACCTCGCGCGCTGCAGCGCATTCGCGCTGAGATCACGATGGCTCAGGCTGAGCTTGGGAGGGTCAAAACTGCGCCACCTCCCAAGGACGAACTCAAATCGCAGATCGCTGACCGGGTCCGCCAACTCGCAGAGCGCGGCAAACCCCTGGTGACCGTCAACGCCGGCAACTTCAAGCTGGCGTTCAACGATCCCACAGCATTCGCAGGCGCGTCGCCCGACCGCGCGGCGTCAGTGCTCGCGTGGCTCGATCCTGACAAGTTCGAGCAACGACTGCGTGAGCAGATCGACGCACTGCCCGAGCCTCACATGGCGCTCACAGCCAAGGAAAAGCGCGAGCGCACGACAGCGCTCACTGAGCAAATCGATGAACTGGAGCGTCAGGAGGAAGCGCTGATCGAGCGCATGCTCGGTGACGGCATCGACGTGACGCGTCGAGCGAACGCGAGCCCGCCTGCCGTCCTGGGCGTCAAGAGGAAGGCGGCGTGATGAACACTACCCGGCGGTTCTTGAGCGTCTTACGCCGGGCGGACAAGTCGGCGAGTGTCCGCAACAACCCCGACAGTCCGCGGTCGGGCTTTTCTTCATGTTTACCCGACGCGGCGGGTTAGGGCTGCACCACACCAGCCCTGAGGCCAGCGAGGGCGCGCTTCCGGCAGCGCCCTCGCTGGTCATTACGGAAAATTCCTATCCAGCCGTCTTCTTCTCATCATAGTCGTGGTCGTAATCCCCCTTCTCGATTTTCCAGCGAGCAAGCTTGAAGCACCATTCGGGTGGTGTGAGCGTGCGGGCCCGCGCCTTGTCCATTCGAGCAATCAGGGGCTTAGTATCGGCTTCGAACTCGGGGAAGTTCTTCGCGGATGAAATCAGCGCAGCCTGCCGAAAGCGGTCACGCAAGTTCGTGAATTCGCCAGCCAACAACGTATAGTCATCAATTGCCGCATCTGTTCGCGAGGCTCGGTAAGCTGGCGGAATGACAGTGGCCAGCAACGTGAAGACCGCCGCCCACATCGGGCTCGTATCGAGGATTTTCCACGTCGCGACCGCACCAAAGACCACAGGAGCCACCATGCAAAACGTGCGGATCGAGCGTAGACACCGAAGCCAAATCGTGAAAGTGAGCGCCGTGTCCCGACAGTTCTCAGACTGTCGATGACATTCATCGACGAGCGCCGGTTTCGGATCAGTCACGAGACAATCACCGGCACTTCAATCCCAAATATCTTTTGCCAATCGCCGCCGGCGAGCGCTTCGTAGTTGCCAGACTCGTTCTCGCACGCACTCACCGCGTGCTTGTAAGCTCGCTCTGCGCGCACCAACCAATCACTCCCAAGCCAAATCAACTCGCCGGTGCCGGGCATGACGAGGTGAGTGTTGGCCTGCATCATCAGATATGAAAAGAAGTCTCGAACCATCCAATCATACCAAAACACGTCGTATTGGCTGTTCGGCCAAGTCGCGAGAAACTGGATGGCGAGGCGCTCGATCTGAAAAGACTTGAGCGGGACATTATGCTCGCGCTGCCACTGCTTGAGCATCCGGATTAACGCGCGGGTGTTGCCGTTCCACCGGGTATCGGAGGCCGACAACTCGTGCAGTTCAGCCTCAGCAGTGGAAGTCTTGTAAGAGCCCCCCGTATTGGTATCGCAGATGATGATGCTGCCATCGGTGCAGCGGAAGCCGGGTGATAACTCAACCTTCGTAGTTCCGAAGTTGATCACGATCACCTGACCATCACCGCGCATCGTCGTCTGGGAGTAGGTGCTGGCGATCACGCCTTTAACTTCCTGCAGCAGGTCTGATTGGCGGTTGCCGCCACGCTGTTGGAAGCGGTGATAGACCGCTGCCGGAAGTAGGAAGAGCACGTCCACGTCGCGAGGCGGCCGAACCTGAGTGCCCTTGCCCCACGATCCGATCAGAAAGCTGTTCGCGGTCCCGGACGACGTCCCCCAGTAGTGACGATTGAGACAGTCCCTGACCCCGCCGTGCTTCGTGTCACCGTCCCTCCGCTGTGTCGGCGTGATCTCAAGGTTCGAGAGGAACTGCGAGAAGCGGCGGCGGACATAGATCCATTGTGCGGGGCCGGTGCTCGCACCCGACAACAGGCTGTGTGCGGCACTGGGAGGGGTAACGAACAACGATGCGAGCGCACTGTGTCCTGGCGCCGGCTGGCCAACCCCGCCGCCCAAAATCGTGGCCGCTGCCGATGCGCGCGTCACACAGGCCAAGTCGGCTAGCGAGCTGTACCCCAGCGTAGGCGGGCGTGTGGGGATAGCAGTTCGCGGCAGTCCTGCGCCGAGCAGAGTCGATGCTGCGGACGATGGGCCCGGCAGGATGCCTAGCGCAGTTAAGGGCACTTTCGGAGGAAATGCAGCCATTTAGATAAAATCCCACAGCCTATTCTACATATATGGGTACGGGGCGCCCGACCCGCAAGGGGCAGGCCCACCAGCCCTTCTCTGCGGAGTTTATTCCTGACAAAGATGGCAAAATTTGGGAATATTGTCCTGTCAACAACGGAGGGACATATGACTGCGAAGAAAGCGCCTGTGGGCAAAGAGAAGGAAGTCGTCACTCTCGGCGCCCTCTGCTCAGAACTGAAAATCGAGCCCTACGACGCGCGGGTGAAGCTGCGCGCCGCCGTCAAAGACGCGAAGGCGTACCCGGCCCTCGCCAAGTCACATGCGCCACGCAAGTCGTGGGAATGGCCCAAGGGATCGCCCGCGCTCGACGAAGCGCGCAAGGCGCTGAAGGAGACATCCGAATAACCGTCGAACTAATATGTCGATGCAGGGGCGGGCCTCGTGGCTCGCCCTTTTTCTAGGGGGGAGAGCCATGGCGACCAAAGGTCAGATGACGGGAATGCTCGGGACGTATCTCGCTGCGGCAGAGCTGACACATCAAGGATTGATCGTCTCGGTGACGTCCCGGAACGCGAGGGGCGCAGATTTGCTAGTCGCGGATCAAGAGTTCAAGAAGGCATGGTCCGTCCAGGTCAAGACGAACGCCAAGCCCGCATCTTTCTGGCTGATCAGCAAGGACTACAAGTCGATCGTCTCCCCGACGCTCGTCTATCTGTTTCTGAACCTACGTGGCGATCAGAAGCCCGACTACTACGTCGTCCCGAGTCGCATCGTCGCCAAGCACGGGACAACCACACCCGAACGCAGCGGTGGATCAATCTGGTATTCCTTCAAGAGGTCGATCGCCGATTCCTACAAAGACAAGTGGTCGGTGTTCGACGTGTGAGGAATGCCATCAGTCGCGTTTAGGCGCCGGCTGGGTGCGCTGGCGACGTGCACCGGGTGTACGACGCCGGCGACGATGGCGAACGCACCTCAGAGCGCGAAATTTGCAATGTGTTGCCTAGAGTGTTGCCCTGGCACAAAGTGCGAACGGGCACGCGGGCGGCAAATCGTCGTAAGTGATTGATTTTGCTGGTGCCCCTAGCCGGACTCGAACCAGCACGACCTTGCGGCCACCTGATTTTGAGTCAGGCGCGTCTACCAATTCCGCCATAGGGGCGCGGCGGGCTCAATATAACCCCGCACCGCGCGCGGTCAATCGCACGCCCTCAATTCAGGACCGCGCTCGCGCCGCCGGTGGCCTGCCGGAATGCTGGAACCACCTCCTGAGCGATACGCGAGAGCGACTCGCGTTCCCAAGCCGCGTTGGGCCCTGCCCAGTCCACGGCGGTGAGCAGCAACGTCCCAAACGGCCCCGCCGCATTGCGGACGGCGACGAGTTGATCGAGCACGGTCTTGGGCGAACCGAAGATCAGGCGCTTCTCGATGAAGGTGTCGACCGTGACCTCGTCGTCGCGCATGTCGGGGCGTGATTTGAGAACGCCGAGGCGACCGATCTGCGTGTAGACCTTGTGCATATGGCCGAAAAAATGCCGATAGCCACTCTGTGGATGATACACGCGCTGGCGCGCTTCCTCGTCCGTACCCGCGACGAATACGGACCGGCATACGCGCCACTTGTCGGGTTCGGGTGCGCGACCTCCCTCCGCACACCCTTTGCTGTAGTTCGACCATTGCAGAGCAAGGCCTTCGGTCGAGATCAACTGGCTCGAGATCACGCTCCAGCCCTTGCGGCCAGCGATCTGCACCGAACGCGAGTCCGGGCTTGAAGACGGAATGGCGATCTGCGGCCCCGGCTTTTGGTAGGGCTTGGGCAGCCAGCCGAAGCCAAGACCCGGATTGAGCGTATCCTTGATGCGCGTTGCAAAGAACTCGCCCGGAAGGTCATAGGGCGGATCGCTCGCCCAGATCTTCTGGATCATTTCGATCGACTCCACGAGCATCTTTCCGCGCACGCCTGGATCTTGCGGGACTTCCATCATCTCGATGTCGGTCGCGGTCGAGCCGGTGCCAATACCCAGAACAAAGCGTCCCTTGCTCATGTGATCGAATTGCGCGGCTTCGGCCGCGATCATCGCCGGATGTCGCAAGGCCGCGCTGACCACACCCGTTCCGAACACCAGCCGCTCCGTGCGCGGCAGCAGGCTGGCCGCAAACATCAGCGGCGAGGGATAGGGCTCCGTGGCAGCGGTGAAGTGTTCACCAATAAAGAGCTCATCGAACCCGAGCTTCTCGAGCAGCAGCGCCTTCTCGGTGTCTTCGGCAAGATAGGCGTGCATCGGCCGGCCAGCCGGATGCAGCGGCATCATGAACATCCCCAAGCGCATGTTACCCCCCGTTTTGCGCGCGCACCGATCGACTGATTTCGAACCCGACAATGCCCAATATCTTCTTCGCAACCAATCGAGCTTGTCGAGATGCGGGAAAATCAGGAGGTCGGAAAGATCGAGATGCCTACGTATTGTTGAGCCCAGCCGAGGCTCCGCTGAGGGCAACCTTAACAGCGGCGCGCTCGCGGACCAACTGCCCAAAATGGAGAGCAAACGTGGGCCGCCCATGGGCGACCGCCAGCGTCGGCCCACGCCGCTTGGCAGGATGGACAGACGCCCGCAACCCACCTATGCCACGTCGATTTGTACGCGAGCGCGAGTTGATCTTGTGGACTGACCTCGATTACAGCCTACGCGACAACACGCGGTCCGGCGCCTTCTGCCGCGGCCAGAGCCCGATCTCCAGATCGGCAACGTTGGGGGAGAGTCCGATGAGTGAGCCCAAGGAATCCTACGAAACCATTGCAGGCTGCAAGGTGCAGATGCTCCGAGGCGGCAAGGGAGCACCGCTCCTTTTTCTGCACGGCGGAGGCGGCGCCGGAGTATGGCTGCCGTTCTTCAAAAGCCTAGCCGAGAAGTTCGACGTCATCGTGCCGGAGCATCCGGGCTTTGGACGTTCCGACATGCCGGACTGGCTCGACAACGTCGGCGACTTTGCGAACTTCTATCTGGAGTTCATGGACAAACTCGGCCTTACCGGCGTCAACCTCGTCGGTACGTCCTTGGGAGGCTGGATCGCGGCCGACCTCGCAGTGCGCGATAGTGGGCCGCTTCGCACGCTCACGCTGGTTGCACCCGCCGGCATCCACGTCCAAGGCGTTCCAAAGGGCGACATCTTCTTATGGACACCCGAGCAGACCGTGCGCAACCTGTTCGCCGATCCGGCGATGGTGGAAATGGCTCTCAAACGCACGCCCGACGAGGAGGAACGTCGTCGGCAGATGAAGAATGCACTCACGATGGCAAAGGTCGGATGGCAGCCGAGACTCTACGACCCGCATTTGCGCAAGTGGCTGCATCGCATTGACGTGCCTACGCTGATTGTTTGGGGCGACAGCGACAAGGTCATCCCCCCCGCCTACGGTCCGGCCTACCGCGACCTCATCCCAGGCTCTCGGCTCGAAATTCTCAAGGGCTGCGGACATCTGCCACACATCGAAAAGGGCGCCGAGACCGTCGCACTGGTCACGAAGTTCATCGAGGAGGCGAAGTGATGGAATTCCACATGATCCATTTGATGCCCTTCGCGGATCTCGATCTCGACTACGACAAGAACCACAACTCCGCCTGGGTGACGCTGCCCAATACCTATTACGACCCTGCCAAAGGGGCGAAGCTCTACAATCGCTACATCGATGAGTTGGTCTACGCCGACCAACTCGGATTCGATGGCGTCTGCTGCAACGAGCATCACCAGAACGCCTACGGCCTGATGCCGATTCCGGGCGTGATTGCTGGCGCGCTGGTGCGCGAAACAAAGAACTGCAAAGTGGCCGTGCTCGGCCGCGCGCTGCCGCTGCTGACCTATCCGCTGTCCGTGGCGGAAGAGTACGCGATGCTCGACAACATTTCGAACGGCCGGCTGATCGCCGGTTTCGTACGCGGCATCGGCGCGGAATATCATTCGACTGGCGTCAACCCCGCCGAGTCGCACGGCCGTTTCCACGAGGCGCACGACCTGATCATTCAGGCGTGGACCAAGCCGGGCCCCTCGCGCTACGAAGGCAAGTACTATCACTTCGACTACGTGAACACTTGGCCGCGTCCCGTGCAGCAGCCGCATCCGCCGATCTGGATTCCCTCGCAAGGCAGCCGCGAGACGATCGAATGGTCGGCGCACCCCACGCGCAAGTACACCTACCTGCAGACCTTCAGCCCGGTCGAGCAGCTCAGGCGCTTCATGGGACTCTATGCGCAGCAATGCGAGAAGTACGGCTATCAAGTGCAGCCACAGCAGCTCGGCTGGGCGACGCCCATCTACGTGAGCGATACGGATGAATCCGCCATACGCGAAGCGCGGCCGCACATCGAGGCGTTCTACAACAAGTTCCTGCGCATGCCGATCGAGATGCTGCTTCCGCCCGGCTATCTCTCCCTCGCCTCGCTGGCCGCCGTCGGCGACAAAGCGCGCGCCGCTGCCGCGCGTCCGAAGGCGTTGACCATCGAGAGTGTCATCGAACAGGGCATGTTCCTGTGCGGCAGCGCTGACACGGTGGCGCAGCAGCTTGAGCATCACCAAAAGGAAGTCGGGTACGGCAAAGTCATCGCGATGATGCAGTTCGGCACGTTGCCGCACGACCTGACCAAGCGCAGCATGGAGCTTTTCGCCGGCAAGGTGATGCCGCGCCTGCGGCACATCGGCGAAAACACGGCTCCCGTGGTGGTTGAAGCCGCCGAGTGACGAATTGACAATGGCCTTTGACCGGCCGCCCTCTCACCCTGAGGCCGGCTGCGTGCATGGCCGCGCTACTCGTGGGGTTCGTCGCGGCCGGGCGCTCCTTCGTTGAAGGCAACCGGCGCGTCGTCGGGCTGCTCGACCTGCTCGACCGCGTCGTTTTCCCCTGCCGGCACGGCACCCTCGACATCGACCGGTTCGCTCTCGATCAGCGCCGGCGCTTCGTCGACGCTCTCGTCATAAGACAGATGCTTGGCCCGCCGCTTCGGGCCGGCGGTGCGGCTGCCTTTGTATGATCGGTCCATGTGCAATCCTCGCCAATAGCGTCAGCCTAGCGGACGCGCCGACGCGGGACTTGAGCTGTCTCAAAGAAATCGGAGATGCAAGTCGCGGGCGCCGAGGGCACTCGGGTCTACTGGCACATGGCCTTGGTGACGACGTGCTCGATCGGGCACTCACCCGGCAATGGTTTGCGGCCATTCAGATAGGCCTGCGCCGGACAGTTCTCCGCCGTCTGATAGTCAAGGCTGCTCCCGGAGGTGAAGCCCTTGGCCTTGCACATCTCGTCCGCTGCAACACGGCAGTCCGGCGCACCATTCGGCGCAATCGCGCAACGCTCGCGGCCATTGACGATACGCGTCGAGCCGAGCCGCCCAAGCACGTCAACGGTTCCTCTGGTGGCATCAGCCGCCCCCTTGGCCATCGTGGCCGCAACATCTGCGGTGCCCTTCGCTGCGGAGCCTGCAGAATCGCCAAGGCCACCCATGCCACGCCACGTATTGTCGAAGCTCTTGCGCATGCCGGCGCCGGCCTCGTCCATCCATCGGCCGACGCTTTCGAGAAATCCCGGTCGGCGCTCCGGTCCGGGTGGTGTTGCTGGGGACAACGACGCGGACGGCTGAGACTGCGCGGGCGCAGGTGATAGCCCGGCGCTGGGTTGCCCGCCCGTGGGACTTTGCGCTACGGCCGGGAAAGCGAGCATCACCAAAATCGCCGAGACGATCGCACGCGCCGCGGCGGCCCGGCCCGGAGTTGCTGCTGATGCTGCTTGTGTCATCTCGCCTGTCGTCCGCTTCGACCCCGGCGCAGCCCCCGCTGGCTTTTCGGTCACTTCGGCCAGAGCGGTGACGCTGCGCTAGGAACGTCCTGGGTCCAAATTAAGGTACCGGGCCTGAAAAGGCCACTCCGAGCGCCACAACCTAGACTAACCATGTGACGATTACGAAACCCGCGACGATCGTGAGCGCACTGATGGTCACCCAGAAGCCGAGACGCTCCTCGATGATGGCGCGGGCACGCACGCCGAAGCGGCTGATCAGGAACGCAACGAGATAGAACCGAATGCCGCGCGAAATCGCCGAGAACAGCACGAACAGCAGAAGGCTGTAACCGGCGAACCCGGCCGTGATCGTGACGATCTTATATGGGATCGGGGTAACACCCTTGCCGAGAATGATCCAGGCACCGTAGTCGCGGTAGGCGTCGCGAAACGTTTCGATCTTTTCGCCGTGACCGTAGAGCTGGACCACCCAATGCCCGATGGTGTCGTAAAGGAACGCGCCGATCAGATAGCCCAGCACGCCTCCCGCCACGGAGGCCATTGTGCACACCGTTGCGTAGTACCAAGCGCGATCCGGACGCGCCAACGCCATCGGGATCATCATCACGTCGGGAGGAACCGGAAAGAACGAACTCTCCGCGAACGACACGGCGCCCATCAGCCATGTCGCGTAGGGCTTGCCGGCGGCGTCGATGCACCAGTCATAAAGGCGTCGAAGCATGGCGACCTTGATCGATTGTCTGGAAGGGTCGGTCTAGTGGCGCGCGTGCATAGCATCTTGCCGCGTCCGGCGCATCGACTTTGACACCGCGATCCAATCGGTGGCTAGCGGCGCTTGCGGACTCGGCGCATCGGAAATACCGCGACCTTGGAACGCGCTTTGGCGTCATTGTCTTTGAGGAGCTTTTCGGCAATCCCGAACAGGCGCTCCCGCCGGTCCATCTCCTTCCAGACGTCCTTCGGATCGACGCCGAAGGCGACCCATAAGACCACCAGGTTGTAGAGCAAATCGGCGCTCTCACGGACGAGGTTCTCGCGACTGCCGTGCGCAGCGTCGATGACGACCTCGACAGCCTCCTCACCCAGCTTCTTCGCGACCTTCGATCGGCCTGCACGCAACAGCCGCGCCGTACGCGACGTGGCCGGATCCGCGTCGCGGGCGTTGAGCACCGCGTCATGCAGCCGCTCGATCGAATCACTCATGTACGAAGATTACCGCCAACTGGCACGAAACGGGTTAATGACGTGCTGCAAACCGCCAGGCGAAGCCACCCGACGAGCCGACGCCGGCCGCTCGAGAGTCCTTACCAATACGGATAGCCCGGAGGAGGGCCGTAATAGGGATAGGCGTACGGCCGCGGACCGTAATAGGGGTAGGCCGGCCCGTAACCGCCGTAAGGATAGTAATAACCATGGCTGTAGCGGTGACGGCGGGAGGCCGAGATCGCGGCGATCGTCCCAGCAACGACGCCGAACATGGCAATTGCTGCGGCGGGATTGCCACCCCGATGAACGCGCCGGCGTGAGCTGATATCGGTGGGGGCGCCAGCCGACTGCGCTGGGCCCGCAACCGGCCGCTCGCTTGCCGCTGCAGGGGCGGCCCGCACCGGTTCAATCCCGAAACTGGTCAACGCCAGAGCCGCGGCGACCGCGCCCGTGACGGTTCGAGTGATCTGCTTGCGCATGGGGCCTCCTCGAGGCGGATAGCCGGACGGCAGTGACACACCTCTCCAGGTGCAGTGTGGGATAATATCCCACGAGTCCAGAGCTAACGCTCAATGTGGGTAATCTGTTGCGGATTTCCAATTCAATTCGCGTTATTTTGATCATCTTTATGATGGAGGCGTGCTGCGTTGCAGCGAGATCGTCAGGAGCCCTCAACGAGCAGGCTAACATTGCCACCAGCCGCGGCCGTGTTCACGGATATCGTCTGCTCCAGCGCAAAGCGCTGGACATAATCCGGCCCCCCCGCTTTTGGTCCCGTGCCAGACAGGCCATTTCCACCAAATGGTTGCGAACCCACGACCGCGCCAATCATGCCGCGGTTGACATAGACATTACCGGTCGGCAATCGCGCCACGATACGATCGACCGTGGATTGAATGCGCGACTGGATACCGAGCGTCAGCCCATAGCCGTTGGCGGCGATAGCGTCGGTCACAGCGGCGATCTCGTCGGCCGCGAAACGCACCACGTGCAACACCGGCCCGAACACTTCTTCCTGCAAATCACGCACATCGCTCAGTGCAACGATGGCCGGAGCAACGAAGGTACCGTGCGGAGGCAGCGGGCAGGCAGCGTCCCAACGAAACAAGACGCGGGAACGCATGCGTTCGATCCATCGGTCGAGATGGGCCTTCGCGTCCGCGTCGATCACCGGACCGACGTGCGTGGCGACGTCGCGCGGATCGCCGACCAGCAGTTCGCGCGCGGCCCCGGCGATCATCTCAATCAGATGATCCGCGACATCATCTTGCACGCAGAGCAACCGCAGCGCGGAGCAACGCTGGCCAGCGGAGCGAAAAGCCGACGTCACGACGTCGTCGGTCACCTGCTCCGGCAGGGCGGTGGCATCCACGATCATCGCATTGATGCCGCCCGTCTCCGCGATCAGCGGCACAATGGGGCCTTGCCGTAACGCAAGCGCACGGTTGATGGCATGCGCAACCGGAACCGAGCCGGTGAATGCCACACCCGCCGTACGCGGGTCCGACACGAGCGCCGCTCCGACGCCGCCGGCGCCTGGAACGAGATGCAGGGCAGTGTGTGGAACCCCGGCCGCATGCAGCAACGCGACCACATCAGCTGCAATCAGCGGCGTCTGCTCCGCGGGTTTGGCGACGACGCTGTTGCCGGCGAGCAGCGCCGCGACGATCTGGCCAGTGAAGATCGCCAACGGGAAGTTCCACGGGCTGATGCAAACGAAAACACCACGCCCGCGATAGCAAAGTCGATTGGTTTCCCCGGTCGGACCGGGCAACGTCATGCCTGCCAACCGCACACGCGCCTCGCCTGCGTAATATCGGCAGAAGTCTGCCGCCTCCCGGATCTCGGCGAGGGCGTCATCGAGCGTCTTCCCGCCCTCGCGCTGAAGCAGCGCGATCAGGCGCCCGCGCTCGGCTTCGATGCGGTCCGCCGCCCGTTCGATGGTCTGCGCACGCACCTCCAAGGGCGTAGCGGCCCAGGCAGGAAAGCCGTCTTGTGCGGCAGCCATTGCAGCCTCGGTGACACCCTCGCTGGCTTCCATCACCCGACCGATTACTGCTCCGTCGATAGGCGAGCACACATCGCGGCCCTGCTCCGTCCACGCCCTGCCGTTGATGACAGGAGCCGCCGTGTCGCGCGGTGTCGCCCTGGAGATCTCCGCCCTGAGCGCGCTCAGGGCGGCGCGATCTCCGAATTCCACCCCACGTGAGTTCCGGCGCGGGGCAAACAGATCTCCCGGCAATGGGATACGAGGGTTGCGGGCAACCTCCGGCGTCGCAATCCAGCTTTGCGGACGCCTCAGGATCTGGGCCACCGGCACGCTCCGATCGGCCGCCACCGATACGAACGACGTGTTGGCCCCATTTTCGAGCAGGCGACGAACGAGGTAGGCGAGCAGATCGCGATGTCCCCCCACTGGCGCGTAGACGCGGCATAGCGCTTGCGGGAACCGAGCCGAGAGTTCCCCATAGAGCGCCTCCCCCATCCCGTGCAGCCGCTGGAACTCGTACCCGCCGACGCCTCCGGCGTCCTCGATGACACACGCCACGGTCAGCGCATTGTGGGTGGCGAACTGGGGATAAAGCCGCGGACGTGCCGCCAACAGGCGACGCATGCAGGCGCTGTAGCTAAGATCGGTCATGGCCTTGCGCGTGAACACGGGATAGTCCGCCAGCCCGCGCTCCTGCGCCCGCTTGATCTCCGTATCCCAATAGGCCCCTTTGACCAGCCTCACCATGAACCGGCGCTCGAGGCGCTCGGCCGCTGCCGCCATCCAGTCGATCACTTGGAGGGCTCGCTTCTGATACGACTGCACCGCCAGTCCGAACCCCGCCCAACCGGCTAGCGACGGATCGGCCATGACACGTCCAACCACTTCGAGCGAGATTTCGAGGCGATCCGCCTCCTCCGCGTCGACGGTGAAGCCGAGGTCGAACTGCTTCGCCCGCCGCGCCAAGTCGAGCACGCGAGGCGTAAGTTCAGCCAGGACGCGCTCGCGCGACACCGCCTCGTAACGCGGATGAAGCGCCGACAATTTGACCGAAATTCCCGGCCGCACGGCCGACGACGCATTCCCCGCCGCTCGGCCAATCTTTTCAATGGCGTCGTCGTACCGGCTGAAGTAGCGCTCTGCGTCGGCGGCGGTGCGGGCGCCCTCCCCCAGCATATCGAATGAGTACGGTTGCGCGTCTTTCCGGGCCCGCGCCAGCGCTTCACCGATGGTCTGCCCCAGCACGAAATGCGATCCCAGCAGGCGCATTGCCTGGCGCGTGGCCGCCCGGACAGCAGGTTGGCCCAGCCGCCGCACCAGCCCCCGCAACAATCCTTCAGGCTGTTCTTCCGGCGCGAAGATGCGCGCGGACACGCCGAGCGCCCAGGCCGAGGCCGACACCAAGAGGCTGTCGGAGCGCAGTTGGTGCTGGGGGAAATCGGCCACTGCCAGCCTATCTTCGATCAGGCTGTCGGCGGTGGCGTCATCCGGAACGCGCAGCAGTGCCTCAGCCAACACCATCAGGGCGAGGCCCTCCTTGGTCGAAAGCGAGTATTCGTGCAGGAAGTCCTCGATGCCGCCGAGGCCGCCGGTGCGGGAGCGGATGGCCTCGACCAATCCTTGGGCGCAGGCATCAATCCGGGCTTCAGCTTCGGGAGGCCGCGGTGCCTGTGCCAGGAACTGTGCTGCAATGGGTTCGTCAGGCGGCGCGTAGGCGGCCGCAAGCGGCGGCAGGACCGCCTTCGCACGGAGAGCTTCGGGATCGCTCATGGCCTTTCTTCACCCTGGCGACGCAGGTCGCGGGGATCTCTCACGCACGCTGCTACCGCCTGCGATTTCGGGCGACACATTGCCGCAAGAGTGTGCACGGCGTGCCTCGCGAACGCCCACGGATCGGGCGTAGTCTTGCTCTTTGATGCGGCATGTTCTTTGCTAATGCTGCTTTTAGCTAGGGACCGTGGGGGGCGTCCGACAGCACGGGTGCGGCGCTGCATCGGCGATACTTCCGGACAATAATCGACGACATCAAAACAGGGATCCGTTTCCATGGGCGTTTTTCCGATCATCCGTACGGTGCGCGTGGGAGCAGCGCTCGCTTCCGCCGCGGCGCTCGCGGCGCTGCTCGCCGGCGGCCCTGCCAGCGCACAAACATCGATCAAATTTTCCCTCGACTTCAAGTTCGAAGGTCCGTCTGCTCCTTTCGTGACGGCGATCGACAAGGGCTATTACAAGGCCGAAGGACTGGACGTGACGATCGACTCGGCTGCCGGATCGCTAGAACCGATCAACCGGGTGGCATCCGGCACCTACGACATGGGGTTCGGCGACATCAATTCGCTGATCAAGTTCCGCGACGCCAATCCCAACACCCCGATCAAGGCGATTTTCGTCGTTTACAACAAGCCGCCCTTCGCGATCGTAGGCCGCAAGAGCCGTGGCGTGGTGATGCCCAAGGACCTTGAAGGCAAGAAGCTCGGAGCTCCTGCGCCTGACGGGGCCTATGCGCAATGGAAGATTTTCGTCCAGGCCAATGACATCGACGCTTCCAAAGTGGCAATTGAGAATGTCGGCTTTCCGGTGCGCGAGCCAATGCTCGCGGCGGGACAGGTCGATGCCATCACGGGATTCTCGTTTTCTTCGTTCATCAACCTCAAGGATCGCGGAGTTCCGGTCGACGACATAACCGTGATGTTGATGGCCGATTACGGGGTCAACCTCTACGGCAACGCGATTATCGTGAATCCTAAATTCGCGGCGGAAAAGCCAGAGGCGGTGAAGGGCTTCCTGCGAGCCTTCCTGAAAGGATTGCAGGACACGGTTCGCAATCCTGCTACCGCGGTCGAGTCGGTGATCAAGCGCAACGACGTCGCCAAGAAGGACGTCGAACTCGAGCGGCTGCGCATGGCAATACGCGACAACATCGTGACGCCCGAAGTAAAGGCCAATGGGTTCGGGGGCGTCGATATGGCCAGGCTCGACAAATCGATCGACCAGATCGCCCTGACCTACACGTTCAAAGCCAAGCCTAAGGGCAGTGACATCTTTGATGAGTCGTTCCTGCCACCGGCCGACGCACGCAAAGTGAAATAAAGTGTCGACGACACCGGTGGTGGGGCGCCACCGCAATGCCACGCGCTGTGGTGGCCGCATAACCCTGCGGCCAGCCGCGTTCGGTCCGGATCGGCCATCTTCGAGTTGGACAGCCTGACGTGGCCGCCTTAGTCGCACTTGAGCAAGTGAGCCATGCCTACGGCGGCGCAGGGGGGACGCTGGCCGTCGACGGCCTGAACATCTCCGTGGAAGAAGGCGAATTCGCAGCCGTGGTGGGGCCATCCGGTTGCGGCAAGTCCACCTTGATGAAGCTCGCCACTGGCCTGCAGTTTCCATTCAAGGGAACCGTCAGGGTCGCTGGCGAGCCTGTAACCCGCACTGTCAAGATCGCCGGCATGGCGTTTCAGGCGCCCACGCTACTGCCCTGGCGCACGACGCTGCAAAACCTGCTGTTGCCGCTCGAAATCGTGGAGCCACATCGCAGCAAGCTGAGACGAAACAAGGCCCATTACGTGGCGCGCGCCGAGACGCTTCTCGCTTCCGTAGGGCTTGCCGGACAAGGCGAGCGCTTTCCCTGGGAACTTTCGGGCGGAATGCAGCAGCGCACATCGCTCTGCCGCGCGCTCATTCACGAGCCGCGCCTGCTGATGCTGGACGAGCCGTTCGGCGCGCTGGATGCATTCACGCGCGAGGAGTTGTGGTGCGTGATCCGCGACCTGCACGCCACCCGCAAGATCACAGTAGTGCTGGTGACGCATGATCTGCGTGAGGCGGTTTTCCTCGCCGACCGGGTGTTCGTGATGTCGGCGCGCCCGGGCCGCGTTCTCGCGGAGCGTGCAATCGACCTCCCACGGCCCCGCGATCTCGAGGTCACTTTCACGCCGCGCTTCTCCGACATCGTGCACGAATTGCGCGAGCACATCGTAAGGGCACGGCAGTGAGCGCGCGCTGGTCGATCCGTGCTGCGCCGTGGCTCTTCACCGTCGCACTGGTGGTCATCTGGGAGATCGTCGTCGCCGTCCTTCACATTCCGACATTCTTTCTTCCGCCGCCGACAGCCATCGCACGCGCCACGATGGACTTCTGGCCGGCGATCTATCGAAATTCCCTGATCACACTGTGGGCGACCCTGCTCGGCTTCGGGCTCGCCGTCGGATTCGGGCTGTTCCTCGGTCTGCTCATCGGCTGGTCGCGGACAATATACGCCGGGCTATATCCGCTGATGATCGGCTTCAACGCGATTCCCAAAGTGGCGGTGGTGCCCATCCTCGTACTATGGTTCGGCATCGGTTTTGTGCCGGCGGTGCTGACCGCGTTCCTGATTTCGTTTTTTCCGATCGTGGTCAATGTCGCGACCGGGTTGGCGACCATCGAGCCCGAACTGGAAGACGTGCTCAAAGCGCTCGGCGCCTCCAAGCTCGACATCATGCGCAAGGTCGGTATTCCCCGCACCCTTCCGTATTTTTTTGGTTCGCTGAAAGTGGCGATCACACTGGCCTTCGTGGGCACCGTGATCTCCGAAAGCGTGGCGTCGAACAACGGAATCGGCAACTTGATGCTGCAGGCGCAGGCACAATTTCAAGTGCCGCTGATCTTCGCGGGCTTGGTCGCGCTCGCGGTCGAAGGCATCGTCATGTACTGGGCCATGGCGATGCTCGAAGCCCGCATGACGGGCTGGGCACAACGGTCGGGCTTCGCGCAGACCTGATCGTCACTCCTCGCTGTCGAGCAGTTCCTTGAACTGCCCGGGCGGCGTGAACGCGCGATCTCCGGGCCGGCTTGGCGCGCGGATCACCTCCGCGATCTCGTCGGCAAGCGCGTTGAGCACTTCCGAATCACCGGCTTCGCTGACGTAGATGCTCGAGACCAGATCGGGGAGCTTGGGCATCACATCCTCGCTGCAGATCACCAGGTCCGTGCTGAGGATCCGGCGCCGCGCAAACGGCATTACTCCAAGGCCGTTCCGCACGGCACTGATGAGGCTGAGGATGGTCGGAGTGATCAGCGTGAATTCGTATGAGCGGCCGGCCTTTTCGAGGGCGTTCACCGCAATATTGTGATTCATCCAGTCGTCGCCGCGTGTAACCAAGGGCACAGGATCTTCAACCGGATCGCTCATCGAGGCTCCGCGTCCCCACACCATTTCCTCGGTCCAGTGGTGCCGGGCATCCCGTTCGGGCTTGTCCATCGTGAGGAGAACGACCACGTCGAGTTCGCCCGCGCGCAAGTCGTGCAACAGCTGCCCGTTGCTGCCCGCTGTCATTTGGAACTTGCGATACGGCCAGCGCTTGCGAAAATTCAGCAAGGCGCGCGGGAGGTAGGGGCTGAAATAATCGCCCGTGATCCCGATGCGCAGCCGCCGTGTCACGGGTGCCGGAGCTGCAACGCGCAAAATCTGATCGTTGAGCGCCAGTAGCCGGCGTGCATACGTGACTACCGCCTCCCCAGGCTGGGTAAGCGCAACGCCTGGGGCGTGCTTGTCGAACACCTCGGCCCCGAGCAGCGCCTGCAGGCGCTTGATCTGAGCGCTGACGGCCGGCTGGGTCACCCCCAGCATATTGGCGGCCTTGGTGAAACTTCTGTGGTCGACGACTGCGACCAGGGTCCGAAGCAGTTCGGTTGGGATGTTGATCATGGCGGAATGATAACGTGAGCTTGGCGGAGCGAGCCATGCGATCTTCGTTGAATTCTTGGTGAGGGCTCGGTAGGCCTGTAGCAAGATTGCCGCATCAACAGGGTTTTTCGCGCCCCGCTCATGTCGGAGGCCACCCCGGGTGCCCTCCGTTGCAAAGTACGCGGCGGCCGTTACAACCCTCGATGGCGACCGATGGGGGGTGGCCGAGGCCTTCCAGAGCATGAGCATTTTTCAAATCTATCGCCGTGTCCTGCGCCTCCTGGGGCCTGAGCGAAATCTCGCTGCGGTGCTCGCGCTGGCCAACGCGGCGCTGGCGGCGGCCGTGTTCGTGGAACCGATGCTGTTCGGGCGCATCGTCGACACGCTCACCACGGCACAATCCCGGACCCAGGGCGTGCATTGGGACGAGATTTTCGTTCTGGCAACGGCCTGGGTCGGGTTCGGCCTGTTCACCATCGTCTGCGGTACCCTGGTTGCGTTGCATGCCGACCGGCTCGCCCATCGCCGGCGGCAGGCGTTGCTCACCTCCTACTACGAACACGTGCTGCAACTGCCGTTGAGCTTTCACGGCGGGACCCATTCGGGTCGGCTGATGAAGATCATGACTGCGGGTACAGACGCCCTGTGGGCGATCTGGGTCGAATTCTTCCGGGATGACTTCGCTGCGGCCGTCGCCGTCTTCGTTCTGGTGCCCGTATCGCTCGCGATCAATTGGCAGCTCGGATTGGTGCTGGTAGCGGTCTGCGTCGTCTTCGGCGCCTTGACCGCGCTTGTCTTCCGCAAGACCGAGGGCCTCCAGCGCAATGTCGAGCGGCATTACACCGACCTGGCGGAACGCGCGTCCGACACGCTGGGCAACGTGGCATTGGTCCAGGGCTTCGCGAGGGTCGAAGCGGAAGTCACCGGACTGCGCGAGGTGGTCGACCGACTGCTGGCGGCGCAGATTCCGGTGCTCTCATGGTGGGCGCTCGTGTCGATCCTCACGCGCGCGTCCACCACTCTGACGATGCTGGCCATATTCCTGGTAGGCCTGTGGCTGCATATCGACGGCAAGGCTAGCATCGGCGAGATCGTCGCCTTCATGTCTTTCGCCGGCCTCGTCATCGGCCGACTCGAACGCGTCGTGCGCATGTTCAATCGCCTGATCGGCGAAGTCCCGCGCCTCGCCGACTTCTTCGGCGTACTTGACACCACGCCGGCCGTGCGCGACGGGCCCGACGCCATCGATCCGGGACAGTTGCGCGGTCTGGTCGAGTTCAACGACGTCTCCTTTTCCTATGACGGCAAGCGCGATGCCGTCAGCGCGCTGCGATTCATCGCACTGCCTGGCGAGACTATCGCGCTCGTCGGCGCCACTGGGGCTGGGAAATCCACTGCCCTGGCGCTGCTGCACCGGGCTTTCGACCCGCGCTCCGGCACGATTCAAGTGGACGGCATGGACTTGCGCGCCATCAAGCTCTCCGCGCTTCGTCGCAACATCGGTGTTGTCTATCAGGAGACACTGCTCCTCAACCGCTCAATTGCGGACAATCTGCGCGTCGGCAAGCCGGATGCCAGCGAGGTCGAAATGCGCAAAGCCTGCGCGCGCGCCCAAGCGCTCGAGTTCATCGATCGCCTGCCAGACGGGCTCCAGACCTCCGTCGGGGAGCGCGGGCGCTTTTTGTCGGGTGGAGAACGTCAACGTCTCTCGATTGCCCGCGCCCTGCTGAAGGATCCGCCGATCCTCATCCTCGACGAAGCGACCAGCGCCCTCGACGCCGCCACCGAGGCCAAGGTGCAGACTGCGCTGGACGAGGTCATGAAGGGACGGACGACGTTTGTGATCGCGCATCGGCTGGCGACCGTGCGCAATGCCAATCGCATTCTCGTATTCGAGGACGGGCAAATTGTGGAAGGCGGGACGTTCGACGAACTGGTCCGTCTCGACGGGCGCTTTGCCAAGCTGGCGCGTGCACAATTCATATTGCCGGAGAATCACCCGGAACCCACTGCAGCGAAAGAGACCAAGCTGAAGGCGCCACGCGCGCCGGCAAAGCCGCGCGTGCGTCGTACCAAAACGACAATCCCAACGTCCTGAACGATTGTTCACTCCTCCGCGCAGAATGCGCTTTAAACGCCGAACTTTGGCCGTTTTCCCGAATGAACACAGAGACGCGCGGACGACAGAGGCATCAATTTTGCATTCACCGCGAAGTTCAGTTTAGATTGGCGTTGTCAGTCCAGCCGATATGATCGTGCGTTGGAGTCGGCCCAGGCGTGCACGCCACGGCGCGCCGCCGGAGACTCGGGTCGGTACCATCGTGAGGCTGATCCGTGTTTTGATTTGGTACGCGTGACGTCGTAGGTCGCAGAGGCAAGCCCTTCCGATCTGGCGGTCCGCAGACAAGAACGGAGCCTGTCCATTGCATTCGCGTAAGTTTGTCGGCCTTGTCGTTGGCGCCGCGCTGGCGGGCAACGTCCTTCACGCTCTTCCGGCCACCGCCGAGGCGCTGCTGCTGATTGAAGCCGACAGTGGAAAAGTGCTGCAGGCCGAGAATGCAACTTACCCCTGGTACCCGGCGTCGGTCACCAAACTGATGACCGCTTACGTGACGCTCAAGGCCGTAAAGGCAGGGCGCATCAATATCGATTCGCCGTTCGTCGTCTCAGCCCGTGCGTTGGCTCAGTCCCCCACGAAAATGGGCTTCAAGGTCGGCACCATCGTCACCGTCGACAATGCGCTCAAGATGCTGATGGTGAAGTCCGCTAACGACATGGCGGTCCTGCTGGCGGAAGGCGTGTCCGGCTCGGTCGAACAGTTTGCAGAAGAAATGAACGCGGCCGCCGCGCGGCTCGGCATGACGCAGACCCATTACGTGAACCCCAACGGGCTGCCCGACGATGCCCAAGTCACATCGGCGCGCGATCAGGCGATTCTCGCCCGGGCGATCTACCGCGAGTTGCCTGGATATGAGTATTACTGGCGCCTGCCGGGTATCAAGTTCGGCCGCCGCGTCATCCGCAACTACAATAAGCTGATCGACCTCTACCCAGGCGCAGACGGCATGAAGACGGGCTTCATCTGCGCATCCGGCTTCAACCTCGTCGCATCTGCAACACGCAACAACCGCCGACTGATCGCCGTCGTGTTCGGTGCGCCGTCCTCGAGTGTGCGCGCGTACAAGGCTGCCAAGCTCCTCGAACAAGGCTTCACCAACAAGGGCCTGTCGTGGCTGATGCCCGCGCTGGGGACGGTCGAGCAGCTCAAGCCGATCGAGGCCACCCCTCCGAATCTTCGCGAAGAGATGTGCGGCCCCAAGCGCAAGCGGCCCGCTGCAGAAGATGAGGAGGTTGAAATTTCGGCCAATACCGCCGCTGAGAACGGCGACGCGCCGTCGCCCCTCGCATTCATGCTCTCGAGTCTGCACGGCACCGTCAAAACGTCACAGGTCCTCGCTGGGGGCGCCGCCCCGCTGCCGCCAGTCGAGGTGTTCGTCGGCGCATTCAGGCCGACGTCGGCCGCCGCCCACCAAGCGCAAGAGTCACAACTCGTGGGGGGCGGCAAACGCAAGGTGGCCAAGGGGCACAAGAAGAGTAAGACCGCAACGGCGCATGCTGGAAAGCCCAGCGGAAAAGAGACCGCTGCCGGCGATAAGAGTAGCAAGCCTGCTGCAACCAAGGGCGCACCCGCTGCCAAAGTCACACCCCCCAAGAGCGCGAGCACAAAGCCGGCCGTGAAGCCAACGACCGCGGCAGCCGCAAAACCTGCGAAAGCCGCGGCAGTGGCGCCAGCCAAGCCTGCGCCCAAACAGCCCTAGCCGCCTCCCGATCCGCGGAGGCGGTCGGGCACAGTCAAGATGCGGCAGCTCGAGTACGTCGCCCACTCACGTGGAACGCATCGTGCGGCCCGACCCAAAGAGGGCAGCGGCTGGCGCGTTCTCCGTGCGGGCTTTGCACGCCTGCGTCACCAAATCGACGTGACTTCCATGGCTCGACGCCCGAAGATCGGGCGCAGCAAGGCCCGTGCCGCCGCCCCGATTCGGACTCGCCATCCTCGATGATCCGCGCCCGCGAGCATTCGCCCTTGGCCCCCCTCTGTACAGGGCGGCCACAAAGGGCGAAATGAAGCTGTCGCGCCGGCTACCGCAGAGTGGCCGCCCAGGAGAAACGCCAATGGAGCGCATTTGGCTGAAGCACTATCCGCCCGGCGTGCCGGCCGAAATCGACCCGTCGAAATACGCGTCGCTAATCGAGTTGTTCGAGGAGAACCTAGCGAAGTACCGAGATCGCCGGGCCTTCGTGTGCATGGACAAGGCAGTGACCTATGGCGAGGTCGACGAACTCTCGCGCGCCCTCGCCGCGTGGCTGCAGGATCGAGGCCTTCAGTCCGGCGCACGTGTCGCGCTGATGATGCCTAACATCCTGCAATATCCGGTGGCGCTGATGGCCGTGTTGCGGGCCGGCCTTACCGTGGTGAATGTCAATCCGCTCTATACGCCGCGCGAGCTTGAGATTCAGCTCAAGGACTCGGGCGCCGAGGCGATCATCATCCTCGAGAACTTCGCCCACAACCTCGCGCAGGTGATCACGCACACGAAGATCAGGCACATCCTCGTGGCGAGCATGGGTGACATGCTCGGCACCATCAAGGGCGCCGTCGTCAATCTGGTCGTTCGATACATCAAGAAGATGGTCCCCGCCTATTCGCTACGTGGCGTCACCTTTTTCAACGACGCCCTGAACGAGGGGCGCAGTCTCAACTTCGTAACGCCGACGATCGGGCCTGACAGCGTTGCGTTCCTGCAATACACGGGCGGCACCACCGGGGTCGCCAAAGGCGCTATCCTGCTTCACCGCAACATGGTGGCCAACACGCTGCAGGTCGATGCCTGGCACATTCCGATCGCGGACAAGGAAGCCGGCCAGCAGGCGGTGATGGTGACGGCCCTGCCCCTTTATCACGTGTTCGCGCTGACAGCCTGCTTTCTGCTCGGGATGCGCATGGGCGCCCTCTGCCTGCTGATCCCGAACCCGCGCGACCTGCCGAGCCTCATTAGAGACCTCATCAAATACAAGCCCAATCACTTCCCTGCCGTGAACACGCTCTACAACGCCCTGCTGCATCATCCCGACTTCGACAAGGTCGACTGGAGCCATTTGCGGTCGGCGGTCGGCGGCGGCATGGCCGTGCAGCAGGCCGTGGCGATGGCATGGTTCAAGCGCACCGGCTGCCCGATCATCGAAGGTTATGGCCTCTCGGAGACCTCGCCGGTCCTCACCTGCAACCGCGTCGACAACACCGAGTGGACCGGCACGATCGGGCTGCCGCTGCCGTCCACCGACATCGCGATCCGCGATGACGCCAACAACCATCTTCCGCTCGGCCATCCCGGCGAAATCTGCGCACGCGGACCCCAGCTTATGGCGGGCTATTGGCAGCGCGCCGATGAAACGGCGCTGGTGATGACGCCCGACGGCTATTTCCGGACGGGGGACATCGGCATCATGAACGCCACCGGCCAGGTCACGATCGTCGACCGCAAGAAGGACATGATCGACGTCTCGGGCCTGAAGGTGTACCCGAACGAGGTCGAAGCCGTGATCGCGAGCCATCCGGGCGTCCTGGAGTGCGCCGTCGTCGGCGTTCCCGACGAGCATTCCGGAGAGGCCGTGAAAGCCTATGTGGTGAAAAAGGACCCGAACCTCACCGCACAGGATCTGATCGCGTTCTGCAAAGGCCAGCTCACCGGCTACAAGATTCCGCGCCACATCGAGTTCAGGGCGGAACTGCCCAAGACCAACGTCGGCAAGATCCTGCGCCGTGCGCTGCGCGACGGACAGGACGCCGCGGCATGACGCGCGCCCTCGCCGGTCCGGCCGACGTCGTGACGTTCTGGCGCACCGCCGGCCCCGAAAAATGGTTTGCCAAGGACGATGCCTTCGACGCCGAGATCACCCGGCGGTTCCTTGCGACCTACGAGGCGGCCGTTGCCGGCGAACTGGCGTCCTGGGAGGAAGCGGCTGAGGGCGCGCTCGCGCTCCTCATCACGCTCGACCAGCTCCCGCGCAACATGTTCCGCGGCAGCGCGCGCACCTTCGCGGCCGACCCGCTCGCCCGCGCCGTGGCCAACCGCGCCATCGCCCGCGGCTTCGACGAGAGCTTCGCGGCCGCCGACCGCCAGTTCTTCTACCTGCCGTTCGAGCACTCGGAGGCGATGGAGGACCAGGAGCGCGCGGTTGCGCTGTTCCGCGCCATGGGTGACGCCGAGGCGCTCAAATGGGCCGAGCTGCATCTCGACATCATCCGGCGCTTCGGCCGTTTTCCGCATCGCAACGTGGCGCTCGGACGCGCGAGCACGCCGGAGGAGGTGGAATTTCTCGCCGGCGGAGGGTTCGGCGGCTAGCGCGCGCCTCGCGATGAGAGGATCCGGAGGGAGCATGACGTATGTGCGGCGGCGCGCCGCGCTTTGCCCGCTCCCCGGATTGTAACCCACGCAATCCAAACGCCGCCGGCCGGCTCCGCTGGCGCGGCCCGGCACTCACGTCGGCGGTATCCGATCATGGCTCCGCAGGGCCGGTGCGAGGCCGCACCGCGCCGGAGCATCGCCGCGAGTGTGGCGCGACGGCTGCCGGCGTCGAGGACCACCCCCGATCCTGTGAACTGTGCGGACAACGCGCCGCCCGCCGCACCATGGTGAACGAGGTTTCTGCGGCCGGCCCAAGACAACGTTAAGCGCCCCCTGCTACCCCTTGCCCCGGACGACGGAGGGCTTTTCTCGGTGTCGGTCACGGACTGGTTCGGGGCACGTCGATCGGCCGCGCCGCTCGTGCGCGCGGTGCGCGCGTGGCTGTCCGATTCCAGCCACCATTCGCTGGCGCAGCGCGTCGCGGGCGCCGCCTTCGCCATCCGCGTCGCGAGCGCCGGCATCGCCTACGTCTCGCAGATCGTGCTCGCGCGCTGGATGGGGGCCCACGAGTTCGGCATCTACGTCTATGTCTGGACCTGGGCGCTGCTGCTCGGCGGCATCGCCGACGCCGGGCTCGCCAACGCAGCGCAGCGCTTCATTCCCGAATATGCCGAGCGCGGCGACCTCGCGCGCCTGCGCGGCTATATCTTCGGCAGCCGCTGGCTGGCCACGGGCCTCGCCACCGGCCTCGCCGGCCTCGCCGCGCTCGCGATCCTCTTCGGCGCGCCGCTCATCGACAGCCCCGCCGTCCTCCCGCTCTATCTCGCCTGCCTGTGCCTGCCGGTCTACGCGCTCTCGAGCGTGCAGGACGGCATCGCGCGCTGCTACAACTGGACCGCCATCGGGCTGATGCCGACCTTCGTGATCCGGCCGGTGCTGATGCTCGTCTTCATGGGCCTCGCCTATCTCGCCGGCTTCCCGACCAGCGCCACCACCGCCGTGGTCTGCACCGCGATCGCCTACTGGCTGATCACGCTCCTGCAGATGGCCGCGCTCGAGCGCCGCCTCGCGCGCGCCGTCGCGCCGGGCGCGCGCAGCTACGCGGTCAAGACCTGGCTCGCAACCTCGCTGCCGATCATCATGGTGATCGGCTTCTACGTGATGCTGACCTACGTCGACGTGATCGTGCTGCGGATCTTCGAGCCGCCGACGACGGTCGCCTATTATCACGCCGCCACCAAGACGCTGGCGCTGGTCGCCTTCATCTATTTCTCGGTCTCGGCCGCGACCGCCCACCGCTTCAGCGCATATCACGCGGCCGGCGACCACGACCGCCTCGCGGCCTTCGTCGCGAGCGCGGTGCGCTGGACCTTCTGGCCCTCGCTCGCGCTGCTGATCGTACTGCTCGCGCTCGGCCGCCCGCTGCTGATGCTGTTCGGCCCCGACTTCGCCGCCGCCTATCCGCTGATGTTCCTGATCGCGCCCGGCCTGCTGGCGCGCGCCGCGGTCGGCCCGTCGGAGCGGCTCTTGAGCATGCTCGGGCAGCAGCGCGCCTGCGCGCTCGCCTATGCCGCCGCCTTCGCCTTCAACCTGATCGCCTGCCTCGCGCTCATCCCCGTGTTCGGCGCGGCCGGCGCCGCCAGCGCGACCTCACTGGCGCTGATTGTGGAATCCGCGCTGCTGTTCGTCATCGTCAAGCGGCGCCTCGCCGTGCACGCCTTCATCTGGCGGCGGTCAGGCGCGCTCGCGTAGCAGCCGCCGGATCACCTTGCCCGTCGTCGTCATCGGCAGCTCGTCGATGAAGGCGATCTCGCGCGGATATTCGTGCGCGGAGAGGCGCGTCTTCACGTAGTCCTGGATCTCG
>Ga0182748_1000694_pt1 | contig 34716 bp, 33 predicted proteins | sample eDN3rd37CKraftOP_FD_128877 | JGI IMG/M metagenome (GOLD analysis project Ga0182748, IMG submission 128877) | Enriched Organic Plus compost microbial communities from Emeryville, California, USA - eDNA 3rd pass 37_C Kraft OP (version 2) (version 2) ...
GAAGCTGCGGATCCCCGTCGCGAAGAGCGCCGCGCCGGCGGCGAAGACCGGCAAGAGCGCGCCTGCCCAGGCCGCGAAGGCTCCCGCGGCGAAGAAGTCCGCGACGCACACCGTGCGCGGCGGTGACACCGTGTGGCGCATCGCGGCGGCGCACGGCGTGAGCGTCGACGCCGTGCTGCGCGCCAACAGCCTCAGCCGCTCGTCGATCATCTATCCCGGCCAGAGGCTCGCGATCCCCAGCGCGTCCTCCGGCGCCGCGAACGGCGGAGGCGCGTCGTCCAAGAAGAAGACGGTCGCCCTCGACGCCGAGCAGAAGCGCAACGCCGCCCTCATCATCCGCATCGGCCGACAGCTGGGGGTGCCCGAGCGCGGCATCGCGATCGCGCTCGGCACCGCCATGCAGGAGTCCTCGCTGCGCAACCTCACGTGGGGAGACCGCGACTCCCGCGGCCTGTTCCAGCAGCGCCCGAGCACCGGCTGGGGCACCGTGGCGCAGGTCCAGAACGCGGAGCGCGCGACACGCGTCTTCTACGGCGGCCCGAAGGACCCGAACGGCTCGCGCACGCGTGGGCTCCTCGATATCCCCGGCTGGCAGAAGATGTCCTTCGCGCAGGCCGCGCAGGCGGTGCAGATCTCGGCCTACCCCGACCGCTACGCGCGGTGGGAGGACGACGCCTACGCCTGGCTGCGCGCCCTCGGCTGATCCCGCCGCTGCGCATCAGGGGTGAGCCGCTCCGCGGCCTCTCAGCATCCCGTACCTAGACTCGGATCGTGAGCACGAGCCAGCAAGCCGATCCGATGATCGGCCGTCTTGTCGACGGCCGGTATCGGGTGCGCGCACGCATCGCTCGCGGCGGCATGGCGACCGTCTACGTCGCCACGGATCTGCGGCTCGAGCGCCGGGTGGCCCTCAAGGTCATGCACGGCCACCTCACCGACGACGTCGCGTTCCAGAACCGCTTCATCCAGGAGGCCCGCTCGGCCGCACGGCTGGCCGATCCGCACGTCGTGAACGTCTTCGACCAGGGCCAGGACGCCGGGATGGCGTATCTCGTCATGGAGTACCTGCCGGGCATCACGCTGCGCGAGCTCCTGCGGGAGCAGAAGCGGCTGACCGTCGCCCAGGCGGTCACCATCATGGACGCGACGCTGTCGGGTCTGGCCGCCGCGCACCGCGCGGGGATCGTGCACCGCGACGTCAAGCCGGAGAACATCCTCCTCGCGGAGGACGGGCGCATCAAGATCGGCGACTTCGGCCTCGCCCGGGCGACGACCGCGAACACCGCGACCGGCGCGCAGCTGCTGGGCACCATCGCGTACCTCGCGCCCGAGCTGGTGACGCGCGGCACGGCCGATGCCCGCAGCGACATCTACGCGCTCGGCATCATGCTCTACGAGATGCTCACCGGCGAGCAGCCGTACAAGGGCGAGCAGCCCATGCAGATCGCGTTCCAGCACGCCACCGACTCGGTGCCGCGTCCGAGCGCCCGCAACCCCGGCGTGCCCGAGCAGCTCGACGAGCTCGTCCTGTGGGCCACCGAGAAGGTCCCGGACGAGCGGCCGACGGACGCGCAGCAGATGCTGGACCGGCTGCGCGAGATCGAGCGCGACCTGCGGATCACCCCCGTCGTCACCACGGCCGCGACGACCGGCATCCCCCTCCTCGAGGAGGGCGGCGACTCGGGCGAGCTGACCAAGGTCCTCGCACCCGTCCTCCCCAGCCCCACCACCTCGATCGAGGATGCCGACAACGCCGCCGTGCTGCGCCGCCGCACCCGGCGCCGTCGGGCGAAGGGCGGCTGGCTGGTCGCCCTCGTCGTGCTGCTCGCGGCGCTCGCCGGCGGGGCCGGGTGGTGGTTCGGATCCGGTCCCGGCTCGCTCGTCGCGGTTCCGGACGTCACCGGCAAGGACTTCGCGACCGCGCAGGCGCTGCTGCAGGAGAGCGCGCTCGTCGCCGAGGAGGGCAAGGACTACTCGATCGACGTCGAGCCGGGGCTCGTGCTGCGCACCGACCCCGAGGCCGGTGCCCTGCTCGACAAGGACACCGTCGTCACGGTCGTCCTCTCACAGGGGCCGCGCCCGCAGGAGATCGAGGCGCTCGGCGGGCAGCCCGAAGCGGTGGCCGCGGGGCTGGTGACCGGCAAGAACCTCGCCGTGGCGGAGCAGAGCGTCCAGGTCTTCGACGCCAAGGTCGCGGAGGGCGTCGTCGTGGGCGCCGTCCTCACGCAGCGCGCGGACGGCAAGACCGCGGACTGCACGAAGGGCTGCGCCGCCCACGAGGGCGACACCATCACGTTCACCGTGTCCGTCGGCGCGGTGCCGAAGGTCTCGGACGTGACCGTCGAGGAGGCCACGGCGACGCTCACCGGCAAGGGCCTCGAGGTCGCCGCCAAGCAGCAGTCGAAGTTCGACGACAAGATCGAGAAGGGCAGGGTCATCGGCCTCGCCGAGTACAAGACCCCCCTGCACCCCGGCGACTCGGTGACCCTCATCGTCTCGAAGGGGCCCCAGCTGTTCGAGGTCCCCAACGTGACCGGGATGACGCTGAACAAGGCCAAGAAGGCGCTCGAGCAGGCGGGCTTCCGCGCCTCCTACGCCGCGTGGGGCGATCTGCCCGGGTTCGGTGCCATGGCCAACGTCACCGGTCAGGACCCGGCGGGCGGCCAGATGCGCGCCAAGGGTGCGACGATCACCCTCGCCATCCAGATCAACGGCTGATCACCCGTCGGGCACGTCGGCCCGACTCTGCGGATTCGTGGCGTCTCTGCTGCCGTCTGCCACAGGGCCGCCGCGAATCCACCGAGCCGAGGCACGGCGGCGCCTCGCCTCCCGGCGGGGGCCCGACTCTGCGCATTCGCGCCTCGGGCGCGCTAGCGCTTCTCGAGCTCCTCGGCCACGAGGAACGCGAGCTCGAGGCTCTGCATGTGGTTCAGGCGCGGGTCGCACAGCGACTCGTAGCGGGTCGCGAGGGTCGCCTCGTCGATCATCTCCGAGCCGCCCAGGCACTCCGTCACGTCGTCGCCGGTGAGCTCGACGTGGATGCCGCCGGGGAACGTGCCGACGGCGCGGTGCGCCTCGAAGAAGCCGCGGACCTCGTCCACGACGTCGTCGAAGCGACGCGTCTTGTAGCCGGTCGGCGTCGTGATGCCGTTGCCGTGCATCGGGTCGGTGACCCACAGCGGCGTCGCACCCGAGTCGCGGACGGCCTCCAGCAGCGGCGGCAGGGCGTCGCGGATCTTGCCCGCACCCATGCGCGTGATGAAGGTCAGGCGCCCCGGCTCGCGCTCGGGGTCGAGCTTGTCGATGAGGGCCAGCGCCGTCTCCGGCGTCGTCGACGGGCCGAGCTTGACGCCGATGGGGTTGCGGATCTTCGAGAAGTAGTCGACGTGCGCGCCGTCGAGCTCCCGCGTGCGCTCCCCGATCCACAGGAAGTGGGCCGACGTGTTGTACGGCGTGCCGGTGCGGGAGTCGATGCGGGTCATGGGGCGCTCGTAGTCCATGAGCAGACCCTCGTGGCCGGTGTAGAACTCGACGCGCTTGAGCTCGTCGAAGTCGGCGCCCGCGGCCTCCATGAACTTGATCGCGCGGTCGATCTCCGTCGCGAGGCGCTCGTACTGCTGGTTGGCCGGGTTCTGCGCGAAGCCCTTGTTCCACGAGTGCACCTCGCGGAGGTCGGCGAAGCCGCCCTGCGTGAACGCGCGGATGAGATTGATGGTCGACGCGGCGGTGTGGTAGCCCTTCAGCAGGCGCGCCGGGTCGGCCCGGCGCGACGCCTCGGTGAAGTCGTAGCCGTTGACGATGTCGCCGCGGTAGGCGGGCAGGGTGACGTCGCCGCGGGTCTCGGTGTCGCTCGAGCGCGGCTTGGCGAACTGCCCCGCCATGCGGCCCATCTTCACGACGGGCATCGACGCCCCATACGTCAGGACGACCGCCATCTGCAGGACCGTCTTGATCCGGTTGCGGATCTGGTCTGCGGTGGCGCCCGCGAACGTCTCCGCGCAGTCGCCGCCCTGGAGCAGGAACGCCCGGCCCGAGGCCGCGCGCGCGAGGCGATCGCGCAGGTTGTCGACCTCGCCCGCGAACACGAGCGGGGGAAGCGTTGCGAGCTCAGCGGACACGGCGGCGACCTCGTCGGGATCCGGCCAGGACGGCTGCTGCTTGATGGGCAGCGACCGCCAGGCGTCAAGGGTGTCGATCTGCTGGAGCATCCCTCGAGTCTATCCGCGTGCGGAGGGTCAGCCGTCCTGTGTGACGGCCCCCGGACGGCCCATGCGGTCCTTCACCGTGGAGGCGTAGACATCCTCGTACTCCTGCTCCCCCAGCCGCTGCAGCGCGACCATGATCTCGTCGGTCACGGACCGCAGGATGTAGCGGTCCCCCTCCATGCCCTGGAAGCGCGAGAAGTCCAGCGGCTCGCCGATCACGACCCCGACCCGGACGATGCGCGGCAGCACCCGTCCGATCGGCATCATCGTGTCGGTGTCGACCATGACGACGGGGATGACGGGCACGTGTGCCTCGAGCGCCATGCGGGCGATGCCGGTGCGGCCGCGGTACAGCTTTCCGTCCGGGCTGCGCGTGCCCTCGGGGTAGATCCCCAGCAGGTCGCCGCGCCCGAGGACCTGCAGACCCGTGTTGAGGGATGCCTCGGAGGCCTTGCCGCCCGAGCGGTCGATCGGCAGCTGCCCGGTGCCCTTCATGAACAGACGGGTCGCCCACCCTTTGATCCCGCGCCCGGTGAAGTAGTCGCTCTTCGCGAGGAACGAGACCGGACGGTCGATCATGAGCGGCAGGAAGATCGAGTCGACGAAAGAGAGGTGGTTGCTGGCGAGGATCGCGGCACCTTCGGCGGGGATGTTGCTCCGGCCCACGATCCACGGGCGGAAGATCGCCTTCACGATCGGTCCGATGACGATGTACTTCAGCACCCAGTAGATCATCGGCTACCCGTTCCGCGCCGCCAGATCGGCGACTCCGATGATGCCCGCGTCGTTGACCAGCTGCGCGATCGCGAACTCCGCGACCGGGCGGTCGCCGTAGCCCGGCAGCGAGGTCTCATAGGCCGTGCGCACGGGTGCCAGCAGATCCTCGCCCAGCTGCGCGACACCGCCGCCGATCACGAACACCTCCGGGTCGAGGACCGCCTGGAAGCCGCCGCACGCCTCCCCCAGTGCCGTCGCGACCCGGCGCAGCGCCTCCACGGCGCCCGGGTCGCCGGCGAGCACGAGGCGCGACACGGCGGGTCCGGGGATCTCGCCCTTCTCGGCGCGGACGGCCGCGAGGGCGTCGCCGATGCCCGGGTGGTCCGCGATGTCCTCGGCGGCGCGCTGCAGCGCGCGGCCCGACGCATACTGCTCGAGGCATCCGCTCTGCCCGCAGCCGCAGAGCAGGCCGTCCCGGATGAAGCGCGTGTGTCCGAGCTCGCCGGCGATGCCGTGGCCGCCGCGGAACAGCGCGCCGTTCAGCACGATCGCACCGCCGACGCCGGTGCCGAGGGTGAGCATGACCATGTCGGAGTATCCGCGTCCCGCGCCGAAGCGGTACTCGGCCCACCCCGCCGCGTTGGCGTCGTTCTCGATCGTCACCGGTGCGGGCAGCCGCGCCTGCAGGATGTCGCGGAGGGGCTCGTCGTGCCAGGCGATGTTGGGCGCGTGGATGACGGTGGAGCGGTCCTTCGAGATGAAGCCCGCCGCCGCGACCCCGATGCCGGCGATGTCGCGCCCGTCGCACAGATGCAGAGCCATGTGCACGACGGCATCCGCGAGGGCCCGCGTGTCGACCGGGGTGTCCACGCGGAGCTTCTCGATGATCGCGCCGTCGGCGTCGACGACGCCTCCGGCGATCTTCGTTCCACCGATGTCGATTCCCACCGTGAGCACCGATGCAGTCTAGGCGATACACGGGCGCTCGGCACCGCGGGCGCGGGGGGACGGCACGGCAGGCCTGCGCGGATAGACTTCCGGTACGCGCCTGAACCCGCACCGGTACCGAAGGAGTTGCCGCATATGTCCAGCACTGTCCAGTTCGAGGTCCCCCCGATCGTCCCCGCCGATCCCGAAGCGAACGTCGCCGATCTGCTGGCCCTGCGGGTGAAGGAGACCCCCGACCTCGCCCTGTTCGGCGTCCCGGACGGCGACGGCTGGCGCGACGTGCGCGCCGCCGAGTTCGAGAAGCAGGTCGTCGCCCTCGCGAAGGGCCTGGTCGCCGGCGGGATCGAGCCGGGCGACAAGATCGGATTCCTCGCCCGCACGACCTACCAGTGGACGCTCGTCGATTTCGCGATCTTCTATGCCGGCGCGGTCATGGTCCCCGTCTATGAGACGAGCTCGCCGTCGCAGATCCAGTGGATCCTGTCCGACTCCGGCGCCGTCGCGTGCATCGTCGAGTCGCAGGACCACAGCGCGCGCCTGGACGAGGTCCGCGCCGACCTCCCCCTCATCCGCTCCGCCTGGTCGATGCACCTCGGCGATCTCGACAAGCTCGTCGCCCAGGGCGCCGACGTGCCCGACGCGGAGATCGAGCGCCGCCGCTCGCTCGCCAAGGGCGCCGACATCGCGACCCTCATCTACACGTCCGGCTCGACCGGTCGCCCCAAGGGATGCGTCCTGACGCACAGCAACTTCGTGGAGCTGTCGCGCAACTCCGCCAAGGCCCTCCACGAGGTCGTGGAGACCCCGGGCGCGTCGACGCTCCTGTTCATCACGACCGCGCACGTGTTCGCGCGCTTCATCTCGATCCTCAACATCCACGCCGGCGTCAAGACGGGCCACCAGCCCGACACGAAGCAGCTGCTGCCGGCGCTCGGTTCCTTCCAGCCCACGTACCTGCTGGCTGTGCCGCGCGTGTTCGAGAAGGTCTACAACTCGGCCGAGCAGAAGGCCGAGGCGGGCGGCAAGGGCAAGATCTTCCGCGCGGCCGCGCAGACCGCGGTCGAGCACTCCCGTCTGCTGCAGGAGGGCAAGAAGATCCCGTTCGGGATGAAGATCAAGTTCGCGCTGTTCGACAAGCTCGTCTACAGCAAGCTCCGGGCCGCGATGGGCGGACGCGTGCAGTACGCCGTGTCCGGCTCGGCGCCGCTGGGCGCGCGCCTGGGCCACTTCTTCCACAGCCTGGGCGTCGTGATCCTCGAGGGCTACGGCCTCACCGAGACGACCGCCCCCGCCACGGTGAACCTGCCGTCGAAGTCGAAGATCGGCACCGTCGGCCCCGTGCTGCCCGGCGTCGGCATCCGCATCGCCGAGGACGGCGAGATCGAGGTGCGCGGCATCGACGTCTTCAAGGAGTACTGGCGCAACCCGGAGGCGACCGCGGAGGCGTTCGACGGCGACTGGTTCAAGACCGGCGACATCGGCACGTTCGACGACGAGGGCTTCCTCACGATCACCGGGCGCAAGAAGGAGATCATCGTCACGGCGGGCGGCAAGAACGTCGCCCCGGCCGCGCTCGAGGACCCCATCCGCTCGAACCCCATCGTCGGCCAGGTGGTCGTCGTGGGCGACCAGAAGCCGTTCATCTCGGCGCTGGTCACCCTCGACTCCGAGATGCTCCCCACGTGGCTGGCCAACAACGGCCTGCCCGGTGACATGTCCCTCGCGGATGCCGCGAAGAACGAGGTCGTGCGCGCCGAGGTGCAGCGGGCGATCGACCGCGCCAATGCGACCGTCTCCCGCGCGGAGTCGATCCGCAAGTTCGTGATCCTCGACACCGAGTGGACTGAGGCGAGCGGGCACCTCACCCCGAAGCTGAGCATCAAGCGCAACGTGATCATGCAGGACTTCGCCAGCCAGATCGACGAGCTCTACGCCGTTCCCGTCAACACGACCAACGTGTCGCTGAGCTGACCCCGCCTCGACCCGTCTGCGCGCGGGCTCGGTCCTTCGGGACCGGGCCCGCGCCGCCGTCCGGCTGAGCTAGAACCAGTCCGACTCGCGGATCTCGCGCATCGCGACGCGGCGCTCCTCCGGGCTGAGCCGGTCGATGTAGAGCGTGCCGTCGAGGTGGTCGGTCTCGTGCTGGAGCGCCTGCGCGAGCAGGCCGTCACCCTCGAGCACCAGCTCGTTGCCGTCGAGGTCGATGCCGACGACCTTCGCGTGGGGGTAGCGCAGAGCGTCGTGCCACAGGCCCGGGACGCTCAGGCATCCCTCCCCGATCGGCGTCGGCTCCCCGGACACCTCGACGAGGACGGGGTTGAGCACGTAGCCGATGTCGCCGTCGATGTTGTAGCTGAAGGCGCGCAGCCCGACCCCGATCTGCGGGGCGGCGACGCCCGCGCGCCCGGGCGGCTCGACGGTGTCGACGAGGTCGCGCACGAGCGCGCGCACTCCGTCGTCGATCTCAGTGATGGGCGCGCTCGGGGACCGCAGGACGGGGTCGCCGAAGAGACGGATCTGACGGACGGCCATGATCGCGTCAGGCGGCCGGCGCCAGCGAGCGCAGGCCCTCGACGACCTTGGCGGCCAGCTCCCGCGCCGCGGCACGGGTCTGGGGCTGCAGGTCGCGGTAGGCGATGGCGCTGCCGGTCGCGATCGACGAGTCGTACGGGATGCGCACCACGTCGCGCACACGCGTGCGGAAGTGCGCCTCCAGCTCGTCCGGGCGCACCAGCGGCGTGCCGGGACGGGAGTTGTTCAGCACCACGACGGCGTTGCGGACGGCATCCGCGTAGCCGTTGGTCTCGAGCCACGTGAGCGTCTCGGACGCGAGTCGCGCCTCGTCGACGCTGAGCCCCGCCACGACGACCAGCTGGTCGGCGAGCTCGAGCGTCGCGCCCATGACGGAGTGCACGATCCCGGTGCCGGTGTCGGTGAGCACGATCGAGTAGTAGTGCGCCGCGATCGCCGCCACCTCGCGGTAGTCGGTGTCGCTGAAGGCCTCGGAGACGCGCGGGTCGGAGTCCGATGCGAGGACATCCAGGCGCGTCTCGTCGCGGGCGACGATCGTGGAGATGTCGTTGTAGCCCTGGACGCTGTCGCGCGCGCGCACGAGGTCGCGGACGGTCTTCCCGCTCGGGCGGGCGAACCGCTCGGCGAGCGTGCCCCGGTCGGGGTTGGCGTCGACGGCGATGATGCGGTCCTCGCGGGCGTCGGCGAGAGCCATGCCGAGGAGGGCGGTCACGGTCGTCTTGCCGACGCCGCCCTTGCGCGACATGACGGCGACGAAGCGCGCACCGCCGGGCAGGGATGCCGCGATGCGACGGTCGAGCTGCTTGCGTGCCCGCGCGCGCTTCCCGTCGCCGAGGTTGATGCGCTTGCCCGAGATCGAGTACAGGAACTGGCGCCACGCGCCCTCCGGCTCGGGGCGCACGACCTGGTGCGGGTCGAGCAGGCGGTCGGCGGTGAGCAGGTCGGGGGTCTCGCGGTCGGCCTCGCCGAGCTCGCCGAGGCGCTTGGAGGCGAGGGTCACGGCGTGGCGGGTCGTGACCCGCTCGACGTCGCGCACGTCCGCACGCGCGGATGCCGCGGCGGCGGGAGCAGGAGCGGGCTCGGCGGCCTTGGCCGCGGCGGGAGCGGATGCGGGAGCCGAGACGGGAGCGGTCACGATGGGCTCAGCCGCCGTGATGGGCTGCGCCGCGGCATCCGCGATCGCGTCGATGTGCGCACGGTCCTCGTCGAGGTCGAGCACGAGGTCCGTGGTGCGGATGTCCTCGTCGACGATGACGTCCTCGTAGAGCTCGTCGTCGTCCTCCACCTGAGGGAGGGAGACGTCGACGTGGGCGGTGTTCCCGGAGACGATCCCGATGCCCGTCGTGTCGATCATGCCCGTCTCAGCAAGCACGCCGTTCTCGGTATCGTCGGGAGGTTCCGGCTCGTTGCGATCGGTTGCCACGCTGCTGCTCCAGGTGTTGCGGTGGGACGTTCGGGCCCCTCCAGGCTAACGGGCCGGGCGGACGACCAGCAAAAGGTCCCCCGCCTCGACCTGCTGGGTGGCGGCGATCGCGATGCGCTCGACGACCCCGTCGACGGGCGAGGTGATGGCCGCCTCCATCTTCATGGCCTCGATCGAGGCGACGGGCTGACCGGCCGCGACCTCCTGCCCCTCCTCGGCCTTGACGGTCACCACGCCGGAGAACGGAGCAGCGATCTGACCGGGTTTGGAGGTGTCGGCCTTCTCCGCCGTGCGCACCTCCACGGCGATGCTGCGGTCCCGCACGTAGACGGGGCGCAGCTGCCCGTTGAGGGTCGTCATGACGGTCCGGATGCCCTTCTCGTCCGGCTCGCCGATGGCCTCGAGGCCCACGTAGAGCTGCACGCCCGGGTCGATCTCAGCGACGTGCTCCTCCCCCGGCGTGAGTCCGTAGAGGTAGTCGGGCGTCCCGAGGGCGGACAGGTCGCCGTACGCCGCCCGGTTGGCCTCGAACTCCTTCGAGGGCCCGGGGAAGAGCAGCCGGTTGAGGGTGCGGCGGCGCTCCGCCGCGTCGCCGGCGAGCCCCTCGCGCTCGGTCGCGCTGAGCGGCGGGATCTCGATCGAGACCTCGCGGCCGGCGAGCACCTTGGTGCGGAACGGCTCGGGCCATCCGCCGGGCAGGTCGCCGAGCTCGCCCGCCATGAACCCCACGACGGAGTCGGGGATGTCGTAGTTCTGCGGGTTCTCCTCGAAGTCCGCCGGGTCCGCGTTCGCGGCGACCAGGGCGAGCGCGAGATCGCCCACGACCTTCGACGACGGGGTCACCTTGGGCAGGCGGCCGAGGATGCGGTCCGCGGCGGCGTACATGTCCTCGATGCGCTCGAAGTCGTCTGCCATGCCGAGCGCGATCGCCTGCTGGCGCAGGTTCGACAGCTGCCCGCCGGGGATCTCGTGGTGGTAGACGCGGCCGGTGGGGCCGGCCAGTCCCGACTCGAACGGCCGGTAGAGCTGGCGCACGGCCTCCCAGTACGGCTCGAGGTCGCTCACGGCCTGCAGGTCGAGGCCGGTGTCGCGCTCGGTGTGGGCGAGCGCCGCGACGAGCGCGGACAGCGAGGGCTGGCTCGTCGTGCCCGCCAGCGGCGCGGCGGCCGCGTCGACGGCATCCGCCCCTGCCGCGCTCGCGGCGAGCAGCGTCGCGAGCTGGCCCCCGGCGGTGTCGTGCGTGTGCACGTGGACAGGCAGGTCGAACCGCTCGCGCAGGGCGGTCACGAGCTTCGCGGCCGCGGCGGGACGCAGGAGTCCGGCCATGTCCTTGATCGCGAGGATGTGGGCGCCGGCTTGGACGATCTCATCGGCCAGGCGCAGGTAGTAGTCGAGCGTGTAGAGCGATTCGGCGGGGTCGAGGAGATCGCCCGTGTAGCAGACGGCGACCTCCGCGACCGCCGTCCCGGTCTCGCGCACGGCCGCGATGGCGGGCTCCATCTGGCCGACGTCGTTGAGCGCGTCGAAGATGCGGAAGATGTCGATCCCGGTCGCGGCCGCCTCGCGCACGAACGCCTGCGTCACCTCGACGGGACGCGGCGTGTAGCCGACCGTGTTGCGGCCGCGCAGCAGCATCTGGATGGGGATGTTGGGCATCGCGTCGCGCAGGGCCTCGAGGCGCTCCCACGGGTCCTCGGCGAGAAAGCGCAGCGCCACGTCATAGGTCGCCCCTCCCCACGCCTCCACCGACAGCAGCTGCGGCGTCATGCGCGCGACGTGCGGCCCGACGCGGACGAGGTCGCGCGTGCGGACCCGCGTCGCGAGCAGCGACTGGTGCGCATCGCGGAAGGTCGTCTCGGTGACCGCGAGCGCCGTCTGCGCCCTCAGGGCCTTCGCGAAGCCCGCGGGGCCGAGCTCGCGCAGGCGGTCCCGCATGCCGGGCGGAGGCGGCGCGCTCAGGTCGATGGCGGGGAGCTTGCTGCCCGGCGACACCGACAGCGGCTTCTCGCCGTACGGGCGGTTGACCGTGACGTCGGCGAGCCAGTTCAGCAGCTTCGTGGCGCGGTCGCGCGACGGGTTGGTCTTCACCAGCTGCGGGCGCTCCTCGATGAACGAGGTGCTGAGGTCGCCGGCGACGAACGACGGGTCGTCGAGCACGGCCCGGAGGAAGGGGATGTTGGTGGCGACGCCGCGGATGCGGAACTCGGCGAGGGCGCGCTTGGCACGCGCGACCGCGGCGGGGAAGTCGCGGCCGCGGCACGTGAGCTTCGCGAGCATCGAGTCGAAGTGCGGGCTGATCTGCGAGCCCGCCGCGGTCGTCCCGCCGTCGAGTCGGATGCCGGCGCCGCCGGGCGAGCGGTACGTCGTGATGCGCCCGGTGTCGGGGCGGAAGCCCTGGGCGGGATCCTCCGTCGTGATGCGGCACTGCAGCGCCGCCCCGCGCAGGGCGATGTCCTTCTGCTCCAGGCCGAGGTCGACGAGGGTCTCGCCCGCGGCGATGCGGATCTGCGACTGGACGAGGTCGACATCCGTGACCTCTTCGGTCACCGTGTGCTCGACCTGGATGCGCGGGTTCATCTCGATGAACACGTGCTGACCCGCCCGCTCCCCCGCCGTGTCGACGAGGAACTCGACCGTGCCCGCGTTGACGTACCCGATCGAGCGGGCGAACGCGATCGCGTCGCGGTGGATGCGCGCGCGCAGGTCGTCGTCGAGGTTCGGCGCGGGTGCGATCTCGATGACCTTCTGGTGGCGGCGCTGCACCGAGCAGTCGCGCTCGAACAGGTGCACCGTCTCGCCGGTCGCGTCGGCGAGGATCTGGACCTCGATGTGTCGCGGCCGCACGACCGCCTGCTCCAGGAAGACGCGCGGGTCGCCGAAGGCCGCGCCGGCCTCGCGCATAGCCTCGGCGATCGCGGGCGGGAGGTCCGGCGCCGCCTCGACGCGCCGCATGCCGCGTCCGCCGCCGCCGGCGACCGCCTTGACGAAGATCGGGAAGCCGATCGCCTCGGCCTGCGCCACGAGCTCGTCCACGTCGTCCGACGCCGGCGTCGAGGCGAGCACCGGCACGCCTGCGGCGATCGCGTGCTCCTTCGCGGTGACCTTGTTGCCGGCCATCTCCAGCACGTCCGCGGTCGGGCCGATGAAGGTGATGCCGTGCTCGGCCGCGCGGGCGGCGAGCTCGGGGTTCTCGGAGAGGAAGCCGTAGCCGGGGTAGATCGCGTCGGCGCCGGCCTTGAGCGCGACCCGGATGATCTCGTCGACGTCGAGGTACGCGCGGACCGGATGCCCGGGCTCGCCGATCTCGTAAGACTCGTCGGCCTTCTGGCGGTGCAGGGATCCGCGATCCTCGTGGGGGAACACCGCGACCGTGCGCGCGCCGAGCTCGAACGCGGCTCGGAAGGCACGGATCGCGATCTCTCCGCGATTGGCGACGAGGATCTTCTGGAACATGCGGACCCCTTCGTGCTGACCCCCGGAAACACCGCGGGGGAACGCAGTCTTTATGCCCTCAGCCTAGGGGAAGGTAACGTATCTGTTTGTGCATGTACTCAGCGTCAGCTCCCTCAAGGGTGGCGTCGGCAAGACGACCGTGACACTGGGCCTCGCATCGGCGGCCTTCGCCCGCGGAGTCCGCACCCTCGTCGTCGATCTCGACCCTCAGTCCGACGTGTCCACCGGGATGGACATCCAGGTCGCCGGCCGACTCAACGTCGCCGATGTCCTGGCCAATCCGAAGGAGAAGGTCGTCCGTCAGGCGATCACCTCCAGCGGCTGGGCCAAGGTCCACCCCGGCACGATCGACGTCATGATCGGCAGCCCCTCGGCGATCAACTTCGACGGCCCGCACCCGAGCGTCCGCGACGTGTGGAAGCTCGAGGAGGCGCTGGCGACCATCGAGGCGGACTACGACCTCGTGCTCATCGACTGCGCGCCGTCGCTCAACGCGCTGACCCGCACCGCGTGGGCGGCCAGCGACCGCGTCATCGTGGTCACCGAGCCCGGCCTGTTCTCCGTCGCCGCGGCCGACCGCGCGCTGCGCGCGATCGAGGAGATCCGCCGCGGCCTCTCCCCCCGCCTGCAGCCGCTGGGCATCGTGGTCAACCGCGTCCGCCCGCAGTCCATCGAGCACCAGTTCCGCATCAAGGAGCTGCGCGACATGTTCGGGCCACTCGTGCTGTCGCCCCAGCTGCCCGAGCGCACGTCGCTGCAGCAGGCCCAGGGCGCGGCCAAGCCGCTGCACATCTGGCCCGGCGACTCGGCGCAGGAGCTCGCGGCCGACTTCGACGCGCTCCTGGACCGCGTCATGCGCACCGGTCGCATCCCGGTCCCCGGCGAGCTCCGCGCCTGACCCCACGTCGTCCTGACCCGATGACGTCCTGACCGGTCGCCGGACAGTCCTGACCACCGAGCTCATCCCGGTCCCGGCGAACTCCGCGGCTCCCCCGCGCGCACGCCTGACAGTGCCCGCTCCCCGCAGGAGCGCTGCCGAGCCGAGCTCCGCTACGCCGAGCGCGCCGCGCGACGCGCGGCCAGCTCATCGACCGGCTCAGGCGCCTGGGCGTCGAACTCGACGAGCTCGGACTCGACCTCGCGCAGCACCTTGCCGACGGCGATGCCGAACACGCCCTGGCCGCGGCTCACGAGGTCGATGACCTCGTCGTTCGACGTGCACAGGTAGACCGATGCGCCGTCGCTCATGAGCGTCGTGCCGGCGAGGTCGCGGATGCCGGCGGCACGGAGCTGCTCGACCGCGGTGCGGATCTGCTGCAGCGAGATTCCGGTGTCCAGGAGGCGCTTCACGAGCTTGAGGACGAGGATGTCGCGGAAGCCGTAGAGACGCTGCGAGCCGGAGCCGGAGGCCCCGCGCACCGTCGGCTCGACGAGCTCGGTACGGGCCCAGTAGTCCAGCTGGCGATAGGTGATCCCGGCCGCACGCGCGGCGACCGCGCCGCGGTAGCCGACCTCGTCGTCCATCGCCGGAAGGCCGTCCGTGAAGAGGAGTTCGGTCGCGAACGGCTGCTCGCCCGCAAGCTCGCCAGCTTTCATGCTGCGTCCTCCTCACGCGTCGGGGTCCCCTCCACGCTAGATCAGGGAGGGGGTCGGAGCAATGACATCCGGCCCAACGGGTCGGCGTGTCGCGATGGCTAAGGGATGATGGCGGCCAGCGCCGTCCTGACGAGACTGGCTCGCACGTCGTCGAGACGCCGCGCGAGCTCGGGCGCCAGTTCGCTGGCCTTCGCCCGCGACGCGGCGTCGGTGCGGCGCAGGAGGGACGACATCGCCGACTCGATGAGGGCGACCTCGCGCTCGGCGCTCTGCTTGAGGGCGCGGAGATGGCGGGGCTCGATGCCGTGCCGGTCGAGGGCGACCATCGAGCGCAGGAGGGTCACGGCGTTCTCGCCGTACGTCTCGGACGCCGTCAGCATGCCGGTGCTGATCGCGTCGTTGAGCAGCTGCGGCGCGGCTCCCGCGGCGGCCAGCAGCTCATCGCGGCGGTACCGGCGCGGCGTCGCGACGATCGACGGCGGCGGGGCCATGGAGGCCGGCGACGCGGGGTCGCGCCCTGCCTCGAGGTCGGCGAGGTAGTCGCGGATGACGCTGTGCGGCAGGTAGTGGTCGCGCTGCAGCGTCAGCGCGAGACGCAGCCGCTCGAGGTCGGCCGGCGAGAACTTGCGGTAGCCGGACTCCGTGCGCGAGGGCGTCACGATCCCCTGCACCTCGAGGAAGCGCAGCTTCGAGGCGGTGAGGCCCGGGAACTCCGGCGTCAGGCGCGCGAGCACCTGTCCGATGCTCAACATCCCCGCGGACGAGGATCGTTCGCGGGGGGACGCTCCGGCCGTCATCCGTCCGCGGCCTGGGGCAGATCTGAGGGCGAGGAGAAGAAGTTGAGCCGGAACTTGCCGACCCGGACCTCGGCGCCGTTGACCAGAGCGCCGCGGTCGACGCGCTCCCCGTTGACGTACGTGCCGTTGAGCGAGCGCTGGTCGATGATCTCGAACGACGTCCCGTTGCGGGTGATCTCGGCGTGCCGGCGCGACACGGTCACGTCGTCGAAGAAGATGTCGGCCTCGGGGTGGCGCCCCACGGTCGTCACATCGGTGTCGAGCAGGTAGCGGGCACCCGCGGTGGGACCCGAGCGCACGATGAGCAGACCCGAGCGGGTGGGCAACGCCTCGATCGCCTCGAGCTCGACATCGCTCAGCTCGCTCCCGAACGGCACGAAGGACAGATCGGAGTCATGCCCGAACGTCTGCGTCGTGTCGTGGGTGCCCCCGGACGCCGAAGCGTCATCCGGGACTCGACGGATTCCGCCCGATTCCGGCCCGCGGTTGTCGGCTTCTGACACGCTCGTCCTCCTCTTCGCTCCAGACTAGCCGATCGACGAATGCGCGAAAGAGCCGGATCCCGGCCCTGTGGTGTCGTCGGTCTTTGTTTCGTCGTGTGTCGGCGCGCGTGCTGCCGCATGGCGCCCCTTCTACTCTGGCCGGACAGCCCCTCTCGAAAGGAACCGCCGTGTCGAGCCAGCCCGGTCGCATCCCGCCCCTCCAGGTGCGTGAGGCTGCGACGTGCATGTGCTCGGGCGGATTCGAGTGCTCCAGCTACGCCCCCGGCCACGCGCTGCACCTCATCCAGTACCGCCTGGCCGCCGCCACCCCGCTCGAGTGGGTCGACGGCATCGTCGAGCACGCGGATGCCGAGGCGGGCACGCTCATCGTGCGCACCCTCGCCGACGGCGAGCGGATCACGGTGTGGAGCGGATCCGGTGCGGCCGGGATCGTGACGGCCGGTTCGCCGGTCGCGCTGCACGCGCGCTACCACGTGCTGGCCTCGGGCCGGCAGTGGTTCAACGTCGCGCGCTGAGCGCCCTCACCCCATCGCGGTGACGGCGTTGCGCATCGCCGTGCACGCCTCCATGCAGGCTGCGCACGCCTGCGCGCACATGCGGCAGACCTCGCTCATGTCGGCGTGCTTCATGCACTCGTCCATGCAGGTCTGGCACATCGCGATGCACGCGTCGAGCATCGCGAGCATGCTCGGCATGTCCATGCCCATCGGCCGCAGCATGGCGCGCATCATCGTGTTGCACATGTCGGCGCAGTTCATGCACATGGTCGCGCACGACATCATCATGCCGTCGTCCATGCCCTGGGCCGCGCACACGGTGCACGCCTGCTCGCACGCCGAACAGGCGTCGATGCACGCCTGCATGACGGCCATGTCCATGGACTCCATGCCGGCCATCGGCATCATCGGCCGCTCGGACATCATGCCCATCATCATCGCGTCCATGCCCCACCTCGCTTTCGTGTCGTCCGCGGACGGATTCCCGGAGTCAGTCGAGGCGCCCGCTCTGCGGCCATGCTACGACCGGGGCGGGGCCCGCCGATAGGCCCGAAGGTAGGCTCGAGAGATGTCTCCGAAGATTCACACGCGCGCAGCACGGGGCCGCGCCCGCAGCCCGCTGCGGAGCCTCCTGCGGGCTGCCGCGGTCGCCCTCGTCGCGCTCGGAGCCGCCATCGCCGTGCCGGCACCCGCCTCCGCGCACGACCAGCTCGTCGGGACCGACCCTGCGGACGGCGCGACGCTCACCGCCCTCCCGGCGCAGATCACGCTCACCTTCAGCGACGCCGTCCTGCCGGACCCCGGTGCCACGGCCGTCGAGGTGACGGATGCCGCAGGCGCACCGGTGGCGGACGGGGAGGCCACGACGGACGGCGCCACGGTGGCCCAGACACTGCGCGCCGACGCCGCCGATCCGAACGGCCGCTACACCGTGGCGTGGAAGGTGGTCTCCAGCGACGGCCACCCGGTGTCCGGCACCTTCGCGTTCACGGTCGCCGGAGCCCCGATCGCGACGCCCACGCCGACCACCACCCCCACCGCCTCGTCTTCTCCCACGCCGACGGAGTCCGCGCTGCCGGGCCCTCCCATGGAGGCGCAAGGCGGCATCCCGACGTGGGTGTGGGCCGTGCTGGGCGTGCTCGTCGTCGCGGCGATGGGAGCCGTCGTGGCGGTGCTCGTGGCCCGCGCCCGGGGCTCGAGAGACCGGGGCTAGCCGGCCCGGCGGAGCATTAGGCTGGAGGCATGCCTCATTACGACGTCGCCATTCTCGGCGCCGGTCCCGGCGGGTACGTCGCGGCCGTCCGCAGTGCTCAGCTCGGCCTCAAGGTCGCGATCATCGAGGAGAAGTACTGGGGCGGTGTCTGCCTCAACGTGGGGTGCATCCCGTCCAAGGCGCTGCTGAAGAACGCCGACCTCGCGCACCAGTTCCACCACAAGGCGGAGCTGTTCGGCATCTCCGGCGACGTGCGCTTCGACTTCGGGGTGGCGTGGGACCGCAGTCGCAAGGTGTCCGAGACGCATGTCAAGGGCATCCACTTCCTCATGAAGAAGAACAAGGTGACCGAGTACGAGGGCCGCGGCACCTTCACGGGCCCGAACGCGATCTCGGTCGCGAAGTCGGACGGCACGACCGAGGAGGTCACGTTCGACAACGCCATCATCTCCACGGGCTCGCGCGTGCGCCTCCTCCCGGGCGTGACGCTCAGCGACAACGTCGTGACGTACGAAGAGCTCATCATGACCCGCGACCTCCCCGAGTCGATCGTCATCGTCGGCGCGGGCGCGATCGGCATGGAGTTCGGCTTCGTGCTCTCGAACTACGGCGTCAAGGTCACCATCATCGAGTTCCTCGACCGCGCCCTCCCCAACGAGGACGCCGACGTCTCGAAGGAGATCGCGCGCCAGTACCGCAACTACGGCATCGACATCCTCACCTCCACGAAGGTCGAGACGGTCGTCGACTCGGGCGACAAGGTCACCGTGACCTACACGGCCAAGGACGGCAGCGCCGGCTCGATCGAGGCCGACAAGGTGCTCATGTCGATCGGGTTCGCCCCGAACGTCGAGGGCTTCGGCCTGGAGAAGACGGGTGTCGAGCTCACCGACCGCGGCGCGATCGCCATCGACGACTACATGCGCACGTCGGTGCCGCACATCTACGCGATCGGCGACGTCACCGCCAAGCTGCAGCTCGCGCACGTCGCCGAGGCGCAGGGCGTCGTCGCCGCCGAGACGATCGGCAAGGCCGAGACCATGCCGCTCGGCGACTACCGCAACATGCCGCGTGCGACGTTCTGCACCCCGCAGGTCGCCTCGTTCGGCCTCACCGAGCAGCAGGCGCGCGACGCCGGCTACGACGTCAAGGTGGCGAAGTTCCCCTTCTCGGCCAACGGCAAGGCGAACGGCCTCGGCGAGCCCGTCGGCTTCGTCAAGCTCATCGCCGACGGCGAGCATCTCGAGCTACTCGGCGGCCACCTCATCGGCCCGGACGTCTCCGAGCTCCTGCCCGAGCTGACCCTCGCGCAGAAGTGGGACCTCACGGCGCTCGAGGCGGCGCGCAACGTCCACACGCACCCGACGCTGTCGGAGGCCGTCCAGGAGGCCTTCCACGGTCTCGTCGGCCACATGATCAACCTCTGACGCCCGACGTCTCGCAGACCCCCGGATTCGCGCTGCGACCGGGGGTCTGTTGCGTGCGGGGTGCCGACTCCTACAATGGCGGTCATCGTCCGTCGGCCGAGCGCGGCCGGTCGGCGATCCAGCGCCGCCCGACCGAAGCCGAGGGCGGCGCTGGTGCGTGGGCGCTCCGCAGCGACGGCGCCGCGGGGTGAATCCGCGCGTCAGGCGCCGAGCGTGCGGGCGAGCTTCGAGGCGGAGGACGCCGGTCGTCCGCCGACGGCGTGCACCGCCTCCGTCGCCGCGGCGAACAGCGCAGCATGGTCTGCGGGGGCCGCGGGGCCGAGCTCCAGCTCCCACTCCCGCCACGATCGCTCGACACCGGCGCGCTCGTCCGTCGCGTCGACCCGGTCGTCCGCGAACTCGGCGACGACCCCTCCCGCCGCGTCGCGGAGGAGGTAGGCGACGCGCTCGTTGCGGATGCGTGCGAGCGGCTCGAGGGCGTCGTCCGGAAGATCCGCCCCGGTCAGCGCCCGCAGCTCGACGAGTGCGGCCGGCGGAACGGCGGTCTCGCTCTCCCCGAGCGGCCAGTGCAGCTCGACGCGCGCGCCGTCGATGAGCGGACCCTTGATGTGCCAGCCGGCATCCGGTCCCCCGGTGCGCCGGCGCAGGGCGATGCCGGCGCGCGCGAGGAGCGCGTCGGACGTGTCGAAGTAGCGCGCGTCGAGGGACCGGGGCTCACCCGCCGAGACCGACGCGACGCCCGGCAGGTTCGCCAGATCGGGCAGAGCGGCATCCGCGTCGGCGTCGAAGGTGACCTCGATCTCGACGGAGCGGGCAGCGGGATCGCTCACGCGCTCATTCGTCGCGGCCGTCGGGGTCCGGGTTGATGTCCTCGGTGGCCTCGACGTACCAGAAGTCGGCGGCGGTGGGACCGTCGTCGTCGCCGGTCTGATCCAGAGCACCCGTGCGCTCGTAGACGACCTGGCCCTCTCCGTAGGGAGCGATCAGCCGGTCGAGCTCCGGCTGCTCCAGGGGCAGGACCTGCCCGTCGAGCGGGCCTCCGTGAAGGCGTGCGATTGCCATGGTTCCTCCTGCCCTCAGCGTAGCGGCTGCCCCCGCCGCTGCGGCGACGGATCCCCGATGCAAGCGCTTGCAGGTCTTCCCTCTAGAATCGCTCGCGTGAAGGCCATCCGCACGTTCACCGTCCGTCCCGTCCTCGCCGAAGCCCTCGCGCCGCTGGATGCCCTCGCCGCGAACTTCCGCTGGTCGTGGTCCCGCGCACCGCGCGCGCTGTTCGAGTCGATGGATCCCGCCCTGTGGGCGCAGGTCGGCGAGAACCCCGTGCGCATGCTCGGCGCCGTCGGCCAGGAGCGCCTCGACGAGCTCGCCGCCGACGAGGCCTTCGTGACCCGGGTGCGCGAGGAGAAGCGGCGTCTGGACGACTACCTGTCCGGCGACCGCTGGTTCCAGTCCCTCCCGGAGCCCAAGCCCGCGCACATCGCCTACTTCTCCCCCGAGTTCGGCGTCGACGGCTCACTCCCGCAGTACTCGGGCGGCCTCGGCATCCTCGCGGGCGACCACCTCAAGAGCTCGAGCGACCTGGGCGTGCCGCTCACGGGCGTCGGCCTCTTCTACCGCGCCGGGTACTTCCGCCAGTCGATCGGCGACGACGGCTGGCAGCGGGAGAGCTATCCGCTCCTCGACCCGTACGGCCTCGGTCTCACGCTGCTGCGCGAGGCGGACGGCTCGCCCGTCGAGGTGAGCCTCGACCTGCCCGGCGAGCGCCGGCTGTCGGCGCGCATCTGGGTCGCCGACATCGGACGCATCCCGCTGCTCCTGCTCGACTCGGAGACGCCGTCGAACACCGAGGAGATGCGCCGCGTCACGGATCGGCTCTACGGCGGCGGCGGCGAGCACCGGCTCCTGCAGGAGCTGCTGCTCGGCATCGGCGGCGTCCGCGCGGTGCGCGCGTTCTCGCGCATCACGGCGCGCCCCACGCCCGACGTCTTCCACACGAACGAGGGTCACGCGGGATTCCAGGGCCTCGAGCGGATGTCGGAGCTCATCGTCCACGACGGACTCAGCTTCGACGAGGCGCTCGCGCAGGTGCGCGCCTCGACCGTGTTCACGACGCACACGCCCGTCCCCGCCGGCATCGACCGGTTCCCGCGCGACCTCATCGCGGCGTATCTCGGGAGCCGGCTCCTCGACGGCGTGGATCCGGAGCGCGCCCTGCAGCTCGGCCTCGAGTCGTGGGACGGCGGCGACCCGTCGGTGTTCAACATGGCGGTGCTCGGCCTGCACCTCGGCCAGCACGCGAACGGCGTCTCGCTCCTGCACGGCCGGGTGAGCCGCGAGATGTTCGGCAGCCTGTGGCCGGGCGTCGACACCGAAGAGGTGCCGATCACGTCGATCACCAACGGCGTGCACGCCCCCACATGGGTGCACGCGGCCCTCAAGGGGCTCAGCGAGCAGCGCTTCGGCGACTCGCACACGGCGAACCACGACTGGACCGACCGCGCCGCGGTGGACGACCAGGAGCTGTGGGGCGTGCGCCAGGCGATGAAGGGCGAGCTCGTCGCCGAGGCACGTCGTCGCGTGAAGGCGGCGGCTCTGCAGTCGTCCCCCGCCGCGCCGTCGTGGATCGACGATCTCCTCGACCCCGAGGTGCTGACGATCGGGTTCGCACGCCGCGTCCCGACCTACAAGCGCCTCACGCTCATGCTCCGCGATCCCGAGCGCCTCACGCGTCTGCTCACCGACCCCGAGCGCCCGGTGCAGATCGTCATCGGCGGGAAGTCGCACCCCGCGGACGACTCCGGGAAGATCCTCATCCAGCAGCTCGTGCGCTTCAGCCGGGGCCCCGAGGTGCGCGGGCGCATCGTGTTCCTCCCCGACTACGACATCACCCTGGCCAAGACGCTCTATCCCGGGTGCGACGTGTGGCTGAACAACCCGCTGCGTCCGCTCGAGGCCTGCGGGACGTCGGGCATGAAGGCGGCGCTCAACGGCGCGCTGAACCTCTCGATCCTCGACGGCTGGTGGGACGAGTGGTTCGACGGCCGGAACGGCTGGGCGATCCCGACCGCCGACACGGCGTCCAGCGACGACGAGCGCGACGACGCCGAGGCGGCCGCGCTGTACGACCTCATCGAGCACCAGCTGGTGCCGACGTTCTACGACCGCGAGGGCGGCATCCCCCGACGCTGGCTCGACATGGTGCGGCACACGATGACCGACCTCGGCAAGAAGGCGACGAGCCACCGCATGGTGCGCGAGTACGTCACGCGGCTGTACGCCCCCGCTGCCGCGCACGACGCCGCGCTGCGCGCAGACGGCTTCGCACAGGCGCGGGAGCTCGCCGACTTCACGGCACGGGTGCGGGGCGCGTGGAACGACGTGCACATCGCCAGCGTCGACAGCACCGGCATCCCGCAGCAGGCGCAGGCCGGAGACATCCTCGAGGTCCGCGCCGACGTGCACCTCGACGGCCTGTCGCCGGACGACGTGGCCGTCGAGCTCATCGCCGGGCACACCGATGAAGACGACCGCCTCACCGCCGACCACCAGACCGTGCGCCTCGTGCCGACGGGCGAGGTGCACGACGGCCTGACGGTCTTCACGTGCCGGCAGCCGCTCACCGTCACCGGGACCTTCGGCTACACGGTCCGCGTCGTCCCCGACCACCCGCAGCTCGTCTCGCCGGTCGAGCTGGGCCTGGTCACGTACGCTTCGTAGCGTGAAGCCGTTCGTCCTGCTCGCCACGCGGGCGGAGGATGTGCCGGCCGACGAGGAGTACGCGCTCTTCCTGCGCTTCAGCGGCCTCACCCCGGACCAGCTCATCCGCGTGCGCCTGGAGGCGGGCCCCATGCCCGCGCTCGACCTCGACGCCCTGTCGGGGATCTTCGTCGGCGGCGGACCGTTCAACGCGTCGGACCCGGCGTCCGTGAAGTCGCCGGTCCAGCACCGTGTGGAGGCGGAGTTCGCCACGCTTCTGGATGAGGTGGTCGCCCGCGACTTCCCGTTCCTCGGCGCGTGCTACGGCATCGGGACGCTGGGGCGACACCAGGGCGCGACGATCGATCGCACCTACGCGGAGCCCATCAGCGTCGTGACCGTCGAGGCGACGGATGCGGGCGCGGCCGATCCCCTGCTGACGGGCCTCCCCCGCCGGTTCGAGGCGTTCGTCGGCCACAAGGAGGCGATCAGCGCGCTGCCGCCGTCGGCGGTGCTGCTCGCGTCGTCCGCGACCGCACCTGTGCAGATGTTCCGCGTCGGCGAGAACGTCTACGCAACGCAGTTCCACCCCGAGCTCGACGTCGACGGCATCACCACCCGCATCCACGCCTACGCGGGCCACGGCTACTTCGCGGCGGACGAGCTCGCCCTCACCCTGGACGCGGTGCGCCGCGCACCCGTCGAGCACACGGGCCTCATCCTGCGGAACTTCGTCGAGCGCTACGCACGCTGACCGCGGCGCGCCGCCGCCCGACCGCGCCGGCGCGCCGTCAGCCGGCGTCGATGCGCCACACCGAGGCGACGGCCTGCGGGACCGCGTCGGCGAGGTGCGGGCCGAGCCCGATGTCGACGAGGATCACCCGTCCGGCGAGCGCGGGCCCCTCTCCGCGCACGAGTCCCGCCTTGACCGCTCCGAAGGTCGCTGTGACGGCCGCAGGCAGCACGAGCCCGTCCGCCGTCGTCCCGCTGTCCGGGTGCAGGCCGCTGGGCAGGTCGACGGCGACGACGCGCGTCGCGCCGTCGCGCACGGCCGGCAGCTGCGCGGCGACGATGTCCCGCACGACCCCGCGCAGCACGGGGTCCCCCTGCGTGCCGATCCCCAGCACGCCGTCGACGATCACGTCGCAGGGGTCGGTCGCGGCGACGGCGTCGACGATGCGGGCCCCCGCCGCGAGCGCGGCGGCGAGACCCTCCTCTTGAGCGCGGCGCCCGACGAGGGCGAGGTCGACGTGGTGCCCGTCCCCGGCGAGATCTGCGGCCGCGAACAGGGCGTCTCCCCCGTTGTCCCCACCGCCGACGAGCACGAGGATGCGCGCCGTCCCGCCGGAGGCGTCGTCGCGCGGAAGCTCGTCGCGCACGATGCGCGCGAGCGCCGCGGCCGCGCGGGCCATGAGCGGCTCCCCTGCGGCCAGCAGCGGGGTCTCGGCCGCCTTCACCTCGGCCGCCGTGTATGCGGGGACCTCAGGCATCCGCGGGCTCCCCGAGCCGCTTGCGGCGCTCCTCCTCTTCGGCCTCGCGCGCGCTGTCCAGCTCCGTCGTCGCGATGCGCACGGCGTCTTCGGCGCGCCGGAGGCGGCGCTGCGCGAAGGTCGAGGCGCCGTGGCGCGCGCGCACCCGGTCGGTCTCCTCCTCGACGCTCGTGACGATGTACGACGAGGCGATGAGGATCACCTGCGCCGACAGGTTGAACCACAGCAGCAGCGCGATGAGCGACGCGAACGACACGAGGAGCGGGTTCGACGAGGCGCCGCTGACGAAGACGCCGGACAGCTGCTGGAGCACCGTCAGGCCGATGCCGCCCAGCAGCGCCCCGCTCCACAGGGCGCGGGCGGAGGCGCGCACGCCCGAGAGCGCGCGGAAGAGCAGGGCGATCACGAGGACGTCGAGCACGAGCGTCGCGATGAGGCTGACCCCCCATGTGGCCCACCCGACGACGTCGGGGTCGAGGCGGAACCACTCGCGCACCGACCCGAGGAACACGGTGCCGAGGAACGTCGCGCCCGCGGACAGGCCGAGCCCGATGCCGATCGCGATCGCGAGCCCGAGGTTGCGCAGCAGCACCCAGACGAACAGGACGTCGTCGTGCACGACGTCCGCGATGACCCGCAGCGCCGCGCGCAGCGAGCTGATGGCGCCGATGGCCGCGCCGACGAGGCCGACGAGCGACACGACGCCCGCGAACGTGAGCCCGGCCGGGGCCTGGATCACCGACGGATCGATGATGCCACCCTCGCCCACGAGGCCCGGGACGGCCGCGTCCACCGCGGTCACGAGCGCGTTCCACGCGACGGGGTCGCCGGCCAGCCACAGCGCCGCGAGGGAGAACCCGAGGAGCACCCCCGCGAACACCGAGAACAGCGCGCGATATGTGACGCTGTCGGCGAGCTGCGCCCCGCGGTGCTCGTTGTAGCGCAGGAACGCGCGCACGGGCTTGGTGGCCAGGGCCCACGCGGTGAGCCTTTCGAGCAGGGAGCGGGAGGGGGCGGATGCCGCGGTGTCGGCCATGTGCCCCAGCGTACGCGGCGATCAGGCGGAGCCCGCCGGCGCGCCGAGATCGCCCCACAGGACGTCTCCGAACAGGATGCCGACCCACGCGCCCAGGATGAGGAACGGACCGAACGGGATCGCGGTCCGCCGTCCCGCTCGGCGGACCGCGAGGAGGACCAGACCGAGCAATCCGCCGAGCAGGAACGCGGACACCATGCCGACCGCAAGCGCGCCCCATCCCGCCCAGCCGAGGAAGAGACCGACCGTGCCGGCGAGCTTGACGTCGCCGCCGCCCATCCCACCCGGACTCACGAGCCGCAGCACGAGGAAGAAGGCGAACAGCCCGATCATGCCGACGCCCGCACGCACGAGAGCGGTCCACGGCGCGCCGCCCAGGCATCCGAGCGTCAGCAGCAGCGTGCCGCCGGCCGCCGTGGGAAGCACGATCCGGTCGGGCAGCCGATGACGCGCGATGTCGATGGCCGCGAGCCAGCACCCGACGACCGCGAACCCCGCGTAGGCGAGCACGACCGGGACCGCGGCGGTCGGCGGGAGATCTGCGAGCATGGGTCCCCACCCTGACACAGCCGCGCCGGGCGCGCCGGGACGCCTGTGGACAACCCCGTCAGTCGAGGGTCTGGAGCTCGACGACGCACGTGCCGGGGAACTCGAGCCCCTCGGCGTCGCGGACGGCCTTCTTGAGGGGAAGCGCGTAGGTGCCGTCACCGCTCGGGAAGATCGAGGTCCGCCACCGCGTGCCGCCGATCCGCACCTCCACGCGCACGGAGCCGAATCCGCGCGGCGCGCGCGGGACCTCGCGGATGTCGGCGCTCAGCTCCTCGGGGACGCTGACGAAGAACCAGTCCTGGGTGCGCGCGGACCACCGCCACAGCTCGGCCTCGAACTCGAACCTCATGCCCGCTCGGCGAGGGGGTCGTCGGGCTCTGCGGCGGCCTGGTCGCGGCGCACACGCGGGCGGTGCCATGCCGCCCCCTCCGGCCAGCTCGTGGCGAAGGTCGGCACGACGCGGCCGACCCGCTTGAACAGCGCCACCGGGTTCGCGAGCGGCCGGGCCGAGACCGGCATCCGCAGCGTGGGGTCGTACCGGACGCCGTCTGTGGGCCGCAGACGGATCGACAGGTCTAGGTCGTCGTGGATCCCGGCGTTGGTGCGGTCCACCTCGTCGCGCACGCGCAGCCACAGGCCGCGGCGCATCGCGAAGTTCGAACCGAAGACGGGCGGGTGGCCGAGCCACGGGGTGACCCAGAAGTACATCCCGCCGATGTACCACTTCTCGCCGAGGTAGCTGATGAGCCGGCTGGACCCGTAGAACTCTGCCGCGCCGGTGAGCGCACCCAGGCCGGGGTCGGCGACGAAGGCGCGCACGATCCGCGCGATCCAGTCGGGGTGCGGCCGTGAGTCGGCGTCCAGGCGCGCGATGATGTCGGCGGGAGCCGCGCCCGTCGAGGGCTCGGCGGCCTCGTCGTAGCCGTGCGCTGCGGCAGGCCAGATCCCCACGAGGGGCTCCTCGTGGACCTCGGCGCCGAACCGTCGGGCGACGGCGGCGGAGTCATCCGTGCTGCCGTTGTCCACGACGATGATCCGGTCGGCCGGACGCGTCTGGGCCGCGAGGGCCGTCAGGCACGCCTCCAGGAAGTCGGCGTCGTTGCGACAGGGGATGACCACGGTGACACTCGGGGTCAGAGACACGGATGCCACCCTACCCTCGCGCCGCAGTCGGCCGGTCCACCGGCGCGCGCCTCGCGGGGATGTGTCGGCGCCTCAGCCGGCGTCGGGGTGCGCTCCTACAATGACCGGATGCCTCTCCTCGATCACCTCGGCGTCACCGTCGACGACCTCCCGTCCGCCGTCGCGCAGTTCGATCCCGTCCTCACCGCTCTCGGCTACGTCCGCGAGGAGGGCGGCGAGAACGGCGTCGCCTGGGACAAGGAGGGCGAGACGGAGCTCATCCTCTTCCCCGCCCGCGAGGACGGCACCGGTCCCCATGTCCACGGGCGGGTGGGCTGGCAGCACCTCGCGTTCGCCGTGGACTCGCGTGACGAGGTCGATCGGCTGCATGCCGTCGCGGTGGCGGCGGGATGGACGGTCGTGCGCGCCCCGAAGCTCTATCCCCGCTTCAACGACCGCTACTACGCGTCGTTCGTCGAGGACGCCAACGGGATCCGCATCGAGTTCATGCACAACCCGCCGCGCGAGGGCTGACCGCGTCAGGTCAGATCCGGCTGAACTCGGGCGCGGTCGTGAACGAGACCCGCGCGAGGAGGTCGAGCACCTCCCGCACCTCCTGCGGTCCCAGGGGGGCCGACAGCGCCTCGTGGACCTGCAGCGCGCGCGGTGTGAGGTCGGCGAGCAGGTCGAGCGCGGCGGGTGTCAGACCGACGAGCTTGCGACGGCGGTCCCCCTCGTCGGTGGTCACCTGCAGGAGCGACTGACTGCGCAGCCGCGAGATGACGTCTGCGGCGTTCGAGGTGTCCAGCGACGCGAGCATCCCGACCGTCTTCTGATCGAGGGTCTCGCGACGCAGGGCGCAGAACACGGCGTACTGCGTGGGCGTGGCGAGCTTCCCCACGATCTCCGCCCAGATGCGATGCTGGCGCTGCTCGATGCGCCGGAGCAGGTGCATCGGGGTGCCCTCGAGGCTGAGCACCGGCGATGCCGGATCGGCCATCTCTTCCGCGGCGGCGTCCTCGCCGTCGGCGAAGGCGACACGGCGGAGCAGCTCGCTGAGTCGCACCTGCTCGAGCGGGTCGAGCACCGCGAACAGGGTCGCCTGCGCCTGCTCGGCCTGCGCGGTGAGCGTGGGCAGCGCGACCAGCGCCGGCGGTGTGAGCGTGAGCACGGTGCGCCGAGCGTCCGCCGGGTCGCGCCGACGGTCCATCCAGCAGTTGCGCTGGAGGCGGGCGACGACATCCGCCGTCGCCGACCTCTCCAGGAATGCCCGCTCGCCGAGGTCCTGCTGACTGATGCCGGGGAACGCCGACACGACGGCCAGGACCGCGTACTGCGTGGCGGTCACGCCGCTGTGCACCGTCTCGCTCCATACCGAGGTGAGCATCTGCTGGGTGCGGCGCACGAGATGGCCGAGCGAGTCGTGCAGGCGGGAGAAGAGCTCGCTGCCGTCCCGTGTCGCCGATCCGGCCATCCGCGCCCCCGTTCGTCGTCTGCAGGCCCCTTCGACCCTAAGCCAGACCGCGCGGACGCCCGCGCGCCCGGCCCCCGGCGCGTCGATGCGACGGGGAGTGCCAGGCTCGCTGATACGGTGACGAGGTGGGGATGCCGACACGCACAGGACAGACCATCAAAGTGGGTGTCGTCGGGGATATCGACGACGATGAGGCCATCGTGGTCTCCCGCGAGACCGCCGGGACGCAGGATGACATCGCGGTCGTCCGCAGCGACGGGCAGTACTTCGCGATCGACAACACCTGCACCCATGAGCAGACCTCGCTCGCCGACGGCTGGATCGAGGACGGCTGCCTCGAGTGCCCGCTGCACTCCGCGACGTTCCGCCTCGCCGACGGCGCCGTGCTCTCGCCCCCGGCGAAGGCCGGCATCGCCGTGCACACGATCGAGGTCGTGGGTGATGATCTGATGCTCACCCCGAACCCCGACCGCCTCGCGTGACGGCCGGGCGACGCGTCGTCGTCGTCGGCGGGAGCATCGCCGGCTGGACGACCGCCACGGCGCTGCGCACACGCGGCTACGACGGGCAGATCACGGTCGTCGAGCGCGAGACGCGGTGCTACGACCGTCCACCGCTCTCGAAGACGGCGCTCGTGGACAGCGCGAGCATCGACGACCTCGCGTTCGCGGATGCCGCAGACATCGCGGCCCAGCGTATCGACGTCGTGTGCGGACGCCGTGTGACGGAGCTGCATGTCGCGGGACCTTCGGTCGTCCTGGACGACGGCACGCGCCTCGATGCCGACACGGTGGTGCTCGCGACGGGCGCGCGCGCACGGCAGCCGTCGTTCCCGGGCGCGGACCTGCCGGGGGTGACGACGCTGCGCACGTATGCCGACGCGATGACCCTGCACGGGCTCATCGGCCGACGCGTCGCGGTCGTCGGCGCCGGGCTCATCGGCGCCGAGGCTGCCGCCGCGCTGCGCACCGCCGGGTCGGACGTGGTCCTCATCGATCCCCACGAGGTTCCGGGCGCCCATGCGTTCGGGCCCACACTGGCGGCCCATCTCCACGCGATGCACGCCGAGAACGGCGTGCGCACGCACACGGGTCGCGTCAGGTCGGTCGTCCGCTCCGGCGCGGCACTGCGCGTCACGCTCGACGACGGCGCGGCCTTCGACGTGGACGGCGTGCTCGTGGGCACCGGTGTCGAGCTCGACACCGCCCTGGCCGAGCACGCCGGCATCGAGGTGGACGGCGGCATCCTGGTCGACGACGCGGGACGCACCTCCGCGCCCGGGGTCTTCGCGGTCGGGGACGCGACGTGCCGACGCTCGTCCGGTGCTCCGACGCCGTCCCGAGGGCACTGGGACGCCGCGCGTCTCGATGGACTCGCCGCGGCGGCCGCGATCGTCGGCGCCCAGCCCGATCCGCGGCGCGCCGACTGGTTCTGGTCCGACCGCTACGGCCACCACATCGAAGTGGTCGGCGACATGGCGGGGGCGGGCGACGAGGTCACACGTCCCGGCATCCACCCCGCGGTGTTCCGCGTCGCCGATGGACGGCTTCTCGCCGCGGCGAGCGTCGACGACCCCATGGCCGTCCGTGCGGCGCGACGCCTCATCGATCGGGCCGTGCCGGTCGAGGTCGACCGGCTGGTCGACCCGGGGGTGCCGCTGCGCACGCTGCTCCCCCGGGCCTGACCGTCACGCCGTCTTCTTGACGCGCACCTTCTGGTAGGGCTTGGCGATCGAGTCGCCGACCGCCTGGGCCATGAGCTCTTCGGCGGTGTGGTTCTTGCGGGCCAGCTTGGCCACCCACTTCGTGAAGCGGGCTCCCTTGGCGAGCTCCTTGGCGCTGCGGTCCTCGACCGCGTAGAAGTACCGCGCGCTCTCGGGCAGCAGCGACAGGACCCCGTTGAGGATGCGGCGGGTCGCCCACTTCGCGAGCGGCCCCTTGACATCGGGGTGGCGCAGCGAGTGGCCGGCGAGCGCGGCGAAGATCGTCAGCGCCTTCGTGTTCAGCTCCTCGCGGATGTACGCGTCCAGGTCGGCGAACGTCTCGAAATACGGGCCGGGGACGAAGAGCTTCTCGGCGCCGATGCGGGACTCGACCACCACACGGTCGGAGTCGGCGGCGGACAGGCCGGGGCCGAACTCCTGGTAGCCGCGCACGGCCGACCAGATGTAGGTCCACCACGTCCAGCGCTGCCACTCGGGCTGCTTGGCGCTCACGACCTCGCCGGTCTCCGGGTTCGTCCACGAGGCGCGCTCGTGGAGCATGTCGACGTGCTTGGCCGCGGCATCCGCGTGCGCCTTGTCGGCGAAGATCGAATCGCGGAGGTAGGCCGATGTCCGGTCGAACCGCGCCGCCATCTCGTCCGGGCCCTCACTGGTCACCGAGACGCGCTCGAAGTGCGTCATCATGCCCGGGTCGAGCATCTGCAGGAACACCGCGTTCTTGGCGCCCAGCATCGAGCCCGGGTCGGAGAAGACCCGCCAGGAGACGCTGTCTGGCCCGTAATAGCCGTCGTCAGCACGAGGTGCGTCGGCCAGTGAGCGGCTCGGGTGGACGTCCGTCATCGAATATTCCCCTCTCGGAACATGCACCGGGCGCACCTGCGCGCCGCTCGTCCGCGAGACGTGAACAGGGTGGATTCTCGCAGGCGGGTGCGTCAGAGCGAGCCTATTCGACGGGCCCGGCGATTACTTGCATTGACAACCACCCGCGCAGACGCGGCGTGTCACTCAGCGACGGGCATATAGGAGCTCGGGAATATCGGATCGGCGCGCGGGGCCGAGCTTGCCGCGTGCGCTCAGGACGTGCGACTCGACCGTGCGCACGCTCAGGAAGAGGCGCTGGGCGATCTCGTGGTTGCGCAGCCCCTCGGCGATGAGCTCGCAGATCTCCCGCTCCCGGGGCGTCAGCGGCGCCGGCCCCGCGACGAGCCCGTCGGGGATGGGCGGCGGGGGCGTCCGCAGGTGCGCGGCGGCCTCGCTCGCCGCGCGGGTGCACGCCGTGACGCGCGCGGTCAGTCGCCGCTCCTGGAAGATGGCGCGCGCCTGCTCGTATGCGAAGACCGCCGACGCGTACATGTTGCAGGCCTCGAGGCTCTCCCCCGCTCCCACCAGCGCCTCAGGATCTTCCGAAGCGGTCGCATCGATGTGCGCGAGCATGGCCGACGTGCGCGGATATGCGAGGGCGCGCTCGCTCGCGTCGAGGCTCTCCGCGAGCCCGGCGAGCTCACCGCGGTACAGGCCGTCGAAGTAGCGCGCGGTCAAGCGCAGCCACGCGGTCTCGGGCGGCGTCTCGCCCTCCAGCCCGATCGCACGGAACATCCCGCCGTAGATCCCGCGCCAGCCCTCGGGCAGGACCTCGATCGGGTAGAGCCCCTTGCGCCGATCAGGCGCGACACCCCCGACCGGCTCCGTGTAGACCGCCGTGTGCAGAAGATTGAGCAGAGCGCTGACGGGCGTCGGCACCACCGGGGTCAGCTGCTCGCCGGCGGCGCGCAGCTCGGCGGCGGCGAGGGGCAGCTCGCCGCGGATGAACCCGCGCAGGCCCTCCGCGTACAGGACCGCGACGCGCTCGTTCGAGCTCGTCTCGATCTCCGGGTCGCGCACGCGCGCGCGCAGGTCGTCGAGCGCCTCGAGCAGACCCGCACGGGGACGCCCGTGACCAGCCGCGAGCACTCCGCCGCCGAGGGCAACGCCGCCGCGATCGGCGCGGCCGAGGCCGCTGCGATGGCGAACGCCGACTCCGACGCCACCGCAGCCGCCACCAGCGACGCCACCGCCGCAGCCGCCTCCGCGGCCAACGCCGACGCGTCCAGCACGGCCTCCGCCGCAGCAGCCGCCGCGAGCACCGCAGACGCCGACAGCACCTCGGCCGCGGACTCCACCGCCGCCGCCAACGGCAACGCGTCCGCCGCCTCCGCGGCCGCCGCCAACGCCGACTCATCGACCGACGCGTCCGCCGATGCCGCCACCGAAGCGGACGCGAGCACCGCCGCCGACGCTGCCGGTACGGCCGACACCACCGGGACCACGACCGCCGACACGACCGGCACCGCCGGCACCGCCGGGTCCGCTGCCGACGCGGACGGCAACCTCAACGCCTCCGCCTCCGCCGCCGCCAGCGCCACCGCTGACGCCGAAGGCAACGCCGCCGCGATCGGTGCCGCCGAAGCCGCCGCCATGGCGAACGCCGACTCCGACGCCACCGCAGCCGCCACCGCCGACGCCACCGCCGCAGCCGCAGCCGCAGCCGCAGCCAACGCCGACGCCTCGAGCAACGCGTCGGGCGACACCAGCAGCGACGCCAACGCCTCCGCCGCAGCAGCCGCCGCGAGCACCGCAGACGCCGACAGCACCTCCGCGGCGGACTCCACGGCCTCGGCCGATGGCGACGCCTCCGCCGCAGCCGCCGTGGCTGCCAACGCGACCTCCTCCAACGATGCATCCGCCGACGCCGCGGCCGACGGCTCGGCGAGCACCCTGGGCGCCTCCACGGCCGGTACGTCCGCGGATGCCGACGGCTCGACCGGGAGCGGTGCAACCGCCGCCACGGCCGTCGACGCGACCGCGGCCGGCCCCGCCACGACGGCCGCCGCCGGCACGGCTACCGCGGGCACCGCGTCGGACAGCCGCGCGGGCGCCGCCGATGCGGCATCCGCCGGTCCGGAGGACGACCTCGCCGTGACGGGAGCGCCGCTGTCGCTGCTCCCCCTCGGCATCGCCATCTTGCTCGTGCTGCTGGGTGCGGCGCTCCTCGCCGCCCGCGCACGCGCAGAACGGGAGCGGGGCCCTGTGACCTGATCCCAAGGGAGGGACAACACCAGCTCTGTCCCTCCGCGAGGAGCCGTGTCCCCAGCATGGCTCCGGCAAGAAGTCGTGTCCCCAGCACGACTTCACCGCGGGGGGTGTCATTCCCCAATGGCACCCCCCGTCTCTCCTTTTCCACCCCGAACTCGCCGGCCCAGGACCCGGCACAGGAACCCAGGAAGCGCCATGACCAGCCAGCCCCTCTCCCGCAGACGATCGCCGCTCGTGCGCGCCGTCCTGGTGGTGGCGTCTGTGGTCGCGGCGTGGCACATCTTCGCCTCGTTCCTGTGGATCGCGCCGCCCTCGCCGCTGCGCGAGGTGGTGCCCGCCGGTGCGCTCAAGGGCTACATGCTCCCGCTGTTCGGTCAGTCCTGGAGCGTCTTCGCGCCGGAGCCGATCAACGGCAGCTACACGCTCGAGGTCCGCGCGATCGTCGAGGAGGACGGGGCGGACCCGGCAGAGACGGAGTGGGTCGACGCCACGGCCGCGGAGGTCTCGATGGCGCAGTACAACCTGTTCCCCCCGCGAGCCGCCTTCGCCGGAACCGGCGTCGCGAGCGCGCTCAAGAGCGGTTTCGACGACCTCACCGACGACCATCGGGTGATCGCGGGGCTCAACTACTTCGAAGCCGACTGGGAGAACCGGATGGCGGAGAAGGTGAAGACCTACGGGAAGCCCGAGCTCGTCGACGCGTACCTCCCTCGCGAGCACATGGCGACCGCGTACGCGACGCAGGTGGCCCTCGCGGTGTGGGGCGACGACGTCGTCCGCGTCCAATACCGGGTCACGCGTCAGAACGTCGTGCCGTTCGCGAGCCGAAACGACCCCGACGCCACACCGCCCTCCCCCCAGGTGGTCGAGACCGGATGGCGCGGCCTGGTGCGCAATCCCGGACAGTCGGATGCCGCCTTCCGCGACGTCTTCCTTCCGGCATACGAGAGGACGGCGGACAAGTGACCGCGCACACGTCCCGCTCCGTCCGGATCCGTGAGGACCTGGCGGCCGTCGGCGTCATGCTGGCGGACCTGACCCGCCGTGGGCTGGCCCACGTCGGCGCGATCATCGCGCGCGCCTACCGGTTCTGCGAGTCGTGGCTGCTGGACTCGAAGAAGGCCCTGTACGGCTTGGCCGTGACGCGCATCCTCCTCGGCGTGGCCGCGATCGGCCTGCTCCTCGCGAACGCCGGGACACGGCTCTACGCGTTCGGCTCCGGGTCGCTGTGGAACGGAGAATC